>Ga0315278_10005401_pt1 | contig 11605 bp, 12 predicted proteins | sample YL17G06_0_MG_FD_203880 | JGI IMG/M metagenome (GOLD analysis project Ga0315278, IMG submission 203880) | Sediment microbial communities from Yellowstone Lake, YNP, Wyoming, USA - YL17G06_0 | ecosystem: Environmental > Aquatic > Freshwater > Lake > Sediment | place: USA: Wyoming | collected... | reverse complement strand
CCCCGGCGTGATGTTTGCTGATCTGGAGTTGATAGGCATACCGCACCGCGTTACCATCGGCGAACGCGGCCTGAAGGAGGGCAATGTCGAATACCAGGCACGGCGGGAAGCCGCGGCGACCCCGGTGCCCGTGGCCGGGATCGCGGCGTTCATCCGCGACCGGCTGGCTGCGCCGCTCTGAGGCCGCTCCGGTCCGACTCTCGCGGAACGCCTGGATGGCGGCGCGGGGAACCTCGAGGAACGACGAAAGCATGGTTGGAAACGACAGAACTCGACGCAACGGACTGGCGGCGCTCCTGGCCGCGACGGCGCTCGCGCTGCTGGCCGCGCCGCCGGCAGCCCGGGCCGGGGCGCAGGTCGAGGAGCAACTCGCTCCGTCGGTGGTCACGGTGCTGTCGCGGGCGATCTCCGACCACCCGGTCCCGGCCAACTATTCCGCCAAGCCGGAGCTCCGTGCGTGGATCGAGCAGATGTCGCAGCGCCTCGCCTCGCGGTTCCCCGATCCGAGCGCGCGCGAAGACCTCCTCGCCACCGTCCATTACGAGGCGACCCGCGCCGGACTCGATCCGCAACTGGTGCTGGCGGTCATCCAGTACGAAAGCGCGTTCCGCAAGTACGCGATCTCGTCGGCGGGTGCCCGCGGCTACATGCAGGTCATGCCGTTCTGGACCAGGATCTTCGGATCCACACCGGAACAGCTGTTCCATCTGCGCATCAACCTGCGTTACGGGTGCGTGATCCTGCGTCACTATCTCGACATCGAAAGCGGCGATATCTACCGCGCGCTCGGCCGCTACAACGGCAGTCTCGGCCAGCCGGAATACCCCACCGGCGTCGTCGCCACGCAGAACAGGAACTGGGTCTACAACCCGGGACCCGCGGGCACGAAGCTCGGTGCGGTCACTTTGCCTGCGCTCGCGCGGTAGCGGGCCCTGCACGCTCGCCGCACCGTGACCGCGCCGCCGGCGCGCGCCGCGCGCGCAGCCTATCGCGGCCGTTTCGCCCCCTCGCCCACCGGCCCTTTGCATTTCGGCTCGCTCGTTGCCGCGCTGGCGAGCTACTGCGATGCGCGATTGGCGGGCGGCGAGTGGCTCGTCCGGATCGAGGACGTGGACGAACCCCGCACGCGCCCGGACGCCGAAAGCGCAATCCTGGCCACGCTCGAGCGGTACGGTTTCGCCTGGGATGGTCCCGTGGTGCGGCAGAGATCGCGTACCGAACTCTACCGGGCCGCGCTGGAGCAACTGATCGCGTCCGGCGACGCCTATCCCTGCGCCTGCGCGCGCCGCGAGCTCGAATCGGCGCCGCTCGGCGCGGGCGGCGAGCGCGTCTATCCGGGGACGTGCCGCGCCGGCATTCCCGCCGATCGGAGCGCACGCCCGCAACGGGCCTGGCGGGTCCGGGTCGGGCGCAACCCGGGGGAAACGGTGATCGAGTACTGCGACCGACTCCTCGGCGCACGCGCGCAAGAGCTCTCGCGTGACGTGGGCGATTTCGTGGTGATGCGCGCCGACCGGCTGTTCGCCTACCAGCTCGCCGTCGTCGTGGACGACGCCGCACAGGGCGTCACCGACGTGGTCCGCGGCGCCGATCTCTGCGCGTCGACGCCGCGGCAGATTTTCCTGCAGCGACGGCTGGGCTACCCGACACCGTCCTACCTGCATGTGCCCGTCGCGATCAACGCCGATGGCCTCAAGTTGTCGAAACAGACGGGCGCGGCGCCCTTGCCGCAGGACCCCGTCCCGGCCCTCGTCGCCGCGTGGCATTTCCTCGAGCAGCCGGACCTGACGGGCTCCGGGCAGCCCGCGACCGCGGCGGAGTTCTGGGCCGCCGCGATCCCCGCATGGACCCCCGCGCGGTTGCCGCCGGTCGCCATGCTTCTTTCGCGTGCGGCGTGGGGCACGCGCGAGCCGGTATAATTGCCCGTTCTGCCGGCGCCGGCGGCGCCCCGCGTCGCTCGTCATGCCGCCCGCACCGGAAGAGAGATCATGACCACCCTCGTTGCCGTCCGCAAGAACAATGAAATCACCATCGCCGCCGATTCGCTGACCACGTTCGGGGACACGCGGCTGTCCGCGCAGTTCGACCGGACGCCGGAGAAGATCCTCCGCTATCAGGACACGTACATCGGCCTGTGCGGCAGCGCGGCGCACCAGCTTGTGTTCCAGAGCCTCCTCGCGAAGCAGGGCGCGCTCGATTTCTCGACCAAGGCCGGGATCTTCGAGACGTTCAGCAAGCTGCATCCGCTCCTGAAGGAACAGCACTTCCTCAATCCGAAAGAGGAGGAGGACGATCCGTACGAATCGACGCAGGTCACCGCGCTGGTCGCCAACGAAAACGGTATCTTCGGCGTCTATTCGATGCGCGAAGTCTTCGAATACACCCGCTTCTGGGCAGTGGGCACCGGCCGCGAATTCGCGCTTGGAGCGATGCACGCGCAATACCCGCAGCTGATGACGGCCGCCGCGGTCGCCACCGCCGGCATCGAGGCGGGAGCTACCTTCGACCGGAATTCGGGACTGCCGATGACGCTCTACACCGTCACGCTGAAGAGCTGAGGGGCAGCCGCAGGTGGCCGATTCCCGCAATCTCGCGGACGCGCTGGCGCGCTTCATGTTCGAAGGCGCCGCCGTGCGCGGCGCGCTGGTGAGCCTCGATGCCTGCTGCCGCGACATCCTCGCCTGCCATCCCTATCCGCCGGCGCTGCGCCGGGTGCTGGCGGAACTGCTGGCGGCCGCCGCACTGCTCGCGTCGACGCTGAAATTCAGAGGCAGCCTCATCGTCCAGCTGCAGGGGAAAGGCCCGGTGCGCATGCTGGTGGTCGAATGCGACGCGACGCTCGCGTTGCGTGCCACCGCGCAGTGGAAGAGCGAGGCCGCGACGCTGGATGCCGACGCGGCTCTCGCGACGCTTGCCGGCGGACCGGCGGACTCGCACCTGACGATCACGCTCGACCCCAAGGACGGCGGACCGCGCTACCAGGGCATCGTCGGCCTCGAAGGCGCTTCGATCGCCGCGCTGATCGAGCATTACCTCACGTCGTCCGAGCAGATCGACAGCCGGCTCTTCCTCGCCACGACCGCGAACCGCGCGCGCGGCGTGCTGCTGCAGCGGTTGCCGAGCGCCGGCCCGGCGGACAATGCCGTGTGGGAGCGCATTGCCGCGAACGTGAGCGGGCTCGACGCCGACGATCTGCTCGGCGCCGTCGATGCGGCGGATCTTCTCTCCGCGCGATTCTCCGATCGCGACGTCCGCCTGTTCGAGCCGCAGCCGGTGCGCTTTGCCTGCGGCTGTTCCGAAGAACGGATTGCCGGTGCCCTCCGGCTGCTTGGCCGCGCCGAAGTCGAGAGCATCCTCGCCGAGCAGGGAATGGTCGGCGCGACATGCGAGTTCTGCAACCGCCACTACACGTTCGTCGCCTCCGATGCGCGCGCGCTGTTCGAGCGCGAATCCGTCGGCGGCAGCACCCTGCCGGACTCCCCGCCCGGCATGGTTGCGCATTGACGCCCGGGCACCATCGCGGTCGCCGACGACCATGAGCCTCTACATTCCCGCGCATTTTTCGGTGGGCGACCGCGCCGCGATCGCGCGACTGATCCACGACCACCCGTTTGCGACGCTGATCACGCCGGCCCCGGCCGAGCCGCTCGTCACTCATCTGCCGCTGATCCACCTCGCCGACTGCGAGCCGCACGGCACGCTGCTCGGCCACTTCGCTCGCGCCAACCCCCACTGGCAGAATGCGGCGGCCGCGGAATCGATCGCGATCTTCCACGGGCCCCACGCCTATGTGTCGCCGTCGTGGTACGAGGAACCGTCGGCCGCGGTGCCGACCTGGAACTACGCCGTCGTGCACGCGCATGGAACGATGCAGTTGGCGCAGGATCCGGCCGAAACGCGCGCGGTCCTCGACCTCATGGTCCAGCGCCACGAGTCGGCGCGTCCGGCGCCCTGGCAGCTCGGACTCGACACCGACCGGCTCCGCGCGATGGTGAATGCGATCGTCGGATTCCGGCTGAAGGTCAAGCGCATCGAGGCCAAGTTCAAGATGTCGCAGAACCGGAGCGGCGATGACCGCGAGCGCGTTGCCGCGGCGCTCGCCGCCGAACAGCACGCCGATGCGGCGGCAGCCGCGGCTTGGATGCGCGCCTGCAACAGTGCGCCACCCGATGCGGAAGTCTGAGCCCGCCGGCGCGCATGACGATGCCGTGAGGGATGCCGGCCGCATCCGTCTCGACAAGTGGCTGTGGGCAGCGAGGTTCTACAAGACGCGCACCCTCGCTGCGCAGGCGATCGACACCGGTCAGGCGCGGCAGAACGGCGATCGCGTCAAGGCGGCGCATGTCGTGCGCGCCGGTGATACGGTATCCGTCCGCAGGCAGGGTCTTGTCTGGTGTGTCGCGGTAATCGCCGTTTCGGACCGGCGCGGCTCGGCTGACGTCGCGGCAGCGCTGTACCGCGAGCTGGACGAAAGCGTCACAGCGCGCAACGAGGAGTCGCTTCGGCGGAAGGCCGAAGCTGCGGTGCAAACCACCTTTCCGGGAAGGCCGACCAAGCGGCAACGCCGCAAGCTCGCCGATTTTCTCAACGAGGCGTGAAGCCGGCGCCATGGGCTGCCCCGCGTGCCGCCGGCGAGAGCCGTCGCGCCAGCCAGGCGCCTAGCAAAGCCGCAAAGCGCCGAGATCGAGCAGAAAATCGGGAGACTGGTAGCCTCGCCAGATCAGGTACGCGAGCGCTGCCGCCACCGCCAGTCCGGCCGTATGCCACACGAAGCGCGGGACGCGGCCGGGAAACGAATGGGGAGCGGAATGTTCGTCGGACAGGGACACCCCGAGAGCTTACGCCCCCATATCCGGCGGCGGCAAGATGTCGAGCGAGGCGCCCGATGCCACGGCCAGCACTTCGAGGTCGCGCATGATGGCGACTATCAGCCCGAAATCCGGGGCCGTGTACACGCCGGGAATCGGTTTCGCGAGCAGGTTGACCGCGCGCCCGCTCACGACCAGCGGCAATTTTTCCGGCAGCCGGCAGCGCAGCCCCTTGATCTCCTGCCCGGCGATCTTGCCCGAGATGCCGCGCTCGAAGAGCAGCACGACGAGGCAGACCTCGTAGGCGCCGGCCGCACCCACGATCTCCTGCGCCGGCACGCCTGCGCCGAGCGTGAGGCAATTGATGCCCTCGGTGAACAGCAGCAGTTCGAGGATCGCGAGGCCGAGCGGGTTCGGATCGTTCGGCGGCGTCGCGAGCAGGACCTGGCGAGCTGCGCGCGCGGGACGGACGAGACGCGTCACGTCACGCAGCAGTCTGTGGGCAAGGTCGGCAAACCGCAGTTCCTGAAAATTCTGCATTTCGCCGCGCACCACCTGATCGTGCACAGCTTCGTTCAGCGGAACCAGCGTCTGCTCGAGGAACCGGCGCAGGCCCTGCCCGACGAGCAACTTGGACAAGCGATTCTGCAGCTCGCCGATCCGGTGCCGGGCCAGGAGTTCGACTGCCTGGTCGATATCGTCCGGCGGCTTGGCCACGCCGGCGACCGACAGGCCGAGCATCGACCGCAACGCCGACTCCGCGAGCGGGACCACGGCTCCCGCCCGCCAGCCCTCCGAAAGCAGCTGCTTGATCAGCTTCAGCCGGGCAACCTGGTCGGGCGGATAGACACGATCGCCGTAGGGATCGCGCAGCGGGGACGGGAACGCGTACCGGCGTTGCCACATGTAGAGCTGCTCGCGGCGAAGGCCGGTAGTGCGCACCACCTCGCGGATGTGCAGGACACTGTGACCTTCGGCGGCTCCGGTCAGGTCGACGGAACGCGCCGGCAGAGGTGTACTTCCGAGAGCGCGTGCCTTGGCGGTTATGCCCATAATTGTCGGTCCCTACCGCATTTGGTCACTTGGTGCACCCGCGCCCAGCGGTCGGCAGCGCCGGGCAAGATATGCATTCCGCGGCGCGGGCCCGGTAATCGAATCGGGCACCCGCACCAATGCCTTTGTCATATACAGTTCGTACGCGACAATTCAGATGCACACAACGTGCCAGAGCCCGGCGCCCACCGCCAGTACGTTGGCCCCTCGCCCCCGGTTCGCTCCAGCGCCGCGCCGCGTTGCCCGGCGCGAAACTTTGGGTGATCATCGACGCTGCCGCGGCACGGCATGCGGCGGCCGATCGCCGCGCCGGTTCCCGGGGGTCCGCCCGCCACGAGCGGGAGCGGAAGACGGGTATCCCGGCGCCCGCGACCCCATCCCACTCACCACCGAAAGCGACGATTCCGGACCATGAGCACCGATCGCTATGCCGAAATCCGTGCCGCGCACCGTTGGGACGTTCCCGAACAGTTCAACATCGGGGATGCATGCTGCGGCCGCTGGGCCCCGGACCGCGCGCGCTTCGCGCTCTACTGGGAAGACGAATCCGGGGCGACCGCGGCGTACACGTTCTGGGACCTGCAGCAGCAGGCGAACCGCCTTGCGAACGCGCTGACCGCGCTCGGAGTCGGTCGCGGCGACAAGGTCGCGCTGATCCTGCCGCAGCGACCCGAGACCGTCATCGCGCACATCGCGGTCTATCAGCTTGGCGCCATCGCGGTTCCGCTGTCGTTTCTGTTCGGGCCCGAGGCGCTCGCCTACCGGCTGGCCGATTCCGAAGCGAAGGTCGCGTTCGTCGATCCGCAATCGCTGCCGAACTTCGTGGTGGCGCGCGCCGGCGCACCCGGAGTCGCGCACGTCATCGGCGTCGCCGGCGCGCGGGAATCCTTCATCGCGCCCTTCGAATCGCTGGTAGCCCGCGCATCCGCACATTTCACGCCGACCGCGACGCGGGCGACCGACCCCGCGCTGCTGATCTACACGAGCGGGACGACCGGCCCGCCGAAAGGCGCACTGATGCCGCACCAGTGCCTGCTCGGCAACCTGCCCGGATTTGTCTATTCGCATGACGGTTATCCGCAGCGCTCAGACCTCTTCTGGTCGCCCGCCGATTGGGCGTGGACCGGCGGTCTGATGGACGCGTTGCTGCCCGCGCTCCATTTCGGCCAGCCGATCGTCGGCTATCGCGGGCGTTTCGATCCCGAGCGCGCCTTCGCGCTGATCGAGAAATACCAGATCCGCAACGCGTTCCTGTTTCCGACCGCGCTCAAGCTGATGTTGAAGGCTTGCCCGCGTCCGCGCGAACGCTTCGACGTCCATCTGCGCAGCGTGATGAGCGCCGGCGAGGCGGTCGGGACCACCGTATTCGAGTGGGCGCGCGAAGCTCTCGGCGTGACGATCAACGAAATGTTCGGCCAGACGGAAATGAACTACATCGTCGGCAACTCGCACACGCACTGGCCGGCGCGCCCGGGCTCGATGGGGCGTCCCTATCCGGGCCATCGGATCGCGCTGATCGACGACGACGCGAAGGAGGTCGCGCCGGGTGAACTCGGCGAGGTCGCCGTCCACCGGATCGCGCCGGACGGCAGACCCGACCCGGTGTTCTTCATCGAGTATTTCAAGAATCCCGACGGCACCGCTGCCAAATACTCGGGCGACTGGTGCCGCACCGGCGACCTCGCGCATGCCGACACCGAGGGCTACCTCTGGTACCAGGGCCGCGCCGACGACATGTTCAAGGCGGCCGGCTACCGGATCGGCCCGTCCGAAATCGAGAATTGCCTCGTCGGGCACGCGGCCGTCGCCAACGCCGCGGTCGTGCCTTCGCCCGATGCGACGCGGGGCAACGTCGTGAAGGCCTACATCGTCCTGGCTCCGGGACACTCGCCGTCGACGGCGCTCGAGGACGACATCCGGCAGCATGTGAAGCGCCATCTCGCGCCGTACGAGTATCCGAAGGAAATCGAGTTCATCGACGCGCTGCCGATGACCACGACCGGCAAGGTGCAACGGCGCGTGCTGCGCGAGCGCGAGCGGGAACGTAAGGCCGGCATCGCGTAATCCCGTGGCCCGGATTGAGCGCATGCGAAACCCGGGGCGGCTTTTCATTGCGGCGACAGCCCCGGATTCCGCATGCGCTCCACTCGGGCTACGACTGCGCGCGCAGGCGCTCCAGATACGCGCGGTGCGTCACCACCCAGACGACGGCCGGCACCACGGTCGGCAGGACCAGCGATCCGAACTGATACGCGAAGGCGATGACCTCGCGCTGCAGCGCGGAAAAGCCGGTCTGCGACGCAACCAGCGGACCGGCGGCAATCGCGACGTTCTTCAGGAAATCGGCGAGCACACCCCACGCGACGAACGGGATGATCACCGCATAGCCGATGGCCAGCTTGCGCGGCCACCCCGGCTCGCGTGCCGCGAGAACCAGCGCGGCGTAGAGCGGCATCCCGAACGCATACAGCAGCGTGTTGACGTCGACGGTCACCGTCCCGGTCGCTGCCATCGCCTGTCCCGGTTTCAGCGTCGTCGCGAACGTGTAGACCGTGCCCGCCTGCTCGACGGCGCGAACGAGGTCGGACAGGCCGGCCCGCGCAACGAGGTCGACGAGGAGCTTGGCCGGCCACAACAGGAAGGGCGCCGTGAAGTACCACACGGCGAAGGCGACGGGCAGCCAGCAGAGCGCCCTCAGCACGAACCGCGGGACGGATCCCGGCATCCGGGCGGCTCCAGTGACCCGCCGGTTACGCCGCCGCCGGCGCGGGGGACGCCTCGGGACGCGTGCCGCCGACTGGCGGGCCGCCGCCCTTGTCCCGGGCGCGCGGCAGCGTCCGCACCCAGACCAGCCAGACAACCAGCACGTCGAGCATGATCAGCGCCTGCCAGACGTACAGGTGCGCCCACTCGAAAATCTCGTAGTCCCACTGGCCGAGATAGAACAGGCTGATCACGCGAATGACGTTCAACCCCTGCACCGCGACGATTCCGGCGGCGAGCCCGATCAGCTTGTTCTTCCACGGCGCGGGAAACGCGAGCACTGCGGCGAGCAGCAGGATCGTCGCTTCGACGCCGTTGCAGCCCGCCTCGATCGACACCGCGAAGCCGTTCTGCGTGCTGCGCAGGACCTTGCCCAGCGCCACGACGTTGGGGTCGGCCAGCGTGACCAGCCCCGCGCTGATCGCCGCCAGCTGATTCGTCCACGGGACGACGAAGTAACGCTGCGCCCACGGCGTGAGTTCAGCGCCGAACAGCACCGCCTGCAGCACGAGGAACGTGATGAAAAAGCGGATCATCCGCGAATTCTACCGGAGTGGGCCGGCGGACGTGTCGCGCGCCTTCCCGGCGGCGCGTCAGGTCCGCGCGAGCGGCGGGTTGCGGGCGAAGTAGCCCTTGATGCCCTCGCACATCGACTCGGCGAACTTCGCCTGCTGGCGGTCGCTGCGGAGCTTTTGCTCCTCCTCCGGATTGGAGATGAACGCTGTCTCGACGAGGATCGACGGAATGTCCGGCGCTTTCAGCACCGCGAATCCCGCCTGCTCGACGATCGCCTTGTGCAGCGGATTCATCGTCCCGATGCCGTTGAGCACGTGCCGCCCGGCCTTGAGGCTGTCCGTGATCTGCGCCGTCTGCGACAGGTCGAGCAGCGTCCGCGCGAGCACCGGATCGCGACCGTCGAGATTGACGCCGCCGATCAAGTCCGCCGCGTTCTCTTTCTGCGCCAGCCATTTGGCGGCCGCGCTCGTCGCGCCGTGCGGGGAGAGCGCGAAGACCGACGAGCCCCGCGCGGTCGGGACGGTGAACGCATCGGCATGAATCGACACCAGCAGGTCGGCCTGCACGCGCCGTGCCTTCTGCACCCGCGCCGCGAGCGGCACGAAGTAGTCGTCGTCGCGGGTCAGCATCGCGCGCATGCCGGGCTCGGCGTCGATCATCGTCTTGAGCTTTTTCGCGATCGCCAGCACGACCTGCTTTTCGTACGTGCCCCGGCGCCCGACCGCCCCCGGGTCTTCGCCGCCGTGACCGGGATCGAGGGCGATCGTGATCTTTCGCCGGCGATCGCCGATCGTCCCGGACGGAGGTTCGAGGCGCGCGTCGGCCGCCCTTTCCGCGGGTGGTTCGAGTGCCGCCCCGCCGCTTCGTTTCTCGTCCAGCAGCGCCATCAGCGGATCGACCGGCGTCAGCGGGTACAGATCCAGCACCACCCGGTGGCCGAACTCGGCGACGGGCCGCAGCGCGAAGAGCTCGGTCTTCACTTCTTCGCGCAGATCGAGTACGACGCGAAGGACATCCGGCGGCTGCTTGCCGAAACGGATGCGCGCGATGTACGGGTCGGCCGCCGCCACACGGGCGGGAAGCTGCTGCAATTCGGACGTGAGTTCTACGGCATCGAGATCGAGCACGATCCGAGGCGGATCCGTGAGGGCGATGAGCCGATGCGATACCGCGGCGTTCGTTTCGAGAATCAGCCGCGTGTACTCCTGCGCCGGCCAGATGCGCGCCGAAGCGATGCGGGCGGCGGCGGCAAAGGCCGGGAAGGGGGTGATCGCCCCCACGGCCGGCACGATCAGGGAGCGGAGCGCACGCCTGCGCCCGAGCGAAAACCGGACTATGCGGCTTGCCCCGGCGGGTGCGGCTCCCCGGTCATCGCGGCCAGACATCGGTCACCGGCCTCCGTCCATGCTTCGAGTGCGCAGTTGCGGCCGTGTTGGTCCGCGTTGTCGGGATGGGTGAGCGTGATCGCCAGATCCGGGGGCGGCAGCAGTCCGCGCACACGCTCCGGCCATTCGATCAGGCACACCGCGTCGGGCCGAAAACACTCGGCGAGTCCGGCCGTTTCCCATTCACTTGGATCGGCGAACCGATAAAAATCAAAGTGATACAAGTATATGCTCGAAAGCGGATAATGTTCAACCAGAATATAGGTCGGGCTTTTCACCGGCCCGGTCCATCCAAGCCCGCGCAGGCACCCCCTGACGAGCGTCGTTTTCCCGGATCCAAGGTCGCCGCACAGCGTGACGATCATCCCGCCGGCGAGCGCCGTGGCCATCCGCGCGCCGGCTGCCGCGGTGGCGGCGGGATTGGCGAGATGAAGATTGATCATCGGGAATGAAGGGAACAGAACACGTTTTCCGGTCAACCGCCGCTCGCCCGTGCCGGCACCGGCATCGGCATGCGTGGCCCGTCGGCAATGCGGTACGCTCGGGGCGCATGATCCCCGCGCACCCCGCTCCCACTACCGCCGCATCGGCCGCATCCCGTGACTGGGTGGCGCTGGCGCAGCACATTCACCGCTGGGGGCGCGCGCTCGGGTTCGAGGAAATCGGCATCGCGGACACCCGGCTCGAAGGGGAGGAAGTGCGACTCCTCGCATGGCTGGCCGCGGGCAGGCACGGCGCGATGGATTATATGGCACGCCACGGCACCGCCCGGGCGCGGCCCGCCGAACTGGTCCCCGGCACCGTCCGCGTGATCACGGCGCGGATGAACTACCTGCCGCCCGCGGCGCGCGGAGCGGAAGAGGTGTTGGCCGATGCGCGCAACGCGTACATCGCCCGCTACGCGCTGGGCCGCGACTACCACAAGGTGATGCGCAACAAGTTGCAGAAGCTTGCCGCGAAGATCCGTGGCGAGGTCGGCGCTTTCGGCTACCGCGTGTTCACCGACAGCGCGCCCGTGCTGGAGGTGGCGCTCGCCGCCAAGGCCGGACTCGGCTGGCGCGGCAAACATACGCTGCTGCT
>Ga0315278_10005398_pt1 | contig 11608 bp, 11 predicted proteins | sample YL17G06_0_MG_FD_203880 | JGI IMG/M metagenome (GOLD analysis project Ga0315278, IMG submission 203880) | Sediment microbial communities from Yellowstone Lake, YNP, Wyoming, USA - YL17G06_0 | ecosystem: Environmental > Aquatic > Freshwater > Lake > Sediment | place: USA: Wyoming | collected... | reverse complement strand
CGGGCGGCTATGCCGAGAGGCGCTTGCGCCCCTTCTGCCGCCGATTCTTGATGACCGCCCGACCCGCGCGGGTGCTCATCCGCTTGCGAAAGCCGTGGGTCTTGCTGCGCTTGCGGGTGTTCGGTTGATAGGTCCTCTTCACAGCTTCCTCGCTCGATCGCCGATACTCAGAACGTGCAGTATAGCCGTGCGGCGGAGGCCGGGTCAATTTGGCCCGGCCGGCCTCCGCCGCACGGTCCCCGCCGGCGCCATCTAAGCTTTTCCCTGCATACTGCCGATACGGCGAAGGGACGACGGAAGCCGGCGGAGACCAGACGATGCTACTCCAGGGATCGATCCACAAGTTCGACTTGGCGAGCGTCCTGCAGTTCCTTGCGCAGAACGCCGCCAGCGGCGTGCTCGAGGTCCGCGATTTCGAGGAGTACGGGTTCATCTACCTCGTCGACGGCAGCGTGGAGGGGATCTCCCTGCCGATCACCGACGAGAAGCTGGGCACGCGTCTGGTCAAGGCCGGCTGCCTGAGCGCGCAGCAGCTCGCGGAGGCGCTCATCGAAGATTCCGGGCTCACTCACGACGAGAAGAAGTTCAAGCCGCTCGGCCAGCGCCTGATCGAGAAGGGCTTCACGAGTGAAGCCCGGATCCGCGAGGTGATGGGGCGGCAGACGCTCGACCAGGTGTTCGAGCTGGCCCACTGGCAGAACGGCGTCTTCATCTACGACGAACCCGAGCAGATGCCGAGGTTCCAGATCGCCATCCAGGGCAACGTCCAGAAGCTCCTGCTCGACGCCTACCGGCGCATCGACGAGGGCGAGCACTCGCGCAAGACCGTGAACGTCGTGGACAACGAAGTGTGCTACGCCTGCCCGCTCGAGGACGAGTGCACGCCGGCGATCACGGCCAAGCATCTCAAGAAGGACGTCTGCCTGTGGCGCGAGATGGGCGCCGTGTTGGACGACGAGTACGACAGGCTGCGCGACGCGCGCCAGCTGTACCGTTCCAAGGAAGACGACGCGGGGGCCGTGCTCGACGCCTCGCTCGACTCGGAGTAGCCTTTCCTCCAGGCGATGCGAGGAGCTACGACGAGCGGCGACCACTCCACCTCCGGCGGCGAGTTGCGCCGCAACCCGGTCAGCGGCAAGCTGACCATCGTCGCGCCGGGGCGCGCGGCGCGGCCCAGCGATCTGCGCGCCGCGGCAGCCGCCGGCGCGCCGGGCCCCTGCCCGTTCTGCGCCGGCAACGAAGGGCTCACGCCGCCGGAACTGGAAGCCGTGCGGCCCGGCGGCGGCGCCCCCGATACGCCTGGCTGGCGGATGCGTGTGGTCCCCAACAAGTACCCCGCCCTCGCCGGCATGCACGAGGTGATCGTGCACTCGCCGGATCACGAAGCGGAGCTGGAGGACCTCGGCGACGAAGGCCTGCTCGAGGTGCTCGAAGTCTGGCGCCGGCGGATCGCCGCGCAGCTCGACGCCGGGGCGGTCGCCACGACGCTGATCGTCAACCGCGGCCCGGGCGCCGGCGCCTCGCTCGCGCACCCTCACGCGCAGCTGTTCGGCACCCCCGTGGTGCCGCCGCTGCTGCTCGACGAGCTCCTCGAGTTCGAGCGCTTCAGCAACCGCTACGGCGGCTGCGTGCTCTGCGCCGAGATCGACGGCGCCGGCGACCGCCTTGTACACGCCGACGACATCGCGGCCTGGGTGCCGGCGGCGCCGCGCTTCCCCGGCGAGCTGTGGCTCGCCCCGAAGAGGCACGAGCCCGACGTACGGCGCGCCGACCTGCGGCCGTTGGCCGGCGCCCTGCGGCGCGCCCTGGTCGCACTGGACGCCGCGACCGACAGCGCGCCGCTCAACCTGTGGCTGCACACGGCGCCGGCGGAGCTTCGCGGCGCCTTCCACTGGCACATGGAGGTGGCGCCGCGCCTCTCGAGCATCGCCGGGCTGGAGCTCGGCGCCGACATCGCGCTGGTGACCGTCGATCCCGACTCGGCCGCACAGGCGCTGCGCGCCGCGTGGCCTCAGGGCTGAGGGGTCGCCTCGCCGCGGCGCAGCGCCAGCTGCCCGCAGGCCGCTTCGATCTCCGCCCCCGGCGAGCGTCTGACCGTACAGCTGACGCCGGCGGCTTCGAGCCGCTCGCGCAGAGCGGCGAGCTGGTCCGCCCGTGGACGGGCGAACGCGCCGCCCGTCTCGTTGTAGGCGATCAGATTGAGGTGGTAGTGCGGCGGGCGCACTCGGGCGGCAAGCATCTGCGCTTGCTCATCGGTGTCGTTCACGCCGCGCAAGACCACGTACTCGAACAGGACCTTGCGGTGGGTGCGCCGCACGTACCGCGCGCACGCCGCGAACACCTCGTCCAGAGGATACGTGCGGTTGAGGGGCACCAGGCGGTCGCGTACCTCGTCGGTGGCGGCGTGGAGGCTCACCGCCAGGTTCAGCTGTAACGGCTCCTCGGCGAAGCGGTCGATGCCCGGCACCACGCCTACCGTCGACACCGAGATGGACCGCGCCGCAAGGTTGAAACCGGCCTCATCGTTGAGAAGACGGCAGGCGCGCAGCGTCTCGTCGTAGTTGTGAAAAGGTTCGCCCATGCCCATGAAGACGACGTTGGTCACGCGGCGCTCGTCGTCGCGCAGCAGCCGCGCGAAGTGGAACACCTGGTCGACCATCTCCTCAGCCGTGAGATCGCGGCGCAGGCCCAGACGCCCGGAGGCGCAGAAAGCGCACCCTACAGCACAGCCGACCTGCGTGGACACGCACACGGTGGCGCGCTTCGCGTAGGTCATGAGCACGGCCTCAACCGGGTGACCGTCGGAGGTCGCGAACAGGGTCTTGCGCGCGGCGCCGCGCGGCGCGACCAGCGTCTCGACATCCTCGAGAGAGAGCGGGCGAAGGCGCTCCGCCAGCGCCCGCCGCAGCGCCGCAGGAAGGCTGGTCATGCCGTCGAGATCGACGGCAAGGCCCCGCGTGAGGGCCTCGTAGATCTGGCGCGCCCGGTACGGCGGCTCGCCCAGCTCCTTCATGACGGCGGCGATGGTGTGCGGATCGATCACTGAGCCCATTGTAGCGTCGCGCAGCAAGGAATGACGCTCACGCGGGCGAACAACAGACCTGCAAGGCACAGACGACAGGCAAGAGGACGCAGATCACATGACCACCGTGCAGATCGTGGGCATCGTCGTCGCGGCGGCGATCGTCCTTCTGCTCATCATCGCGCTGCTGGTGACGCGGCGTCGGGGCTCCGCGAGCGAGGAGTCGCCGACGAAGTCCCGCGGCTCGTTCCTCGACGACGCGCCGCAGGACACTCTCTCCGCCCTTGGCAAGGCCGAGCATCCCATGGAAGACATCACCGCCGACCCAGGTGTGGATCGCGAGGTCCTGCCCACAGACGAGAACGCGGTGCCCGCGGCCACCACGACGACACAAAGCCCTGTCACGGAGAGCGACGCCTCTGCGGACGACCCGGTGCCTGCGCGGCCTGCTGAGGGCGGGTCCGCCGCCTCGGAAGAGGCGGCCCCGGAGTCCGGCGCCGGCGGCCGCAGGGTGCCGCTCTCCGATATCATCGTCACCACGAGCAGCAAGATGGTCGACCTGGAGGATCCGGAGGTCCGCCGCATGCTCACGGATCTCGTCAAGTACGAGATCGACCAGGCGACGCACTGCCGGCAACAGGGCCAGACCATCGACGCGGTGCTGCAGCTCACCGAAGCCGAGAAGATCTCGCGGGCCCTCGACATGCGCGGGTCGGCCGCGGCGATCCGCAGGATGATCGAGGACCTGCGGAGGCAGGCCTGAGCCGCCCCGCTAGTTCGTAAGACTCTGAAGAGGAGCCGGAATGCGCCCCCCGCGCTCCACGAACGCGTCGTTGCCGGCACTGCTCACGGCCATCACCGGCGCCTCTCCGAAGAGCCCGCCCATCGTGACCCAGTCGCCGACCTTCTTGCCATAGGCGGGGATGAGGCGCGCGCCCGTGGTCTTCGCGTTGATCATGCCGATGGCCATGACGTCGGCGATCACGCCCGCGAGGGCGTTGCGGGAGATGTCGCCGGGCACGACGATCATGTCGAGGCCCAGCGAGCAGACCGCGGTCATGGCTTCGAGCTTCTCGATGCTGAGCACGCCGTCGGCGGCGGCCTTGGCCATGGCGGCGTCCTCGCTCACCGGGATGAAAGCCCCCGAGAGGCCGCCCGTGGACGACGTGGCCATGGTGCCGCCCTTCTTGACGGCGTCGTTGAGCAGCGCCAGGGCGGCCGTGGTGCCGGGGGCGCCCACCTGACCCAGACCCATGCTCTCGAGGATCTCGGCGATGGAGTCGCCGACGGCGGGGGTGGGCGCCAAAGAGAGGTCGATGATGCCCATCTGCGCGCCCAGCATCTGCGAGGCCTCGCGGGCCACGAGCTCGCCCACGCGGGTGATCTTGAAAGCGGTGCGTTTGATGAGGTCCGCGAGCTCGATGAGCGAGGCCTCGGGGTGGCTGGCGACGGCGCCCCGCACCACGCCGGGGCCGGAGATGGCGACGTTGACGCTCACCTCCGGTTCGCCACTGCCGTGCAGGGCGCCGGCCATGAACGGGTTGTCCTCGGGCACGTTGCAGAACACGACGATCTTGGCGCAGCCGATGCAGTCCTGCGCGGCGGTCTTCTTGGAGACCGACTTGAGCACGTCGGCCATGCGCACCACGGCGTCCATGTTGATGCCGGCGCGCGTGGACGCCACATTGACCGACGAGCACACGCGCTGGGTGCCGCTGATCGCCTCGGGGATGGCCTCGATGAGGGCGCTGTCCGCGTGCGTGAACCCCTTTTGGACCATACAGCTGAAGCCCCCGACGAAATCGATCCCGATCTGCTCGGCGGCGGCGTCGAGCGCGTACGCCACCTCGACGTAGGCGGCGGGGTCGTCGCTGCCCAGCACGTGGGCGATCGGCGTCAGCGAGACGCGCTTGTTGACGATGGGGATACCGTACTTGTGCTCGAGCTCGTCGGCCACGCCGACCAGCCGGCCGGCGCGCTGCACGATCTTGGCGTGGACCCGCTCGGCGACCCTGCGCGGGTCGCGCCCGGCGCAGTCGGTCAGCGAGATGCCCATGGTGACGGCGCGCACGTCGAGGTTCTCCGACCTGATCATGCTGACGGTCTCGAGGATCTCCTGCTCGGTGATGAAGACCACGGGGCGGCTCCTGGAGGGTGCGGGCGCCGCTAGATGCGGTGCATGAACTTGAAGATGTTCTCGTGCTGCACGTTGATCTGCAGGCCGACGCGCTCACCGGTCGCCTCGAGCGCCGCTTTGAGCGCGGCCATCGTCGTCTCCGTCTCGTCGAACGACACGAACATGATCATCGTGAACAGCCCGTTCGCAACGGTCTGGCTCACGTCGTCGACGTTGGCGTTCTGCTCGGCCACGGTGGTGGCCACGCCGGCCAGGAGGCCGTGGCTGTCGGGGCCGAGCGCTGTGACGATGACCGACGTGCGCATGGGGGTCGTTCCCTCGGGGCGAGTGGGCGGAGACAGGCGGATAGTATACTAGAGTGATTCCCATGCCCTCCGCCCCCGGCTCCACAGACGCCGTGCCGTCGACCCTCCCCGGCCGCCTCGACCGCCTCGACCGCGGACTCTCGCGGCGTGCGGCCATCGGCTGGCCGCACCCGCGCTGGCTGGCGTGGCCCCTCGGCGCCTTTTCGCTGACCGCCAACTACGGCATCCTCTGGTACGTCATCTGCCTTCTGCCCTGGGCTTTCGGCGAGCCGCGGCCCCTGGCGAGAGCCCTGTATGTGGCGGTGCCCGTGACCGTCGTGGAGGCGGCGGGCTTTCTCATCAAGCATCTCGTGGCCCGGCCGCGACCGCCGATCGCCGACCCCACCCAGCCCCAGCAGATCCCGCTTCCCTTCAGCAAGTCGTTCCCCTCGTCGCATGCGAGCATGGCCGTGGTCGGCACCTTCACCGTGGGCACTTTGTACCCCGCCACGTTGCCGGCCCTCATCGCGGTCACCGTCGTGCTCTCTTTCAGTCGCGTGTATCTCGGGGTCCACTACCTCGGCGACGTCCTTGGCGGACTGGCGTTCGGGCTCGTCGTCGGCGCCCTCTGGATCCTGCTGGTCCCGGCGCCGCTCTGAGATGACGGCGCTGCGCACACGTGGGGGCCTGCTCGCGGTCGCGGTGGCGGCGGCCCTCGTCCTCGCCATCGGTCTGGCGGCGGCCGGCGCCTTCAACGGCTGCGATCAGGCGGCCAAGAAGGCAGGCCGCCCCTCCGCCGCCGTGTCGTCCACCGCCTACGGCGCGGTGGCCCACGTGCTGGCCAAGACGTTCGCCACGACCGTGCACCCGCGCGCCGCCGACACCTGGGGCGAGATCCGGGCGCGCGAGTTCGTCTTCAACGCGTTCCAGCGATACGGCTACTTCCCGCGCACCCAGGAGTTCATCGCGAGCTCTGCGCGAGGGCGCGTCCACTCCGCCAACATCATCGCCGTCAAGGAGGGGGAGTCGGCCAAGCGGCTCATCGTCGGCGCCCACTACGACTCGGCGCCTGTCGGCGAGGGCTACTCCGACAACGCCACGGGCACGGGACTGCTGCTGGAGACCGCGGCGCGCATCAAGTCGCAGGACACGCCGTACACCATCGTGTTCGTCGCCTTCGGCGCCGAGGAGAAGGGCCTTCTTGGCTCCCGCTACTACGCGCGTACCATGAGCGACCTGGAGCGGCGCGCGACCATCGGCATGATCGACCTCGACGCCGTGGCCGGCGGCGCCGAGCTCTCGGTGACGAGCCGGTTCGGCGGCCCGACCTGGCTGCGCGACGACGCGCTCAGCGCAGCCAAGAGTCTGGGCATCCCGCTGGGCACCAGTCCGGCCGGCAAGGGCCGGCCGGCGGGCGTCTCAATGGCGCCCAGCGACGACGCGCCCTTCGCCCTCGAGGATATCGCCACCGCGGCCTTCAGCGCCACGGACTGGGCGGCGGACGACACCGGCCTCGCGGCCACCGGCGACGGCGGCCGCTGGTGGCACAGCCGCAAGGACACGGTGGCCTACGTGAACCGCACCTACCCGGGACGCGTTCGGCGGCAGCTCGCCGATCTCTCACGCCTCCTCGAGACCCTGCTCACCAGCAAACTGGAGAAACACCTGTGAAACTCGGCATCGTCGGCCTGCCCAACGTCGGCAAGACGACCCTGTTCAACGCTCTCACCCACGCCAACGCGGCGGCCACTGCCTACGCCTACACGTCGGCCGAGTCCAACATGGGGGTGGTCGCGGTGCCCGACCCGCGGCTGGACCGCCTCGACGAGGTGCTCGAGACGCCCCGCAAGGTCAACGCGACCATCGACGTCGTCGACATCGCCGGCCTGGCGGAGGGCGCCAGCCGCGGCGAGGGTCTCGGCAACCGCTTCCTCGCCGACATCCGCGGGGTCGACGCCGTCGCGCACGTGATCCGCGTGTTCGCCAACCCGGAGGTCGCCCACGTGCGCGAGACCGTCGACCCCAGGGCCGACGTGGATCTCGTCGAGACGGAGCTCGTCCTCGGCGACCTCGAGCTCGTCGAGCGCCGCCTTGACAAGACACGCAAGGCGGCGCGCAGCGGCGACAAGGCGGCCCAGCGCGAGCTGGCGACGCTCGACGACCTGCTCGCCGCCCTCCAGCAGGGCCGGCTGGCGCGCAGCGTCGCGCGCCACCCCGACGACGCGCCCCTGTTCCGCGAGCTGGCGCTGGTCAGCGACCGGCCCGTCCTCTTCGTCTTCAACACCGACGACGACGTGGGCGCGGCGCAGGCGCTGGCCGCGCACGCCGCGTTCGTGGAGTGGGCGCGCGGCCGGGGCGACCAGGTGGTCGCCGTCGCCGCGCGCCTCGAAGCCGAACTGGCCGACCTCGAGCCCGACGACGCCGCCGAGTTTCGCGCCGAGCTCGGCGCCGACGAGGCGGGGGCCATCGACGTGTCCTTGCGCGCGGCCTACGAGGTGCTCGGCTATATCACCTTCTTCACCGGCGACTTCCGCAGCAGCGAGTCGCGCGCCTGGCAGCTGCCCCGCGGCTGGACCGCCAAGCAGGCCGCGGGGCGCATCCACAGCGACATCGAGCACGGGTTCGTGCGCGCCCAGGTCGTGAACATCGACGACCTCATCGAGCTGCGTTCGTTTCACGCCGCCCGCGAGAAGGCGCTGCTGCGCACCGAGGGCAAGGAGTACGTCGTCAAGGACGGTGACGTGATCAACTTCATGCACACGGGGTGAATCGAGGCGCCGGTCAGCCGCCGGCGGACGCGGCGGTCACGACGCGGTCGCGGCCGAGCCGCTTGGCGATGTAGAGCGCCCGGTCCGCGGCCTCGAGCAGACTCTCCTTGGTCTCGGCCGAATCCGGATAGATGGCCACGCCGATGCTGATGGTCAGACCTCCGCTGTCAAGATGGTGCTCGGCCACGGCGGCGCGGATCCGCCCGGCGATCTCCACGGCCTCCCTTTCGGCCGTCCGGGGGAGCACCACGATGAACTCCTCGCCGCCGTAGCGCGCGACCAGGTCGGCGCGGCGCGTGCAGCTCTCGATGATGCGCGCCGTGGACTGCAGGGCGGTGTCGCCGGCGGCGTGCCCCAAGCGGTCGTTGTACTGCTTGAAGAAGTCGAGATCGCAGAAGAGGAGCGCCACGCCATGACTCTCGTGGCGCGCCCGGCTCAACTCCTCGATCAGGTGCTCGTGCAGGTAGCGATGGTTGTAGAGGCCGGTCAGGCCGTCGGTCATCGCCTCGATCTCGGCGCGGCTCAGCCGGACGGCCGCCTCCTGCAGCGTTGAGACCGGGGTCTCCGTCGTCATGCGCGCGAAGCCCCTCGCTCCACTCGAGCTCAGGGCGGGCGCGTCGGCGACCACGGCCGCCAGGATCTCGCCATCCTTGCCCAGCAGCGGCGCGAGGCCGTTGACCCACACTCCGAAGTTATCGACGAAGAGCACGTTGGAGACGATGGGGAGCCCCGAGAGTACCTGCGCGATGGCATCGTCTGCCATCACTTCTTCGCCGAGCGGCGAGCGCTCGGGCGCGTCCGCTTCCTCGGCGTCGACGACGATCACCGTGCGGCCGTCCCTGCTCGCCGACGTCGTCATGAAGCGCACCTCCGGGTACGCATCGCGCACGTCGCGCAGCACGTCATGGACCGTGGCGTACTCGGCGCTGGCTTCGTCCCCGGGGGCACGGAGCGCCGCATGCCGCACCGGGTCGATGCGCAGCGCCGCCTCGGCCGCGGCGCGCCGCGACACGTCACGCAGCCTCGCCAGTCTGTCCAACACCCGCAGGAACGCGTCGGTCATGCCGGGGTCGAACTGCGTGCCGCGGCACCGCTCCAGTTCGGCGAGACACTCTTCGTAGGTGCGCGCGGCGCGATACGGGCGCTGCAGCGACATGGCGTCGTAGGAGTCGACGACGCACAGCGCCCGCGCCAGTTCGGGGATCTCCTTGCCCGCCAGTCCGTCGGGGTAGCCCTTGCCGTCGTACCGCTCGTGGTGGTGCCGCACGGCGGCCACGAGGTCCGCGGAGAAGAGCGGCTTGATGATCTCGGCGCTCACGGCCGGGTGCTGCCGCATGAGTCCCCACTCCTCGGCGTTCAGCGGACCCTGTTTCACGAGGACCCTGTCGGAGACGCCGATCTTGCCGATGTCGTGGAGATACGCGGCCTCGCGTACCTGCTCGGTCCACTCCGGTTCCCAGCCCAGTTCCTCGCCGAGCAGTACGGTGTAGGCCGCCACGCGCGCGCCATGCCCCAGGGTGTAGTAGTCCTTGGCGTTGAGCGCCGTGGAGAGCCCCTTCAGGTTGTTCAGGTGGAGGGTCTTGATCTCCTGGTAGAGCCTGGCGTTGTTGGCGGCCAGGGAGAGATGCACCCCCACCCGCTCCAGGACACCGGCGTCGAACGCCGCGAACGCCGCCGGCGCTCCGCCGCCCAGCATGAGCACGCCTATCAGGATGTGCTGGTCGAACAGCCCGATGGCTGCGGTCGCGTGGCTGCCGACCACCTCGACATGACCGCTGGGCACGGGCCCTTCGTCCACGCCGTCGAGGATGACCACGCGCTCGCGGCGCAGCCGCTCGAGCACGTCGCCAAGGGCGTCGCCTCCCGCCCCTATCGGGCGCGGGCGCTGGGGCGGTCCGGAGCCGTGCACCTGGACGAACTCGCCGTGTTCCACCAGCGTCAGACCGTAGCTCGAAATGGGGACAAGCTGGCTGAGGCCGGCGACCGTGGCCTCGGCGATCTCACCGAGATCGAGGCTGGCCGTCGTGCGTCTGGCGATCTCGTTGATCAGTTCCGCCTCGCGGTTGCGGTGCTCGAGGTCGCCGATCAGCAGCGCGTTGTCCATGGCCAGACCGGCGACGCGGCAGACGGCCTCCACGAGGCCGATCTCGTCGCCGGAGAAGTCCCTCTGTCTGCGCGTCTCTGTGAGCTCGAGCGTGCCGGCGACCGCGCCCTTGGCGATGAGCGGCACGACGAGGTAGCTCTTCACGTCGTGCGCCGCGAGCCAGGCCCGGCTCTCGGGGTCGATGCGCGGGTCGTCCAGCGACGCGACGGCGGCCGCGCGCTGGGTCTCGATCACGAGACGAGTCACCGGCCAGCGCTCCAGGCCGACGAACACGCCGGGCACGGTCCCCTCGGTCGGTGCGCCCAGCGACGGCTCGCACGCGTTCGGCCACCATCTCGAGAAGCCGGCGCGCGTCAAGCGCCCCCGACAGCTCGGCGCTGATCTCGTTGAGCAGCGCCGCGCGCTGGGCGCTGCGGTCGAGCTCACCGTACAAGCGCGCGTTGACGATCGCCTGCCCTGCGACCTGGCTGAGCCCGCGGAGAAGATCCAGCTGCCCGAAGGATCGCGGCTCGCTGTCGTACAGAGCCGTCACGCCCACGATCTGGGCGCCGTTGATGAGAGGGACGATGACGCCCGAGCGGAAGCCGGACTGCATCCAGCTGCGACGCTCCAGTGAGCTCGCGCGGCCATCCTCGGCGACGTCTTCGACCACGACCGGGCGGCCGGTCCTCAGCGCCCGGCCCGTCAGGGGGTAGTCGGCCAACGCGAACGTCCGGCCGGCGAAGTCGGGGTCGATCGCGTCCTTGCCGTCGATGCCGACCAGGGCGCGCAGCGACTCCCCGTCCAGGGCCGAGATATCGCAGGCGGCGCTTCTCGTGGCCGCACGCATCCTTCGCGCGATTGACAGGAGCACCTGCTCCATGTCGAGCGTCGAGCTGAACGCGAGGCCGCCTTCGACGAGCGTGCGAAGATCCCGGTTGCGCCCTTCCAAGCGGCCGAGCAGGTCGGCGTTCTCCATGGCGCCGGCCACCAGCTGCCCCACTCCCGCGATGAAATCGGTGCACTCCTGCCAATCACGCGGACGGTCGCCGAAGAGGTGGATAAGACCGACGGCCACGTCTTTTGCCACGAGAGGGATGCAGAGCTCGCTGTGGAGGTCCTGCGCGAGCAGGGCATCGCGCTCCTCGGCCGTGAGCTCGGAGACCTCTACGTCTGCGACCACGAGCGTGTGATGCTCGGCAAGCGCCCTTGCGCTCGTCGGGTGGTGAGACAGATCGAGGACGCGGCCCTCGCACGACGCTCGAAACTCGTCGGCGTCGGCGCTCACCATGCAGCGGTAGCCGTCGCCGTCGA
>Ga0315278_10005397_pt1 | contig 11610 bp, 12 predicted proteins | sample YL17G06_0_MG_FD_203880 | JGI IMG/M metagenome (GOLD analysis project Ga0315278, IMG submission 203880) | Sediment microbial communities from Yellowstone Lake, YNP, Wyoming, USA - YL17G06_0 | ecosystem: Environmental > Aquatic > Freshwater > Lake > Sediment | place: USA: Wyoming | collected... | reverse complement strand
AGACGAGCGCCAATGCCTTTCAGAAGTGCAATGCCTTTGTTCATTTCCTCTTTATAAAAAAACTTCCCTATGATAAGAACAAGAGGGAATGCAATAATGAGGAGACTCTTTATCCCGAGAGAAATCAGCAGTGAGGCGTCTATTAGCCTGGATAACCCAAAGATGAGTAAGGCTAATGAAAATACGATGAATGCGCGGCCATATTCGAAGGCTATGGGATACAGCCTTTGTGAAACGACAAAGGTAAGGGCACAAAGCAATAGAAAGCTCAGAGCCGTTGCAACGGCTGCTCCCATAACTCCATAGCGACTGATTAAGAGTAGATTGAAGAGTATATTTACGCCCGCAACAGAGCACTGAATGTAAGCAACATATTTTGTCCTATTCGTAACCATGATTCCAAGATTGAAGAAGTGTCCTGTGCCGAAAAAGATATAACTCAGCACGATGATCGGGACTACATTGGCTGCTCCCTGATATTCTGATGCGGCCATAATCGAAATAATCTCGTCTATGAAAACACTAATCCCCAATCCAGAAAAGACCACTATAGAGAAATAATATGTAAAGATACGTTTAAATACCTTTTGCGCTTCGTTTGTCTTTGCAATCTCAAAACGCTGAGCATCCCAAATTCTAAAAATGGGTGCCGATACAATGATCGAAAGAATCATCCCAAGTTTATAACCTAATGAATAAATTCCAACATCATGTAGGTTACAAAATTGTTGGATGAAAAACCTATCTGAAAAATGAATGACGAACATCCCCATTGCGGCTGGCATTAATGGCATCCCAAAACTCATCATTTCTTTTAATTTCTTCCAAGAAAAAGAATACCGAAGATTCCGCAATGTGATCATAGATACGACTAACATGTTTAGTGCTTTTGTAATCAACATACTAATTAAGATGCCTAGGACTCCCATTTTTAAGAAAACAAGAAATAGAATATTTAGGCTTAGATTTGAAACAAGTGTACCTAAAGAGAGGATTGAATAGACTAGTGATTTCTTTTGGGCAATTAAATAGTTTTCAGGAACAAGATAAACATTCTGGATTACAAGACAAATGAATATTATTTGAAAGTACTTAGAGTATTGCCTGCCACCTAAGATTAAATCGGAGATGGGAGTTGAAAATAACTCTAAAACACCAATAAGCATAAAGCTTAATATAAAGGCAAATGTTAGTGCTGTTGTAAATACTTCTTGCTTGTCCTTTATATTATCAAAATTGTGATAATATCGAATAAGCGCCGATCCAATACCAAGACCCACAAGAATTGCGATAACATTTAATGTGAGATCTAATAACTCAAGCAAACCATAATCAGCCGGAGTAAGATATCGAGTGTATATGGGGATCATAATAAAGCCAATCCCTTTTCTGAGAAACTCACTTATTCCGTATACGGAAGAATGCTTTACTAATGTTTTTAATTCGTTGAACATAAACAGGGTTTAGGGCTAAGTGTCTTAATAGAGATTTCGCAAGGCAAATTCCTTTTCAGCATCAAATGGAAATCTTATCTCTTCTTAGAAAATCCTATATGCTTTTCGTTTTACCATTCAGATCCAACTTCCACCCGAATATATTAATTGAACACGAAAACCACCAAACAGAAATTATTAAATAAGCAAACCATTTATCCCCAGCATTAAAGAATGGGATATTAAACTTAAATAAAAACCAGAAAAGACCAACTATAGGGAAAATGGCTATTAATAATACTGTAATCCAAAGTAACCATCTGGGAAAAGCCCATTTTAGCTTAAAATTGATTTTCATGTTGATCGTCCTCCATTTTAGAATTAATATTTTGCAATGATGGTTTCCCCTCCGATAACTTCTTGATCTTTCGAAGCCAGAACTTTAATATTTACTGGGATTTCTAAAACTACTGTGCTCCCAGCCAATACACGCCCCAACCTTTGTCCCTTTTTTACTTTCTCACCGACTCTTATAAATACCTCTATTCGTGATGCAAAAAGGCTTGTAATTTGTCTTACGGCGATCTCTCCGATTTCTGTTTTAAATACAGTTCTTTTTTGATAGGGAAGCATTTTTTCAGTTGCATATTTATATGGACTGGTTCCTGCAGGAAGTTTTTCTCCTCCACCTTCTATCCTAATCACTTCCCCATCCATAGGAATTCTTTGTACATGGACGTCGGTATATCGCATTTCAATAACAATATGCTGCTTACCCTCAAGGAAATCAATATACTGAACGATACCGTCCGCAGGAGATACCAAAACACAAGATCCACTGGGTATGTTCCGATCGGGGTCTCGATCGAACCATTTTAGGAATCGCTTATCTACTTTGGTATTTCTTTCTCTGGCTATATTGATACCTCCCTTTCTGATTATTTTTCTAAAAGCTGGTGGTAATTCCGGAAAAGAACTGATTAGACTATAAGCAAGAAAGGTAACCAACATAAATAGTGCCAATTTTACAAGTAAAAAAAGTCGTTGTGTTTTCATTTGATATTCCTCGTTATGCGTTCATTAGCATGAGAGAGTGTCTGGGAGAAAAAATGAAAATAGTAAAGAGAGGCAATCCTGTTTTTCCTACGCAAATTTATTATCAATGGCTAATTCTTAGTTTTGTAGGGAAAGCGGCAATATGGAAAGCCTTGTTCTTTGAGGGCTTTATAACCGTCTATTACTGCTCTTGTGTTTGTATAACCGTTATATATCAACCATTGTACCACACGGGCACTATCCTCTTCATTAGGTCACGGGCAATAGCACATGATCCAATAATCTTTTTGAATTCGTATAGTAACAGTTGACCCGTCACTATTAGGAGGAACCTTAGTATACGGAACGTAAAATGAGCCGCATACCACTTCTTTAACTTCGTAACCGGCGTAAACGAAAATAAGCTTTTCACCAGTTAACATCATACTCTTAACTTCTTTTGCTGTAATTTTCGGAACTTTCGGATAATTATCCCACTTTTGCCACCATTCTTGAGCATAAGCATGCACAAAGAACAAAATTGTGATCAAAAAATTAAATACTAATATAAATTTTTTCATAATAGCTCCATTTAGCCAGAAATTACCCCAACTTTTTTCTTACAAATATTAATTAATCCTTGGACCTGCTCCTGGCCTCTTTTTTTCCAAAAGATTTTCTTAAAAGTTCCAAAACTTAATGGTGAATATAGATTTTTTATGGACATTCGTTGGTTATACAATCCTAATTCGATAACCCAAGGGAAACGGCAAACTTTTCCGCTTTCCGTAAAAGTTTGATAGCCTCGCAAACAATCATTGCTCCTGCTATATTGGTAACAAAGTTCATAGTCGGCATGGGAGGATGCATCCAACTCTTGTCAAATTCATCCAATTCTTCTATCGTCATCTCTATAAGATCCTTTCTTCCATGCCATTTTATCCGATCCCGGAACGTTTCTAATTTATACCACCAATTTGAATTTCGATAATCATAAACCTGAACCCTACAACCTATGATCGTACTATAACCATTCACAATTGGAACTCTGTATTGTTTAGCAGCTCTGTAAAAAAGCTGGCAAGAGGGGCTATCTGCTGTTTGAATTACAATTCCGGCACCCTTGGTAAAAGAATGAATATTTTTATTATCCACTCTGTCACGGATGACCATTTCTATTTCTGCATATGGATTAATCTCTTTTATACGTTCGGCAGCAACATCAGCTTTGTACTGACCAAAGGTTTTAGAGCTTGCAAATATTTGACGATTCAGGTTAGAGGGCTCGTATCGATCTTTATCCAGGAGACGGAACTTTCTAATCCCCCACCTTGCAAGAAGTTCTACAGTAATTGCCCCTACCCCTCCAAAGCCAGCTATGGCAAAGACAGTATCCCGTACTTTTTCCATTCCATCTTTACCTTAAAAGAGGAGAGTCCGCTCAAGCATACCTGAAATGTAAGTTTCTTGGTCCATGGTTGTTCCTCCTTTCCTTCTGGTTGATTGTTGTTTATCTTTAGTTCCTTGTTGTTATTTTTTGCTTGTTAAAATTTTTAAGAGCTTTGGCGTATATTTCGGTATACAGGGCTGTGGTTTTATCCCAAGTATGTTTCTCTTTTACCCAAATATTTCCTTGTTTTCCTAAAGCTTTACATAAATTATCATTGATTAAAAGATGTTCAAGTAATCTGGCTAATGCATGGACATTGCCTGCTGGGAAGAGAATTCCTGTTTCATTATTGTGGATTATTTCACGGTGACCGCCTACATCACTTGCTACTAAGACCTTACTCATAGCCATGGCTTCAAGGGGTTTCAGTGGTGTTACCAGTTCAGTAAGGCGCATTGAATACCGAGGGTAAACCAGTATATCAATTAAGGTATAAACTCCTGCAATACGATCCTGAGGAACGCGGCCCGTCATTGTTACTTTTTCACTCAGTTTCAATCTTTGTATCTGCTCCTTGAGCTCTTGCTCCATCTCTCCTCCTCCTACCAGCAATAATACAGCATCTGGTATGGCTGCAGAGATTTGAGCAAAGGCATCAATAAGGAGATCAATCCCCTCATACCGATAAAAGGACCCGATGAAACCAATGACCTTTTTGCCCTTTAGACTAAAATTTTCAATGAAATTTCCATCAGGTTCACAAGGTTTAAAATCTTCTGCGTTAATGCCATTATATATAATCGTAATTTTTTCAGATGGAATTCCCCTGGTTATAAGGTCATCTTTAAGGCCTTGGCAAATGACACCTACATGATCAGCCTTTCGACAGACCAAGGTTTCAATAGATCTCACCACTTTATATTTCAAGGAACCTTCAGAGTAAGTTCCATGATCCACAGCAGCATCTTCCCAGAACGCACGAATTTCATAAACCACCGGAAGTCCAAGCTTACGTCCTACCCAAAGAGCAGGAATGGCATTGAGGATTGGTGAGTGGGCATGCAAAATATCTGGTTTTTCAAGTTTAATCACTTCCTGTATTCTTCTGGCAAGAAATATAATAAGACTTATTTCTTTTTCAAAAGGGAATATGTTATTGGAAATCATTCCTGTCCTATAATAACAAATTCCGGCGATTTCCTCATATTTCGCCATTGAACCCTTTAAGCTTTCCTCATGTTTTGGGGATGTAAGTACCACTGGCTGCCAACCTCTCTTTTGTTGAACCTGAAAGATATTTTGACTTCGAAAAGTGTAACCGCTTTGAAGTGGAAGGCTGTGATCAAGAATGTGAAGGATTTTCATTACTGGTTACCGATCTCTGATTATTAGCTATTGATCGATAGTTTTTTGTTTATTTGGTCAATAGTTTGTGGTTGGCAGTCCTTGTTATATAGATTCGTCACGTATAAACCATTTACTATGTGCTATGGACCATTGTTCATAATTTTTTCAACAAGAATTTTAACGATTCTCTGACCAGCCTTCCCATCCCAGAGAAAAGGATATTTAGGTGAATGCGTTATTGGGTTATTAGGTAATTTAGCTGTATCAATTTTTTTAAGGGACTCCTCTACGATTAAACTCTTATTAGTCCCGACAATTATATTGGTTCCCTGAGTTACGGTAACTGGTCGCTCTGTATTTTCTCTCATGGTTATGCAAGGAATACCTAATACCGTGGTTTCTTCCTGCATCCCACCGGAATCAGTCAAAACCAATTTTGCATTTGACATAAGACATAGAAAGTCGAGATAACCGAGGGGATCAATACAATATATGCCAAAGTTGCTTGTTTCTGGTTGCTGGATGTTTGTTGAAAACTCAAAATAATTTTCAAAACAAAATTCTTTAATCCGATTCAGTGTTCGAGGGTGAACAGGGAAAATAATAGGAAGATTTTTGGATATTTCTAACAAAGCTTCCAAGATATTTTGGAAGGTCTTTTTGTAATCAACATTTGAAGGACGATGGAGGGTAAGTATCCCGTAAGGGATTACCTGGTTTCTTGTTGCTAGTTGCTGGACGCTGGTTTCAGGTTGCTGCCCTTTAGTTGAAAGACCAAGTTTATTAAGAATATCTGATTTTTGTGCCATTTGTTTGTGTTTAAGGAGAGTGTCGATCATGGTATTTCCGACAAAGAAAATCTTATTTTTAGGGATACCTTCATGCCTTAGATTTTCATTGGCACTTTTTTCTGTTGTAAATAGAAAGTCTGAAATAGCATCCGTTAGAAGTCGATTGATTTCCTCTGGCATGGTTCTATCAAAAGAACGCAGACCTGCTTCGACGTGGGCGATCAAGGGGCGAAGCCCCTTGGGGTGCTGCCGTTTCTTAATGCTGCCGTGCTGAGGTGAATTATATTGGATTTTAGAAGTGACGAGAGCGCATGCAACTGTTGAATTCACATCACCAACCAATAATACTACATCAGGCTGGTGCTCCAAGAGAACGGGTTCAAAGTGCTTCATGATCTTTGCAGTCTGTACTGCATGAGAAGCAGAACCCACCCCTAAATAAATATCTGGTTTGGGTAATTCGAGATCCCTGAAAAAAGCTTCCGACATTGAGTCATCATAATGCTGACCAGTATGTACTAGAATATGGTTAATTGGTTGATTAGCCGATAGGTTATGAGTTTTGATAGCATCGATGATGGAAGCAATTTTCATAAAATTAGGTCTGGCACCAACTATAGACATAAGTTTCATTTTGGTTTTTGGTTTTTGGTTTCTGGTTTCTGGTTCCTTGATCGCCATTTCTTATTTCGCTAAAATTCTATCTAACTTTTCCAAGTTTTTCGTCCAAGAATAGTTGTTTTCAATTACTCTCCGGGCATTGTTACCAATGGATTCTCTCAGAGATACCTCTTTTATTAACTTGATAACTAAATCAGCAAATTTTTTTGGATCTTCTCCCAGTACGAGATCTCGATCGGGTTCTGCTTCAATTCCCTCAAAGGCTTTTGGAGTGGCAACAACAGGAACTCCCGTTGCCATGGCTTCAAGGATTTTGTTTTGAATACCCCGGGCAATTCTAAGCGGGACGACCACCACTGTCGCTTTACCCAAATATTCCCTGGTATCAGGGACATACCCTGTCACTGTCACATTATTATTGTCAGATAAAGAAAGAACTTCTTTTGTTGGGTTGCTGCCAACGATATAAAACCTGATTTCTGGTATTTCTTTCTTAATTAAAGGTAATATTTCTTTAGTAAACCAGACCACTCCATCTATGTTGGCAAAATAATCCATGGCTCCGGTGAAAACAATTACTGGTTGCTGGAGGCTGGTTTCTGGTTTCTGGCAAAATCGTGGAGAAAAATAGTCGAGGTCAACACCGTTAGGAATAGCAGTAATGTTTTTGATATGAGGATTTTGGTCTTTAAATATCTTAACCTCTGAACCCGTTACAAAGATGGAATGGTCAAAAGTTTCAGCGACTTTTTTTTCATATCTTGCTAGTTTTCGGCTCTCTAACCTATAAATCCAGGACTGTGGAAATCTAACATATTGGGCATATTGAGCCCATTTGTCTGAGTCAACATCGACAAAGTCCATTATTTTGGTTGCTGGTTGCTGGTTGCTAGTTTCTGGTCTATTAATGTTTTTATTAAAACCGAGCTTCTGGAAACCAGAAACAAGGAACTTGGATCGAAAGATATACTCCGCCATTGGAGAGGAGAAACAAAAGATACAATCAAAATGATGGGTCGATAGTAAATGGTCGATGGCTTTTTGAAGTCTTTTGGAATAGAAGTAACATATGGATAATGGTTTTGTGGAAAATAGACAAATGGTACTTTTTAGCTTGGCTAACTTTGGATTAATAAAAATCACATTTGTGGTTTTACAATATTTCTTAAGGTCACATTCATATTTTAGATCCTTTGGGTTGTCTGCCAAACAGGCCAGGTGAATTTCATGTCTTCGGGAAAGGTATTTTATTTCATTAAAAGACCTGATTTTGTCTCCTTTGTTAGGCGGATAGGGGATGCGATGGGCAAGGTAGAGGATTTTCATTCTGGTTGATAGTTGTTGGTTGCTGGATTCCGGTTGTTTGTTGCTGGTTCCTGGTGTCTGGTTGTTAATTGCTTGATGGTCGTTGCTGGCTGCTGGTTATTCGTTGGGAACAAATTCGGATTAACCATCATTTCCCACTTCCTTTCCCTTATCTTGGGGTTTTAGGTGGTTCTTTATTACCAGCTGTAAATATTTGTTAATTTTCTTGCCAAGCATAGTGTAATTTTCTGCAAGTTTTTGATATTCAGATTCACTGATATATTTGCTTTTAAAGATAAAATCTAAGTGGACCACCGTTTCGTCACAGGAAGCTAAAGCATAGATCAAGAATCTTATGAACTCATTCTTATAATACCTTCTTCCCCATCCCTCTGCTATTGTAGATGGAATTGATTTAGATGACTTTCGAACCTGACTGCCCTCCTCAAACATTTCAAATTTTGGAAACTTGAGAGATAACTCATGTAATTCCGTAGCTAATTGAAACGATAATTGATAAATTTCTAAGTCCTTATAACTTTTTATTTTCATTTTACTGGATTCTGGTTGCCTGTTGCTTGTTTCTAGTTGCTGGTTGCTCGTTTCTGGGTACTGGTTTCTGGGTATTAATTTCCAAATATTTATTAATAAGTGCTGGCAACAAGCTGCCGGAAACTAGAAACCAGGATTGGTAGGCGGAGGGGGAATCGAACCACCCGACTTCCCGGAGGTATACCGGGTACTCTCCCATTGAGTTATCCGCCTATTTTAATAAAAAATAATGTATTAAACATTCTTTGTTTAAGGAATATATTTGACAATACGCGGGCCAATGGTTTTAGTAACCCAAAACGGCAGTTTTCGCCACATTTCAATCTTTTTCTGATATTTAGGATTTGCGGGACTGATGTTGGGAATCTCTTTTATACCATTTAAAAAATATTGATATGGCAAAGGCACAGGTTCAAAGCCCCAATGTCGCTTAAAATCATATGATCCTGTATCCACTTTACTTCTCCCAAAGTCAAAGAACTTATAGCCATTTTCACACCCATATTTCATCAACTGCCAGTACATATAGTCGTTTGGAGCAAGCTCCCTAAATTCAAAAAGCGACCCAGCATAGTATGGAATTACTTCATCTTTGTAAAAAAAGCTAAACACCGCGGCGATGGATTTTCCCTCTTTGATTTTAACCAGTAAAATATTGGATTTTTCATTAAATTCTTCTAAAAGATTTTTAAATAATCTTACCGAAAATACAGGGCTACCAAGTCGATTGTAACTTCTTGCAAAAATGTCATAAAAGGCAGGAATCAATTCTTGGTGTCCGAATTCATATGTGAGATTAGCTTTCTCTCCTTCCCGAACCATACGTCGAGATTTCCGCGGAATAGCCTCCATATTGGATTTCAAATCCCCAAATATCTTTTTCTTGAAGGCTACATAGAGAGCTTTAGTCGGCAGATCTCCAAATCCTCCATCTCTATTCCTTAATTCAAGATACTCCAACCCCTCTGTGCGAGTGATCTCCTTTGCCTTATTAAGTAATTGCTCAGCGATCTCTTGGGTGTCTGCCAGTATCCCCCCGTAAGCGGCAAAAGGAAGCGACACCAGGGATTTGCAAAAAAGGATGCTTTTAACAGAAAAGAGAGGGAGAATACCGATAATTGAATTCGTCTCGCTCGAATTATTTGAAGTGGCATCTGCGTTTTGAGCAATTAGATAATGTGACTTGTGATGGAAAGTATTTTCGATGACATTTTTCCAACCAATAAGATGGAAAAAGGTTCCATGAGGATGATTCAGAACATACGAATCCCATAAGATTTTTTCATTGTTTTGAAAGAGTCTAACAGTAACCATTTGTTTTCAAAACTCCTTATAATAGTCAATCAATTAATAAGTTTCTAATTTTGAGTTGGAAGTTTTAAATATGATTCTACCTAAGTATCAACACACATTGTTGTTAAAAGATTTTTCGTCTTTAAGGCTTCTATCACCTCTTTGACAGTAGTAAACCGAAAATCCATCAAGAGTCTTTTAAGCCTACTTTCAGTTCTATCCAAATTCACGTAATGGCGAAACTTTGACAACATGGATGTAGTTTTAATTCGAGGCTGGTCTATGTCGAGTTCCCACGGATGAACATAGAAGATAAATGGTTTTCCTTCTATTTCATTGATCTTTTTGAGGCCTCTTTTGATAATGAAATACGGAAACAATCTGAAATAGCCCCCACCGGAGATGGGAAGGTTTTGGCCCAGAATTCTTAATGTCGATATAGGAAATTCGAAGAGGGAATTTGAGTTATGAGTTATGAATCTTGAATTATGAGTTATAAATTATTGAGTGCTGCGGCGCTGCGGTTATGCGGTACTGCAGTTCTTACCCCAAGTGAATAAGGTAATGAGGGAATGAGTTAATGAGTGCTGAGGGGCTGCAATTTGAGGTGCCGACTACTTCTGTCTTTGATTCCGCTCAACTTCATATCCTGGGCTAAGGGTTATTTCTTCTATATGAGCAAAATGCTTTCGGTTTCTTGTCAAAAGGGGGAGCCTTTTAGACCATGCTGTGGCAGCGATGATATAATCAGCCAACCACTCTGGTTTCTCTCCATATTTTTTCATTAAATAAAAATATTTTTTATTTATCCCATCGTCGATCTTGAGAACCTTAATTTTAGACAAGATGTTGAATATTTGTTCTTTTTCTGAATTTTTCAGACCTTCTTTCGAAAGCAGTTCCTTTTTGCTGAGGATTGAACAATAGAGGTCAACCTCTTTTGTTTTAAATAACTCCCTTGCTGCCCTGATTCCTTTTAAATAGTCAACCAATATATCTGTGTCTACTAATAATTTGATTTTTGCCATTCAATAAGCTCTTCGATAAATTTTTCCCCGGACTTAGTTCTTTCCCCTTCTTTTGTCCGCATCTTTTTCACATATTCTGTGCTATCCCTCACCGTATTATAGGTAAATCCTTCCCCTTTAACTTTCAGAAAGTGTGCGAAATCAATCAATTCTTTCAGTTTGGCATTGGGTAGCTCTTTTGATAAGTTTATTATCTCATTCCGGTAATTTATCGCCAATCCCATATGAACCTCCATTTTTGAATATGTTTTTAGAAAAATTATATCTGAAAATAAAGAAATATTCCATGATTATTCTGTATTCTTTATCCCCCCTTTTAGGCATAAACGATACTCCTTTTTATTTCTTCCTTAACATGGTTAATTCGGATACTCTCGACGCCAGCAGGGGTGAGAATTTCTACCTTTTTCCCAAATAGGTTCTCTAAGAAAAAGGAAGGTCCCATAAAATTTTCAATAGATGGTTCTTCAAAATCTGCAAAAAAATCTATGTTTTGGCTCCAAGAGTTCCGTGTGCAGCGAGGGATAAGAAGGGTCGTTCTCAAAAAGTTCTTTCGTCTTTTCCCATTTCTTGGATAGACCATGTCTGTTAATGTATTGTTTAAGATCATCTCTGAGGTCAATAATAACTGGCACGGCCGCTTATCTGTATACTGAGGATTTTTCCAAGCCCTCTTCTAAGTCTTCCAAGAATTGATCTTCATATAACCCTGTTGCCTCAAAGTCAGCCATGATAGATTCTATTTCATCCTTTTTAAAAGGAGTTAACTTTACAGGCCCCCTTTTTATCCTCTCTAATAGTTTCGTCTTCTCATC
>Ga0315278_10005393_pt1 | contig 11617 bp, 8 predicted proteins | sample YL17G06_0_MG_FD_203880 | JGI IMG/M metagenome (GOLD analysis project Ga0315278, IMG submission 203880) | Sediment microbial communities from Yellowstone Lake, YNP, Wyoming, USA - YL17G06_0 | ecosystem: Environmental > Aquatic > Freshwater > Lake > Sediment | place: USA: Wyoming | collected... | reverse complement strand
GGCAAGTCGACCACTCTGCGCGCCATCAAGGCGCTCCTCTTCGGCATCGAACGGGGTACCGCCGACGACTATCGCATGGGCAGGGAGAGCCTCCGCGTCGGGGCGGCGGTCAGGGACGACGGCGGCACGGTCATCGAGGTGATCCGCCAGGGCCTGGCACGGGCGCCACTCGTCACGCCCGACGGCGAGTCCGTCGACGAAGCGGCTCTCGCCGCGCTCGTCGGCGGCGTGGAGCGCGCGCTGTTTGCGGCGCTGTTCTGCATCGATCACGACGAGCTCCACGAGCGTTCGGCGGAGCTCCTGGACCCCGACGCCGAGATCGGGCGGCTGGTCTTTGGCGCAAGCCTCGGGGCCACCACGCTCACGGGCGTGCTGAAAGAGCTTCAGGCGAAGGCCGCTGCGCTGTACAAGCCGCAGGGGTCGAACCAACGGGTGGCGAGGTCGCTGTCGCAGGCGCGCGAGCTGAGGAAGCAGGTCCGCGAGATCCGGGTGCGCGCGCGAGACTGGGAAGAGCTCGAGCTCGAGCGCCGGCGGCTCGAAAAGGACGCCGCGGCGCTGCGCGCCGAATCGGCCGGCCTTCGCGGTCGGGACAACTACCTGGAGCGGCTGATCTCCGCGCTACCCATGTTGGCGAAGCGCTCAGGTCTGCGCGAGCGCATGGGCGAGCTCGAACTGGGCGGCGCCGTGCAGACAGGGGCCTGGGCCGCGGCCGTCGACCTGGCGCGGGCACGTCTCCAGGAGGCGGAGGCGGAGCACCGGCGCTCGCTGGCGACCCGTGTTGGCCTCGAGAGTCGGCTGGCAGGCATGCCTGCCTCCAGTCCGCTTCTCCTCGCGGCCGAGCGCATCGATGAGCGTCTCCAAGGTCTCGGGCGCTTCAAGAAGGATAAGCGCGATCTCCCGGGGCTCGAGGGCCAGTCGGCGGCGTCCGGCGACGCCCTCGCGCGGTTGCTCGAGCGCCTGGGCATGAGCGACAGCACTACTCGCCGCGTGACCGACGCACAGCTCGTCGTGGTCGACGAACTGGCGCAGGCGCGGGCGGCACTCGAAGAACGGCTTGCCTCGGCGCAGGCCGAAGTGGAGGCGCTGGTCGAAGGTATCGAGCGGGCGGAGCGCGAGGTACGCGAGCTTCCGGAGGCGCCTGACGTGGAGGGCCTGGCCCGGGTGGTGGCGGTCGGCAGGACCTTCCTCGAGCGCGAGCGTCAGGCGGGCCGGGAGCGCGCGGAGATCGAGGGCCTTTCGGGAGACGTCAAGGCTGGCGCGCTCCGCCTGGGATTGGATGGTGCCGACTTCGACGCTCTTGAATGCCTGCCCGCGCCGGCGCTCTCAGCGCTGCGCGATCACCGCCTGAGCCAGGTCGATCTGGGGAGCCGGAGGGCGAGTCTCGAGCAGCGCATCGCCGAGCTCGATGGTCAGGAGAACGATCTCAGCGCCCGGCGCGATGAGATCCTGTCGGATTCCTCGGTCCCGGACCCTGGGGACGTGGAAGCTGCGAGGGCGCGGCGCGACGAGGGGTGGAGCCTGGTGCGCGCCGCCTGGCTGGCCGGCGATGTCGACGACGAGGCGGTCCAAGGTTGGGCGGGTGATTCGCCCTTGGAGGACGCGTTCGAGGCCTCCGTCCACGACGCCGACGGGCGTGCCGACGCGCGCTTCCAACACGCCACGCAACTCGCCAATCTCGAGCAGATCGCGATCGCGAGTGCGGGCCTTCTGGAGAGGCGCACCGGCTGCGATGCGAACCAGCGGGAGATCGCCGAGGCGGCCGCGCGGCTGGACGAAGAGTGGCGCGTCCTCTGGGAGCCCACAGGTGTGTGCCCGGGGAGTGTGGATGAAGGCGAGGAGTGGCTTTCTGGTCTGAGCGACATGCAACGCGCAGCCGCCGATCACCGCCGGCGCGTCGCCACCCTGGGGGAGCTGGAGAAGGAGGTGGCGGTGCAATGCTCGGCTGCCCGCGCGGCCATGGCGGAGATCGGCCTCAGGCCAGATGCCGCATCCCTGGCGCTGCTGATCGAGCAGGCCGATGTGGCGATCTCGGAGGCACGCGCCGCCGCGGAGGAGCGCACGGCGGCGGGGCGGGCAATCGCCCAAGGGAAGGCGGCGAGGCCTCGCAGGGAGGAGGCAGTCAAGCTTGCTCGGGCTGCTCTGGCTGACTGGGAGCAGCACTGGGCTGAGGCGGTGGCCGCGGTCGGAATGACGGCCAAGACAGGCATCGGCGCCGGCCGTGAGACGCTGAGATTGCTGAGAGAGTATCGCGGCGAGTTGTCGAATGCCGAGGGGCTCCGCGGTCGCGTCGACGGGCTGCAGGCTGACATCGACAAGTACGCCGCCAGCGTGACCGAGCTTCTGAAAGAGGCCGCGCCTGAGCTCGCCGAGCTCGATGCCGATCGGGCACTGGCGGAGCTCAAGCCCAGGCTCGACGAGGCGCGCAAGGAATCCCGTCTACGGGATGACCTCGTCAGTCAGATGGAGCCCGCCAAGACGCAGGTCGGCGCCGCCGATGAAGAGCTTCAGGAGGCCAGAAGATCGCTCTTGCGGCTGCGTGAGCAGGCCGGACTTGGCCCCGAGGCCGATCTCGCGCTCGAGGCTCAACGAGCGTCCCAGCACGCAGCGTTGCACGAGACCGTCCGCGAGGTCGAGGAGACCCTCGTCGCCCAGGGTGGCGGGCTGACGCTGAAGGACCTGCTCGCAGCCGTGAAGGGGGATGAGGCCGGTGAAGGCGAGCTCAAGGCGCGCCTCGACGGGGTGAAGGCCGACATCGAGGACGTTGAGGAGCGCCTCGAGGTCGTGAACCGTCAGTACGGTGCCGCGCGCACCAAGCTCGCGTCGCTGGACCACGGCGGTCAAGCTGCGCAGCTCGAACAAGACGCCGAGCTCGAATTCGCCGCCGTGGCCGAGCACGTGTCCGAGTATGCGCGGGTCGCGCTCGCCGTCGAGGTCCTGCGGCGCGTGGTCGCAGACTACGGGCAGCGCAACCAGGGCCCTATCGTCGAGTTTGCCAGTCGCAACTTCCGCATGCTCACCGACGGCGCCTTCGACAGCGTGTTCACCGATCTCGTTGACGACAAGCAGTTGCTTCTCGCGAGACGACGCAACGGAGAGGTCCTGCATTCCGACCAGCTCAGCGAGGGGACGGTCGATCAGTTGTATCTCGCTCTGCGGCTGGCCGGCGTTGAGCATCATTTGACCCGCAGCGCGAAAAGCCCGCCGGTGATCCTCGACGACATCCTCGTCAACTTCGACGACGCCCGCGCGGCGTCCGCGCTCCGCTTGTTTGCCGAACTGGGTCGGCGCGCGCAGGTCCTGCTGTTCACCCACCATCGGCACGTCAGCGAGCTTGCCGTCCAGGTGCTTCCGGCAGACCAGGTCCACGTCGCCGAGCTCAGCGCGCGCGACCACTCGGCGCCGGTCGAGACTCCGCAGCGACCGCCGGCGCGCGCAAGGAGTCGCGGTGGGGAACGTGCCGCCGCGGGTGCAGCGAACCAGGCCGCGATCATCGGCGTCCTGGAGAAGGCACGGGGGCCCCTCGGGAAGGCCGACATCCTGGGCCAGGCCGGCATTCCCGATTCGGCGTGGATGGGCGCGATCCGCGCGTTGGTGGATCGTGGCGTCGTGGTGCAGGAGGGCGCGAAACGCGGGGCCAGGTACCGATTGGGTGGCGGAGGCAGTCCGGATGAGTGAGGGCTCATGGCACGGACGCGGGACTCGGCAGATCATCTGCAGTCGCGTGAGGACATGGCCGCCTACATCGAGGCCGCCCTGGAGGACGGCGACGCCGCCGTAGTGGCCGCGGCGCTCGGCGACCCACCCTGGCGGATGCGATCCTCGACCGCCTGGTTCACAATGCCTACAAGATCGAGCTGCACGGCGAATCGATGCGCAAGCGCCGCGCCGGCCTCGGCGACGACGACGGGAAGGAGTGAGGCAGCAGGCAGCAAGCAGCGCTCACGCCCATCTCTGGCCACCAAGGAGCGAGGCAGGAAAGCAAGAAGTGGCGCCCTGGGCACCCCGCAGCAGCCTTCCCTACCGCCTCATTACTGGCTCAAGGCGGCCACCTTTTGGCAATCATCGACACCTGCGTCGCAGCGCCCCCACGGGTGGCCGCCTTGCGTCGGAACAGGTGGCCGAAATCGTCGGAATCCGCACCGGACTGGGCACTTCTTCGCAACATGTCAATATCGTGTGATGGACTGGGAGATCGTCTACTCTGGGCATGCCTTTCAAGCGCAGCATGGGGCAAGGCCTTGTCGAGACACGGGCAAGAGGCAGGGAAGGCTTCGGGAGAGAGTTCAATCTCAGAAGACGCCGCAGAGGGAGCTCGAAGTGGCCGGCAAGCGCTTGGCTGCGTGCAGAGACGCAGGGTGGAACGTGATCGCGACGAAGACTCACGATGAAATGGTCGGAGAATGGCTGCAGGATCCGGCCTTTGCCCAAGAATACGAGGGGTTGGAGCAGGAGTCTGGCAGGTGGGGGTCGCCAGAAGCACTTGCCGAGCTCGAGAGGCGCCTTCGCCAGCGGCGGCGTTAGCCGGCCAATCACCGCATCGACGGTGGCCGGCTGCGCTTCTTCGAAGGGCTCAAGCGCTTGTCCGGCGCCGGCATGGAGACGTTGTTCGTCTACGGCGACCACGATCCTCTGGACGGCTGGCCGGCGGTTCGGGAGTGGCCGAGAGGTTCAAGCGCTCAAAGGGCACGGCCTTCAATGCCGGCCTGCTGCGCGCAAATGTGGGCGGCAACGCCGACCACGCGCCGTACACTACAGGCGATTGGCTGATGGCGCCTGCATAGGCAGAGCTATAGGCATAGCTATGCCCCATGTAACTCTGTGAAATAGGGGGGAAGTTGTTTCACTCAATGGTGAAAAAGATGTCATGGCCCTCAGGATCCGCAGAGTATCTTGACAGATTCGGCTCCTACGATTCCTTGAGGAACCGAGTTCTCAAAACCTACTTTTCAAGATATCACAGGCTTACCGTAGAAGGTCGAGACAACATACCCGATGGGCCCGCCCTCATTTATGCAAACCATGGAGGGGGCTTCGCTCTGGATACCCTTGCGCTCAGTCACGCCGGCGTCACGGACCGTCCGATCCAGGTGATGATCGACGAGTCTTGGCATTACATCACTAGACGCAGAATATCTGGTACAGAAGAAACAGCCTGCTTCCGTTCTTTCCGGGCATTGTGCGCATAGCCCTTCATTACCGTATTCCCGTGATCCCCGCCGCGATGGTGGGTTTCAACTGCGCGAGCCCCATCCTTTGGGAAATACCCAGGGACCATAGCCCGGCGGATCCCATAGTGATGCTACCGCCGGCGCCCGTGAGACTGCGAATAGTATTTGGAATGCCTCTCTATCTCCATGAGCTCTATGAGGGCCTCCTCAGGAAAGAGGAGGAATACTGGATCGCCAATAATGTGCTCCGGCCTCTTCTGGCCGACATCCTGGGCCTTTGTCAAGACGTTTCGCTTCTGAAGCTGAAGAGGCCCCACTATCCTCCAGGATGCGGAAAGAATAGGGGAGAGTAGGGACCCCCTCGTTCGGCAGAAGGTATGATTCGAGTCATGGATGCGAGCTCAGAGCTTCTCGAGACGATCGTCGCCCGACTCACCACGGTGGCACGGCCGGCGCGCGTCATCGTCTTCGGCTCCACCGCGACGGGCGCCGGCAGCACTTACAGCGACATCGACCTTCTCATCCTGCTGGACGAGGTGGACCACGCCCGTCGCGACAGCGTCCGCTTGCGGCGCGCGCTGCGCGGTGTGGGCATGCCCTTCGATGTCATCCTCATGCGCACCGATCGCTTCGAGGGGACCAAGAACGTTGACGGCGGCGTCGCCTACCCGGCCAACACGTACGGCAGGGTGATCCATGAAGCCGCCTGACGAGGTGGCTCGGCGACTGGCCCACGACTGGCTGGCGAAGGCCGCGACCGGCTTGCTCGTGTGCGAGCAACTCCTTGGTCAGGGCGCCGCCTTCGCCGAGCCGGTTGCGTCCCAGAGCGGCCGAGGGACATGGTGTTCGCGGCGCCTGTCGCCGGCGACCTTCGGAGGAGGAGTCATGAAAGCACGTGACGGCAAAGACCCCACTGAGCGACCGGGCGGGCGCCGCACGTCCCGCCTGCGCCGCGCGCCGCCGGCCGCGGCGCTGCTGGCGCTGCTTGTGGTCTGCGGCCTCTTTGCCGCGCCGGCGGGCGCCGCCGGGAAGCCGGGCAAGCCCACAGCCAAATCGCCCGTCGGCACCATCGCCACCACCACCCCGATCTTCACGTGGAGCAAGGCTAGCGGCGCCGCCAAGTACGAGCTGCGCGTCTACGAGGGCAGCGCGATGCTGCTCAAGAAGGCCGGCCTCACGAAGCTCTCGTGGATGAGCAGCACGGCGCTGCCCCAGAACGTCGATCTCACCTGGAAGGTCAGGGCCGGCAACGCCGGCGGCAAGGGCGCCTGGAGCAAGAGCCTCACGTTCAAGGTCATGACCGGCGATCTGTACTACGTCGCGCCGGATGGGGATGATGCGAACGATGGGCGCAGCGTGGACTCCCCCTGGCAGACCGTTCAGAAGGCGGCCGAGACGCTGATCGCCGGGGACACGGTCTCCATCCGTGCCGGCACCTACCACGAGCGCCTCGTGCCCCTCAACTCGGGAGCGGCGGGCAGTCTCATCACCTTCGTCGCTCATGCCGGGGAGGTCGTCACCATCGATGGGACCGGAGTGGACGTGCCTGAGTTCTCCGGGCTGGTCGACCTGTCGGGGCGCGACTACGTGCGCGTCTCGGGCCTGCGAGTCCTGCACTCGGCCTACTACGGCATCGTGGCCGACAACTCCAGCTACGTCACCATCGAACACAACTACACCTACGACACCTACTCCTCCGGCATCTCCTGCTGGGGCTGCGACCACGTCGTCGTCGACGGCAACGAGGTCGTGGGGGCGTGCACCGGGCCGTGGCAGGAGCACATCTCGATCAGCAACACCGATACCTTCGAGGTGCGGAACAACTCCGTCCACGATGTGATGCCCGGCACGGCGGGCAAGGAGGGCATCTGCATCAAGGACGCCTCGCAGCACGGCAAGGTCTACGGCAACCGCGTGCACGGCCTGAGCCACGTCGGCATCTACGTCGACGCCGAGGCCGTCCACCTGCTCGACGTCGCGGTCTACCAGAACCTCGTCTACGACATCGAGGGCATGGGCTTCTCGCTGGCCGGCGAGCAGGGCGGGCCGCTCGAGGACGTGCGCCTCTACGACAACATCGCCTATGACAACCAGTGCGGGCTCTGGCTCTCGGACCTCGGTCACCCCACGTTCAAGGACGTCGACATCGTCAACAACACCTTCGTCGACAACGGCCGCGACGGCTGGGGAGTGGGCATCGGCATCGAGAACCCGCAGCTCACGAACGTCCTCATCCGCAACAACATCTGCAGCGGCAACGTCTATTCGCAGATGAGCGCCCCCCCCAGCACGCTGCCCCAGCTGACGCTGGATCACAATCTCAGCGACGGGGCGCACGACCCCGAGTTCGAGATCTACGGCGTGGACGATCTGCTGGACGTGTCGCCTCTGTTCGCAGACCCCTCGCTGGGGGACTTTCACCTGCTGGCCGGCTCGCCGGCGATCGACGCCGGCTCTGCGGTGGGCGCTCCCGCGAGCGATTTCGATGGGAACGCGCGTCCCCAGGATGGCAATGGGGACGGTATCGCCGCCTACGATATCGGCGCGTACGAACGGGCCGGGCGGGTGTCTTTGCCCTGAGCCGCTATCGCAGGAGAGCTTCATGAGGTGGCGCGCGCAACCGGCCTCATCGCCCTCGAGCCATCACGAGAGCGAGAAGGCTCTCACGGTGCGGTCGACTGAGGCTCGCGCGGCCATCCGGAATGGCAGGCCACCTTCGACAGACTGGCCGACTGGCTGGAACGAGAGCGGGGCATCTGCTGCCTCACGCTGCCCTATCACGTCGACCACGGCGCGATCTACATGAAGGACGAGGCCGTGTTGGCAGGTCTGGGCTGCATCGGCATGAAGAACATCCTGATCACGCCGCAGTTCGGTGCGCGCCGGCGCCTGCGCGTGATGCTGACGGTCGCCGTTCTGCCGACGCCCGGCGCCATGGACTACGATCCCTGCGCCGGGTGCCCATGCCCTGCCGGGAGGCCTGCCCCCAGAAGGCCTTTGCCGAGACGATCTACATCCGGGAGGACCACGGGATCGAGGCGTTGCCGGGGAGGGGCGGGGTGTACAGCCGCGTGCGCTGCGACCAGCAGATGACCGTCGACAACGCCGCCGCCGAGATGATCGCCATCGAGGGGCAGGGCGAACCGGCGAAGCGCGTGAGGTTCTGCCGCGCCTGCGAGCTGGCCTGCCCGGCGGGATCGCTGTGAAGGGTTGAAAGGAGTGTGGCCGCGATGGCCCGCGACGCCGCAAGCGCAGCAAGTATCCGGCTGACGCCGCAAGAAGAGAACGTCCTCGCCGGCAGCGAGGGTGCGGTCCTGCAGAAGGTCATGCGGACCGTGGTGCAGTACGGGGAGGCCCTGGGCGCCGAGCGGCTCGCCGACATCTCCGGCGACGGGCACCTGGTGATCGCCTACGCCATCCCCGGCACCGGCCCGTCGCTGGAGATGCTCGAAGAGCTGGTGGCGGCGGGGCTGCGAACGAAGTACCCGTTCACCCTCGACCCCCGGCCGCCGCTGGACTACGACAACTGGGCTCTCGATCGGCAGCAGGTCGCCGTCCTCGACGGCATGTATCGGGACCAGGCACGGTACGAGGACCTGCTCCTCCAGCTGGGCCTGCGCGACGCCGACGCATACACCTGCCGCCCGTTTCTGGAGGAGGTCGGCAACATTCCGAAGAGAGGCGACATCCTCGCCTGGTCGGAGTCCGCCTGCGTGGTCTACGCCAACTCCGTCCTGGGCGCGCGCACCAACCGCAACGGCGCCATCATGGACCTGCTGTGCAACATCGCCGGCAAGGCGCCGCTGTCGGGCCTGCTCGACGACGGCGCGCGCCGGGCCACCTGGCGCATCGACGTGAGGACCGCCGACCTGCCGTTGCCCCAGCTGCTGGGGGCGGCCATCGGCAGGCGCGTGCTGGCGGACGTCCCGCTGGTCAGCGGCCTCGAGCGCTTCCTGAATGCCGGCCTCGATGCGCCCACCCGCGACTACCTCAACGAGATGGGCACCGCCTGCGCCACGGCCGGGGCGGTCGGGCTCTTCCACGTCGAGGGCATCACCCCGGAAGCCGTCGCTCAGGGGACGGACGTCCTCGCCGCGGAGCACCGCACGTACGTGATCGACGACGACGTGCTCGCCGACCTCGCCGCTTCGTACCCAGTCCTGTGGCGAGACAAGGACGCGCGCCCGGAGAAGTGCTACCTGGGCTGCCCGCACATCAGCCTCGAGCAGATCGACTGGTGGGCGCGCAGCATCAGCGCCGCGCTGCGCGCGCGGCGCCAGGCACAGATCAAGGTGCCGACCACCCTGTGCGCCGCGCCGCAGACGCTGGCGCGGCTCGCGGCGGGGAGCGCCTTGCGCGATCTTGAGGCAGCCGGCGTCAGGCTCAGCGCCGGCTGCCCAATGCAGCTCTTCGACAACGACCTCGCCGCCGGCAGCGCGATCATCACCAACTCGACCAAGCTGCGCACCTACACGAACGCGCGCTTCTTCCCCGACCGGAGGATCGTCGAGATCCTCGTCGGCGGGGAGATCTGAGGAGGCTCTCGATGCAGCTCACCTTCAGGGGGCGCCCCGTCCTTCCCGGCAACGTGACGGGCGTCGCCGTGGTCAGCCGCGGCGGCTTCAACACCTACGCCAGCTTTTTCGAGAGCATCCATGAGCCCTCCGGCGTGGCGATCTGCGCCGACAGCGGCAATGCTGATCTCTACGGGCGCGACCTGGCGCACAAGATCATCTGCCTTCCCAGTTCGACCGGCTCCACATCCGGCGGCGCCGTGTGGCAGCGCCTGATCGAGATGGGCAACGCGCCGCAGGCGATGCTGTTCTCGCAGGCGATCGACTCGCTGGCGGCCGGCGGACTCATCGTCGCCGACCTCTGGGCCGGTGAGCGCATCGTGGTCGTCGATCGCCTGGGCGGCGCGTTCCTCGAGACGGTCGTGTACGGCGATGCGCTCACGATCCGCGATGACGGCGGCGTCGTGATCCGCCGTACCGGCGTATAGCCGGTCCGTGCCGGGAGCCTGCGGCGCGGACCCATGCCCACGAGCGGCAAAGACCAGCTCCTGCCTCCCAAAAAGCTGCCACCACTGGAGGACCCGGCGGCACACGAGCACGCGTGAGGAGCGTGGCGGCCTACTTCACGATCACCCTGCCGTGCATCGACGCCATCGAGGCGTGGATGGTGCATTCGTAGTAGTAGGTCCCCTTCTTCCTGAAGGTGAAGGAGAAGCTCTGGCCGTTGCTCAGCGAGGCGCTGGCGAACAGCCCGGTGACCTTGGCAGTTGTCTTCATGCTGTCCGTGCTGGTCACGTTGTGAACGACGCCGTCCGCGTTCTTCCACTTCACTTTGGCGCCGGCCTTCACCGTGATCGTCCGCGGCGTGAAGGCCATGTTCTTGATGCTGACGCGCTTTGCCGCCGCGTCCGCCGCGCCGGCCGACAGGAGGCCCGCCCCGACCACGGCCGCCGCCACCAGCAACACCAGCAGCAGAGACCCGAACCCTATGAACCTGCCATGTCTCATCGCGTTCCCTTCCGATCGCCGCCTGGGCGCGAACCGGCCGGTCCGGCCTCACGGCGCGTGCGGCGCGTCGCAGCGCCGCCAATCCGGAGTGTTATACCCCGTTTTCACAGTGCTACGCCCGGCAGGCGGGGGCGCGGTGGTGGACGAGCTCCCAGGCGGCGTGCGCGGCTGCCATCACCGCGAACGCGAACCATGAGGAGGAAGCGCCTCGGCCGGGGTGGTCCATGGAGGCGATGAGGGACGCGTTGGTCATCGCGGCAACGGCGCCCTACCTGAAGCCGCTGCCGCCTCGGCGGTCTACGCGCTTGCGGGTAGGCACGTTGATCGTTTCGAGTGCATGGCTCTGAGGGGGGGCGAGGGTGACGATCGGCAGGGCGCCGCGCCGGCGCATCGACCAGACAAGGCGCCGGGAGATGTATCCTCAGTGGGAGACAGCGGGAGACGGCGCCCGACGAGCCGCGGGTCGTAGGCGATGCGTGCGACGCACACGGCTACCGGCGCGATCGCAGAGTCGCAGTGGAGAGGAGGTGAAGGAATGGCCTCGGACTTGGGATTCGTCGAGTACGTCTGTGATCAGATCGGCGCTTCAGGACGGGTCTTCTTTCGAAAGATGTTCGGCGAGTACGCGATCTACTGCGGCGACAAGGTGGTCGCACTTGTCTGTGACGACCGACTGTTCGTGAGGCCGACGCCCGGCGGGCGAGCCTTTGTCGGCGATGCCGTCGAGGCCTCTCCCTATCCCGGCGCCAAGCCCCACTTCCTGATCGAGGACAGGCTCGACGATCGTGAGTGGATGAGCGCGGTCCCTCCGCCAAGCCGCAAGAGACCGAGATCCGGGAAGAAGCTGGCGTGAGGTCCGCCGCCACCAGCACCTGCGCCTCGGAGCTGAGGGAAGGGCCGGCCTCAAGCGCGGAGGGCTCTACCGGC
>Ga0315278_10005392_pt1 | contig 11623 bp, 14 predicted proteins | sample YL17G06_0_MG_FD_203880 | JGI IMG/M metagenome (GOLD analysis project Ga0315278, IMG submission 203880) | Sediment microbial communities from Yellowstone Lake, YNP, Wyoming, USA - YL17G06_0 | ecosystem: Environmental > Aquatic > Freshwater > Lake > Sediment | place: USA: Wyoming | collected... | reverse complement strand
GCAGCGCCGAGGCCTTCGCCGCGGGCGGGGTGGGCTGGTGCTGGTCCCAGGTCGAGACCGAGCGGTACGCGCCGTTGTGGAATACGAGCGCGTTGACGCCCGCGAACGCGATCAGCAGGAGCTTGACTTGGAACGCCGGGTTGCCGGCGAAGTCGGTCGCATGCGCCGACAGCATCGCGACGCCGCTCGGTACGATCAGCAGCAGGGCGGTCCATGCCCACGGCAGCAGGTGCCGCTCGAGCGATCGGATCGACACCGTGCGCGAGAAGCCGATCAGCCGCAGATCGAACAGCACCACCGACCCGACGAGGAGCGCGAACCCCACGATGTGAACGATCTCGACGATCGGGTAGGTCCACAGCGAGTGCCGCATCACCTCGGCGAGGGACGAGTTCTCAAGGACCGAGAGCCATTCCGCAATATCCATGGTGTCCGGCCGCGCGGGACGCGCTCGCGCGCTCCTCCTCTGTGCGCCGCGGGGCGGGGGGCTTCTCGGGCGACCCCCTCGGCCGGCCGCGCGCTACTTCAGCTCGACCGTCTTCCCGTCGATCGTGATGCGCTCGGCGCGCATCTCGTCGGGCTTGTTGCGGTTGGGGTAGCCGACCACTGTGGCGGTGTTGCCGACCTTGAGCGCGTCCTTCGCGAGGCCGCGGTTCTCCATCCGAGTCGGCGGCGCAAGTACCGCGTTCCAGGTCTTCGTTGCCGTCTGCAGCCGGATGTGCCCGTGCGGATGCTCGTAGCCGGACTCGACGATCTTGCCGGTGAGGGTGAGGGGCTGCGAGCTGTCGTATTCGCTCCAGCCGTGGTGCGGCAGGGCAGGGACGGAAAAGGCGGAGAGCGCGGCGAGCGCGAGCGCTGCGAACAGGTGCTTCTTCATAGCGAGCGACCGCGTGAATCGACCGGCCGCACTATGCACTGCAAGGCTGAAAATTTCAACCGCATCTAGAATCGGGTGATCATGCGCGCCCTGTTCGTCGCCGGCTTTCTCTGCTGCGCGCTCGCCGCACACGCGCAGCCGGCGGCGCCGCTGCGGCTCGCCGGCACCTGGCCGCTTCCCGAGCACGAGCTGCCGTACGCGGGCCCCGCGCCGTCCACGCACCGGCTGCAGCTCGATCTCGTCATGTTCCGTGACACGCCCTGGGAGCCGGAGCGCATTCTCGCGGCGGTGCGCGAGGTCGCCGTGATATTCGCGCAATGCGGCATCCGGCTCGAGCGCGCGGAGCTCTACCGCTTCGAGGGCGGCGATCCGAGCCTGCGCTATCTTTCGACGCCGGTCTCGCGAGCGCTCGTGCGGCGCGTGCGGCCGGCGAAGCCCGCCGTGTTCTTCGTGCGCGACACCCGCCACGTGCCGACCTTCGACGCCGAGGCGTTCGGCACTGGCAACACGGCCACTCGGCCCGAGCTCGTCTTCACCGTCTGGATGACCGCGTGGATCCGGGACCTGCCGCTCGCGCTCGCGCACGAGCTCGCGCACGTGCTCATGGACTCGGGCCGGCATTCGATCGAGCCGGGCAATCTCATGCGCGACGAGACGGCGCCGGGCAACACGCGGCTCGCTTCCGAGCAGTGCGCGAGCATGACCGAGGCGGGGGAGCGGAACGGGCTGCTTCAGCGGGAACCTGCGCGCTGAGGATCCGCGGTGTTCCCTTCCTGGACAGGCGGGGTGTCGCGCGTAGCGCGACGGGGTGGCGGATCCGGGGCGTGCACACCACCCCGTCTCGCTGACGCGATCCTCCCCTCCTCGGGGAGGAGGGGAGGGCGCTGCACCTAGGCTTGCTTACGCAGATGAGCGTCGAGCCCGCGGCGCATGAGCCTGAGTGGGTCAATCAGTGGTTCAGGGTTGCTTGCGCGTGGCGGCCAGGAGGCCTTCGATTTCGGTGATCAATCGGGGAACCTGAATTTCGACCACGCTCCAGACAAGATCGTGCTTTACAAGACTATAGCCGTGGATCAGCACGTTCCGGAAAGAAATGATCCTCTGGAAGTCGCTGACCTTCGCCGCCGTATCGTGGTCCGATTCGTCCAGGCGGCGCATCGCCTCTCCGATGATCTCGAAGCAGCGTTCTACCGCGAGCCTGAGCACTTTGTCCGCCTGGTAGTCGGCGAACATCCTTTCCGAGGTGATTTCCTGTACGGTCCGCGCGGCCTCGCGGATGTCCTCGAGGAACTTGGCCGAGCTAGGCCGCATACAAGAGCCGGCGGCTCTCGTTGACCGCCTGCATGAAGTAAGGGTTCTGCGGCGCGCCATCCATCACCAGGTCCGCCGGGCGCCCCAGCAGCGATTCGAGGGATTCCTTGAAGCCGAAATACTGCTCGAAGGGCGTCAGGCGCGGCGACGGAGCAAAATCAACGAGGAAATCGAAGTCGCTGCGCGAGGGATCGAACGTGCCTTTGGCCGCCGAACCGAACAGCTCCAGCCGGCGCACGGAAAATTGCGAGCACAGCCGCGCGATATCGGTGCGCCGTTCTTCGATGCCTCCTGCGATGGCCGTAGCAACGGGGCTCATGCTGAACGATCAGCCAGCCGTCTGAGCGCCGAACGATTCGACGTGGAACTTGAGCGCCGGCTGCACGTCGCGCAATGCTTCCTCGTACGTATCGCGCTCGCCGACCGCGACACCCCGGATTCCGACCGGGTAGGCGACGTAGCCGTCTGCGTGCTTTTCAAGAGTGATTTTGACCAGTTTCATGGTGCCCTTTGCGGACATGTCCATTCTATCGCGTACCCGGAAGTTCCTTCTGCGGCTGGAGCCGGTAGAGAAGCGAGCCTCGGCAAGCTAAGGGCGTGACCTGGAGATGATCAGGAGGTTGCCGGGTTCGCGCCCGCGCCGGGGAACCTGATGCGCGACGAGACGGCGCCGGGCAGAACGCGGCTCACGGCCGAGCAGTGCGCGAGCATGACCGGGGCGGGCGAGCGGAACGGGCTGCTGCAGCGCGAACCAGGGCGCTGAGGATCCGCGGTGTTCCCCTCCTCGGGGAGAAGGGGAGGGCGCTGCACCTAGGCTTGCTTGCGCAGATGAGCGTCGAGCCCGCGGCGTGCCTCCGATCGCACCTTGTTGCGCACCATCGGGGTCCAGCCGAGGAGCCACCCCGTCGCCCCGAGCGCCTGCCGCGCCCAGCGCCAGAAGCCGAAGCGGTCGACGTGGCGCATGATCAGTCCGTCGCGGAACTCGAAGCTCGCGTCGATGACGTTGTGCACGCGTCGGCCGGTCGGAGAAAACGTGTAGCGCGGCTCCCAGTGCGCGCGGCCCCGGGCGTCGTCGGCCTGCACGTCGCCGAACTCGAGGTCGAGGTCCTTCGCGCGCGCACACAGCATCGCCCACATCGCGCCCGCCTCGCGTCCGCGCAGCTCGGGGAACGCCGGATCGGAGAACACGATCTCGGGGTGATAGCACGCGCCCATCGTTGCGGCGTCGCGCGCCTGGAACGCGCGGTAGAAGCGGTCGATCAGCGCCTCGTTCGGATGCACCGCGCTCACCCGTGGCGCGTGCGACTGTCGGACGGCGCCTGCTCGCGGTCGGTCATCGTGTAGTCGCGCGCGACGGTGGCCACGCGCAGCCGGTAGTCGATGAAGACGCCGCCGCGCCCGCGCGCCTGCGCGGCGCGGTGGCCCTCGAGCTCACGCCAGCGCCGCACCGCCTCCTCGTCCCGCCAGAACGAGAGCGAGAGCACCTTGCCCTCGTGGGTGAGGCTCGCGAAGCGCTCGATCGAGAGGAAGCCGTCGGTTTTTTCCAGTTCGGGCCGCAGGCTCGCGGCGAGGTCGAGATATTCCTGCTTCCGGCCGGGTGCCGGCGTGACTTCGAAAATGACGGCGATCATCGGAATCTCCCTGTCTGCCTGGGGCGCGGAAAGCGCCGGACGAGCGCGACGATCCACACGACCATCGCGCCGAGGAACACGCTCAGCAGCCCGAGGAACAGACCCTGCTCGAGCCGGGGCGGCGAGGACGAACTCGCGCGCACGATCAGCACGTGCGCGCCGGCCCCCATGAGCACCATCATGCACCCCAGCCAGCACGCATGCCGGCCGAGATACGCGAGCGAAGCCTCGCGTCGTCCCGGCGCGAGCCAGTGGTCGCGGTTCGGCAGGTTGACGAGCCGTGGTGCGAGGCGCGGCAGAACGCCAATCGCCGCGACTACCAGGATCGGCAGTCCGACCGTGAACGCAAGCATGAACGTCGTATAGCCGCCGCGCGTCATCCACGCGTTGGGGACGCCGCTGGCGCCGAAATGGGTCGGGATGCGGTCAGGCAGGGCGCCGGTCGTGGCGAGCTGCAGGATCGCCGCTCCGCCGAGGAGCGCGGCGAAGATCGCGTAGGGCAGTCGGGTCATGGGTCGCGCGGCCTACCCCGCGGCACCAGCGCTCACTTCGCCCGCCACCCGCCATCGACGACGAGGCTGTGCCCGGTGACGTAACCGGCCTCGTCCGAGGCGAGGTAGCACACCGCCGCGGCGACGTCGTCGACCGAGCCGCGCGTTCCGGCCGGGATCAGGCCGCGGATCTGCTCGTCGTTGACCGCCACGCCGCGGCCGCTCATGTCCGGAATGCCGGGGCCGAGGATTTCCTGCGAGTGCTGGCGGAGGCCGGTGAGGATCGGGCCGGGGCAGACGCAGTTGATCGTGATGCCGCGCGCCGAGTACACGACCGCCATCTGTCGCGTGAGGCCGACCACGCCGTGCTTGGCGGCGATATATGCCGCACCGCCGCCCGTCCCGTTGAGACCCGCCACGGACGCCATATTGACAATGCGTCCCCGCCCACGCGGCAACATCTCCTTTAGCGCCCGCTTGCAACCGAGGAACACGCTCGTGAGGTCGATGTCGATCACGCGCCGCCAGACCTGCTCGTCCATCTCGTCGACGTTGAAGTAGCCGTCGAGAACCCCGGCGTTGTTGACCATGATCTCGAGCGCGCCCAGGTCGCGGATGGCCGCGGTGACGGCCGCATCGATCTCGGACGCCTGGCTCACGTCGGCCTGATAGCCCGCAGCGCGACCGCCGACCGCCGCGATGAGCTGTGCCGTTTCCTTTGCGGTTGCGCCATCGATGTCGATCGCGGCCACCGCGGCGCCGCGCGAGGCCATCATCTGCGAAATGGCCCGGCCGAGGCCCGAACCGGCGCCGGTGACGACTGCCATCCGACCGTTGAACGTCATGTGCGTCTCCCCTGGGCCACCGCTACTGGTACTTCGCAGCGGTGATGAACTGGCCGAACGACTCGCACCAGACGATCACCGCGTTGAACGCTGCGGGATCGATGTTACTCGGCACGGGGACGATGAAGTTTTCGAACGTCTTCACGTCGCCGACGCGGACCATCTTCGCCTTCAGGCGCATGAAGTCGGCCTCGGTCTCGACGAACTCGGGCGACAGATAGAGCTTGTAGTCGGGGCCGGGGGCGACCTTGCCGGTAAGGGCGATCATCGTCTTGCTCACGGACACCGCGCCCTCGCCCCAGTGGAGGAAGTCGCTGTCCTTGAGGTCGCGGCGGAACTGGCCCTTGAACTCGGCCTGGCTCGCCGCGGCTTTCACGTCGGCGGCCGAGGGGGCAGGCGGCGCGGTGAGGATCGGGAGGAGATAGATGCCGGCGCCGAAGCCGACGGCGGCGAAGAGGAGGTGAGAGACGAAAAGCAGCAGGGTTTTCATGGAGATGGTCCTCGATGTCCGGGAAGCGATTCAATATGTCGCCGGGACTTCAGGAGGCTTACACCGCGTCATTTCACCGGCGTCGCACCGTTCGCCCGGACTCTTCCACGGGCAGGTGCCGCTGGCGAGCTGTAGAACTGCCCGCCGCCCTCCCGACGCGACGCACCTCGCTGACAAGCTCGAGCACACCGGCTTTTCAGCCCTTCTCGAGCGGCCGAATCAACAAGACATAGCCCGCCAGCACCAAAGCGCCCGCCAGCGCCACCGCCGCTGCGAGCTGGAGCGGCGCGCCGTCGAAGAACCGCCGCATGAACACCTGCCCGATCACCGCGGCGAACACGAGCTGCGAGCACCCGAGCAGCGCCGACGCGGTCCCGGCTAGCCGCGGAAAAGGCGCGACCGCGGCCGCGAGGCACACCGGGTTGATCAGCGCCAGCCCGAAGAGATACAGCGCCATCGGCCCCACGACCGCGAGTGGATGCGCGACCCCGCCCGCCGCAAGCGCGAGCATCAACGCGCCGCCGCCTGCGGCGAACCCGGTGCCGATCCCGAGCACCTGCGCGAGCGCCATGTGCCGCGTCAGCCGCGCGCACACGAACGAGCCGGCGAAGTTCCCGGCGACCACGATGATGAACCACAGCCCGTAGTCCTGCGCGCGCACGCCCAGCACCTCGATCAGCACGAACGCGGAGGCCGAGAGGAAGAAGAACAGCCCCGCATAGGTGATCGTGAAACACACCGCGTAGGCGAAGAACGTCCGGTGCGAGACGATCATCCGCGCGTTGCGCGCGAGCTGGACAAAGTTCGTCGCGCTCGGCTCCGGATGCCGGTTCGACTCCGCGAGCACCGTCCATGTCGCGACCCACAGCGCGAGGCCGTAGGCGAGCATCAGCGCGAAGTTCGCGCGCCAGTCGAACCAGACGGTGAGATAGCCGCCGAGGAGTGGCGCGAACATCGGCACCAGCACGACCAGCATCATGATGTGGGCAATCGCCCGAGTCCCGCGTACCGGGTCGAACGTGTCGCGCACGATCGCGCGCCCGATCACCGGGCCGCTGCACGCGCCGAAGCCCTGGAAGAGGCGCGCCGCCACGAGCCACTCAATCGACGGGGCCGCCATTGACGCGATCGAGCCGACCATGAAGAGCGCGAGCCCGGTGAGCAGCACCGGCCGCCGGCCGAAGCGGTCGGAGAACGGGCCGTAGCCGAGCTGCGCGAGGCCGAAGCCGACCGCGAACGCGGACAGCGTGAGCTGCGCCTGCGCATCGCTCGCGCCGAGCGCGCTGCGGATGGCCGGCAGCGATGGCAGGTAGAGGTCGCTCGGCAGCGCGAGCAGCGAAAAGATGCCCGCGCAATAGACGATCAGCGCTTTTCCCGGAGGGTGAGCCGGGTGCGCGATCGTGCGCACTCGCGCCCTACCCCGCTTCAGCCGCAGGCTCGACGAGCGCCGCCCGGTGACCGGTCTTCACGACTTCCTGCTCGATCGCGCCGAATACGGAGCGGCCTTCGCCGTCGCGCATCTCGATCTCGACGCGGTCACCGAACTTCAGGAAGGGCGTCGTGGCCTGGCCGCCCGCGATCATCTCGAGCGCGCGCTTTTCGGCGATGCAGCAGACGCCGGCCTTCGGATCCTTGTTGGAGACCGTGCCCGAGCCGAGGATCGTCCCGGCGCCGAGCGGGCGCGTCTTCGCGGCGTGCACGATGAGCCGCGGGAAGTCGAACGTCATGTCGGTGCCGGCGTTCGGTTGCCCGAGCAGCGCGCCGTTCACGTGCACGGTGAGCGGCAGGTGGAGCTTGCGCCCGTCCCAGGCGGCGCCCAGCTCGTCCGGCGTGACCGCGAACGGTGAGAACGCAGTCCACGTCTTCGACTGGAGGAAGCCGAAGCCCTTCGCGAGCTCCGCAGGCACGAGGTTGCGCAGCGAGACGTCGTTGACGAGCATGAGGAGCCTGATGTGCTCGACCGCCTTCTCGCGCTTCACGCCCATCGGCACGTCGTCGAGGATCACGGCGATCTCGCCTTCGAGGTCGATGCCCCAGTCCTCGGTCTCGACCGGAATCGGGTCGCGCGCGCCGAGGAAAGCATCCGAGTCGCCCTGATACATGAGCGGCTCTTCGCGCAGCTCCTTCGTCAGCTCCGCGCCGCGCGCCTTGCGTGCCCGCTCGGCGTGGGACAGATATGCGGATGCGTCCAGCCACTGATAGGCACGCGGGAGCGGTGCTCGGAACGTCGCAAAATCGGGCTCGAACCACCGCGAGCCCTCGGGCCCGCTGTTGGCGGCGTCGTAGAGGTCCTGGAGGCGTGGCGCGCAGTAGTCCCAGTCGTCGAGCGCGGCCTGCAGCGTGGGCGCAACGTCGTAGGCGATGGTCGCGATCTTGAAGTCACGCGCGACCACGCAGAGCGCGCCGTCACGGGTGTCATTCTTGAGAGAGCCGAGTTTCATGGTGGGACGGGTGACGCGCAGGGGCGGATTCTACCCTTGCCGTCCGTCAGCGAGAGCGCGCCGCCGCCTACACCGCCGGCAACACCGTCCCGCGGCACTCGCCGAAGCCGATGCGCTTGAAACCGGTCTTCTCGCACCAGCCACGCAGGATCACCGTGTCACCGTCCTGCAGGAACGTGCGCGTTTCGCCGTGCGGCAGCTCGATCGGCCGCCTGCCCGCGTCGGAAAGCTCGAGCAGCGATCCGGCCTCTTCGGGCGTGGGGCCCGACTGCGTGCCAGTGCCGAGCAGATCGCCCGGCTGGAGGTTGCAGCCGTTCACGGTGTGATGCGCCACCATCTGCGCGACGGTCCAGTAGGCATGGCGCAGGCTCGAGTGCGAGAGGCGCGCGGGACCAGCGCGCGCGGCGCGCATCGCGTCCGTCTCGAGCCAGACCTCGAGCTGCACGTCGAACGCACCGCGCCCGCGGTTCTCCGTCGACTCGAGATAGGGCAACGGCTGGGGATCGGTCGCCGGGCGCGCCCACTCGGTGCGGTACGGCGCGAGCGCCTCCATCGTGACGATCCACGGCGAGACGGTCGTCGCGAAGCTCTTCGCGAGGAACGGGCCGAGCGGCTGGTACTCCCAGCCCTGGATGTCGCGCGCCGACCAGTCGTTGAGCAGGCACAGCCCGAAAACATGCGCTTCCGCGTCGGCGAGCGGGACGCGCTGACCGAGCTCGTTGCCGACGCCAATGAAGATCCCGACTTCCAGCTCGTAGTCGAGCCGCCGGGACGGACCGAAGACCGGCGTCTGCGCCTCCTTCGGCAGCGTTTGGCCCACCGGACGCGGGAACGCCTGCCCGCTCACGCCGATTGAGGAGGCGCGGCCGTGATAGCCGATCGGCACCCACTTGTAGTTGGGCAGCAGCGGGTTGTCGGGCCGAAAGAGCTTGCCGACCGTCGTGGCGTGGTACACGGACGCGTAGAAATCGGTGAAGTCGCCGATCTCTGCCGGCACGGCGTGCTCGGCGTGGGCCTGCGCCACGAGGCACGCGGTGAGCTTCCCCTGCATCGGGCTGCCTTCGCGCAGCACGCGCGAGAGCGCGAGGCGCAGCGCGGACCAGGCGGCCGGTCCCATCGCCATGAAGCCATTGAGCGCTGCGCCCGTGCAGTGCGCGGCGGCGGCCGCCGCTTCGCCGGAAAACGCACCGCCCTTGTGCGCGGCGGCGAGGTCGAGGATCTGGTCGCCGATCGCCACCCCGCAGCGAAACGGCTCGTTCTTGCCGTCGCGGCGGAAGAGGCCGAAAGGGAGGTTCTGGATCGGGAAATCGGTGACGCCCGAATTCGCCGAGTCGACCCAGCTCGCGAGCGCGCGGTCGTGGGTCTCGTTGATCTCGTGCATGGGGTCAGGGTTTCTTCGGATCGAAATGCTTCGCGAGCCCCTGCCAGCAGGTGTAGTAGTCCGGCTGCAGCTCGGACGCCTCGAGCGCGAATCGGGTGGGCCGGATCGGCAGGCGCGTCTCGAACATGAAGGCCATGGTGTCCTGGACGTAATGCGGCTTGGAGGTGTCGGCGCGCGACGCCTTCTCGAACGTTTCGGCGTCGGGGCCGTGGCCGGTCATGCAGTTGTGCAGACTCGCACCGCCGGGCACGAAGCCCTCGGCCTTCGCGTCGTAGATGCCGTGGATGAGCCCCATGAACTCGCTCGCCACGTTGCGGTGGAACCACGGCGGCCGGAACGTGTCCTGCATCGCGAGAACGCGCGGCGGGAAGATCACGAAGTCGATCATGTCCACCGCGGGCGTGTCCGACTGGGACTGCAGCACGAGGAAGATCGACGGGTCGGGATGATCGTAGCTGATCGAGCCGATCACGTTGAAACGGCGCAGGTCGTATTTGTACGGCGCGAAGTTGCCGTGCCAGGCGACGACGTCGCAGGGCGAGTGGCCGATCTCGGCGGCCCACAGGTTGCCGAGGAACTTGTTGACCAGCTCGAAGCGCCCTTCGCGGTCCTCGTACGCGGCGACCGGGTACATGAAGTCGCGCGGATTGGCGAGGCCGTTCGAGCCGATCACGCCCAGGTCGGGGAGGCGCAGGTACGCGCCGAAGTTTTCGCAGATGTAGCCGCGTGCTCCGGCTTCACGCCCGCCCTCGGCGGCAGCATCCGGCAGCTCGATGCGAAAGCGCACGCCGCGCGGGATCACCAGGATCTCCTGCGGCTCCGCTTCGAGCACGCCCATCTCGGTGACCGCCCGCAGGCGTCCGAGCTGCGGCACGATCAGGAGCTCGCCATCCGCGTCGACGAAGAACCGGTCGGTCATGGACTTGTTCGCCGCGTAGACGTGAATCGCGCAACCCGCCATCGCGTCGGGCGCGCCCTGGCCGGCCATCGTCACCCAGCCGTCCACGAAGTCGGTCGGCTGCGACGGGATCGGGAGCGGGCGCCAGCGGAGCTGGTTCGGCGTCGCGACGGTCGCGCCGAAGTCGTTCGTCATCCGGCCGTTGTCGATCCGACGGAACGGCATGTGCACTGCGCCGGGGCGGATGCGATAGAACCAGGTGCGCCGGTTCGCGCCGCGTGGCGCGGTAAACGCGGTCCCCGAGATCTGCTCGGCGTACAGACCGTACGGACACTGCTGGGGCGAGTTCCGGCCGACCGGCAGCGCGCCCGGCAGCGCTTCAGTAGCGAACTCGTTGTTGAAACCGGTGAGGTACGCGAGCGGCGCGGGAGCGGCCTTCGCGTTGGTCGTCGCGCGTTCGGCCTGGGTGGTTGCAGCCATGGGTGCCTCCGGAGGGGTACGCGTTCGAGACGATGGTACCGCGGCGGGTCGCCAGCGTGCCGCGCGCCGTGCCAGGCGGCGCGTGTCAGAGCTGCAGCTGCGTGCCGAGCTCGATCACCCGGTCAGGCGGAAGCTTGAAGTACTCGGCGGCGGTGGGGCTGTTCCGCTGCATCCAGCGGAACAGCCGCCGGCGCCAGGTGAAAAGCCCGGGCCGCTCGGCGAGCGCGATCGACGACTTGCCCAGGAAGAACGTCGTCTCGTTCCGCTCGAAGCGCAGGCCGTGGCGCTCGAGGAGCGCGAGCGCGCGCATCGCGTCGGGCGCCTCCATGAAGCCGTACTTCGCGGTCGCCTGGTAGACGCGCTTGGGCACGAGAACGCTCACCTCGGTGCGCTCCGAGTCTGGCACGCGCGGCACGTCGACGTCCTCGATCGTGAAGAACACGACCCGTTCGTGGAGCACCCTGTTGTGCTTCAGGTTGTGCGTCATCGTGACCGGAACCGAGGCATGGTCGGCGGAGAAGTAGACCGCCGTCCCCGGCACGGTCGCGACCTCGCCGAGATGGGCGAAGAACCCCTCCAGCGGCGCGCGCTTGCGCGCGGCCTTCAGTATCCCGGCCCCGCGCTGCCAGGTGGTGAGCAGCGTGAAGATCGCTAGGCCGCACGCGAGCGGGAACCATCCCCCATCGTCGATCTTCGTGCTGTTCGAGGCGAGGAAGAGGAGCTCGACCGCGCCGATCACGGCGAGCCCGGCGAGGGCGAGCGGGCTCGCGCCGCCAGG
>Ga0315278_10005391_pt1 | contig 11623 bp, 11 predicted proteins | sample YL17G06_0_MG_FD_203880 | JGI IMG/M metagenome (GOLD analysis project Ga0315278, IMG submission 203880) | Sediment microbial communities from Yellowstone Lake, YNP, Wyoming, USA - YL17G06_0 | ecosystem: Environmental > Aquatic > Freshwater > Lake > Sediment | place: USA: Wyoming | collected... | reverse complement strand
CATGGCGGTCGATCACCTCGATGACGAGTGTGTGCTCGCGCGGCGAAGCGCACGACCCGGGCGAGCGCCCGTGTGCTCGCCCTCGCGCGCCACAGCGACGCCGTTGACGAAGACAGCGCGGATGCCGGCGGGGAACCGGCACGGATCCTCGTAGGTGGCCACGTCGGCGATCCTCGAGGGGTCGAAGACCACCAGATCGGCGAAGGCTCCTGGGCGGATGGCGCCGCGATCGGCGAAGCCGAACTTGGCCGCCGGCAGCCCGGTCATCTTGTGGATGGCGGTTGGCAGGTCAATGACTTGCTCGTCCCGGGCGTAGTGTCCCAGGACACGGGGGAAGCAGCCGTAGAGACGCGGGTGGGGCTTGCTGCCCGCGGCCGGCACGCCATCCGAGCCGATCATGGTGGTCGGATGGGCCAGCACGGTGCGCACGTCCGCTTCGTCCATGGAGAAGATCACGACGAAGCAGGCCTCGCCCTCCTCCTCGACGATACGGGCTGCCGCCGCCGCGGTGTCGAGACTCCACTCGGCAGCCAGCTGCCCGAGCCGCCGCCCTTCGTACACCGGATGCTTCGGGGCCGAGGCGATGAGGACGTCGTCGCCCGAGAGGGAGCCGACGCCCCCGGGGCTGTCGCGCCGGAAGGCGCCGTTCTGGATGACGGCGTGGAGGGACGTGCTCCCCGCGGTGTACGGGTACTGATCGGCATGCACATCGAGCCCGCGCCGCCGGGCGTCTTCGATCAGCCGAAGCGAATCGCGCACCCTGCCCCAGTTGCTCTGCCCGCTCGCCTTGTGGTGGGAGATCTGGACCGGCACCCGAGCCTCTTCGCCGATGCGGATGGCCTCGCGCACGGAATCGAGAAGCCCGGCGGCCTCGTCGCGCATATGCGTGGCGTAGAGTCCGCCATCCGGGCCGAGCTCGCGAGCGAGCTCGATAATCTCTTCGGTGCGCGCGTAGCGCCCGGGCTCGTAGATGAGGCCCGTCGAGAGACCGACGGCGCCCCCCTCCACGCCTTCGCGGACCCAGGCCTTCATCTGGTCCATCTCGGCATCTGTCGGTGGGCGTTGCGCCATTGCCATCGCCCCGGCCCGCAGCGATCCGTGGCCCATGAGCACCGCCACGTTCAGACTGGGCCCGGCGTCCTGGACACGCTCGAGGTACTGGCCGAAGCCTTTCCAGTCCGGGGGCCTGGCGCCAGGATGGATCCGCGAGAAGCGCCGGACCCCCACCTCGTAAGGCACAACGCCAGAGCCGCAGTTACCCACCACGTCCGTGGTCACGCCCTGCATGACCTTGAAGGGCATCGTGGGGTCCAGGAGAACGGCAAAGTCGTCGTGGCTGTGCACGTCGATGAACCCGGGGCTCACCGCCATTCCACGAGCGTCGATCTCGGCGCCGCCCCGCTCGGCCACCGTCCCCACCGACACGATCCGATCGCCGGTCACTGCGACGTCGGCCGTTACGCCGGGCGAGCCCGTGCCATCGAAGACCGTGCCTCCTCGAAGGACCAAGTCAAAGGTCGCCATGCCTTCAGTCCTTCCTATCCCGCGACGCGGGATCGATCCGCGGGCAGCCCGGCCATGCGGGCAAACGCCGTGAGCTCCCTCGGGATGTCGGGGCCCGCAGGCTGGTAGGCGATCTCCGTGACGCCGCGCCCGGCGAGCTGGTCCATCCGTGCACGGAGCGCGGTCGCCTCGCCGGTGAACGTGTAGGCGCGGATCACGTCGCCGGTGATCACGCCGCGATCGATGGGATTGACGTAGGTGAGATGGCCCAGGTGGGTGTGCAGATGGCGCTCGCGCGGAGGCACGGCCTCGATGGCGGCCCGCCACTGGGCGCCGCCCGGCAGGTCCGCGAGCCCAGGACCCGGCGAGCCGGGCAGGTCGTGGGCCCGGTGGAACACCACGGCGGCCCCGGCGCCCGCAGCGGCGATGACGCGGGGCGAGTCGAAGGGCTCGCCGGCCTCGAGCACGGTGCCAAAGGTGAGCAGCGTCGACCACCGGAATCCATCCGTCGGGACCACCGTGAAGACCCCGTCACCCACCTCCCGCGCCACCGCCTCGCCCTTGGGCCCTCGCGTCCCGAAGATCATGGGCACGCGGATGGGCCGCGCCGGCGCCTGCCCCGGCCCGTGGATCATGCGCGTGAGCGCGCCGTCTACCTCCACGACCTCGCCGGCGAGCAGCGCCCGGAGCTGGCGCGCGTATTGCGCCACGAAAGACCAGGGATTCGAGCGCTGGCCCATGGCCAGCCGGCCCGTGAAACCGGACCCTATGCCAAGGTTCACGCGACCGGGCGCCACGTCAACCAGCGTCGCCACGGCGGACGCCGTCACGAGGACGTGGCGCAGACTGGGGATCAGCACACCGGGGCCGAGCTCGATCACGCGCGTGCGCTCGGCGGCACGGGCCAGCGTCATCCACACGTCGAGCTGGAGCGCCGGCGTGTCGTAGACCCACGCGCGATGGTAGCCGAGGCTCTCGGCGAGCGCGATGTGCTCGGGAGTCTGCGGCACGGGCGGGAACGCGCAGGAGATGTCCATGAAAACTAGCCCCGCTCCATCGGGAGCGACGGGTCGGCGGCCCATTCCGACAGGGAGGCGTCGTAGACCGCGACGTCATCGCGGCCGAGCAGCGCGAGGGCAAAGGCGTCGCTCGAGGCTGCGATGCCGCCGCCGCAGTACGTGACGATCCGTTGCGCGTCGAGCGCGCCGGCCGCCGTGAACTTCGCGCGCAAGGCGTCGTCCGACAGATACGCGTGCGTCTCCGGGTCGACCAGCGCGCGGGCGGGGACATTGGCGGTGCCCGCGATGCGGCCGGGGCGTCCATAGGCCACGCCGCCGGTGCCGCGGTGCTGCTCCTCGGTGAGCGCGTTGAGGACGCAGACGCGATCCTCGCCGAGAGCGGCGAGCACGCCCGCCTTGTCGGCGACGAGCCCGGGGCGCGGCCGCGCAGTGAACGGCCGGCTCGGACGGGCGCCGTCATCAGTGGCGACGGGGCGGCCTTCGAGCGTCCACTTCTTCCAGCCGCCGTTCAGGATGGCGGCCCCGTCGAAGCCGAACGCGCGCAGCATCCACCAGACGCGCGCCGCCCACATGTTCACGAAGCGGTCGTAGAGGATGACCCGCACCCCGTCGCCCACGCCGTAGCGGGTCATCGCGTCGGCGAACTGAGCGGCGGGCGGCATCATGAAGCGCAGCGAGGCGCTCTGGTCCGAGAGGTCCGCCTGCAGGTCGGCGAAGCCCGCGCCGGGGATATGGCCCTCAGCCCATCGCGCCCGGCCGGACTCCGCGCGGTAGCCGCCCGGCACATCGGCCGGGTGCAGGTAGACAGTGCACTCGAGCACCCTCACACCCGGATCGTCCAGACGCTCGGCGAGCCAGTCCGTCTCGACGAGCAGCTCCCGGCGGCGACTCATGGCGCGGTTGAACTTATCACAAGCGGCTGTGGATGGCGGAGGGCGAGTTTCGTCATCGCGCGGGCAACCTCTCCACATCGAGCCTAGCGCGTCCACACCAGGAAAATGGGGAAAGTGGCTCATTGTCGAGTTCCACCCTCCGGGCGAAAGTGGCTCTCGTGACCAGACCGGTGTTTCCCCCGACGCGGGAGGTGCGATCATGAGCATGGAGCGCGCTCTCTTGGCCGAAGTCGAGTTGAGCATGGTTCCATCCCTGAGGATCTGCCCGGAGCCGGGCATGTATGTGCCCGCGAGTGAGCGAACGGAGGGGGCCGCCCGCGGCCGGTCGCGGCGCCTGCGCTTCTGGTGCTCGGTCAAGGGGCAGGAGGTGGAGGTGGAGTTCGAGACCCGGGCATGCCTCGGCTTTTCGCGCCTGGTCGGTGTGAACCGCTGCAGCGTATTCGACCAACCAGAGAAACCGGCCTGCGGTCGCCACTGCCTGGACCCTGACTTCCGGCAGTTCGGGCCCCCGGCGCTGCCCATCGTCGACCGACGGCGCGTGCCCTACGGCTAGCCCGCAGTCGCCGCGGGCACGATCCGGCCGCCCTCAGCCGGTGACGGCGCCCTCGGAGGCGTTGGACACGGTGATTGCGTACTTGTGGAAGACCCCGCTGGTATAGCGCGGCTTGGGCGCCTTCCACTTGGCGAGGCGCTTCTTCATCTCCGTGGCGGAAACCTCGAGGTCGAGCCGCCGCTTCTTGACATCAATGTGGATGATGTCGCCCGACCGGATCGCGGCGATCGGCCCCCGCTCGGCCGCCTCGGGAACGATGTGGGCGATCATGAAGCCGTGGGTGGCGCCGGAGAAGCGCCCGTCGGTCATGAGCGCCACTGAGTCTCCGAGGCCCGCGCCCTGCAGCGCCCCCGTCACGTGAAGCATCTCGCGCATGCCCGGGCCACCCTTGGGCCCTTCGTAGCGGATGACGATCACGTCATTAGGCTTGATCTTGCCTTCCTTCACCGCCTTGAAGGCGTCCTCCTCACGCTCGAAGACGCGCGCCGGGCCCCGGTGATCGTACTTGCTCTGGCCCGAGAGCTTGATGACGCAGCCTCCTGGCGCCAGGTTGCCGCGAAGGATGGCGATCCCCCCGGACGCCTTGAGCGCCTGCTTGAGCGGCTTGATCACCTGCTGTCCCGGAGGCTCGGAGGCGGCCTGCGCCTCTTCGCCGATCGTGCGGCCGGTGACCGTCTTTTCCTTGGCATGGAGGAGACCCGCTTCAAGGAGCCGCTTGGCCACGAGCGGCATACCGCCGGCTTCGTACATTTCCGGCGCCGTGTAGTTGCCCCATGGCTTGAGGTCGGCCAGGACCGGAGTCTTCTTCGAGATCCGATCGAAATCATCGATGGACAGCTTGAGACCGAAATCCTTGGCCGTCGCCGGCAGGTGGAGCACGGCATTCGTCGAGCCGCCGGTGGCCATCACGCCGGCGATAGCGTTCTCGAAGCTCCGGCGCGTCACCAGCGAGCGCGGCGTGATGCCCTTGCGCAGCAGATCCATGACGAGCTTGCCGCACTCGAAGGCGACCTCGTCCTTGCGCGGATCTATGGCCGGGATGCCGTTCCAGCCCATCGGCGACATGCCGAGCATCTCGTAGGCCGTCGCCATCGTATTGGCGGTGAACTGGCCGCCGCAGGCGCCCGCGCCGGGGCAGGCATGATCTTCAACGTCCTTGAACTCCTCGAGCGAGATCTTCCCGGCATTGTAGGCGCCGAGGGCTTCGAAGACGTCCTGGATGGTCAGGTTGCGGTTGGCGAAGGCGCCCGAGGTGCCGGCGCAGCGCCCGAACATGATGGAGCCGCAGTAGAGCATCAGGCCCGGGATGTTCAGTCGCCCCAGCACCATGGTCATCGCGGGAATGGTCTTGTCGCACCCGGAGATGGTCACGATGCCGTCGAACATATGGCTGCGCGCCACGAGCTCGACCGAGTCGGCGACCACCTCGCGGCTGATCAGCGACCCCTTCATGCCCTCGGTGCCCATCGTGATGCCGTCGGTGATCGAGATCGTATTGACCTCGATGGGCGTGCCCCCGGCCGCCCGGACACCCTGCATCACCTTCTCGGCGAGCTTCCGGTGGTTCCAATTGCACGGCATGGTTCCGATCCAGCAGTGGGCGACACCGATCTGCGGACGAGCCAGGTCCTCGTCGGAGAAGCCCACGGCCTTCATCATGGCGCGGGCCGGGGCGCGGTCGGGACCTTCGAGGAGGACGCGGCTCTTGTGGCGAGGATCGATGGCCATCACTGGACTCCCTTGTCGTAGTGCTGCATGTCGTGGAACTGAAGTGGCAGGATTCTACAGCAGGTCGCTCAGCGGAGCCAGCGCATACCCGTCGGCGCTCAGCGCCTGGATCATGGACGGTAGCGCCTCGACGAGCCGCCGGCCCGCTCCCGGCACGCCATCGGCGTCGTGGAGGTCCAGGATCGCGCCCGGCCGCGCGCGCCGGCTGGCGCGCTCGATCTGCACGGGCGCCAAAGCAGCCCGTCGTCCCTCGGTCTGCACCGTCCAGAAGACACATGGAGTCCCGAGCCTTCGCAGCACCGGAAAGAGCGCGAGGTTGGTCATGCCCCAGGGCGGCCGGAAGAAACGCGGCGGCGCTCCGGCGGCGTCTGCGATGGCGTTGTGCCCGCCCGCCACCTCATGCGTAGTCTTCCGCGGCCCGGCGAGCCAGAGGCTCCGGTGGCTCAGGCTGTGATTGCCGAGATCATGTCCGGAATCGGCGATGCGTCGCACCAGGCTCCCGTAGCGCGCGGCCCGGTCTCCAATCAGGAAGAAGGTCGCCTTGACTGACTGGTCGGCCAGGATATCCAGCACGCGAGGCGTCGTCTCTGGGTCGGGGCCGTCGTCGAACGTGAGCGAGACCTTGCGGCCCTCCCGCGGGCCCCGCCAGACGCATCCGAGCGTCAGGGCGTGCGAACCCCAAGTGTATGCGGCCCAGAGGGCGGGGACCGCCAGGAATCCGGCGGCCGCGCTCACGAAGCGCGCTCGCGGGCCAGCCTCCCGTCGCCGAGCACGAGCCCCACGATCGCCGAGGCGGCATGGACGCGGCGGTAGAGCCGGATCCGGTCACGGATGCTCCTCAGCAACCCCGGATCCCTCAGCGCCGCCGCGATGACCCGTTGAAGCTGCGCGCCTGACCCAGCCACGAGCCCGACGCCCGCCATGGCGGCGAAGCGCTCGTTGCGCGCCTCCTGCCCCGGGAGCGAACCGAAGCAGATCACCGGCAGCTCGGCGGCCAGCGCCTCCGCGAGAGTCAGCCCGCCGGCCTTGGTCACGAGGATGTCGGCCGCCGCCATCATCGTGCGGACATGATCCACGAATCCGAAGACCTTGAGCCGCTGCTCGTGTCCAGCCACGAGCCTCCGGAGCCGCGCCTCGAGAGCCCGGCTATGGCCGGCCACGAGCACCGCCTGGAAAGGCTGCTCCATGGCAAGCACCTCGCGCGCCGCCTCCTCGAGACGCCCGAAGCCACCGCCCGAGCCGTCCATGAAGAGGAGCACCGGCAGCCGCGGCGAGAGCCCCAGGGACAGCCGCGCGGTGGCGCGGTCGGGCTGCTCGAGAAAGTCGGGAGCGACCGGGATGCCCGTGACGACCACGCTGTCGCGCGGCAGCCCCCGCGCCGTCAGCTCATGGGAGATCTCTTCAGCCGGCACGCAGTAGCGGTCCACATGCGGGTGAATCCATTGCGTGTGAGCGACGAAGTCGGTGAAGACCGTCGTATGCGGCGGAATCGTCTCGCCCCGCGAGCGCAGATAGGACAGCGCCCCCGCGGGCGTGGGCTGCACCGTCACGACCTGGTCGAAGCGGTGCGCGCGCAGCATCTGCCGGAGCTTTCGTGCGCCGAGGCGATTGAAGCCCAGGAGAAACGGCGACGCCACATTGATCCGGTCGCCCAGCCAGTACGCGCCACCCCAGACCGCGGGCGCCCGGCGGAGGATGCCGTAGTAAAGGGCGCGGCTCCACTGATCGAAGGTGGGGTGGACGAGGTCGCGGAAATGGTCCACGACGGTGGGAAGCGCGCCCGCGCGGCGGAACTCGTCGGCGAGAATGCCGGCAACTCGGGTATGTCCCGAGCCGTACGAAGCTGTGAGGATGAGGACTCGCCGCTGTGTCTGGGTCATGCCGCCGGCCGCCGCGCCACCAGAAGCGTCAGCTTACCCGCCTGCACAGTCTCTCCGCGCTGGTTGACGATGCTCCGCTCCTCGATCACCACACCCCCCTCGCGCATGCTCCGCTTGGTGATGGTTCGTGACACGCTGTGGACGGTGTCGCCGACTCGGACAGGAGCGAGGAATCGCCATTCGAAGCCCATGAACGCCAGCACAGCCAGCGGCGGACGCGGCACGCGCCAGCCAAGGCCTGAAGAGAGACAGAGCGGCAGGAGGCCCGGCACGGTGTTCGGATCCTCCGGCCCGGCCTCACCCGTGATCCCGGAGAAGAGCGCAACGTGAGCCCTGGTGAGGGTGATGCCGGGAGTCTCGAGGGGCACGTTCACCTCGACGTCCTCGAAGAAGCACTGCACCGTGGCCGCCGTCTCGCTCATGCAGGCCGCCGCTCCACCACGTGCTCCGTCTCGCCCTCCTGCACCACTTCTCCGCGCTGATTGACGAGCTCGCGCTCGACGGTCACGAGACCCCGGGCCGCGTCGGGTCCGTCCTTCTTGGCGGCTATGCGCGAGCGGACGTGGACGGTGTCACCGATCTTGATCGGCCCCTTGAACTTCCACTTGAGCCCGCTGAGCACGCCGTGCGCGGCCGCCGGCTCGCCGCGTGAGGCGAGACCCTGCTCGATGCTGAGACCGAGGAGGCCGTGGGCGATCCGCTCGCCGAAGATGGAGGACTTCATGTGCTCGGCGTCGGTGTGGAGGACGTTGTAGTCACCGGAGAGCCCGGCGAAGATGACGATGTCGGCCTCGGTGACGGTCCGCCCGGGAGATATGAACTCCTGACCGACGGTGAGATCCTCGAAGAAGGGACCCGAATGGCCGCTCACGGGACCGTAGGATAGCATGGGCCGCCTAGCCATAAACTTGTGATATTCTTGGCCTCGTCGACCCAATGTGAATGCTGTTCAGGGTCCTAAACACACCAATGGAGGTGGGTATGGAGACTCGGCGCCAGTTCATTCTTAAGGGTGGGAAACTCGTTGCCGCGGGTGTGGCGGCGGCCGCGGGACAGACGGTCTTCACGCGCGGCGCAGGCGCCGCGGACAAGACTCTGAAGATCCTCCAGTGGAGCCACTTCGTACCGGCCTACGACAAGTGGTTCGACCCATTCGCGAAGGAGTGGGGCGCCAAACGCGGTATCGAGGTGACGGTGGACCACGTGGGCTTCGCCGACGTCGTGCCGCGCGCCACGGCCGAGGTGGCTGCGCAATCCGGCCATGACATCCACATGTTCATCGGTCTGGCGAGCGCCTTCGAGGAGCACGTGATCGACCTCAAGGACGTGGTCGGGACACTCGACAAGAAGTACGGCAAGCAGGTGGAGCTGGCCTCTCGCAGCACCTACAACTCGTTCACCAAGAAGCAGATCGCCGTCTCGGACATGTGGGTGCCCGACCCCGGCAACTACCACAAGAAGATCTGGACCGACATCGGCCAGCCGAACGGGCCGTCGACGTACGAGGACCTCGTCAAGGCGGCGCCCGAGATCAAGAAGAAGTTCCCGCAGATGCAGATCCCGATCGGCATCGGGCTCAGCCAGGACATCGACTCGAACATGGCCGTGCGCAATATGCTCTGGTGCCACGGCGGCTCCATCCAGGACAAGGACGGCAACGTGGTCCTGAATTCCCCTGAGACCCTGAACGCGCTCGAGTACGCGAAGCGGCTCTTCTCGGTCGGGATGACGCAGGCCGTGCTGTCCTGGAACGCGGCATCCAATAACCAGGCCTTCAATGCCCAGGAGACGTCGTACATCCTGAACTCCATCTCCGCGTACCGGACGGCCCAGGACAATAACCTCCCGGTGCTCGAGAACTATTTCTTCGTACCCGCGCTCAAGGGGCCTACGGGCATCCAGCTGGCCTCAGAGCACGTGATGAGCGGCTATGTCGTCTGGAAGTTCTCCAAGAGCCAGGAGGCGGCCAAGGAGTTCCTCGTCGCCCTCATCGACGCCTCGCGCGAGTCCATGTTGGCGAGCAAGCTCTACAACTTCCCCTCGTTCTACGGCGCGGCCGCGGATCCCGGCACACCAATGAATAAGAAGTACGAGTCGGGCGCCGCCTGGATTTCCCAGCAGTGCAACAACGACCCCTTCGGATCCAAGCCGGCGGACAAGCTGGCCCTGCTCGCGAAGGCCCTACCCTGGTCGACCAACCTCGGCTACCCAGGCTTCGCCAATCCGGCTGAGGGCGAAATCTTCGACACCTACGTGATCACGGACATGTTCGCTAAGGCGGCCACTGGCGCCCTGGCACCCAAGGACGCCATGGCCGAAGCGAGCACTCGCACTAAGGAAATCTTCAACAAGTGGCGCAAGAAGAGCATGGTGGCTGGAGGCTCGAAGGACAAGTAGTCACGGGAGCCGATAACCGCATCCAGGCCGGCAGGTGGGCCTCCGTCGGAATCCGGCTGGGCCCACCGCCGGCCAGCGTTTGACAGGACCATGGATACCGCCCAAGCCTTCGCCGCCCCGGCACCCCCCAAGGCCGCGGATAGGCTCTCGCCGCGCGACCGACGGCTGGGGAAGCTGCTGCTCGCGCCGGCACTCGCGTATATCTTTCTTCTGGTCGCCCTGCCCTTCCTGCTGGCGTTGTTCCTGAGCCTGACCAATTCCTCGGCCGGGAGCCTGGACTTCTCCTTCGTGGGCTTGCAGAACTTCAAGAACGTCGTCACGAATCCGGTGTTCCTGCGAGCGCTCCGGAACACGTTCGTCTTCACATTCGTCTCGCAGGTGCTGGTCATGGGCCTCGGCAATATCCTCGCGCGCGCCCTACTCAAGAACTTCCGCGGCAAGCTCCTCGTGCGGTTCCTCATCCTGATGCCATGGGCAGCTCCCATCTCGCTTGCGACGCTCGGGTGGCTCTGGATCTTCGACTCGACGTTCAGCGTGATCAACTGGGCGCTCAAGTTAGTGGGCTGGCTCGGACCGGGCCAGTGGTACTACTGGCTCGGCGACCCGACCCTCGGAATGGTCGCGATCATCACGGTGCACGTGTGGCGGCTGCTGCCGTTCGCCACCGTGATCCTTCTCGCCGGGCTGACCTCGATTCCGGCTGAAATCCACGAGGCCGCCGACATCGATGGAGCGGGTCCCTTCGCCAAGGCCTTCCAGATCACGATTCCGATGATGCTGCCGATTCTGACCGTGGCGATCCTCTTCGGCACCGTCTTCACCTTTACCGACATGAACGTGGTCTATTTGCTCACCCGCGGCGGCCCCTACAACAGCACGCACGTGCTGGCGAGCCTCGCGTATCAGGAGGGGGTGCTGGGCGGCGACGTCGGCCGCGGCGCCTCGATCGCGATCTTTCTCCTCCCGCTCCTCGTGGTGATGGCGATCCTCATGCTGCGAACCTCGCGGCGAGCCGAAGTGGCCTAGCGTGCGGCGCGGTCCGGTCCAGAAGGCACTCGCGGTAGTGGTTCACCGCGCCATCATCCTGGCCTTCACGGCCTTCGCCATATTCCCCTTCTACTGGATGCTCATCACCGCCTTCAAGCAGAACAGCGACCTGTACGTGGGCGCCTCGAACACGGCCCATAACCCTTTCATCTTCAACCAGCCGCCGACGCTGGACCATCTCCGGATCCTCTTCCAGAACACCCTGTATTCGACCTGGCTCTTCAATACGCTCTGGGTCGGGGCGATCGTGGTCATCATCACCCTCGCGCTGGCCGTGCCCGCCGCCTATAGCCTGGCCCGGCTCACCGGACGCTGGGGGGAGCGCCTCTCGATCGGGATATTCCTGACCTACCTCGTGCCCTCGACCTTGCTCTTCATCCCCTTCTCGCGGCTCGTGGCGCTGCTGGGGCTCCAGAACCAGCTCGGGGCCCTCGTCCTGATCTATCCGACTTTCACGGTGCCTTTCTGCACGTGGCTCCTCATGGGCTTCTTCAAGACACTCCCGAAGGAGGTCGAGGAGTCGGCCATGGTGGACGGGTGCAGCCGGCTGGGTGCCATCGGTCGCGTCGTGCTGCCGCTGGCGATGCCGGGGCTTCTCACCGT
>Ga0315278_10005390_pt1 | contig 11624 bp, 11 predicted proteins | sample YL17G06_0_MG_FD_203880 | JGI IMG/M metagenome (GOLD analysis project Ga0315278, IMG submission 203880) | Sediment microbial communities from Yellowstone Lake, YNP, Wyoming, USA - YL17G06_0 | ecosystem: Environmental > Aquatic > Freshwater > Lake > Sediment | place: USA: Wyoming | collected... | reverse complement strand
CGATCTTCCAACCGAACCCCCGCGGCTCCAGCGGCCGGGGGCAGGCGTTCGCGCGAGGCGTCGTCGGCGACATGGGCGGCGCCGATCTGTTCGACGACCTCGCGGGGGTGGACGCCCTCGTGGTGGCCGGCGTCGCCGATCCCGACCGGCTGGTGCTCGTCGGCGGGAGCTACGGCGGGTTCATGGCGACCTGGATCCCGACGCAGGACCCGCGGTTCAAGGCCTCGGTCGCGATCTCTCCCGTGACCGACTGGTGGTCGGAACGTTTCGACAGCAGCCTCGGCTCGTGGGTGGGCGACTTCCTCGGCGGCGAGCCGCTCGCGATCCCCGCGGAGTACTCGGCACGCAGCCCGGTGCTGCACGCGGATCGCGTCACGACGCCGGTGCTCCTGACGGCCGGACGTCATGACCGGGCGACCCCCGTCGGCCAGGCCGTCGAGTTCTACCGCGCGCTCCGGGAACGGGGCGTACCCACCGAGGTCGTGAAGTACCCGCAGGAGGGACACGGGGTCGGCGACTTCCCGGCTGTCCTCGATCTCATGACCCGCATGGTCGGCTGGTTCGAGCGGTTCCTGCCGCCGGCCTCGGACAGCCGCTAGGCTTCCCGCCATGACCACCCGAGACGACCTCGAGACCCTGTCCACGAAGGAGCTCCACGAGCGCGCGATCGAGACCGCCCGCAGGCATCTCGACGTCGGCTTCCTCTGGAAGCTCGTGAAGGCGTTGCCGGTGGCCGAGGAGGTCGTGGGCGACGACGAACGGAGCAAGGTCGACATCATGCGGCCGCTCGCGTTGATCAACGACTTCATGGACGCGGGTGAAGGAGACCTCGGCGAGGCCCTGCGCCCCTTGTACGTCGACTATCTCGCGGAGCACGCCGGCTGAACGACGGATCACGGACGCCCGAGGGACCACTCGCCCCGCCGGTCCCGTTCCGCGAGGCCCTGCGCTTCTGGGTTCGGCTGGGGTTCATAAACTTCGGCGGCCCCAGCGGCCAGATCGCCCTGATGCACGAGGAGCTCGTGGACCGTCGCCGGTGGATCGGCGAGGGGCGCTTCCTGCATGCGCTCTCGTTCTGCATGCTGCTGCCGGGGCCCGAGGCGCAGCAGCTCGCGATCTACGTCGGGTGGCTCCTTCACAAGACCCGAGGCGGGATCGCGGCCGGCGTCTTCTTCGTCCTTCCGAGCTCCTTCCTGATGCTCCTGCTGTCCTGGACGTACGCGGCGCATGGCGAGGTGCCGTGGATCGCCGGCGTGTTCGCGGGACTGTCTGCCGGCGTGCTCGGGATGGTCGTGGCGGCGCTGCTGCGCATCGGCGGCCGGTCGCTCCGCAACGCCTTCGCGCTCGGGATGGCGGCCGCGTCGTTCCTCGGGATCTTCATCGTGGGCGTGCCGTTCCCGATCGTCGTGCTGACGTCCGCCGTGCTCGGCTACATCGTCTCCCGCGTGCGCCCGGACCTCGTGACGGTGCCCGCCGAGCTGGGCGCGGATGACGCCGCCGCCGCGATCGACGACATCGCGGCCTCGGCGCCGCACACGGTGCCCTCGGCCCGTCGCGCGATCAAGGTGCTGGTGATCGGGCTGGCGGTCTGGTGGATCCCGCTCCTGGCCGTGATCGCCTGGCGCGGCACCGACGACGTGCTGAGCCAACAGGCGGTCTTCTTCAGCACGGCCTCGATGGTGACGTTCGGGGGAGCCTACGCGGTGCTCGCCTACGTGAACCAGGCCGCGGTCTACCGGTTCGGCTGGCTCACATCGGGCGACGTGGTGGTCGGCCTCGGGCTCGCGGAGTCCACCCCGGGCCCGCTCATCATGGTGGTGCAGTTCGTCGGGTTCCTCGCCGCCTACCGCTTCCACGGCGACCTGTCGCCCGGCGTGGCGGGCGTGCTCGGCTCGATCGTGGCGGTGTGGGCGACCTTCGCGCCCTGCTTCCTCTGGATCTTCTTGGGGGCGCCCTTCGTGGAACGGATCAGGGGACACCGTCGGATCGGGGCGGCGCTGGGCGCGGTGACGGCCGCAGTCGTCGGGGTGATCGCCAGTCTTGCGCTGACCTTCGGCGTGAACGTGCTCTTCGAGGCGGTGACCTTTCGAGAGCCGTTCTTCATCCCGGTGCCGCTCCCCCGCCCCGGGACGCTCGACCCGTGGGCGGTCGCGATCGCGGTCGCCGCGTTCGTCTCGCTCCGAAGGTTCAAGGTGAACCCGGCGCTCGTCGCGGTGGGGTGTGGGCTCGTGGGACTCATCCACGCGCTCGTGCCCTGACGGGTACGCTCGCCGGATGCAGCCGCCTCGCTCGCTCGTCGACTACCGGGACGAGTTCCCCGTGGTCGGGCGCAAGTCCTACCTGATCAGCGCGTCGCTCGGGCCGATCTCGGGGCGATCCCGTGGCTACCTCGACGGCTACCTCGATGCATGGGCGACCAAAGGCGCCCCCGATCACGTGTGGACGGAGGACATCTTCCCGGCGATGGGCGCCCTCAAGAGGTCGTTCGCGTCGCTGGCCGGCTGCGACGCCGACGAGGTGGCCCTGACCACGAACATCTCGATCGCGCTGTCCACGATCGCGTCGTGTCTCGATCTCTCGGGCCCGCGGAACCGAGTGATCCTCTCCGAGCTCGACTTCCCCACCGACGGTCACGTGTGGCTCGCGTGGGCCCGCAAGACGGGTGCCGAGATCGTCTGGCTGCGCTCCCCCGACGGCCTCACGATCCCGATCGAGGCCTACGACGAGGCGATCGACGACCGCACGGTGCTCGTCATGGTGAACCGCGTGCTCTACCGCTCGAGCGCGATCGTGGACGCGAAGGCCGTCTGCGCGATCGCGCGCGAGCGGGGCGCGCTGTCGTTCGTCGACGACTACCACGGCCTCGGGATCGTGCCGCTCGACCTGCACGACCTCGGCTGCGACCTGTACACCGCGGGGACGTTGAAGTGGATGTGCGGCGGGCCCGGCATGGTGTTCCTCTACGCGCGCCGGGACCTGCTGCCCACGCTCGAGCCCGCGGTGACCGGGTGGTTCGCCACGCGTGAGCCCTTCTCGTTCGACACCCAGCACCTCGACTACCACGCCAGCGCCCGGCGCCTCGAGCACGGTACGCCGCCCGCGCCCGTCTTCTACCTCGCGCAGGGCGGGCTCGAGATCATCGCCGAGGTCGGCGTCGAGCGCATACGGGAACGCCAGGGCGAGCTCACCGACCACGTGATCGTCCGTGCCGATGCCGCTGGGCTGGCGGTCCGCACGCCGCGGGACCGACAGGCTCGCGGCGGCGTCGTGAACGTAGGGGTCGGGCCCGATGCCGGGGAGATCTGCCACGCGCTGCTCGGTCGCGACGTCTGCACCGACTTCCGGGGCGACGGCCTGCGGATCAGCCCGCACTTCTTCAACACCGAGGCCGACATAGACCGCTGCTTCGACGAGCTGGCCACCCTGATCTAGTCCGTAACGGACTACTGGCTCGGATCGAGGCGCCGGAGCACGATGCGTCCCGCCCGAACCACGAGCCGGAGGTCGTCGAGCGCGCCGGGGTCGCCGATAGGGCTGTCGCCGGCCACGATCAGGTCGGCCGGGGCACCGGGTTCGATCGGCGCTCGCGTGAGGGCCGTGAGCATCGCGTCGGCGTCGAGGCCGGCCACGCGCAGGAGCCGCAGCTCGGCGGTGTGGATCCCCGAGGGGATCTGGCCGTTGCCGAGGTCGGTGCCGTAGACGACCTCGCCGCCGGCCGCGTGGAACCGGCGGAGGTTGTCCAGCGCGGTCCGGAGCTCGGGCCTGTCACCGCCGTGCTCGTGGATCGCGAGGGTCGAGACCCACCGCATCCGCTCGGCGGACATCGCGATCGCGTCGTCGCCCAGCCGGTGGGTCCACGGCGTGTGCGCGAGCTCGCCGACGCCGGCGCCCAGGGCTCGCTCGACCTGTCCCTCTCCCTGGGCGTGTGCGGTGACCGGGAGGTCCGCGTCGCGGGCGGCGTCGCAGATCGCGAAGAGGGCTGCGTCGGAGGGCGTGGGGCCGTCCTCGGCGTTCAGCGAGACCTTGATCGCGGCGGCCCCGAGCCCGGCGAGTTCGGCCACGGCCGCCGTGGCCTCCTCGGGCGTCGACACCTCGCGTCCCGTTCCTTCGGGCGCCCACCCTTCGGACGTGGGGTAGCCGCCGGGCCCGGTGAGCATCGGCCCGGCGGCGCGGATCAGCGGCCCGTTGAACCCAGGCAGCTCGGAGGCCTCGGCGAGACCGAAGATCCGATCCGCCGGCCACGCGAGGTCGCGCACCGCGGTCACGCCGCGCTGCAGCATCGCCACCGGGTCGCCGAGCTCCACGTGCACGTGCCGGTCGGCGGCGGCCGGCATCAGGAACCCCCCGGCGACGACGAGCTCGACCTCGCCGGGGACCGGGCGCGCCGGACCCACATATGCGATCGTGCCGGCTTCGCAGTCGACCTGGACGTCGGGCACGAGCCTCCCCGGGCCGAGCCACGCGAGGGGCGCTCGGATCGTGAGGCCCGGCATCAGACGCCGACGCCGGCCTCGCGGAGCGCCTTCAGCTCCTTGCGCAGGTCGTGGACCTCGTCCCGGATCCGCGCCGCGTACTCGAAACGCAGGTCCTTCGCGGCCTCATGCATCTCGTCCTCGAGGCTCGCGATCAGGCGCTCCAGCTCCTCGGTCGGCATCTCGGGACGGCTCGCCTTCGTGCGGCGCTGCCGCCGGGGCACCGTCTCGCCTTCTTCGCCGCCGCGCATCGACTGGAGGATGTCGGTGATCTTACGTTTGATGGTCTGCGGATCGATGTCGTGCTCCACGTTGTACGCCAACTGGATCTGGCGGCGCCGCTGGGTCTCGCCGATCGCCAGTTTCATCGAGTCGGTGACCTGGTCCGCGTACATCAACACCGTGCCGTCGACGTTGCGCGCCGCCCGCCCGATCGTCTGCACGAGCGAGGTCTGCGACCGCAGGAACCCCTCCTTGTCGGCGTCGAGGATCGCGACGAGCGAGACCTCGGGCAGGTCGAGGCCCTCGCGCAGCAGGTTGATGCCGACGAGCACGTCGAACTCGCCCAGGCGCAGGTCGCGGACGATCTCGATCCGCCGGATCGTGTCGACCTCGGAGTGGAGGTACCGGACGCGGATGCCCATCTCGACGAGGTAGTCCGTGAGGTCTTCTGCCATCTTCTTCGTGAGGGTGGTCACGAGCACGCGCTGGTCTTTCTCGGTGCGCCCGCGGATCTCATCGATCAGGTCGTCGACCTGGCCCTTGGTGGGTCGCACCTGCACCTCGGGGTCGACGAGGCCCGTCGGGCGGACGATCTGCTCGACGATCCGGTCGGAGACCCGCAGCTCGTACGGCCCCGGCGTCGCCGACATGAACACCAGTTGGTTCACGCGCTCGTTGAACTCGTCGAACCGCAGCGGGCGGTTGTCGATCGCGCTCGGCAGCCGGAACCCGAACTCGACGAGGTTCGACTTGCGTGAGAGGTCGCCCTCGTACATCCCGTGGAGTTGGCCGAGGGTCACGTGCGATTCGTCGAGCACGACGAGGTAGTCGTCGGGGAAGTAGTCGAGCAGGGTGTACGGCGCGCTGCCCGCCTCGCGGCCGTCGAGGTGGCGCGAGTAGTTCTCGATCCCGCTGCAGAACCCGACCTCGCGCATCATCTCGAGGTCGTAGTTCGTGCGCATGCGGAGCCGCTCGGCCTCGAGGAGCTTGCCCTCGCCGTCGAGTTGGGCGAGGCGTCCCTGCAGCTCCCGCTCGATGTCGACGAGGGCGCGCTTCATCCGGTCTTCCGACGTCACGTAGTGCGAGGCCGGGAAGATCGTGAGGTCGACCATGTCGTCCTTGATCAGCTCTCCCGTGAGCGGATCGAACTGCGAGATCTTCTCGATCGTGTCGCCCCACCACTCGACGCGGTACCCCCTGGTCTCATACGGCGGGAACACCTCCAGCGTGTCGCCCTGCACGCGGAAGGTCCCACGCGCGCGGCTCACGTTGTTTCGCTGGTACTGGATGTCGACCAGCCGCTGCATCGCGAACTCGAGCGGGATGTCGGTGCCCTTGTACGGGCGCAGGATCTGCCCCTCGTACTCCTCGGGCGAGCCTAGGCCGTAGATGCACGAGACGCTCGCCACGATCAGGACGTCGCGCCGGGCGAGGAGCGCCGCGGTGGCCGAGTGCCGCAGCCGCTCGATCTCCTCGTTGATCGAGCTGTCCTTCTCGATGTAGGTGTCGGTGGACGCGATGTAGGCCTCGGGTTGGTAGTAGTCGTAGTAGCTGACGAAGTACTCGACGGCGTTGTCCGGGAACACCTCGCGGAACTCGTTCGCGAGCTGGGCCGCGAGCGACTTGTTCGGCGCGATCACGAGGGTGGGGCGCTGCACCTGCTCGATCACATGCGCGATCGTGAACGTCTTACCCGTCCCGGTGGCGCCGAGCAGCGTGATGTGCGGCTCGTCGGCGTTGACGCCTTGGACGAGCTGCTCGATCGCCTTCGGTTGGTCCCCGGCGGGCCGGAACTCGGACGCGATGCGGAAGGGCTGCATCCGGCCAGTCTAGGGGCGCCGGGCGACATGGTCGTTCGGCCTCTTGCGCTGCGACCCAGGCGGTGGCACACTCGCGGCCCGGTTGCCGTTCACGGCAACGACCGAGGAGGAGGCCAACCATGCGCCGCACCGTCGGCATCGCAGCCCTGGGACTCGCGGCGAGCCTGCTACTCGTTCTGGCGCCCGCCGCCAAGGCCGGCCAGTACATCGGCTACAAGGGACGTACGGATCAGGGCAAGCGGTCGTGGGCGGTGGTGCACCGCACCGACGCGGACCGGCTGTTCCTCGACGGGATCCAGAACGGTTACGACATCACGTGCGAGGACGCGTCAACGCAGACGTGGATCGTGGGCTTCTTCTGGTCCCCGACGGGGCCGCGGCTCGATGATCACCGCCGGGTCCACGTCGACGAGAACTTCGGCGACATCGCGTTCCACTACGACGGACGCATGGCGTGGCGCGGCGGCAGCGGCTTCACGAAGTGGACGGTCGCGGCCCTCGACGCGGACGAGCAGGCGATGACCTGTACGTCGGGACGACAGGGATGGTCGCTCTCGCGCTACACGTGGGTGCCGACCCTCGCCGACGGCAAGGACGTGGCGCTCGAGACCGGATACGCGCGCGTGCGGGTCACGCGGAGCGGGACCGCGAAGCTCGTGCGGTTCCGGGCGCCGCTCGCGCGGTAGCCGCTACAGCCGGCCGGCGTCGACGATCCGCTGGAGGAACCGCCGCGTGCGGTCCTCCTTCGGGTCGTTGAAGATCTGCTGGGGCGGGCCGTCCTCGAGGATCACGCCCTCGTCGAGGAAGCACACCCGGCTCGCGATGTCCCGGGCGAAGCCCATCTCGTGCGTCGCGATCAGCATCGTCATACCGCCGGCCGCGAGCGCGCGGATCACGTCGAGGACCTCGGCCACGAGTTCGGGGTCCAGGGCGCTCGTGACCTCGTCGAGCAGCATGATGTCGGGCTGCATCGCCAGGGCGCGCACGATCGCCACGCGCTGTTGCTGACCACCCGAGAGCCGGTCCGGGTACTCGTCGGCCTTGTCCGCCAGGCCGAACCGCTCGAGGAGCTCGCGCGCCCTGGACTCGGCGTCGGCCTGCGAGAGGCTCAGCACCTTCACGGGGGCGAGTGTGACGTTGCGCAGCACCGTCATGTGCGGGAACAGGTTGAACGACTGGAACACGATCCCGATCTGGCGGCGGATCGCGTTCACGTCGACCCCTTGGGCGGTGATCTCCTGGCCGAGCACCGTGATACGCCCGGCGTCGATCGGCTCGAGCAGGTTGATGCAGCGCAGCAGCGTCGACTTGCCTGAGCCCGACGCGCCGATCAGGCAGATCACCTCGTGCTCGGCCACGGTGAGGTCGATGCCCTTCAGCACTTCGAGCTCGTCGAAGCGCTTGTGCAGGCCCTCGATGCGGACGGCTTCGGTCGTCACCCGACACCCCCCGCCTGACGGCGTTTGCGGTCGCGCGCGACCATCGCGTCGACGAACCGCGTCATCGGCACGGTGATCACGAGGTAGACGACCGCGAGCGCGACGTACGGCGTGAAGTTGAACGTCGCGGCGCTGTCGATCCCCGCGGTCCGGAACGCCTCGACGACGCCGATCAGCGAGACGAGCACGGTGTCCTTCTGGAGACCGATGAAGTCGTTGAGCAGGGGCGGGATCACGCGGCGGACGGCCTGCGGGAGGATCACGTATCGCATCGACTGCCCTCGCGAGAGGCCGAGGGAACGCGCGGCCGCCACCTGGCTGCCGTGTACCGACTCGATCCCCGCCCGGTAGACCTCGGCGACATAGGCCGAGTACACGAGCACCAGGGAGACGACCCCCCAGAAGAACGGCGACGTCGGCACGCCCTGGATGCCGAGCGCCGGTGCCCCGAACCCGAGCATGTAGATCACGAGGATCGTGGGGATCCCGCGGAAGAGGTCGGTGTAGAACACCGCGAGCAACCGGATCGGGAAAAACACCGGCCCCGGGAGACTCCGCATCACCGCGATCACGAGCGCGAGCACGAGGATCAGCACCTCGGAGATCATGAAGAGCCGCACGTTCACGAGGAACGCGCGCGCGATCCCCGGGAGCGACTCCCGGAACTGCGACCGGCTGAAGAACGCCTGCTTCACCTCGGCCCACCCCGGCGAATTCACGACGATCAACCCGAGCACGACGAAGAACACGATCGTGCTCACCATCGCGACCGCGACGCTCTTGCCGCCCTCGGCCCGCAGCGGCGCGAGGAGCTTGGATGTCGGCCGGCCCTCGGGCAACCTCGGATCCCCGGGCTGGTACTGATGCAGCTCCGGGGGCGTTCCCATGGCCCTCAGCGGTGACGCGCTACTTGATCACCGGGTAGTCGAGGTTCTCGAGCCACTGGGCCTGGAGGTCGGCGAGCGTCCCGTCGGCCTTCAGCTCGTCGATCGCGAGGTTCACGCACTCGACGAGCGGGCTGTCCGAGTCGAACGTCATGCCGAAGTACTCGCCGTTGTTCGGGAACTGGCCGACGACGACGCCGTTCTCCGCCTGGCCGATCAGCACGTTCACGTAGGCCGTGGGCGCGTCGACGAGGTAGCCGTCGATCTGCTCGTTGTTCAGCGCCTGGATCACGTCGACCGAGCGGTCGAAGACGGCCGGGTCCTGGTCGGGCTGGATCGTGTCGACGATGTACTGGTAGCTCGTGGTGCCGATCTGCGCGCCGAGCTTGAAGGTCTTCAGGTCGGCGAGCGTGGTCGCGTCGGCGATCGGCGTGCCCTTGTTCGCCACGAGCGCCTGGTTCACGTCGTAGTAGCCGTCGCTGAACGCCACGACCTGCGCGCGCTCGGGCGAGTACGAGACCTGACCGATGAAGAAGTCGTACTCGCGGTTCCCGGGCTTGTACGACTCGTTGAAGTTCACGGGGGTCCAGGTCACCTGATCGGTCGCGACGCTGAGCTTCTCGGCGATCTGGTATGCCACGGCGCTCTCGAATCCCTCGCCGCTGGCGGGGTTCCCGGTGCCGCTGTTGGGCTGCGCCTTCCACTCCCCGTACGTGCCCGTCCCGGCGAACCACGGCTGGAACGCGGGGTTGTCCGTGGCGATCGTGAGCGCGGTGGAGTCGTAGAGCGCATCGCGGTGCGCGTCGAAGCACTCGATCGCGGATGCCGCGACCACGGTGGCACCCGTGTCGCCCGTGGCGCCCGTCGCCCCCACGGTGCTGCTGCTGTTGTCGGAACACGCGGCGGCCACCAGGAACAGCGCCGCCAGCCCGATCACGATCTTGCGCATCTCATGTCCCCCTCGAGGTGCCCGACGAACGCCGACGACCCCTCCGCCGGCACGCGCGGAGCCTAGCAGACCTACTTCCGCGGCTCCCAGGAGAAGAAGCGCGTCGCGATGAGCAGCCCGAGGAGGCCCCACAGGGCGACGACCGCGAGGTCCCACCAGTCGAACGGGAAGGCCCGGACCGGCCCGATCGGCGTCTGGACCATCACGTTGCCGAGGAACCCGGCGCGCATCGCCTCGGCGAAGTGTTTGACGGGGAAGATGTTGCCGACCACGACCATCCACTGGGGCGCGTTGTCGTCCAGGGGGATGAAGATCCCCGAGAGGAACAGCAACGGCAGGATCGTGGCGTTCACGATCGGCGGGGCGGCGTCGGCGTTCGGGATCACGGTCGTGATCGCGAGCGCGAGCGCCGCGAACGACAGGGAGCCGATCAGGAACGTCAGGACGAACTCGAGGAAGGGCACCCCGGTCGGGAACGGCGACCCGTACACGAGCCGGCCGAAGACCAGCATGATCACGACCAGGAGCGCGCCCACGGCCATCCCGTGGAGCACTCGTGACGACAGGTATGACCCGGCAGGGAGCGGCGTCCCGTGCAGGCGCTTCAAGATCCCCTGATCGCGCGCGAACGTCGTCGTCATCGCGATGTTCGTATAGCAGGCGGAGATCACGCCGAAGGCGGCCATCGCCCCCACGAAGTACGTGGAGCGCGCCAGCTCGACCCCTTCGATGGGGAGGTTCCCGCTCCCCAGGAGCGCCGTGAAGATCACGAGGAACATCAGCGGGAACGCGAACGTGAAGAAGGCGGAGGCGGGGTTCCGCCAGAAAGCCTTGTTCGTGAATCCGAACTGGCGGACGACGGCGCCGGGGGTGCTCATTCCAGCCCCTCCTCGCCGCCCGTGAGCTCGAGGTAGACGTCCTCGAGGCTCGGGCGCTCGGCGTCGATCGTCTCGAACGAGAGGCCGTGCTCGATCGCCCAGCCCGTGAGCGTGTGCAGCGTGCGCGTCGGATCCTCGGCCTTCAGTTCGAAGTAGCCGTCGCCCGTGTCCGCCTGGCCCCAATCGGGCAGCGGCGGCGAGCCGGCCGGCGCGCGGAACCTGATCCGGGCGGTCATGCGGTCGCGGCCCGCGAGCGTGTCGGGCGGCCCCTCGGCCACGATCTGCCCGCGCGCGATCACCGCCACCCGGTCGGCCAGGTATTGCGCCTCGTCCATGAAGTGCGTCGTGAGGAACACGGTCTTGCCGAGCGCCGTGAGGCTCTTCACGATCTCCCAGGCGTTGCGCCGGGCGTTCGGGTCGAACCCGGTCGTCGGCTCGTCGAGGAAGAGCAGGTCGGGGTCGCCGGCGAGCGCCACGGCGACGTCGAGGCGCCGCTGCTGGCCGCCCGACAGCTTGTTCACACGGATGTCGGCCTTCTCGGTGAGTCCCACGACCTCGATCACCTCGTCGGTCGAGCGCGGCGAGGGGTAGTAGCCGCCGTACATGCCGACGATCTCGCGCACGGTGAGGAACGGATCCACCCCGGTCGACTGGAGCACGATCCCGATCTGCCGCCGCATCGCGAGGTGCCGTTCGGCCGGGTCGAAGCCGAGCACCTGCACGTCGCCGGCGGTGCGGTGACGGTAGCCCTCGAGGATCTCGGTGGTGGTGGTCTTGCCGGCGCCGTTCGGCCCGAGGAGGGCGAACACCTCGCCGCGATCCACATGGAGATCGATGCCGGCCACCGCCTCGACATCGCCGTAGGACTTGCGCAGCCCACGGATCTCGATCACGCGTTCCGACATGGCGGCCAACCTATCAACCGATCCCGAAGCCGGAGGCCGTGTCGACGCGGTTCCG
>Ga0315278_10005386_pt1 | contig 11626 bp, 10 predicted proteins | sample YL17G06_0_MG_FD_203880 | JGI IMG/M metagenome (GOLD analysis project Ga0315278, IMG submission 203880) | Sediment microbial communities from Yellowstone Lake, YNP, Wyoming, USA - YL17G06_0 | ecosystem: Environmental > Aquatic > Freshwater > Lake > Sediment | place: USA: Wyoming | collected... | reverse complement strand
GGCAGCGACAATAACCCAACGAATGATGAGTGATCTCATTTTGATCTCCTTTTTAAAGGCTTAAAATCATCCTCAATTATAAACGGATTTGATCGGGAATCGCCTCACATCGATTTTTGACATGCTACCGTTGTACCAGGCTGTTCTTCCAGCACAACTACGGATCGGATGAGTTGAGCATCCAGCTTATCGACGATTATCGACCCTTGGGTTGAACCCATCAACACCCGCTGGGCATTGGGCAGATCAACCTCGTAGATATGTCTATCGACAAAGTCGAGTGATTTGCCGCCGCGCAGGTGTCGCTCCATCAGGCTGGCCTGGATCGCTTCCAGGCTGGCTTTCAAGAAAATCTGCACATCGAACATTGACCTGATAACATTCCAGGGGGCTTCATCCAAAAACAAATAATTCCCCTCCACGATCACAATCTGGTGCTCTTCTCGAACCTGACCCCCCTCCGGCTGCGCTTCATGTAAACGACGGCTGTACACAGGATAACTAACCGCGCCACCCTCCCTTATCGCGGCCAGGCATCTGAGCAATGCCTGAACGTCAAACGTCTCGGGAGCCCCCTTGATAGACCGCAAAGAAACCGGCTTACCCTCTCGTTCAATGGAATGGGAATCTAAATAAGAATTGGGGAAATGCCAGCCATCCATACCCACCACACAAGCCAGTTCCTGGCCGGCTTGTGCGTTGATCACTGCAGCAAGCAGGGTAGAAAAGGCCGATTTTCCGCACCCCGGTGGGCCGGCTACCCCGATGAGCAGGCGTGAGCGGTTCGCCAGGCAGGAAATGGATCGCTCTGCAAGGGGCAGGTAGAACTGCTCCACTTGAGAGCGATCCATTTCCAGAGTCTTGTCTGTCCCGTCAAGATATAGGTTTAGCCTTGACAGGCGTTCCCAAAAGTCCATTCATCCTCACAGGCCAGCTAGAGCAGCTTTCATACGCTCCAGGGCTTCAGCCAATATACTCCTCGGGCAGCCAAAGTTGAGGCGCACGAAGCCTTCCCCCCCCCGGCCAAAGGTCATGCCATCGTTCAGGGCGACGCGGGCCTGGTGTAGAAAAAACTCATGGGGTCTTTCTTGAATACCGGCCTCACGGCAGTCTAACCAGGCCAGGTAGGTGCCCTCGGGGCTGGCCATATGGAGACCCGGCAGCTCTTTCTGAACCACCTCATTTAGAAAATCGCGGTTAGCTTGCAGGTAAACCAGGAGTTGGTCGAGCCAATCTTGCCCGTCCCGGTACGCTGCTAGCCCTGCCACCCAGCCCATCAGGTTGATGCCACCGACCAGTCCTTTGTGCGCATGTTGGAACTGCTTTCGCAGCTCAGGATTCTGGATCACGGCGAAAGAAAACTCCAGCCCGGCAATATTGAAGGTTTTGGAGGGGGCCATCAGCGTGATCGTCCGTTGAGCAATTTGCGGGTCGAGGGAGGCGGTTGGGATGTGGGTATGACCGGAAAAGATCAGGTCACAGTGGATTTCATCGGATACGATCAGGATATTCCGCTGCAAGCAGATCTCTGCCATGCGCTCCAGTTCTTCCCGCTGCCAAACGCGGCCAACCGGATTGTGAGGGCTGCATAGGATAAACAGGCGGGTCTGGTCGGTGATGGCAGACTCGAAGGTTTGCCAATCAATGGCATAGGCACCCGTCTCTGGATTGCGTACCAGCTCAGCCTCCTGTCTTGCAACCCCGGCATAACCGGGGGCGGTGAGGAAAGGAGGGTAGACCGGAGTCTGTACAAGCACGGCCTGATCGGGGGAAACAAAGGCATGACAGGCCAGGTTCAACCCCTTTACCACACCAGGCAGAAAGACTAGATCTTCGGGTTGAACAAGCCAGGCATAGCGTTCTGCCAGGCGGTCGATGATGATCTGGCGCAGCTCTTTCACCTCAATAGGGTAGCCGAAAACGCCATGCTCGACGCGCTCGCGCAAGAGGCGGATGACGGGTTCCGGAGAGACGAAATCCATATCAGCCACCCACAAGGGGAGAACATCAGGGTTGTAGGTATGCCATTTCATACTTTCAGTGGAACGGCGGTCGGGAAGTATGTCGAAATCGTATTGCATCAAGGATTGTCCTTCGGCAGGGCAAAAGAAACCTTCGCCACTACTTGGAATGGCTTTCACTGTCCTCCAGGTCCTGCAAGCGCAGGTTGAGAGCATCCACGGAGATCCAGATCTCTCGCAAGGAAATTCCGAGCGAGATCATCATAAACACCAGGCTGATACCGAAGATGATCTTGCCAACCAGGATCCAGCCCGCAAACAGGACGAACATGCACACCACGCACAGCAGCAAGCTGGAGACGCCAAAAGCCTGCATGTATTTGATCAGGTAGACACGGTAGCGCAGATTAGCGATCTGACCGGGAATGAGCTGATCTCGCTCTTGCTTATAGCGGGCGTGCAGCTCGCGAATCAGGTTAGCCAGGGTGAGAAAGCGGTTGGTGTAAGCCAGCAGGAGCAGGGAAATGGCAGGAAAGAGAAGGGCGGGGGTAGTCAGATCGATATCCATAGGTCAGTTTGCCTCAGCCCAGGAGTTTACCATAGGAATCCACTAATTTGCACGAATTGCGGAACAGAATGGGCAAATTAGCGGCAAGATATCGGAACCTGAAGCGATATTCGGATAAATATAGTAGAATTGTCCTCCTCTCATCAGTATACGCTTAGGTTTTCGAGTAAAATTAGCCTATTGGCTTTACATCTGATTTTATTTTTAACGGAGAAATTGAATGACTAAATGGAGAATTCTTTTGACCGACGGCTTGAACGAGAGCGGTCAGGCTATTTTACGCGCCGCGGCAAAGGTAGATGACCGTTTGGACATATCGGCGGAAGAGCTGCTGATTGTAATCGGAGCATATGATGCACTGGTGGTGCGCGGACGGACGAAGGTGACGCCAGAGGTGTTCGATGCAGCCAGCAAGCTGAAGGTCGTCGGGCGAGCGGGCGTTGGAGTCGACAACATCAACCTGGAGGCAGCCAAGGCTCACGGTGTGGCGGTAGTAAACGCGCCCAAGTCGACGACGCTGGCTGTAGCGGAACTGACATTGGGCCTGTTGCTGGCGGTGGCGCGCTCGATCCCACGCGCCGATAACACGATGAAGAAGGGCGAATGGATCAAGAAGCAGCTCGAAGGCGTGGAGCTGCGTGGCAAGACGCTGGGCATCATCGGGATGGGTAACATCGGCAGTGCTGTGGGACGCCTGACAACCGCGCTAGGGATGCGGGTGATCGGGTATGATCCGAATGTCTCAGGTGATGAGATCGAGGCGCGCGGAGCAGAACAGGTAACGCTCCAGGAGCTGTACGAGGCAGCAGATTTTATCACCCTGCACGTCCCATTGAATGACTCGACGCGCGGCATGATCAATGCAGAATCGCTGGCCCTGATGAAGAAGGGCGTGCGCCTGGTTTGCGCGGCGCGCGGCGGCGTGATCGATGAGGCGGCACTTTTGGAAGCGCTGAACTCAGGGCAGGTAGCAGCCGCCGGGCTGGATGTGTTTGCCAAGGAACCGCCCGGGCTGACAGCCCTGGTGGCGCATCCCAATGTGGTGGCAACACCCCACATCGGGGCGCAGACGGAGGAGGCGCAAGTGCGCGCTGCCGAGGATATTGCCACAGAAGTATTGAAGGCGTTGAAGGGTGATGCGTTGAGGTGGAAAGTCGCGTAAAACAGAGCATAAGGTGCAAGGGTGCTGCCCCACAGGCAGGATACTCATGAATTGTTCAACATAGAGGACACTATGGACTTTGAGAAGAAATATAATGAGCTAAAGGAAATTCTTGGAGAGGTGGCGGACCTGAACGCGGTGGGTTCGCTGCTAGGTTGGGACCAGCAGACCTATATGCCCCGCGGCGGGGCCGAGGTGCGCGGCTATCAACTGGCAACGATCGGCAAGATCGCCCACCAGAAATTCACTTCTGAGCAGGTTGGCAAGCTGCTGGAGGAGTTGAAACCTGCCATGGCAGGGATGGACCCCGATTCGGATGAGAGGCGGCTGGTGAAGGTAACCACTCGCCTTTACGAGAAGGAAGTCAAGGTGCCCACAGAATGGGTGATGGAGTTTGCACAGGTGACCACAGCTGCTCAAGAAGCCTGGGGGACAGCGCGTGCAGAGAATGATTTCCCTAAATTTCAACCCCACCTGGAGAGGATCGTTGATCTGCGCAGGCGCTATGCAGAGATCTTTGCACCCTATGAGCATGTATACGATCCGCTGCTGGACGATTTTGAGCCTGGGTTAAAAACGGCGGATGTGAAAGCCATCTTCGGGGCGCTGCGCCCGCAGCAGGTGGAACTGATAAAAGCGATCAAGGAACGTCCACAGGTAGATAATTCCTTCTTGCACCAGCACTTCGACGAGCAGAAGCAGTGGGACTTTGGTGTGGAGGTGATCACGAAGCTCGGGTTTGACTGGAACCGCGGCCGGCAGGACAAGTCGCTGCATCCTTTCACCACCGGCTTTGGCATCGACGATGTGCGCATTACCACGCGGGTAAACCCGAATTCCCTGAATATGGCGCTTTTTGGGTCCATGCATGAGACGGGTCATGCGCTGTACGACTTGGGAAGTGATCACAGCTATGAACGCACCCCGCTGGCAGGCGGCGCATCCCTGGCAGTCCACGAGTCGCAGTCCCGCATGTGGGAGAACCTGGTGGGACGCTCACTCCCCTTCTGGGAATATTTCTATCCCAGGCTCCAGGAGTTCTTCCCCAGCCAATTAGGGAATGTATCCTTGGAAACGTTCTATAACGGCATCAACCGCGTAGAACCTTCCCTGATCCGCGTCGAAGCGGATGAAGCCACTTACAACCTTCATATCATGCTGCGCCTGGAAATCGAGATCGCGCTGATGGAGGGAAGCCTGGCTGTCAAAGATCTTCCGGAAGCCTGGAACAACCGTGTGCAAGAGTACCTGGGCCTGACGCCGCCGGACAATGCCCAGGGAGTGCTGCAAGATATTCACTGGTCCTTTGGGATGATCGGATATTTCTCCACCTACGCATTGGGCAACTTGATTTCTGCTCAACTCTGGGAACGGATCAACCAGGATATTCCCAACCTGACCGACCAGTTCAGGCAAGGAAAATTCGATGCCCTGCTGGGGTGGTTGGTGCAGAATATCCATCGTTATGGGTCGAAATATGAGCCGCAGGAGCTGGTGCAGCGGGTAACAGGCTCGAAGATTGATCCGGCGCTATACATGCGTTATCTAAAAGAAAAGTTTGGGAAGGTGTATGGGTTGTAAAACCCTGTCTGTGAAAGGCCCTGCTCTTCTCAAACCTGCAGCCATAGGCTCCAGCCATCGCTTTTGGGCAATCATCTGGGTGCTGGGAGCACTGCTCCTGGCCGGGTGTGACAACCTTCGGGTGCCGGATGCGCCAACGCTGGTGCCGACGGAATTTCTGCCAACCATGATTGCCTTGACGATCGAGGCCAAACTGACAGAGGAGGGCCTGCCTCCAACTGCTATTCGGGAGGCCACCCTCAAGCCGGTCAATCCCCCAACAAAAACGGCTACGCAAACGCCTGAAGATCCCTCCCCGACCGCAAAACCGGTCGAGCCGACCAGGACCCTCGCCCCAACCATCCCAGCTACGCCCACCCCCGGGCGAGCCACGCGCACCCCAATGCCCACTCAGGTCACGCCCATCCCAGAGGCAGAAATTCAAATCCGCCAACCGGGGCCGCTTTCGAAGGTCACCTCTCCCTTCACAGTCTCTGGAAGTATTCAACCGGGCAGCGAGGGGCGCGTTCGGCTGGAGTTATTGGGAGAGGATGGGCGCCTGCTGGTTCGCAAGCTGATCAATTACCGCACCGACGTGGGTCGGGTTGGACTTTCAGAGGAAATGGAATTTGAGATCAGCGCAGTGGCAGAAACCGGCCGGCTGCAGATCAGCTCCTATGACCGGTTTGGACGGATGGTAGCATTCTCTTCAGTCGATCTAATCCTGCTCTCGATCGGTGAGACCGACCTGAACCCCTCCGGGCCGTCGACAGAGCCGATAGTGGTTCAGGAACCGCTGCCCAATAAGCTAATCCAGGGCGGAAAAGTTATTGTCTCAGGCCTGGCGCGGGTTTCAAGCGACCAACCCCTGCTGATTGAGCTGATTGCCGCAGATGGCAGCCTCACCGGGTATCGCCAGGCAGGCGTGACCATTGACCCGGCGGGAGGTTATACGCCGTTTATGGTCGAGGTGCCCTACCAGGTGAGTGAGCCAACCTGGGTGCGCCTGTCGGTGAAGGAGATGAGCAGCGGGAGGCTTCAGGGAATGATCCAACTGACGAGCCTTGAGGTATTGCTGAGTCCATAAGGGATAAGTGAAAGGTTGACCTGGAGGGTGATTTCAAATAAAATTTCAGCACAAACAGGATAGGCTGTCAGGATTAGTGGTGAATTTGCTTGAAAGGAGAAACAACTCATGGCGAAATCGCAGTTCCCATCGAAGCGAGCACCTTTTTTTGCCGATGTACCCGATGAAAAATGGAATAACTGGCGCTGGCAGTTGAGCAACCGGATCAACACGGTTGACGAGTTCGAGAAAGTGATCTCCCTGACGGAGAGCGAACAAAAAGCTCTTTCGGCGCCGGGGCTGTTCCGGGTGGATATCACCCCTTATTTCATCTCGTTGATCGACCCCGACGACCCGGATGACCCCGTGCGCCAACAGGTAGTACCAACCGCAGGTGAGCTGGTGCCCTTCCGGGCGATGATGGAAGACTCACTGGCAGAAGACCGCCATTCGCCGGTGCCAGGGCTGGTTCACCGCTACCCTGACCGGGTGCTGATGCTGGTGACAACGCAGTGCGCCTCGTACTGCCGCTACTGCACGCGCTCGCGCATCGTGGGCGACCCTGCGGCGACCTTCTCGCGGGCGGAGTTTGAGATGCAGCTAGATTATCTGAAACGGACGCCGCAGGTGCGGGATGTGCTGCTTTCGGGCGGCGACCCGCTGGTCTTGGCGCCGAAGGTCTTGGAAGAAATCCTCATCCGCCTGCGCGAGATCCCGCACATTGAAATTGTGCGCATCGGCTCGCGTGTGCCGGTTTTTATGCCCATGCGTGTGACAGACGAGCTGACCGATATGCTGCAAAAGTATCACCCGCTGTGGATGAACATTCATGTCAACCATCCAAACGAGATCAGCGCCGAGCTGGAAGCTGCCTGCGATAAACTGACCCGAGCGGGCATCCCGCTGGGCAACCAGGCCGTGCTGCTGGCGGGGGTGAACGACAACGTCCACATCCAGCGCGAGCTGGTGCAGAAGCTGGTGCGCATTCGCGTCAGACCGTATTATCTCTACCAGTGCGACCTGGTGGAAGGCGCGGGGCACTTCCGCACGCCGGTGGCAAAGGGCATCGAGATCATGGAAGGGCTGCGCGGGCACACCTCAGGCTACGCCGTGCACCAGTACATGATCGACGCCCCGGGCGGCGGCGGGAAGATCCCGGTCTCTCCTCAATACATGATCAGCATGTCAGACCATAAGATCATCCTGCGCAATTTTGAGGGCTATATCACCACCTATGAAGAACCATTAGATTACCTTCCTGAAAAAGCCGCCAAAGCGCGTATCAAGCGCCCTGAGCCTGGACAAACGGGCATACATGGCCTGCTGGAAGGCGATCAGATGTTCATCAAGCCCGAGGGGTTTGATGAGACCCACGACCGGCATGGCATCCAGCACCGTTTGAAAGATGCCAAGAAGTGGGTGCCGCTGGGGATCGGTCCTGGCGAAGAGAAAACCGAGTAAGCAACATACAAGATACCCCTGACAAATTGAATCAGGGGTGCATCATGTTTGTGGATGTACCTTCGCCATAAATTCCTTAACGCGCCTCTCATCCACGTGGTTTTCAAATTTCCCCTCGAACTTGAAGGTTGTGCCGACCACGGCTCCATCTGCGATCTCGAGCTGCTCTGCAACATTTTCCAGCCGCACTCCGGTATTGGTAAACACTGGGGTACCGGGCACTGTCTCCTTTACACGCCTTAGAATCTTCGGATCGGTTTGCGAACCAGCCACCAGGCCCGAAACACATAGGGCATCTGGACGATGGTTAAATACGGTCGACCGCGCGATCTCAACCACATCCCGATTGGCCAGGTATTGGGCTGCTTCAGGGACGATGTTGAAGAACAGCCGGACGCCCGCGGCGCCTATGGCGTGCTGATGCCGGATGATCTCACCGCAATTGGGGCTCCACAGGCCAAAATCGCTGGCGTAGACTCCGGAAAATACTTCACGCACAAACCTTGCTCCCGTAGCAGCAGCCAGATCCAAGGAGGCGATCGGATCCCATAATACATTGACACCAAAAGGGATTCGAATATCAGGTAGCAATTCCCCGATGACCCTCGCCATCGAGGCTACGGTGACTGTGTGAACCCTGGTAAGGTAAGGCATACTGAACTCATTCGAAAACATGACGGCATTGACCCCACCCTTCTGCAGAGCCAGTAAATCTTTGTGCGCCCAGTCGATCACCTCCTGCATGCCGCCCTGCCGGTTGTATCCCGGATCGCCCGGTAAAGCAATGAAATGGCACATGGCAATAATCGGCTTCGAAACGCCAAACAAGTCAACTATCCAATGATTCATGATCATTTTCTCCTCCTACGATATCGGCAAGCTGGTGCATGAGCGCTTGCGTTTGGGTATAAAGCTCCCGATAAATCTGGTAAAAAGCATGATATAAGGCATGATTTTTGGGATTATAGGAAATCAGTTCCTTCGGATAAGCCCAACGCTCTATTTCATAAAGGTTCTTGTGCATTCCGCTCCCGACCGACGCCAGGAATGCATCACCGAAGCTCGCTCCGGCAAGCTGGTTTGGTACAGCCAAATCAACCCCACAAATGTCTGCGACAATTTGCAGCCACAGGCGGTTTTGGACACCGCCTCCACTGACTAGAATTCTTTTCGGGTGCATCCCTTCTTCTGCCATCGCTTCCAGATTGTGCCGGATGCCAAAGGCTACACCTTCTAAGATGGCGCGGTAAATGTCGGCGCGGGTATGTTTCAGATTCAACCCAAACCATAAGCCGCGTGCCTTGGGATCGTGCAGCGGAGTACGCTCCCCCTCGAAGTATGGCAGGGCAATTAAACCATGCGCACCGACCGGTGAGCCAGAGGCAGCCTCAGCCAGAGCAGCATAGGCATTCTGGCCTCCCGTCATTTCAGCGGCTACTTCTGTTTGGGCAAACTGCTCTCTGAACCAGGTGGTCAGGCTGCCGGAGGTGGACATCCCACCAGCAAAGGCATACTCGCCATCTTGCAGGAAGTTCGAGCTCCAGAAACGCTGCGTTCGCTGCAACTTTTTTGTTTTCAGGATAAAAAAGATGCTGCTGCCAAACATCAACAGCATATCCCCGAAGTTCACCATGCCGGCGCTGAGCGCCTCGGCAGCAGCATCGGCAGTGCCGGCAACTACCGGTGTTCCCTCAGCCAAACCTGTTTCCCTTGCTGCGGCTGCCGTCACGGTTCCCACCACATCGGAGCTCCAATACACCCGCGGCAGGCGTTCCACAGGCACGATTACCGCCGCTGCCTCCGGAATCCAGGCTCGCTGGAACACATCATACAGTGGAAGATAATATCCAGCCGTGTACACATCGATCGAGGCCAAGCCTGTCAGTTTATAGACCAGGTATGCCTGGCTGGTGAGGAACCAGCGTGTTTGCCGAAAGATCTCCGGCTCATGCTTGCGGATCCATAATACTTTTGGTCCGGAGGCCTGGGAGCTTAAGTGCATAGCAGATCGACGGAAGATTTCTTCCCGCCCCAACACATTTTCCAGGTAGTCAATCTCCGCTCCTGCGCGTGTGTCGATGCCATACAAGATCCCTGGTCGAAGGGGCACCCCCTGCTCATCCACAGGCAGGACACAGGGGCCGATGCCGCTGATACCCACCCCACGAATCAAGCCAGGGTCAACAAGCGCCTTTTCAAGCAAAGCGCGGGTGATCAGAACAAAATCATGCCACCACACCAGATCTGCATCGTGCTCAAAGTGACCGGGATGTGGCATTTGCAGAGCATGGGGGACGACATGATTGGCGGCGATGCTGCCATCAGCTCGCACCAGCACGCCTTTTGAAGAATATGTGCCTGTATCGACTCCCAAGAGGTATGTTTCGCTCATGTTTTCTCTCGAAAATTTATATTAGCATCCTGCCATTCTCGAAAATCAAGCCCCCATCCAGGTAGATTTGACCTTCCCGGCGCATGTCTTTGACGATATCCCAGTGGATCGCGGATCGGTTGACACCTCCCACACCTGGATAAGCTCGGCCGATGGCAATGTGAATCGTCCCGCCGATTTTCTCATCCAGCAAGATATCGTTGCTGAACAGAGTCAGCTCGGGATTGGTCCCGATGGCAAACTCGCCGATTTTGCTCGCGCCCTCATCGGTCTGAAGGATGGCGTGTAAGAAATCCTGGTTGGTCGTCGAGGTTGCTTCAATTAATTCCCTATCCCTCCAGCTCAGGCGAATATTTTCCACCAGGCGGCCTCCTAAGACCCCGGGAACTTCAAAAGATATGTAACCATTGACAGTGCTTTCGACGGGGGCGGTAGCGATTTCTCCATCTGGCATGTTAATGTGCCCGTCTCCTACATCCCACTTGCGCCCCGCAGTAGAAAAAGACAGATCCGTGCCTTTTCCTACCACCCGAACGTTCTTCCCCAGGCTTAATCTCTCCGCCCAGCGTTTCCAGGTCCGACTTAGCGTCGGCCAATCCAGAAGACACGCTCGAAAAAACATATCCGTGATGGTTACTTCATCGACGCAGGCTTGCTGTGCCAGGGATGGGTTGGGCACACGCAGGATGCACCAGCGCGTTTTTTCCCAGCGCAGGGTGGATATTTGCCCCATGGCTTTGCGGAAAAGTGCCAGGGTATCTGCCGGGATATCCCATAGTGTATTCAGGTTATATGCGCCGCGTAGACCAAAGTAGACATCCGCCCATTCCATGCCGTATGCTTCGATCTCAGGTACCCAGGCGACTAGTTCGGGTGAGCCATACCGGAGAATCTGCCGGTTAAGCTCTTCAGAAAGGAATTGAACCTGAGGAAACGCCCCTGCCTGGATGCAAGATTGATATAGCGACAAGAGGAGAGGATATGAATCCAGCTCGCCGAAGGAGATCATCACCCTTTCCCCGGGTTGAACCCCGGCAGAGTATTTCACGAGTAAATCGGCAAGCTGCATCCAACGCGAGTCCATTATTCGGGAATGCCTTTCCAGAGCTGCTGCATCTCTGAGCTGTTCGTCAGGAGATCATCCAGCTTACCCTGCGCTTCGACCTTGCCATCTTTCAAGACGATGATGTGGTCGGCTCGCCTCAGGGCCGCCCTGCGGTGGGTGATGACCAGGTAGGCTGCTGAACTGCCACCAGCCGCCTGCTTGCGCTGTTGGTCGATGCGCTCCCAGAGCGCCTGTTCCGTCTCCACATCCAGGGCGCTGGAGAGGTCGTCGATCACAAACAGATCGGGGTTGCGCACAAACATGCGCGCTGCGGCGGCGCGCTGCACCTGCCCGCCGGAGAGGCGGATGCCGCGCGGCCCAACCAGGGTATCCAATCCCTTTTCCAGGGCG
>Ga0315278_10005385_pt1 | contig 11626 bp, 13 predicted proteins | sample YL17G06_0_MG_FD_203880 | JGI IMG/M metagenome (GOLD analysis project Ga0315278, IMG submission 203880) | Sediment microbial communities from Yellowstone Lake, YNP, Wyoming, USA - YL17G06_0 | ecosystem: Environmental > Aquatic > Freshwater > Lake > Sediment | place: USA: Wyoming | collected... | reverse complement strand
CGCGGAGGTAATGGAAACCGGGCTGCCTGGGAGGCGATAGGCCCTACTCGACCCGCTGCGCACACGACTCTACGCCGAATCATGAATCGAAGTCAACCCGGCGGAACGCTGCTGTGGGCGCTGCGGCGCGGCGCCTGCCCCTCCCGAAGCCTTCTTCGCGAGCGCAACTCGTTGTCAACGCGATCCTCTGGTTGCCGCTGACGGGCACCGGGTTCGAAGCCAACCCCGGCGGCACTGCCAGGCACGAACTCGAAGAGAAGAGGCGGCGGGCCCAGCAAGGCATCCGCACTTCTCAGGGGAGGGGAAGTGCGGGGCCGAAAACGCCGAGCCCGCCACGTAATCGGGCCGGCCCACAAAGCCCCCTGACGCACCCACTACCTCACGGGCCGGACCCGAAATTCGAGTCTACACCCGCTCTCGCTTCTGTGCCAACGGCACCTGAAGTCGTTCGCCCAGCGCCACGGTTCGCACCTCCATGTCGCATCGGTTGAGCGATATCCAGGCGGCCGTCTGGGCCGAGGCGTACGCTCGCGAATGCATGACCGTGTTGACGACCAGGGTCGATCGCGCCTCGGAGGCATTCGCCGCCCGCCGGGTGCACATGGAAGGCCTGCTCGCGGAGCTCCGTGAGCGGACGGCTCTCGTCGCCGCGGGCGGCGGCGACCAGGCCACCGAGCGCCACCGCTCGCGCGGCAAGCTCACCGCCCGCGAGCGCATCGACCTGCTCGTCGATCCCGGCACCGCATTCCTCGAGCTGAACGCTCTTGCCGCGTGGGACGCGTACGACGGACAGGCGCCCGCGGCGGGGATCGTGACCGGCATCGGCGTGATCGAGGGCCGCTGCTGCGTCGTCGTCGCGAACGACGCCACCGTGAAGGGCGGGTCGTACTTCCCGCTGACAGTGAAGAAGCACCTCCGCGCCCAGGAGGTGGCCGAACAGAACTGCCTCCCGTGCATCTACCTCGTCGACTCGGGTGGGGCGTTCCTGCCGCTCCAGGCCGACGTCTTCCCGGACCGGGACCACTTCGGGCGTATCTTCTACAACCAGGCCCGGCTCTCTGCGCGCAACATCCCGCAAGTCGCCGTTGTCATGGGCTCGTGCACCGCGGGCGGCGCCTACGTGCCGGCCATGAGTGACGAGACGGTGATCGTCGAGGGTACAGGCACCATCTTCATCGGCGGCCCGCCACTCGTGAAAGCCGCCACAGGCGAGGACGTGACCGCCGAGGAGCTCGGCGGCGCAACCCTGCACACGCGGCGCTCGGGCGTCGCCGACCACTACGCGGTGTCGGACGAGCACGCGCTCGCGCTCGCCCGCCAGATCGTGCGCCACCTCGGCGACCCCGCACCGCCACCCTGGCACGTCGCAGAGCCAGAGCCGCCCGCCGTCGACCCGGCCGACCTCTACGGGATCGTGCCCGAGCACTACCGGCACGAGCTCGACCCGCTCGAGGTGATCGCGAGGATCGTCGACGGCAGCCGCTTCCACGAGTTCAAGGCGGTCTACGGCGACACTCTCGTCTGCGGATTCGCCCGGATCGAGGGTCACCCCGTCGGAATCCTCGCGAACCGTGGCGTCCTCTTCGCCGAGTCGTCCCAGAAGGGGGCGCACTTCGTCGAGCTCGCCTGCAAGCGCCGCATCCCGCTCGTCTTCCTGCAGAACATCACGGGCTTCATGGTCGGCAAGGACGCCGAGGAAGGCGGCATCGCCCGCGACGGCGCCAAGCTCGTCGCCGCGGTTGCCTGTGCCGACGTGCCAAAGTTCACCGTTGTCACCGGCGGCTCGTTCGGCGCCGGCAACTACGCCATGTGCGGCCGCGCCTACGGGCCGCGGCAGCTCTGGATGTGGCCGAACGCGCGCATCTCGGTGATGGGCGGCGAGCAGGCCGCGATCGTGCTCTCGATGGTCGGGAACGCCGACCCCGACGCGATCCGCGCCGCCTACGAGCACGAGGGATCGCCCTACTTCTCGACGGCACGACTCTGGGACGACGGCATCATCGACCCGCTCGACACGCGGCGCGTCCTCGCGCTCGGGCTCGCCGCAGCGGCGAACGCACCCGTGCCGGAGACGACGTTCGGCATCTTCCGCATGTAGACGCGAGCGCCCGCATGCGTCACCCTGTTGGCGACCTCATACCTCGGAAGGAGCACGCATGTCCTACAAGGCGCTCGACGCAGACGAGATCAAGCTCACCTGGGGGACGTTCCGGATGGTGCGTCACGAGCTCGGCGGCACCGCGTTCGGCCTCAACCAGATCGACTTCCCGCCCGGCAAGGTCGGACCGGAGCACGACGAGCTCCAGTCGGGGCAGGAGGAGGTCTACTACTGCATCTCGGGGGCGGGCACGCTGACGATCGACGGCGACCCGGTCGAGCTGCGCCCGGGCCGCTACATACTCGTCTCCCCCGACGCGAAGCGGCACCCCGAGGCCGGCCCCGACGGGATGTCGTTCATCTGCGTCGGTGGGGTGCCCGGCGGGGTTTACGAGCCCTGGATTCCGCCGGAGGACTGAGCTCGTGGGGTGACTCACAGCGGTCGGGGTGAGGCTGAAGCCTCACCCCCTCCAAGCCCTCGAAACCACCGGAGACTGAGCTAGGCCGCTTCAGCCCGAGCAGCCGCCTCGTCGACGAGCACGTCGATCACGGCGCGCAGCTGGCCGACGAGCACGGCGTCGGGCTCCGCGAGCCGCTCGTGGGCCTTGCCGAGCGACAGCTCCGTCTCGACGACGCGGGCGCCCATCAAACCGAGCACCTTGCGGGTCTCTGCCTGCGCCCAGACACCGCCGAAGGAGCCTGGGCTGGCGCCGATCACGGCCACCGGCATGCTGCGGAACGCGGCCGTATCGCGCGGCCGCGAGCCCCAGTCGAGCGCGTTCTTGAGGGCGCCCGGAATCGAGCCGTTGTACTCGGGGGTGGCGATCAGGACGGCGTCGGCGTCTGCGACGGCCGCCCGGAAGCCCGCCACCGCGAGCGACGGAGCGCCCTCCGCGTCCTCGTCGAACGCCGGCAGGTCGCGGAGACCCTCCCAGACGGCGAGCTCGACGCCGTCCGGGAGCTTGTCCGCCGCGAGCTGCAGGAGCTGCCGGTTGTACGAGCCCGAGCGAAGGCTGCCTGCAATGCCCAGGATCTTCATCGGCTCTCCCCACCGAGAACCAGCTCCAGCTCGGCGCGGAGCTTCACGTCGTTGCCGACCGCAAAGCCGCCGGTCGGGAGCGGCGCATTCCAGTCGAGGCCGTACGTCGTCCGGTCGATGATCGTCTCGAGCTCGAGCCCGAGACGGGAGCTGCCGTCGAAGGCATGCGTCACCGGGCCGCTCACGGTGCCGGCGATCGTGACGGGGCGGGTGACTCCCTTGAGCGTCAGCTCGCCGTCGATGTCGAGCTCGTCGTCCGAGATGCGGATCGCCGTGGAGCGAAACGACAGCTGCGGATTGCGCTCGGCGTCGAAGAAGTCGGGCGAGAGCAGGTGGCCGTTCAGGTTGGGCTCGGAGACGCTGATCGAGGCAACGTCGACCGTGCCCTGAAGCCCGTTCTCGTCGAGCGTCACGTCGAATGTGCCGAAGCCGCCGCGGAAGTTGGCGACGACCATATGCTTGACCGAGAAGCCGACCGTCGAATGAACCGGATCGAGCTGCCAGGTACCGGCCGGAAGTGCTGTGCGGATCTCTGAAATCGTGCTCACAGGAGTGTTCCTTTCTCGCTACTATTTGATGACTCAACTACCCTAGCGGAGAATTCATTGTCTCGTCAAGTATTGACTCCACAAGTTTCAGCACAGACGGTCTTCGTTCGGCTGCTGCACGCACACGGCTCGCTCGTGCGGGAGATCGAGACACGGCTGCTCGCGGAGCACGGTCTCAGCGCCAACGACTTCGAGACGCTCCTCCACCTCTCGCACGCCGAGCGCGGCGAGATGCGGAGAATCGATCTCGCCGAGCGCCTTCGCCTCACCCCGTCAGGCGTCACGCGCCTGCTGGACGGGCTCGAGCATGCCGGCCTGACCGACCGAGGTGGCTGCCCTACGGACGCCCGGGTCACCTACGCGGTGATCACGGACGACGGGCGCAAGAAGCTGGCGCGTGCCGCCCGCACGCACGCAGCGACGTGCGACGAGCTGATCGGCGCCGACCTCTCCCCCGCCGAGCTCGACGAGCTCGCGGGCCTGCTCGGCCGGCTGCCGGGCGTCGACGACGTCGACGCGCGCGCCTGCTCCGGGCCGGAGTAGAGCGTCAACCCCGGGGAGAGGCTGAAGCCTCTCCCCAGAGGGCAGCGGCTTCGCCGCATTTCTCCAGCCAGGCCGCGAGCTCGTGCGCCTCGGCCGCCGAGAGATCGCGCAGCGGCGCCCGCACATCCGATCGGACAGGGACTCCCTGGGCGGCCAGGATCCGCTTCATCGCCGCCTGGCGTGGGAACCGCTCGACCGCGGCGCGCAGGGACGCCAGCGCGTCGGCCCCCTCCGCGGTCGGCTCGGCGACGACCGCAGCCACCTTCTCCGGGAATGCCGAGGCGAGCGCTGACACGGCCCCTATGGCACCTCCTGCGATCCCCCGGTGAATGAGCGACTCGGGACCGACGAAAACATCGAGCCCGAGTGACAGGTACGGCTCGAACGCCTCCCAGGGGGCATCGCTCACCTTCAGCCCGACGAAGTTCGGCGCCTCCTCACGGAGGTTCCCGAGCACGTCGAGCGCGATCGGGTAGCCGCTCGTGCGCGCGAACTCGTAGACGTAGAACGGCAGCGGTGCGCAGGCACTCGCGGCGGCCGCAAGGTGCGCCAGCTGGGCGGGCTCGTCGAGCGGGAAGTACGGCGGGCCGATGACGGCGACCGCGGCGGCACCGGCGTCGGCGGCGTCTGCAGCGAGGGCGACCGTGTCTGCGGTCGTCTGCGCGCCGCAGTGGGCGGCGACGTCGAGCCGCCCCGCAGCGGCCTCGACGAAGAGGCGGAGCCCCCGCCTGCGCTCGTCGACCGAGAAGAGAACTCCCTCTCCGTTCGTACCGAAGGCGAGGATGCCGTCGAGGCCGGCACCGACGTAGCGCTCCACGAGGGGGCCGAAGGCGTCCTCGTGGAGGCGGTCGCCGCCGGCGAGGAGCGGCGTCACCGAAGCGGCGAGGGTTCCGTGCAGACGATCGTTCATGGACATCCTGCGACTCTAGTCGCGCGTCTCACAACGTTGTGCCCGGAAGAGAGCTACACGCGTGCGGGGTGAGGCTCGAGCCTCATCCGTTCCTGCAGGTGAGGCTCGAGCCTCACCCCCCAAGAGAGCGCGCATCTCCGCTCAACCATCTACGCTGCCCGGCAATGGACGCGTTGCAGATCGAGCGGGACGACGACGTGCTCCGCGTCACGCTGGCCCGCCCCGAGACGCGCAACGCCTTCGATGCGACGCTGATCGAGGAGCTCGCAGAGGCGTTCGTCGACGTCGGCAAGGCGCGCGCCGTCGTACTTGCGGGAGCGGGGCCGAGCTTCTGCGCGGGGGCCGACATCGAGTGGATGCGCAACTCGGTGACACTCTCCCACGACGAGAACGTCGCCGATGCGAACGCGCTCCGGCGGATGCTGGACGCAATCGACACCTGCCCGGCGCCCGTGATCGCGCTCGTACAGGGGCACACGCTCGGCGGCGGTGCCGGCCTCGTGGCCACCGCCGACATCGCGCTCGCCCACGAACGGGCCGTCTTCGCCTTCTCCGAGGTCAAGCTCGGGATCATCCCTGCGGTGATCTCGCCCTATGCGATCCGCAAGATCGGCGAGAGCGCCGCCCGGAGGTACTTCGTCACGGGCGAGCGCTTCGATGCGGCGACCGCCCTCAGGATCGGCCTCGTCCACGAGGTCAGCGCCGATCTGGAAGGCACCCTCGCAGCCCTCCTCCGTGAGCTGCGCACCGCCGGCCCGCGGGCGGCCAGGCACGCCAAGAGGCTCGTGCTCGACCGTCCGGACGGGCCGGAGACGGCCCGCCGGATCGCCGAGCGGCGCACGAGCGCCGAAGGCCAGGAGGGCCTGCGGGCGTTCTCCGAAGGCCGCGTGCCCGGCCGGCCAGGGTTCGCATCGTGGAGCCCGCCGGCGCCCGAGCAGACAGCCGACTAGAGCGGCGCCACGAGCGCCGAGAGGACGTCGGTCGTACTCCAGACCTGCCCGAAGACGCGCGCGAAGCCCGAGAGAGCCGCTCGGTGATGCTCCTCGAAGAACGTGGCCGTCGCATCCTCGACGACGATCACGTCGAAGCCCCGGTCGGCAGCGTCACGGGCGGTCGTCTCCACACACATGTCCGTGGCCATGCCGACGACGACGAGCGCCTGGATGCCCATGTTCCGCAGCACCCACTCGATCCCGGTCGAGTTGAACGCGCTCGAGGTGTTCTTGTCCACGACGAGCTCCTCGGCCGCCGGCTGTAACTGCTCGATCAGCTCGTGCTCGAACGTGCCGCGATGCCAGAGCGCCGGAACCTCGGTGTCGGCAAGCGCGTCACTGTCCCGGCGTCGACGGCGCGCGATCATGTCCCGCCCATCGGCGAGGAGCGGCCCGTGGCGCGTGAAGACGACCTCTCGGCCGGCCAGCCGGAAGGCCCTGACAAGCCGCTCGATGTTGGGGACCACCGTCTCGGTCAGGCGCGGATAGTAGTAGCCGGCGGTTTCGGCGTGGCGTTGCGCCAACATCGGCCCGAGTCCCGCCCCGGGATTGCAGCCGTAGTTCTGCATGTCGATGACGAGGAGTGCGACCCGTGCCCAGTCCACGTCGAGAGCCGGCCAGGGAAAGTGCCACGCCTCGAGCGTGGCCGGGGAATCGATGGGCGGTAGCTTCCTCACGTCCTGAGAATACGCCCGACCGCGACGCCGCCACGGCGCGGATGCGAAAGTGCACGACATGACGGAGCCATCCCGCGCCAGCGCCCGCCCCCTTCCTCCCCTCGGCTGCAGCATCGATGACCTCGACACGCCCGCACTGTGCCTCGACCTCGACGTGATGGAGGAGAACATTCGCCGCGTCGCAGCAGCCTGTAGCGCGGCCGGTGTCTCATGGCGGCCGCATGTGAAGGGGCACCGCTCCGGTGCGATCGGAGCGCGCGAGATCGCAGCCGGCGCGATCGGCCTGACCTGCGCCAAGCTCGGTGAGGCAGAGCTGATGGCGGCCGCAGGAGCTCGCGATCTGCTCGTCGCCAATGCGATCGTCGGCCCGCACAAGCTCGCGCGACTGATCGAGCTGAGTCGTCATGCGGATCCGATCGTCGCCGTCGACCATCCCGACCAGCTGCACCCACTCGGTGCCGCGTTCGCCGCAGCCGGGAGTCGCGTACGGATCGTGATCGAGGTCGACATCGGCCTCGGCCGGGCGGGCACCGAGCCGGGCGAGGCGACCCTGCGCCTGGCACGAGAGGCTGCGGCACTCGACGGTGTCGAGCTCGTCGGGGTGATGGGCTGGGAAGGGCACCTCGTGGCAGTCGCCGACCGCGGCGAGAAGGAGGCGCGCATCCGCGAGGCTCTCGAGCTGCTCGTCGGCACGAAGTACCTCCTCGAGTCCGCCGGCGTCCCCTGCCCCATCGTGTCGTGCTCGGGCACCGGCTCCTTCCAGATCTCGCTCGGGCACCCCGGCGTGACCGAGGTACAGGCCGGTGGCGCAATCCTGATGGACGTGTTCTACCGCGACGACTGCGGTGTGGTCGGACTCGACGACGCCCTCACACTCGTCACAACGGTCGTCGGGCGGCCGACGCCGGAGCGGGCGATCGTGGACGCGGGACGCAAGCTGCTGAACGTCGAGATCGCGATGCCCCGCGTCGCCGGGCGGCCCGGCGTCGAGTTCGAGCGAATGTCCGCGGAGCACGGGCAGCTGCGGGTCGGGCCGGACGCAGCGCCGCTCGCGATCGGCGACCGCCTCCAGATCGTGCCCGGGTACGCGGATCTGACGGTGTTCCTCCACGACCGGTTCTACGGCTTCCGCGGCGGGCGGCTCGCCGAGATGCTGCCGATCGCCGGCAGCGACGCGTCACGGTGACCGCTTTCCTCGCGCTCATCTCCGCCGTGTTCATCGGCAGCGCGGATTTCGTCGGCGGCATGACTTCACGCACCGCAAACGGCATCCGCGTAGCGGCATTCGTCGCTGTCGTGGGCCTGCCGCTGACTCTCGCTGTCTCGATCGTCTACGGATCGGAGCACGTGGGCCGCGCGGACGTGATCTGGTCGGTGCTCGCCGGCATCACCGTGGCCGTCGGGATCGGGTGCTTCTACATCGGCATGGGGCGAGGCCTGATCAGCGTCGTCGCCCCCGTGGCCGCCGTCACCGGGGCGGTCATCCCCGTCGTCTACTCGCTCGTGCGGGGCGAGCGGCCCGGCGCGACCGCGATCGTCGGTCTCGTGATCGCCTTCTTCGCCGTCGCGGTCGTCTCACTCGCCCCCTCAGAGCAGCATCCCGACACCGAGGTCGTCGTCGACCGCAACGTGATCGCGCTGTCGCTCGCGAGCGGCCTGTTCTTCGGGCTCTTCTACATCACGTTCTCCCGGGTCTCCGAGGATGCCGGGATGTGGCCGATCACGATCGAGCGCGCTGCCGCCACCGTCGTCATCATCGTGCTTGCGCTCGTGCTGACCCGGGGACCGATGGTCGGAGCGCGGCGCCTCCTCCCGTACGTGCTCCTGATCGCAACGCTCGAGGTGGCGGCAGTGGTGCCGCTGCTCGTGGCGCTCCAGCGGGGACCGATCGCGATCGCATCGGTGGTCGCTTCCCTCTACCCCGTGACGACGGTGCTGCTCGCCGCCTTCGTCCTGCACGAGCGGCTCTCCCGCCTCCAGTACGTGGGCGTTGCCTGCGCCCTCGTTGCTGTCGCTCTCGTGTCGACCGGGTAGCCCCGGCCCCGCGGTCTACCGCTCTTTGCCGGTGATGCGGCGGAAGAGCGCGCGGCCGATCAGCAGATCGGCGAGGATCATGCCGCCCCAGACGATCAGCGTGGCGAAGATCCAGGTGTCGATGCCGTCGATCGTCAACCCGTCCGAGACGGCGTTGGTGACGAGCAGCGCGACGAAGGCCCCGATCAGGCCGACGAAGCTCGAGAAGATGTGCGCATTCTTGTCGATGATCGTCTCGAGAGCGGCCCGCGCGATCACCAGGATGAGCGCGAACTCGATCACGAGCACCGGGAACGTGAGCCCGCTGATGTCGAAACCGGGCAGCACGAGAGCCGCAACGGCAAGAGCCACGGCACTCGTGACGAGCGCGACGATGAGATGGGCGAGCAGGCGCATCGCGGCGATGATACACAACGGTTTCGGACGGATCCGACACATGCGACGCCCCCGATGAAGCTCACCCGTGTCCTGGTCGCGAACCGCGGCGAGATCGCCGTGCGCGTCTTCCGCACGTGCGCCCGACTCGGGATCGAGACGGTCGCGGTCGTGGCACCCGATGACCGTGGCTCACTCCATGCCCGGTCGGCCGACACGACCGTCGAGATCTCCTCCTATCTCGACCCGTCCGAGCACGTCCGTGCCGCCGTTGCGGCCGCGGCGGACGCGATCCACCCCGGCTACGGCTTCCTGGCCGAGAGCGCCGCGTTCGCCGACGAGGTCGTCGCGGCGGGAATCACCTGGGTCGGCCCCTCGGCGGAGACGCTGCGCCTCGGCGGCGACAAGCTCGCCGCGAAGCGGATCGCACGCGAGGCCGGGGTCCCGACGCTTCCCCAGGGCTCGCCCGAGGAGATCGGCTTCCCGCTCGTCGTCAAGGCCGCGGCCGGAGGCGGCGGCCGCGGCATGCGCATCGTCCGCTCCGCCGCCGGCCTCGATGACGCCCTCGCGGCAGCCCAGCGGGAGGCCGAGGCGGCGTTCGGCGACGGCACCGTGTTCTGCGAGCGCTACCTCGAGCGTCCCCGCCACGTCGAGGCTCAGCTCCTCGGGTATGGCAAAGGCATCGCCGTGCTCGGCCAGCGGGACTGCTCGATCCAGCGGCGCCATCAGAAACTCCTCGAGGAGTCCCCCGCCCCCGGTCTCGACCCTCGCGCAGGCGCGCGCGTCGCTGCGGCGGCGATCGCCTTCGCCGAGGCAATCGACTATCGAGGTGCCGGCACGGCAGAGTTCCTCGTCGACGGGACCGACGTCTTCTTCCTCGAGCTGAACGGCCGCATCCAGGTGGAGCACCCCGTCACCGAGGAGCTCACCGGTCTCGACATCGTCGAGCTCCAGCTCCGGGTCGCTGCCGGTGAAGAGATCCTGGTGACACCGGTATCGCGGGGCCATGCGATCGAGGTGCGTCTCTATGCAGAGGATCCGCGCACGTTTCTGCCGCAGGCCGGCCACCTCGAGAGGCTCGTGCTCCCGGCCGGGATCCGCGTCGACGCGGGCGCCGAGGAGGGAGACGAGATCGGCGTCGCCTACGACCCTCTCATCGCGAAACTGATCGCCCACGGCGCCGACCGACGCGAGGCCGTCGCAACCCTGACCAGCGCCCTGGAGCAGACCTCCGTCGAGGGTGTCGTCACGAACCTGCCGTTTCTCCGCTGGCTCGTGCGGCACCCGGCCTTCAGGGCCGGAGCCGTCTCGACCGCGTTCCTCACCGAGCACGCTCCCCTCTCGGCGCCGCCGCTCGTCGCGGCGCCCGGGGCGTTCGCGCATCCGTGGCGCCTGAACCTGGCCGCGCCGGCGCCGGCCGCTGCCCCCGACGTCGACGCTGTCCTTCCGGGCGGCGCAGCCCACGGGCACGGCACAATCGTGGCCCCGATGCCGGGAACGGTAATCGGCGTGGCCGTCGCGGTGGGCGACACGGTCGCCCCGCACCAGCCGCTCGTCGTCCTCGAGGCGATGAAGATGGAGATGCCCGTGCTGGCACCGTTTGCGGCGACCGTCATCGCCGTCCACGTCGAGGCCGGCGACCAGATCGCCGCCGGGACGCTGCTCGTCGACCTCGGCTAGCCTCTACGAATAGAGGGGCGGAGACGCCGCAGTATCGCCCTCGATCGCGCGCAGGAGCCGCCCGACGAGGACGTTGACGAGCCACATCACGATCACCGCGCCGACGTAGGTCCAGAACCCGTCGATCGAGAAGTCGGGCACGACCCACTCCGTGAAGGCGAGAATCGCGACGTTGACGAAGAAGTAGGCGATCCCGAAGGTGAGGATGATGAGCGGGATCGCGATGAACGTCAGCAACGGCTTGAGGAAGACGTTCGCGAGGCCGAACACCGCGCCGGCAAGCAGCAGCGGGCCCCAGCGTTCGATCGTGAACCCCGAGAAGACCCAGTCGGCCACCATCAGCGCGAGGATGTTCGCGCCCCAGGCGACGATCAGTCGGACGGCCAGATACAAGCTACTTCCCCCTCCGGGCGCGCACAGCGAGGGGGGTAGCGCCTGGTGGGGGAAGTAGCTTCATTTTTGGGCTTCGCCTTTGCTTCGTTTCCGAGCACACTAACGGCGCAGGAGGCCCGACGGAAACAGGAAGAAATCACAAGGCGAAGCCCCAAATTCAAGCTCCCTTCCCCGCCACCAGCATCCCGGGACTGCCACCACCTCGCGCCAAAGGGAAAGGAGCTTAGAAGAGCTTCTGCAGCTTCAGCGCCGCGCCCATATCGCCCTTGATCTTGAGCTTGCCGGTCATGTACGCGGTGGTCGCGTTGGCCTCGCCGCTCGCGATCTTCATCAGGGTC
>Ga0315278_10005384_pt1 | contig 11626 bp, 12 predicted proteins | sample YL17G06_0_MG_FD_203880 | JGI IMG/M metagenome (GOLD analysis project Ga0315278, IMG submission 203880) | Sediment microbial communities from Yellowstone Lake, YNP, Wyoming, USA - YL17G06_0 | ecosystem: Environmental > Aquatic > Freshwater > Lake > Sediment | place: USA: Wyoming | collected... | reverse complement strand
TGAGGTTGAGCTCCTCCCGCATCCGGAGAATCTCCCTGGCCTGAATGTCGATGTCGGTGGCCTGCCCCTGCACGCCACCAAGGGGCTGGTGGATCATGATGCGCGCGTGCGGCAGCGCGAAGCGCTTGCCCTCAGCGCCGGCCGCCAGCAGCAGCGCGCCCATGGAGGCCGCCTGCCCCATGCAGATGGTCGAGATGGCCGGCTTGACGTACTGCATCGTGTCGTAGATGGCCATGCCCGCCGTCACCGAGCCGCCCGGCGAGTTGATGTACAGCGAGATGTCCTTGTCCGGGTCCTCGGCCTCGAGGAAGAGCATCTGCGCGATCACGAGGTTGGCGATCTCGTCCTCGATATAGGTCGGCAGGAAGATGATCCGCTCCTTGAGCAGGCGCGAGAAGATGTCGAACGCCCGCTCGCCGCGGGGCGTCTGCTCCACCACCATCGGAACCAAACCCATGGGCCGTCTCCTGGGTGCCATGCGGCCAGTGTACCCTAGGCGGCCACGGTAGACTTCGAGATGAGAAACTCGAGCGTCCGCGACTCCCGGAGGGAGTGCCCCAGCCCCTCCAGGTCGCCATTGTCGGTCATGATCCGCCTGACGGCGGCCGCGGGCCGGTTATTGGCCACGGCGATCTTCTCCACCTCGGCGTCGATGTCGGCGTCCGTGGGGGTGAGCCCCTCCTTCTCGGCGATGGCCTCGAGCACGAGCGACCGTCGCACGGCCTTCTCGGCCCCCGGCTTGAGCTCCTCCAGCAGCTTGCCGTAGTCCCAAGGCAGCTTGTCGGGGTCTATGCCCTGGCGGCGGACGCGCTCCCGCGTATGCTCGATCAGATGGCCCACCTGGCGCAGCACCAGAGCCTCGGGCACCTCGATCGGGTGCCCAGCCAGCACGGCCTCGGTGGCGGCATCCTCCAGCGCGCGCCGGTTCTCGGTGTCACGCCGGGCCTGGAGCCCCTTGCGGATCTCGTCCTTGAGCGCGTCCAGCGTGTCGAACTGGCCCACGGTCTTGGCCAGGTCGTCGTCGAGCGGCGGCAGGATCTTCTCCTTGACCTCGCTGACCTTGACGGTGGCCACGCCCGATTTGCCGCGCAGCGTCTCGTTCCTGTGGTCGTCCGGGAAGCGGACATTCACCGTGCGCTCGCCGCCGGCGCTGAGCCCGATCACGGCCTCCTCGACCTCGCGCATGACGGCTCCCGAGCCAATGAGGAAGCTGTAGCCCGTCTCCGTGCGCGCGTCCATGCCTTCGGGGGTGAGGGAGTAGTCCATGATCACGAGGTCGTTGATGTCGGCCGGGCGCTCCACCGTGCGGAACTCGGCGTGCTGCTCGCGCAGGTGCTGGAGCGCCTCGTCCACCTCGCGCTCCTCGAAGGGCTTGGGCGCGTGCTGGACGGTGAGACCGGTGTACTGGCCGAGCGTGATGGCGGGCTTGATCTCGACGAGCGCCTCGAACTTGAGTGCTGCGCCTTCCTCGAGCGTCACTTCCTTGAGGTCGGGCTCCTCCACGGGGCGGAGCTTGGTCTCCTGGAGCGCCTGACGGTAGACGTCCGGGATGAGGTGGCGGGCGACTTCCTTGCGGACGTCGTCGGAGAAGTGGAGCTTGATCATGCCCCGCGGCACCTTGCCCTTGCGGAAACCGGGCAGCTTGGCTTCCTTCTGGACCTGGTTGAAGGCCTTCTCCCACGCCTTGCTGACGACCTCCGGGGCTTCCTCGACCTGCAGGCGGCGCTTGCAGGCACCAATCTCTTCGACGGCGACTTTCATTCCGGCTCCTGATTAGAAAGGCTGGTGCGAGAGGGGGGAGTTGAACCCCCACGGGTATTACCCTCTGGATCCTAAGTCCAGCGCGTCTGCCAGTTCCGCCACTCTCGCGGATGTGGGGGTCAGGATAGCACAACGCCCGGGCACCGCAGGCGGTTCCGCCAGTCCCCGCAGGGAGTTATGTCAACCGCAAGGCCGGTGACGCCGGCCCCTCAGCGGGGCTTCCAGGCTTTGGCGAGGGCCGCCGCCGGAATGGATGTCCAGCCTATCATCGAATCGAGCCAGCCGAGATCCCGCGCGCCGAAGGGCGGCGCATGCGCGTCGCGGGGTGCCAGCCAGCGCTGGACGTAGAGCGCGCCCACGAGGAGCTTGCGGAAGTCCTGCGAGCGCTCGCGCAGTACCTGCCCCTCGTGCAGGAGCAGGCTCGCGGCCAGCAGGTGGTAGAGGAGGTCGGCCGCGGGCTTGGCCTCGAGCTCCGCCTCCTCTCTAGACAGAGCCACCCAGCCGTCCATTCGGAGCTTGAGGGACTCGATCGCCTGCACGACCACGTCCACCCACGGCTTGGCCGCGGGCTCCGTCACCTGCTGGAGGTGCCCACCCATGCAGGCGAAGAGCGGCTCGTGGCACTGCTCGCGCATGATGGCGCGCTGGACGTCGAGGGCCACGATGGGCGTCGCGCCCTCCCAGATGGAACCCAGGTAGGCGTCGCGCACGAGCCGGGCGTTGACCCACTCTTCGATGTAGCCGTTGCCGCCGCGCACGTTCATCGCCTCGCTCGTCACCGTCCTCGCCCGAGCCGTGATCCAGCATTTCGCGACGGGCGTCAGGATGCGGAAGAGCTTGCGGTCCTGGGCGGACCCGCCGTTCCAGCGGTCGAACACGGCCGCGGCATTGAACACGACGGACGCCGCGGCCTCGACGTCGAGCAGCATCTCCATCACGCTGGCGCGGAGCAGCGGCAGAGCGAGGAGCGGCCCGCCGAAGGCGGCCCGTCCCCGCGCGTGTACCAGCGACTCGAGGAGCGCCCGCCGCATGATGCCCGCGGCGCGCATCGCGTTCGAGAGACGGGAGAGGTTGACCATCTCCATCATCTGCTTGAAGCCCCTGCCGACGTCGCCCACGACGTAGGCGACCGCGCCCTGGTAGCTCACCTCACCCGAGGCCATGGAGCGCGAGCCGAACTTGTCCTTGAGCCGGTTGATGATCCAGCCGTTCTTGCTGCCGTCCGGCAGGCGCTTCGGGACGAGGAACATGCCGAGCCCGCGCGTGCCGGCGGGCGCGCCCTCGGGCCGTGCCAGCGTCAGCGCGACGTCGGTATTGGCGTTGGAGCAGAACCACTTGTCGCCCCAGAGCCGCCACCGGCCGTCGTCGCCCTTGCGCGCGATCGTGGTCGCCGCGCCCACGTCGGAGCCGCCGGTCTTCTCGGTCATCCACTGCGTGCCCTGCAGGAGCTGCTCGAAGTCGGTCGTGGTCAGGCGCGGGATCCACGCCGCCTTGAGCTCCGGGCTACCGTAGTGCTCGAGCATGCGCGCCGCCGAGTCCGTCATATTGACCGGGCAGAGCAGGCCGAACTCCGACTGTGCGAAGAGGTAGGAGAGCGCGTACTTGACCGTCTGCGGCACGCGGCCGGGCCAGCCCAGCACGCCGTCCCGGTGCGACAGCGCGGCCAGGCCGAAGCGACTGAACGCGATCTTCTCCATCGCCCTGTAGGACGGGTGGAACACGATCTCGTCCACGCGACGGCCGCTCTGGTCGAAGGCGCGGAGCGTCGGCGGGTTCTTGTCCGCCTGGGCCGCGAGCTCGTCGAGCTCACCGCCCGCCACCGCGCCCATGTCCGCCAGGTGCGGGCGCGCGCGCGCGAAGGTGGCGGCGTCCATCACCGTCTCGCAGAGGAACTGGAGATTCCTGTCCTCGAGGAAAAAGTTCAGGCCGCGCGTGCTCGGCATGCCGTCCTGGGCGGGCTCGGGAGCGGGGCTCGATAGGCTCATCGCGTCTCTCCGGTCATCTTTGCGCTTATCTCAACCTGCGCCGGCACTGTCAACCTGCGGCCGGCAGAGGCGCGCCGTCCATGCCGTCCCAGGGCAGGCCCAGGTGGGTCAGCACAGTCGGCGCGATGCTCACGTGCGAGACCGGCGCCGCCACGTCCGCGCCGTCGCGATAGCCGGGACCGCTGACGAAGAGGAACGGCCGCTGCTCATTGGGGCCGAGACCGCCGTGCTGGCCGAAGCCCGTGAAGTCCCTGCCATCGAGGTCGGCCGCGATATCGCCGAAGCCCCAGACGCCGAACTCATTGGGGCGGTGCTCGGTGCGAAGCGTCACGGCGGCGGCCACGGGCCCAACGCTCGGCAGGGCGACCTCGGCGAGCGCGGCGCCCGTGAACACGCGATCGACCCAGTCCTGAACCTCGAGAAAGCGCCGCAGGTCGTCCGCCCCCACCTTGGCGTCGCGGGCGCGGTAGATCACCGTCGCCGTGCCGTTGGGCGCCGTCACAACATCGCTCGACCCGTGCCCGGCCTTGAGCCCGGCCTCGATCAAGACGTCGTCCACCGGGATGGTTCGCGCGGTCGTCTCCATGCCGTGGTCCGAGCAGATGATGAGCAGGGTCTCGCCGTCCAGCTCGCGGACCGTATCGAGCACGCGCTTCACGCACCGGTCGGCGCCGCGGATGGCCGCTATGTGAGCAGGCGAGCCGAGCGGCGATTTGTGCCCCGTGTAATCGGGCTCGGAGAGCCAGAGGACGCCAAGCGACGGCCTGCGCTCGCGCAGCACCTCGTCGCAGAAGCGCGCCGTCATCACGGCGTCGCCCGCCTCGCCCTTCTGGATGTCGAGGTGTAGGGCGTCCGGCACCGGGACCAGCCCTGGGCCAAAGGAGCCCGCGCTGTGGTAGACGTGGCCGAAGCCGTCTGGATCCTGGAAGTAGGCGGCGCCCGCAGACACGTTGGACATGACGACGATGCCCCCGTGGCCGGCCAGGCGCTCGGCGAGCGTGGGCGCGAGGAGGGTGCGCCCCGTCGCCTTGCGCATGCGATCGCGAAACTCGGGCTTCGCCACGGAGAGGCACACGAGCCCGGCGCCCTCGTCGAGAACCATGGTATTGCCGAGGAGACCATGACGCCCCGGATGGCACCCCGTGGCGATCGAAGCGGACGTGACACGCGTCACGGACGGGAAGACCCCCCGGCAGCCCGTGTAGCGCTTGGCGACGCCCGGGAGCGCGGCGAGCGTCGGCGCCGTGTCGGGCCGGATCATGTCCGCCCGGAGGCTGTCGCAGACCACGATGACCGCTCGGCGTCCCGAAGCGTGCACGGAGGAAGCCTACCAGACTTTGGTGGAGGCGGGGGGCGCGGCGGGATTGCCCGACAAGCGCCCGGGCGCGGGAGCCCGGCACGTGAGACGTCTCGGCGCTCATCGTCCACCGGCGCGGGGCGTCTTGACGCCCCGCGCGTGCTCCCCTACCCTCGTTTCAGGAGGTGCTTATGCGATCACTGGCCGTCGCGATCATCGTCGCCGCCGCGCTCACGGGCTGCAATACTGTCGCCGGCATGAAGCAGGACACCAGCCAGGTCTCGGACTACACCTACGAGAAGAAGGAAGAGTACCAGCGGGCACTCTCCGCGCAGATGCGGGACCTCGACGCCAAGACCGACGAGCTCAAGGCGAAAGCCGGGCGGGCGAGCGATTCCATCAAGGCCGAGTTCAACCGCAACATGGAGTCGCTCGACCGGCAGAAGGCCGTCCTCAGGGAAAAGATGGAGGCCGTCAAGTCCTCCACGGCCTCAGGCTGGAACCAGGTCAAGGCCGGCGCGGACTCGGCTATGAACTCCGTGAAGCAGGCCTACGAGAAGGCCAAGGCCAGCCTGCCCTAGCCGCGATCACGCGTACTGGTGCCCCATCACCTCGGCCACCAGCGCTGGGCGCTCCTGCCCCTCGACCTCGATCACCATCTGAGAGGTGATGCGGACGCCGTTGCCCTCGACGTCTTCGACGTTCTTGATGGTCTGCTTGAGCCGGATGCGCGAGCCCGCCGGCACCGTATTGGTGAAGCGCACCTTGTTCGATCCGTAGTTGAGGCCGCGGGTCCGCTTCTCCACCTTCAAGAGCTGGGGCACCAGCCGCGGCAGCAGCGACAGCGTCAGGTAGCCGTGGGCGATGGTCTTGCCACCCGGCATCTCCTTCTTCGCGCGCTCGACGTCCACGTGGATCCACTGGTGGTCGCCCGTCGCCTCCGCGAACTTGTCGATCATGGCCTGGTCGACCGTGATCCAGTCGGAGGGGCCGAGTGTCTTGCCGATATGCTGCTTGAGGTCCTGCGGCGTCTCGACAATGAGCATGAGCGGCTCCTTATAGGGTGCGGGCTGTACGTTCGAACGCCGAGTATGCCTCATCAGGTGACTTCCCACCAGCGGCGGCTCCGCCTACCCCCGTGGTATATTTCTTCCACTATGAGCTTCTCGAAGCGCCGGAAGACCGTGCTGGTGGACGTCGGCGGCGTCAAGGTCGGCAGCGAGCGGCCCATCGTGGTCCAGTCCATGACCAATACCGACACGGCCGACATCGCCGGCACCGTGGCCCAGGTCAACGCGCTGCACGCCGCCGGCAGCGAGCTCGTGCGCGTGACCGTGAACAATGACGAGGCCGCGCGCGCCGTGCCGGAGATCGTCAAGCAGGTGCAGGCGCCCGTCATCGGCGACTTCCACTACAACGGCCACGTGCTCCTGACCAAGTACCCCGCCTGCGCCCAGGCGCTCGCCAAGTACCGCATCAACCCGGGCAATGTCGGCGGCAAGCACCACGACGACAATTTCAGCGCCATCGTCAAGGTCGCCATCGACAATGGCAAGCCCGTGCGGATCGGCGTCAACTGGGGCAGCCTCGACCAGAATCTCCTGACGAGCATGATGGACACGAACTCCAAGCTGCGCGAGCCGCTCACCGCGCGTGACGTGACCATGAACGCCATGGTCGAGAGCGCCATCCAGTCGGCGGAGCTGGCCGAGCAGACGGGCCTGGCCCACGATCGCATCATTCTCTCGGCCAAGGTCTCGGGCGTCCAGGACCTGGTGGACGTCTACCGCAAGCTGGCGCCGCGCTCCGACTACCCGCTGCATCTCGGCCTCACCGAGGCCGGCATGGGCGCCAAGGGCATCGTCGCCAGCGCCGCGGGGCTCTCCATCCTGCTCCAGGAGGGCATCGGCGACACCATCCGCGTGTCGCTCACGCCCAAGCCGGGCGGCGACAGGACCGAGGAGGTGCAGGTCGCCCAGCAGATTCTTCAGTCCATGGGTCTCAGGAGCTTCATTCCGCAGGTGACGGCCTGCCCCGGCTGCGGGCGCACGACCTCGACCTTCTTCCAGGAAATGGCCGAGCAGATCCAGACCTATCTCCGCGAGCAGATGCCGGTGTGGAAGTCGAAGTATGCCGGCGTGGAGGAGCTGAACGTCGCGGTGATGGGCTGCGTCGTCAACGGTCCCGGCGAGAGCAAGCACGCCAATATTGGCATCTCGCTGCCGGGCACCTTCGAGGAGCCCAAGGCGCCCGTCTTCGTGGACGGCGCGCTCAAGCTGACGCTCAAGGGCGACAGGATCGTTGCCGAGTTCCTCGAAATGCTCGACAGCTACGTCGAGAAGCGCTACGGCTCGGCGACGAAGTAGTCTCGCCCGCCTGATCCCGGCGCGCGATCCCGCGTGGCGCGACATCGCTCCGCGCTTCCGCGACGCGCTCGTACTTGCCGCCTCGGGCATTCCGGTCCAGATCGCCGCCGAGCGGCGCTACGAGCGCCGGCCGACGTGCGCGCAGATCGACCGCGCCTTCGCCGAGGGCGCGACCATCTACATGCCGCAGGTCCACCAGGTGCTGCCGCGCGTGGCGCGCCTCATGTCGGCGCTCCGCGCGACGCTCTTCGGCCCGGGCCGCGAGGAGTGCTCTTTCCTTTTTCTCGTCAATGGCAAAGGGCGGCAGGGCATGGGGCTCCACCACGACGGGGACGTGGACAGCGTGTGGCTGCAGCTCGAAGGGCGGCGCACCGTGACGACGGGGCCCCAGGTGGCGCGGGGCACACGCGCGGATCTCGATGACAAGACAGTCGGCCGCGGCTGGGTCACGCGGCATCTCGAGCCCGGCTCGCTTTTCTACATGCCGCCGCGCACACCGCACCGGGTCGTCTGCCACGGCCGCTCGCTCGCGCTGTCGCTCACGTGGAAGCAGCGCAAGACGCCGCTCACGGGAGCGCGAGCCGCCCGGGCGATCACCTCATGGGACGTCGCGGCGGGCCGCGCCGAGCCCATCCCGCGAGCGAGCCGCGAGCGACTCTGGACCCAGGTGCCCGTCTTCGCGGGGCCGGTGGACAGGACCCGCGGCGACTTCCCTCTGTGGCTCGCCGGGGGAGTCACGAGGCTGCCCGCCGAGTGCCATGCGCTCGCGAGCCGGCTCGGGACCATGCCCTCGCTGAAGCGCTCGGCGCTCGGGCGCGGCGACCAGCCTCTCGTCGACGCGGGCATCCTCGGCCCGCGCGATCTGCCGCTGCGCATCGTGCCGCAGAAGCCCAAGGCGCTCGAAGGCTGGCGCTTTGCATGAGCCGACGAGCACTCGACGGCGCCTGACGCCCCCTCACCCTACCCTCTCCCCCTCCGGGGGCGAGGGATTCAAGGGGCTTGACATTCGTTTGATAGTTTCATAGACTTCGAAATATGAAAACCATAGCCCGTCTCCCGGTGGCCCGCCTCGACGCCGACGAGACGCACGTCGAGGCGTTCAAGGCCCTCGGTCATCTCTCCCGACTTCAAGTTTTCTTCTTCCTGGTCCGAGCGGGGAAGGAAGTCTCGGTGGGCGAGATCCAGGCGGCCGTCGAGATCCCCGGCCCGACCCTGTCCCATCACCTGGACCAGCTTCGGCGGGCCGGGCTGGTCGAGAGCCGGAAGGAAGAGCGGTACATCTACTATTCTGTGCAGCGGGAGACGGCGACGACGCTCGCGCGCCTGCTCACCGCCTGCTGCTAAAGGAGAACGCCATGAGCGCCAAAGTACATCTGCACATGCACGTCTCGGACCTCGGCAAGAGCCGCGACTTTTACGAGCGGTTCCTCGGCGCGGATCCCGTCAAGGTGAAGACGGGCTACGTCAAGTTCCTGCCCGAATGGGCGCCCGTCAATCTCGCCCTCTCCGAGGGTGGGCACGCCGCCGAGGGCACGGTGAACCACGTCGGCGTCCAGGTAGACACCGTCGACGCCGTGACGGCGCACCTCGCCCGCGTGAAGGCGGCGGGGCTGCCCGTCCGCGAGGAGATGGGCGTCAACTGCTGCCACGCCAACCAGGACAAGTTCTGGGTCCAGGATCCGGACGGCGTGGAGTGGGAGGTTTACCACCTCAACTACGACCTCGAAGACGATGTGGCAAGACCGGCGAAGGGGCTACAGATGGCGAAGGGCAATGCCTGCTGCGCCTCCTGACACCTCAACCCGATAGGAGAATGACCATGGCAGACCAGGACATCAAGCAGATCGTGAAGGACAAGTACGGCAAGGCGGCGCTCAGGGTCACGGCGGGCGGGAGTTCCTGCTGCGGCTCCTCATCCTCGCGCGGCGAGCGCGATCCGATCACGTCCAAACTCTACTCCGCGACGGAGACGGAAGGGCTGCCCGCCGAGGCCACAGCCGCTTCGCTCGGCTGCGGCAATCCCACAGCGCTGGCCGAGCTCAAGCCCGGCGAGAGCGTCCTCGACCTGGGCTCCGGCGGCGGTATCGACGTCCTGCTGTCCGCCAAGCGAGTCGGGCCGACGGGCAAAGCCTATGGCCTCGACATGACGGACGAGATGCTGGCTCTGGCTCGCGAGAACCAGCGTAAGGCCGGCGTCCAGAACGTGGAATTCCTCAAGGGCGAGATCGAGCAGATCCCGCTCCCGGACAACACGGTGGACGTCATCATCTCCAACTGCGTGATCAACCTCTCGGCCGACAAGGACCGTGTCCTGGCGGAAGCCTTCCGGGTGCTCAAGCCGGGCGGGCGCTTCGCGGTCTCCGATGTCGTGGTGCGTGGCGAGGTGCCGGCCGTCGTCCGGCGCAGCGTCGAGCTCTGGATCGGCTGCGTCGCCGGCGCGCTCGAGGAGCAGGAGTACCGCGACAAGCTCGGCAAGGCGGGTTTCGAGGGCATCGACGTCGAGCCGACGCGCGTCTACCGCGTGGAGGACGCGCGCGAGTTCCTGGCCAAATCAGGGTTGGACACCGACACCATCGCCGCCCAGGTGGACGGCAAGTTCATGAGCGCCTTCGTCCGCGCCCGCAAGCCCGTGGCCCGGTAAGCGCCACCCGGCGTGAGCATCTTCGAGCGCTACCTGTCCCTTTGGGTCGCGCTCTGCATCATCGCGGGCACCGCGATCGGCCGGCTCAGCCCTGCCCTGGTGGGAGGGCTGAGCCGGCTCGAGGTCAGCCACGTCAATCTACCGATGGCGGTGCTGATCTGGCTGATGATCTACCCGATGATGCTCCGCATCGACTTCGCCGCGCTCCGCGGCGTCGGACGACAGCCACGGGGCATCTTCGTGGTGCTGTTTGTCAACTGGCTGGTCAAGCCGTTCAGCATGGCCTTCCTGGGCTGGCTCTTCTTCAAGCACCTCTTCGCCGGAATGATCGGGCCGGCGCTCGGAGATCAGTACCTCGCGGGCACCATCATCCTGGCCGCGGCCCCCTGCACCGCCATGGTCTTCGTCTGGAGCTATCTCACCGACGGCGACCCGGCGTACACCCTGGTCCAGGTGGCGCTGAACGACCTCATCATGCTCGTGGCCTTCGCCCCGATTGTCATCTTCCTGCTTGGCGTGTCGAACATCGCCGTGCCGTACGACGTCCTGCTCTACTCGGTCCTGCTCTATATCGCGATCCCGCTGGCGGCGGGCGCGGGCTCCCGAGCTGTGCTCGTCCGGAGGCGGGGGCTCCCGTGGTTCGAGGGCGTCTTCCTGGCCCGGCTCAAGCCGGTGTCGGTCATCGCCCTCCTGGCGACGCTCGTCCTGATCTTCGCCTTCCAGGGCGACGTGATCCTCGGCAACCTGTCGCATATTCTGCTGATCGCGATCCCGCTCCTGATCCAGGTCTACTTCAACTCGAGCCTGGCCTATGGTCTCGCCCGCTGGCTCAAGGTTCCGTACGCGGTGGCCGCGCCGGGCGCGCTGATCGGCGCGAGCAACTTCTTCGAGCTGGCGGTGGCGACGGCGATCTCGCTGTTCGGCCTCACCTCCGGTGCGACGCTGGCCACCGTCGTGGGCGTGCTGGTCGAGGTGCCCGTCATGTTGTCGGTCTGCGCCTTCTGCAACCGGACGCGCGGCTGGTTCCCCACCGTGAGCGGCACGTGACGACGCGGCGTGTGCTCTTTCTCTGCACTCACAACTCGGCGCGGAGCCAGATGGCCGAGGGCTTCCTGCGGGCGCTCGGCGGTGACCGCTTCGAGGCGGCCAGCGCCGGCACGGAGGCGACGCGCGTGCACCCGCTCGCGATCCGGGCCATGCATGAAGTCGGCATAGACCTCGACGGCCACAGCTCGAAGACGTTCGATCGGTTGCTCGACCAAGCCTGGGACTGCGTGATCACCGTGTGCGACAACGCGAACGAGCGCTGCCCGGCCTTCCCGGCACGCTCGACACACCTCCACTGGAGCTTCGAGGATCCCTCGGCGGCCTCCGGCACCGAGGAGGACAAGCTCCAGGACTTCCGCCGCATCAGAGACGAGATCTCGGAGAGGATCCGCGACTGGATCTCCCAGCCACAGCCCTGAGATCGGCCCGCCCAGCGCCTGGGTGGCCCTGTTCCCGCGCTGTGGCGAGGCCGCCCCGGTGGGGCTCGACCGCCGCCGTTGATCCGGGGCTTCCTGATGCGTTCGAGCTA
>Ga0315278_10005381_pt1 | contig 11630 bp, 10 predicted proteins | sample YL17G06_0_MG_FD_203880 | JGI IMG/M metagenome (GOLD analysis project Ga0315278, IMG submission 203880) | Sediment microbial communities from Yellowstone Lake, YNP, Wyoming, USA - YL17G06_0 | ecosystem: Environmental > Aquatic > Freshwater > Lake > Sediment | place: USA: Wyoming | collected... | reverse complement strand
GGTGGAGTTCGTGCTGCAGACGCGCGGGCCGGAGCACGTGCGGGAGATCGTCGCCGCCCTCGGCGGCGCAGGGTTCGAAGCCGAAGTGGTGCACGACTGACCGATGCCGACCTTCGACCAGCGCGCCGCGACCTGGGACGACGACCCGATCAAGGCTGAGCGGGCGCACGCCGTGGCCGAGGCGATCCGGCGCGCGGTGCCGTTCCAGCCGGGCATGCGCGCGCTCGAATACGGGTGCGGCACGGGGCTGCTCGGCTTTGCGCTCGCGCCGTTTCCCGGCGATCTCACGCTTGCCGACGTGTCCGACGGCATGCTCGACATGCTGCGCAGGAAGATCGCCGCGGCGGGCGCGCGCAACATGACCGTGGTGAAGCTCGACCTCGCCGCCGACGCGCCGCCCGCGGCGCGCTACGACCTCGTGTGCCTCCTGATGGTGCTGCACCACATCCCCGACACTGATGCGATCCTGCGCCAGTTCCACGCGATCCTCGCGCCCGGCGGCCGGCTCTGCATCGGCGACCTCGACGCCGAGGGCGGCGCCTTCCACGGTCCGGGCTTCGACGGGCACAACGGCTTCGACCGGGAAGCGCTCGCGGCCCAGGCGCGCGCCGCCGGCTTCACGAGCGTGCGCTTCACCACGGCCTACCAGAACCCGAAGAAGGTCGGCGGCGCGACGCGCCGCTTCCCGGTGTTCCTGATGGTCGCCGACCGGCCATGAACCCGATCGCGACCGCTCGCGCGACGTCGCGCCCGCTGCGGCGCAACATCGTGCTCGCCGTGATCCTCGGCGCCCTAATCGCGGGCTGCGGCGCGGGCCCGGGTGACGGCGCTCCCGCCCGCAATCGTGCGCCCGAAGCCGTGAACGGTACGGTGTGGCAGTGGGAGCGGACGGTCACGCCGGTCGAGACGGTTGAGTCGCCTGCCCCCGACCGCTACACCCTCGAGCTCGCACCGAACGGGCGCCTGATGGTGCGCGCCGACTGCAACCGCGGCACCGGGACCTACCGCATCGGCGCAGGCACGATCGCATTCGGCCCGATCGCGACCACGCGGATGGCGTGCCTGCCGGGCTCGCTCGACGCGCGCTACCTCCGCGACCTGCAGCGCGCTGCCACATTCTTCGTCGAGGGCGGAAGCCTCTTCATCGAGTTGCCGGTGGATTCGGGCACGCTGCGGTTCGCCCCGAAGCGGTGACAGGTGCCGCCGTGGAGAAGTTCGAGCCGTTCTCGCTCCTGCATGCGGCTGCGCTCCTGGCGATCGTCGTCGTCACGATCGCCGCGATTCGCACCGTCCGGCGCGGCGGGCGTGCCGGCGGCGCGCGCGGTGCGGAACGCGCGATCGGCGCCGCGTTCGTCGTCGTCTGGTGCGCCGTGCACGGGTGGTGGCTGCTGCCGCCGCGCCTGAATCCGGTCACGACCGTCCCACTGCAGATGTGCCACTGGACCGCGCTCGCCTCCGGCCTCTACCTCGTGACGCGCTCGCCGCGGCTGGCCGCGCTGCTCTACTTCTGGGGGTTCGGGCTGTGCACGCAGGCGTTGATCACGCCCGCGCTCGAAGAAGGACCAGCAACGCACGTGTTCTGGTACTTCTGGCTGAGCCACGGCATGATCGTCGGCGTCGCCGCGTATGCGCTCGCGGTGCACGGGTTCCGTCCCACCTGGCGCGACTGGCGTTTCGCGTGCGTGGCGGCCGGGGTGTACGCGGCCGTGGCGATCGCGGTCGACCTCGCGATCGGCGCGAACTACGGCTTCCTCGGTCCGTCGAAGCCCGCCCTGCCGACGATCGTCGACGCGCTCGGTCCGTGGCCGCAGCGGCTGCCGATCCTCTTCGCGATCGTCGTGGGCATGATGGCGCTCCTGATGCTGCCCTGGGCGTTCGTGCGTCCGGCGCACGGGCAGTGACGACGGCGCATGCATCCCGGCGGCGCGCTCCTCGCAGCGGCGATGGTCATGGCTGAGGCGGTCGCCGCGCCCGCGCTCGAGCCGGGCGTTTCGCGCGAGCTTGCGCGCTGGCGCGCGGCGCACTACGGCGACGTTCGCTACGCGCTGAACGTCGCGATCGCGGCGCCGGTCGCGCGCCTCGAAGGGGAGCTCGAGATCCGGGTCGCGGTCCGCGGCAAGTCGGTCGACCTCGTGCTCGACTGGCGCCCGCCGCCGGGCGGCCGGCTGTCGCGCGTCGAGGCGAACGGCGTCCCGATCGAGAAGCCGCGCATCGTGCGCGAGCACCTCGTCATTCCGGCGCGCTATGTGCGCAGCGGGGAGAACGCGGTGCGGCTGCGCTTCGAGTCGCCGATCGCCACCGCCGGCGCCGCGGTGACGCTCTACCGCGACCGCGAGGACGGCGCCGAGTACGTGTACTCCCTGTTCGTGCCCTCCGACGCGAGCACGGTCTTCCCGTGCTTCGATCAACCCGACCTGAAGGGCCGCTTCACGCTGGCGCTGACGGTCCCCGCCGGCTGGGAAGCGGTGTCGAACGCACCGGCCACGGAGGCAGTCACTGACGGCGCGTCGCAGCGCGTGCGCTTTCGCGCGACCGAACCGATCAGCACCTATCTCTTCGCCTTCGCGGCCGGACCGTTCGCGATCCTCGACGAACGCGAGGACGGCGTCGCGCCGCAGCCCGAGGCGCGAATCCTGGTGCGCAAGTCACGCCTCTCGCGCGCGCAGGCCGAGGCGCACCAGACCTTCCGCCTGCACCGCGAGGCGGTGTACTTTTTCGCGGAGTACTTCGGCTTCCCCTTCCCGTTCCCAAAGCACGATCTGGTCCTCGTACCCGAGTTCCCCTACGGCGGCATGGAGCACGCGGGCGCAACGTTCCTGCGCGAGGAGTCGGTGCTGTTCCCGTTCGAGCCCGCCGCGGCCGACCGCCTGCGGCGTGCGCAGCTCATTTTTCACGAGACCTCGCACCAGTGGTTCGGCGATCTCGTCACGATGCGGTGGTTCGACGACTTGTGGCTGAAGGAGGGCTTTGCGAACTTCATGGCGGCCAAAGCGGCCGAGGCGATCACCCCGGAGTTCAGCGCCTGGAACGCATTCCACCAGCTCAAGGTGGCCGCCTACCGCACCGACGGGACGCAGGGCACGACGCCGATCTGGCAACGCCTGTCCAACCTGTCGGCGGCGAAGTCCGCGTACGGCAGCATCGTTTACAGCAAGGCCCCGGCGGTGCTGCGGCAGGCCGAGTTCTATCTCGGCCCCGACGCGTTCCGTCGCGCCGTGCAGGCGTTCGTGCAGTCGCACGCGTACGGCGCCGCCGACTGGAACGACCTCGTGCGCGCGCTCGAGGGCGCCTCCGGTCGCAAGCTGGATAAGTGGGCTGACGCGTGGGTGAAGCGCCGCGGCATGCCGGTCGTGCGCACCTCGTGGCGTGCAGATGGCGACGGACGCGTTGCGCGCTTCACGCTCGCGCAAGTCCCCGTGCTCGGCGGCGCCGGCATCTGGCCGATGCGCACTGAACTCCTCGTCGCCGGCGACGGCGCCCCGCGCACGCTGCCGGCCGCCCTCGAGGGCCGCAGTGCAATCGTGCGCGAGCTCTCGGGCGCGCCTGCGCCGCGCTACGTCTTTGCAAACCACGGCGACTACGCGTACGGCCGTTTCATGCTGGACGACGCGAGCCGCGCCGCGGTAATGGCGGAGATCGGCGCGATCGCCGACCCGTTCCTGCGCGCGTTGCTGCTCGACGCGCTCTGGGAGGAGGTGCGCGACGCGCGGCTGGCGCCGCTTGCATACATCGACCTCGCCCTCGCCCAGGCGCCGCGCGAGACTGACGCGCTCACGGTCGCGAGCCTGCTCGGACGCACGCAGACCGGGTTGCGCTGGTATCTCTCGGACGCGCAGCGCGACGCCGTCGCGCCGCGGGTCGAGGCGGCCTTCGAGCACGGCATGAGGAGCGCCGCCGACAAGGGGTTGCGCGTCACCTGGTTCAGGGCCTACGTCGGCGCGGCGACGACCGTCGAGGCGCGCGCGACGCTCAAGGCGCTTTTCGCGGGCACGCGCGAAGTGCCCGGCGTGAGCTTGAGCTCGCGTGAGCGGTTCCGCATCATCGAGCGCCTGCTCGCGCTCGGCGACCCCGAAGCCGATGCGCTGCTCGCCGCGCAGTCGCAGGCCGACCCGAGCGACGACGGGCGCCGCTACGTCTTTGCGGCAGCCGCCGCGCGACCCGATGCGGCGACCAAGGCGAAGTACTTTGCATCGTGGTTCGGCGACCGGGCGCTGGCGGAGAGCTGGATCGAGGAAAGCGTCGCGCCGTTCAACACCGTCGAGCAGGCCGCGCTCACCGCGCCGTACCTGGAGCGCGCGCTCGCGCGGCTCCCGCAGCTCAAGCGCGAGCGCAAGATCTTCTTCGTGAACCACTGGCTCGCCGCGTTCCTCGGCGGCCAGACCGATCCGGCGTCGGTGCGCGCGACCCGGCGGTTCCTGCGGGAAGCGAAGCTCGACCCGGATCTGCGCCGCAAGGTGCTCGAGGCGCTCGACGAGCTCGAGCGCACGGCGCGGATTCGCCGGAAGTTCGTCTGACCGAGTGCGTACTCGGTCAGCCGTCCGACTCAGAGGATCTGAACCTCAGCGCAGCTCCCGGGTGCCGCGGCACCGATCGCTTTGACCACTGCGCCGACGGTTCTCTCAATCCGAGGCCAGCTGGTCGACAGCAGGACGACTATCGCGATCCGGCGACCCGTCAGGTTCTGTTGGAAGCGAAGACTCGAATCCGTAGTGACGAAGACGGTGAAGCCGTCGCGTTCGGCTGCGGCCAGCAGCTCACCGTTCTTCAGGTCTGACCAGCCGCGTTCGAACGCCGTGGATACTTCATGCTGCGAAAGAAAGGTGCGCAGCGGGACCGGCGTGCCTTGATCGAAGAGTATGCGCACCTACGCCGGAGACAGTGCGCTGCGTGCCGCATGCTCCAGGACGGCGCGCACCTGCTCGAGCGTCACCCCCGGGAACCAGTCGACGAACTGCGAGACCAGCGCGCCGTCCTCGAGGTTCTCGAATAACGCCGCGACCGGGACGCGGGTTCCGCGGAAGACCCAAGCGCCGCTCACCCGATCGGGATCGCGTTCGACGGCAGAGCAGGTTGACCAGTCGATCATGGTGGTCGATCGTAGCACTGCGAGCGCCGAGACTGCTAGCCTGGCGCAAGGTGCGCCGGCATTCGCCTCAATCCGCCGCCGCGCCCGCCGCGTAAACCCGCTCGATCTCCCCAGCGAACCGCTTCAGCACCTGCTCGCGCCGGATCTTGAGCGTCGGCGTGAGTAGTCCGTTCTCGACCGTCCAAGGCTCCGGCGCAACGACCACGCGGCGCACCCGGGCGTAACGCGGAAACGCCTTCAGGCGCTCGTTCGCGCGCTTCACGAGCGCCTTCTCGTCCGCCTCCTTCGCCACCGCGACGAGCGTCAGGAACGGCCGGCCCTCGCCCACCAGCATCAGCTGTTCGAACGCACCGTCGCCGAGAATCGCGAGCTCCACGTCCTGCGGCGGCAGCTTCTCGCCATTGGAGAGAACGAGCACGTCCTTCAGCCGGCCGTGGATCGCGAGACGCCCGTCGCGCAACTCGCCGAGGTCGCCGGTGCTCAGCCAGCCGTCCGGCGCGAGCGTGCGCGCGGTCGCTTCCGGATTTCGCCAGTACCCGAGCATGACGCTCGGTCCGCGCACCTGGATCTCGCCCTGCGCACTCAGCCGCATCTCCACGTTCTCGAGCGGACGACCGACCGTGTCCGGGTCGTTGTCGCCGAGCCGGTTCACCGCGATGACCGGGCAAGCCTCGGTCATGCCGTAGCCCTGGAGGATGGGGAGGCCGAGGCCGATGAAGAGCCGCGCGATCGCGGGGTCCATCGCCGCCCCGCCCACGACCGCGAGCCGCATCCGCCCGCCGAACCGCGCCAGGATCGGACGTGCGACCAGCGAGCGCAGGGTGCGCAGCACCACTCGGTCGAGGCGGCTCGCGCCGCCCAGCTCGACGCGGCATCCCGACTCGACGCAACGATCGAGCAGCGCGCGCTTCCACCACGACCCGGCCACTGCGGCGCGGATGCGCTCGGCGAACTTCTCGAAGACGCGCGGCACCGCGAACACCGCGGTTGGCGCCTGCGAGAGGAAGTCGTCGGGGAGCTGCGCGATGCCGCGGGCGTACGCCACCGGCGCGCCCAGGGCGAGCGGCAGGTAGTAGCCGCCGGTGCGCTCGAACATGTGCGAGAGCGGCAGGAACGACAGGAACACGTCGTCGGTGCGCCCCATCCCGGTCGCGCGACAGCCCGCGACGTTCGCGAGGACGTTGCCGTGCGAGAGCATGACGCCCTTCGGCCGCCCCGCGGTGCCCGACGTGTAGCAGATCGTCGCGAGCGTGCCCGCTTCGACCGGCTCGACCGCGAACGGCGCCGCGTCGCCCGGCAGGAAATCCTCGACCGAGCGCTGGTCGGCGCCTTCGTCCGGTCGCAGGCAGAGCATGCGCACGGCGTCTACGCCGGCGCGGGTGAGCGCACCGGCCATGCGCGTCGTCTCGACGACGACGAGCCGCGCATCGCTGTCGGCCACGCAGTACGCCTGGCTGTCGGCGTTGTCGTCGACGTAGAGCGGGACGACGACCAGGCGTGCGGCGAGCGCCGCGAGGTCGAGCGCGACCCAGGCGACGCTGTTCCGCAGGCCGATCGCGATCCGGTCACCAGGCCGCAGTCCCTCGCGTCGGAACGCGGCCTGCCAGCGCGCGGCACGCTGCGCGAGCTCGGCGGCGGTGAACTCGTGCCACGCGCCGTCGACGAACTGGCGATAGAGCACGCGCGCCGGCGTCGCAAGCTGCGCGGTCAACAGGTCGGCGATGTTCCCCATTCCCCCCTCGCGGAGCGCGCTATTCTCCGCGATCCGCCATGTCTCTACAATCCTTCTTCGCCACCTGCCCGCGCGGCCTCGAGGCGCCGCTCGCCGCGGAGCTCGCCGCGTGCGGCGCACGCGAGATCCGCACGACCGGCGGCGGGGCGCACTTTCGCGGCGACCTCGCAGGCGGTCTCGCCGTGTGCTATGCGGCGAACCTCGAGAGCCGCATCGCGACGCGGATCCTCTGGCGCGTCGCGGAGGCGCCGTACCGCAACGAGCAGGACGTGTACGACGCGACCCACGCCCAGGACTGGCCGGCGCGCTTCCGCGTCGACCGCTCGATCCGCGTGGACGTGAACGCGATCCGCTCGCCGCTGCGCAGCCTGGAGTTCGCGACCCTGCGAATCAAGGACGCCGTGTGCGACCGGTTCCGCGCCGCCGTCGGCACGCGGCCGGACGTGGACACGCGCGCGCCGGACGTGCGCATCCACGCGTTCCTGGACGAGCGCACGATCACGCTCTATCTCGACACCTCCGGCGAGCCGCTCTACAAGCGCGGCTGGCGCACGCGCACCGGCGAGGCGCCGCTCAAGGAGAACCTCGCCGCGGGAATCATCGCCCTCACCGGCTGGCACGGCGACGAGCCGTTCCTCGACCCGATGTGCGGCGGCGGGACGATCCTCCTCGAGGCCGCCGCGATTGCGCTCGGGATCGCACCGGGAAGCCGGCGCGAGTTCGGCTTCGAGCGGCTCGAGGGATTCGACGCGCCGCTGTGGCGCGAGCTGCGCGAGCGCGCGAAGGCGCGTGAGCGCCGCGACCGGCCGGTGGCCATTTTCGGCGCCGATCTCTACGGCGCGGAGATCGCGAAAACGCGCGCCGCGGTCGAGGCCGCAGGGCTCGAGCGGGCGGTGCAGCTCAAGCAGGCCAACCTCCTCGAACTCTCCCCGCCTGCGCCGGCCGGCGTGCTGGTCGCCAACCCACCGTACGGCGTGCGGCTCGGCGAGGACGCCGAGCTCGCGGCCTTCTATCCGCAGCTCGGCGACGCGCTCAAGTCGCGCTTCGCGGGGTGGCGGTGCTACTTCCTCACCGCCGACCTGCGGCTCGCGAAGCTGATCGGCCTGAAGGCGTCGAAGCGGACCCCGCTCTTCAACGGACCGCTCGAGTGCCGGCTGTTCGAGTACCGGATCGTCGCCGGCGGGATGCGCAAGGACCGCTGACGCAGTTGTCGAGCCGCGCCAGGCGCGCTATAAAGGCGTCCCGCTTCCCAGTCCCGATTCCGAATACCGATTCCGAGGAGAGCAAGCATGGCGCAAACGTACGACGAGCTGAAGCACAAGACCGTAGCCGAGCTGCGCGAGATCGCGAAAGCAACCGAGCACGAGGCGGTAAAGGGCTACACGCAGATGAACAAGGACCACCTGCTGGTGGCCCTGTGCAAGGCGCTCGGCATCGACGCGCATCACCATCACCACCATCACGCCGCCGGGGAACAACGCACGAAGACCAAGGCGCGCATCCGCGCGCTGAGAAAGAAGCGTGACGAGATCCTCGCCTCGGCGGACCACGCCGGGCTGAAGACGGTGCTCGACGAGATTCGCGGGCTGAAGCGACAGACTCGGCGGGACACGATCTAGGCGCTCACCACCCCGCCGCTTCGCGCCACCTCCTCCTCAGGGAGGAGGGGAATCGGGATAGGGGGCGGTCAGGAACCCTGACCGATCCCCTCCCACACCACCCGGCATGCGGGTCCGCACCGGGCGGTTCGTGAAGTTGAGGTCATGAGAGCCGGGGTACGCCAAGTCGGTCGAAGTAGGCAATGGGCATGAGCCGGTTCAACTCCATGCGGCTGTTGTACCACCAGGAGCGGGCATTGCCCGCCACTCGCGCAGCCTGATCCCGGCGCGCACCCAAGGTCCGCAACGCCCGATATATCGTTGTGCCCCGTCGCCAGTGCTTGAGCTGCAAGGCGCGCAGGCGGTGCCGCAACCATTCGTCCAGTTCGCGAAATATCCGCGGCGTCTGCGCCAGCCGGAAGTACGCTTTCCAGCCCGGCAGGTAACGCCGCAGTGCTTCCGCGACTTCGCTCAGATTGCGCCCGCACGTCCGGCGGGTGATGTGCCGGATGCGCCGTTTGAAGGTATCCAGAGCCTTGTCCGCCACCGCGCGCTTGACCTCGCCCCCGGCCGACCGCCATAGGCAGTAGCCGAGAAGCTTGCGGCCATACGCACCGTCGACGGCGGTCTTGGCTTCGTTCACCTTCAGGTGAAGTCGGGTGTAGAGCTTTCGCAAACCCTCCAGCACACGCTCGCCTGCTCTCCGACTGCGCACATACACATTGCAGTCGTCAGCGTAGCGCACGAACCGGTGGCTGCGTCCCTCCAGTTCCCGATCCACCTCGTCGAGCAACACGTTGGCCAGAAGCGGCGAGAGCGGCCCGCCTTGCGGCGTTCCCTCGTAACGCTCCATGACCACGCCGTTGTCCATGAGCCCCGCCTCAAGGTAGCGCCGAATCAGCCGCAGCACGGCCTTATCGTCGATCCTTTTGGCCAGCCGATCCATGAGCACGTCGTGATTGACCCGGTCGAAGAACTTCTCCAGATCAACATCCACGACCACCCGCCAGCCTTCTTGCACATGGCGCTGTGCTTGCAGCACGGCCTCCTGCGCCCGTCGGCCCGGCCGGAAGCCGTAGCTGTGTTCGGAGAAGCTCGGGTCAATCAACGGTTGCAAGACTTGCAGCAGGGCTTGTTGAATCAGCCGGTCGGTCACCGTCGGTATCCCCAGTTCCCGCACACCACCCCCGGACTTGGGTATCTGCACCCGGCGAACCGGCTGTGGCCGGTAACGTCCCGTTTGCAGTTCTCCCCTGATCCGGGGCCAGTGGGTCTTGAGATATTCGCTCGCGCCCTGAACGGTCAACCCATCCACCCCCGCACTGCCGCGATTGGCCTTGACGCGTTGCCACGCCTTGACCAGGTTCCCTCTCGCGAGCGCCTGCGTGAGCAGGTCGGCTCGCCCCAAGCCTTCGGGGTCGTGCCGCGCCAGCCGTGCTTCATCACGCCCCGTTTCGGACTCGGCTTCACCTCGCCCTCCCTCGGCTCGCCCCGGTTGCCCGGGCTTCTGATGCGCTGCACGTCCAAGCGACACGGTCGTCGGCTTTCCTTCTCGTTCGGCCCTTCGCCCCTTGCCGGCAGCTACTACGGCCTCTGCTGACTCCTCGCTCCGGTTCATCACCGTCGCCCGTTCAGGCATGAGGCGAGGTCTCCCCAGGTAAGAACGCGATCCTTCCCCGCGCAGCCGCCGGATTTACGCCGCCTGAGCCTTGACCACGAGAGCTTCGCGGTACTTTGCCCGCTCGCCCTGCTCGGCACCGCCTCGTATCCGGTTCTTGTCCATCGGCTCGCGGCTTCGCTCCACGCTTCCTCCCCACACTCGGTCGCCCTCGTGCAGTTGCGCTTCGCTTCATTCGCCGTGGTCAGCTCATGGGAGGACTTCCACCTCCAAGATCGCGCCCATGCTGGGCGCACAAAGAAAAGGCCGGCTGAGCCGGCCCTTCCTGGATCCCGGCCTACGCCGGGATGCCCGCGCTATGCGGGCGCGCTGCGCCCGCTTGGTGCGGTCACTTCTTCGCGGCTGCAGGCGCTGCCGCTGCCGGCTTCTCGGGGAAGAAGTGGTTCGCTGCAAACGAATACGGCGGGAACATGTAGCGTTTCGCGGGTACGACTTTCGCCGCGTAGGCGTACTGCGAGTCGAGCACCTTCTTGAAGAACGGGTTCTTGGCGGACTCTTCCTTCGCGATCTCATCCCACGCCTTCAGGAACGCGGTCAGGATCTCCGGCGGCGTGCGCAGGATCTGCGTGCCGTGCTTGGTGCGCATCTCGTCGATCGCGTCGGCGTTCTGCTTCTGCCACTTCGCCCACCAGCGCAGGAACGTCTCGGAGGTCGCCGAGCGGATCGCTTCCTGATTCTGCGGCGGCAGGCTGGCCCACACCTCGGAGTTGATGATCAGCTCGCCGATCGAGCTCGACTCGTGCATGCCCGGCGTGTAGTGGTACTTCCACACCTGCGGCAGGCCGAGGCGCAAGTCCTCTACGCCACCCACCCATTCGGCGCAATCGATGACGCCGCGCTGTGCTGACGGCACGATCTCGCCGCCGGGCATGTTCACCGTCTGCATCCCCATGCGCTGGAAGATCTCGGCCACGATGCCGGTCTGCCGGCACTTCATGCCCTTGAAGTCCGCGAGGTTCTTGATCGGGCGCTTGAACCAGCCGAACGCCTGCGGGCTGGCCGGCAGGATCGGGAAGGCGATGACGTTGAGCTTCAGTTCCTTCTGGTAGAACTCCCACCACAGGTCGAGGCCGCCACCCTCGTAGATCCACCCGAGGAAGTCGAGATGGTCCATGCCGTAGATGCCGGCCGGGGTGCTCGAGAAGAGCGTGGCGGCCTTGTTCTTCCCGACCCAGTAGTAGGCGATGCCGTGGCCACCGTCGATCACCTTCTTGTGCGTGGCATCCAGGATCTCGAACGCGGGCACGATCTGTCCAGCGGCCATCGTCTCGATCTTGAGCTGCCCGCCGGTGAGCTTGTCGACGCGCTCGCCGAAGTAGCGGAAGTTGTCCTGCAGCGTCAGGCTCGCCGGCCAGGTCGATTGCATCTTCAGGTTGCGCACGGCGGGCGCCTGGGCGGCCGCAGGGCCGACGAGGCCGGCCACGAGCGCGGTCGCGGCAAGGCTCGCCGCCAGCGTGTTGAGAACGGGATTGGTCATCTTGCTCCTCCGTGTATGGATCTCATTTACCTTCGCGTAAGTGCGCGGCAGCTCAGGGA
>Ga0315278_10005380_pt1 | contig 11631 bp, 7 predicted proteins | sample YL17G06_0_MG_FD_203880 | JGI IMG/M metagenome (GOLD analysis project Ga0315278, IMG submission 203880) | Sediment microbial communities from Yellowstone Lake, YNP, Wyoming, USA - YL17G06_0 | ecosystem: Environmental > Aquatic > Freshwater > Lake > Sediment | place: USA: Wyoming | collected... | reverse complement strand
GGCCGCCTCGCCGGCGGCGTCGCGCACGACTTCAACAACGTGCTCCAGGCGATGCTCTCGCATGTCAGCCTGCTGCGCGTGCTGGTCAAGGACGAGCGGGCGCTGCGCAGCGTTGGCGAGCTGGGCGAGCACGTGCGGCGCGGCGCGTCGTTGACCCGCCAGATGCTGCTGTTCTCGCGGCGGGAGACGGCCAAGCTGGAGCGCTTCGATCTCTGCGAGGTGGTTCGCGACGCGATGGGAATGCTGCGCCGCCTGGTCCGCGCCAACGTGCGCTTCGAGCTCGACCTCGCGGCCACGTCGCTGCCGCTCGAGGCCGACCGCGGTCAGCTCGAGCAGGTGCTGATGAACTTGGTGGTCAACGCCTCCGACGCCATGCTCGGCGGCGGCCTGATGGTCGTCAGCACGGCGCGGGAGGAGGGGCTCGTCGTTCTCCGTGTGGCCGACGACGGCCCGGGTGTGCCCGAGGCACTGCGGCCGCGCATCTTCGAGCCGTTTTTCACCACCAAGTCGATCGGCGCCGGGACCGGCCTCGGTCTCGCGGTGGTGCACGGCATCGTCGCCCAGCACGGCGGTTCCATCGAGGTGACCGATACCCCCGGCGGCGGCGCAACGTTCACCGTGCGCCTACCGCGCGCCGCTTCGGGTGAGTTCGACGCGATCGACGAGCTGGTGAAGCCGGTCACCGAGGTGGCCGCGGGCAACGGCGAGCGCGTGCTCGTGGTCGAGGACGAGGACGGCGCGCGGGTGGCGCTCGTCGAGATCCTCACCGCCCTCGGCTACGCGGCGGTCGGGGTGGGCAGCGGCGAGGAGGCGGCGACGCTGCCGGCCGAGCCTGTCTTCGACCTCGTGCTTTCGGACCTCATGCTCCCGGGCGTGACCGGCCCGGAGCTCGTGCGCGACCTCGGCGTGCGGTGGCCCGCCCTGCGCGTCATTCTGATGTCGGGTTATACCGAGGACGAGGTGGTGAGGCACAGCATCCGGAAAGGCCGCGTCCGCTTCCTGCAGAAGCCGTTCGACAGTATCACGCTGGCGAAGGAGGTGCGGGCGGCGCTCGACGCCCCCGCCGCTCCCGAAGCGGGCTGACCGCGCCGGTCGTCCCGGTATCCCGGCGAGCGTCGTTCGACCATCTGTGGTAGAAGTGCACCATGAGTCGAGCTGGCCGGATGCGGGCCGTTTGGCGGCTGCTGGTGTTCGCCGCCGGCTCGTGGCTGGTGGTGGCGCGCGCCGCGCGGGCGGTGCTGGCGCCGTTCCCGCGCCGCTGGGCGCTCGAGTGTCCGCACGTCTCGCGCTGGGCGCGGCTGGGTAGCCGTTGTCTCGGCATCCGCGCCCGCACCGTCGGGTCGCCGCCGCCCGCTGGCGCGCTGGTGGTCGCCAACCACCAGGGGTACGCCGACGTCGTCACCATCGGCGGGCTGTTCCCGAGCATCTTCGCCGCGCGGCACGACATGCGGGCCTGGCCGATGTTCGGCGCCCTGGCCCGCTCGGGCGCGACGATCTTCATCAACCGCGACGACAAGCGCGCCGCCTACCGCGGCGTCGGCCAGGTCGCCGCGGCGCTCGGCGCCGGCGCGACGGTGATCGCGTTCCCCGAGGGCACGTCGACCGACGGCAGCGGTCTGCTCCCGTTCCGCACCGGCGTCTTCCAGGCGGCGGTGGACGCCGGCGCGCCGGTGGTGCCGGCGGCGATCCGCTACCTGAGCGTCGACGAGACTCCGGTGACCGAGGCCAACCGTGACGTCGTCGGCTGGTTTCGCGGCGAGCCATTCGTCGCTCACATCCTGCGCCTCGCCGCCCACCGGCGCGTCCTCGCGGAGGTGACGTTCGGCGAGCCGCTGGCGCCGCCCCATGGCGACCGCCGGGCGCTCGCGGCCGCGGCGGAGGCGAGGGTGCGTGTGCTGCTGTCGCTGGCGAGCGAGGCGCGGCCGCTAGCAGTCGGCCGCGCCCTCGACGCCACTATGGGAGGGACGTGATGGAGACGCTGTTGATCATCACGGTCGTGCTGGTTGCAGTCGTGCTTCTCGTGATGCTGGTGCAGCTCGGGTCGGCCGGCAGGCACGAGCGGGCGCTGCGCGACGAGCTCGAGAAGCTGCGCGCCGAGGTGACGGCGGCGCAGGGTGGAGCCGCCGAGCGGATGGCCGCGAGCCTCACCGATATCATCGACCGCGTCCACCAGGCGCTCGGCGATCTTGGCCAGCTCGTGCGCGGCGAGCAAACCGCCACCGGCGAGGCGCTGCAAACGCGGCTGGAGGAAGCGCGCCGCACCCTGCAGCAGCAGCTCGAAGGTCTCGTCGGCAACGTCAACACCCAGCTTGCCGCGTCGCAGCAGACGTTCGGGCAGCAGTTCGAGGGCGCCACCAAGATGTTCGGCGAGCTGCGCGGTCAGCTCGGGCAGGTCGCCGAGATGGCCGTGCGCATGGAGGCGCTCGGCCGCGAGATCCAGGAGCTGCAGGGGATCCTCAAGGCGCCGAAGCTGCGCGGCAACCTCGGTGAGGCGCAGCTCGAGGAGTTCCTGCGCCAGGTGCTGCCGCCCCCGTTCTGGGAGATGCAGTACCGCTTCTCGGACGGCCAGGTCGTCGACGCGGTGATCAAGCTGCGCGACCACCTCGTGCCGGTCGACGCCAAGTTCCCGCTCGAGTCGTTCCAGCGTTTGCTGGCGGCCGAGGGCGATGACGCGCGCAAGCAGCGGCGCAAGGAGTTCGACAGATCGGTCAAGGGCCGCATCGAGGAGATCGCCGCCAAGTACATCCGGCCCGGCGAGGGCACCTTCGAGTTTGCGCTTATGTTCATCCCCGCGGAGAACGTCTACTACGAGGTGATCGTCCGCGACGACACGCTCGGCACCGATGAGTCGCTGCTCAACTACGCGGTGTCGCGGCGCGTCGTGCCGGTGTCGCCGAACTCGTTCTACGCCTACCTGCAGACGATCGCGACCGGCCTCAAGGGGATGCAGGTCGAGGCGCGCGCCCGCGAGATCATGGCCGAGCTGGGCCGGCTGCAGTTGGAGTTCGCGCGGTTCGACAAGGCCTTCCGCCTGGTCGGCACGCACCTCGGCAACGCCCGCGGCAAGTACGACGAGGCCGAGAAGCTCGCCGGCCGGGTCGGGGATCGCCTGCAGGGGATCACCGGCGCAGAGCCTGAGGCGCTGCCGGCGGGGGAGAACGAGGCCCTGCCGAAGCCGTAGCGGGAAGCGGGCGCGGCGCGGCAGGGCTGGTTGTTTGCCTCAGCTTGGTCTTTTGTGGTGCGGGCATCTTGCCCGCACTTTCCGGGAGCGCCAGGGGAAGCGGTGCAGGATGGGACCCGGAGTGGCTTGGAGGACCTGCGATCCCTCGAGGTCGCCGTTGCCAGCTCGGACATTTTGAGTGCGGGTATCCCCGTTTCTCTGTTCCGCGAAGGGCTCGCCGCAAGCCTGAGGAGCGGCACCGCGAGCAAAATGTCGGAGCTGGCACGCGCGCGCCGCGCCTTGACGGCCCTGTCACTGACGCAGCCGCGTGCGTTCGGACTGCTCTACTGAGTGGTCATCAGGGAGCCGAGACTGAGGTTGCCAGGCATCGGATTTCGCGCCAACACGCCGCAGTCGCGACAGGAACTAGCAACGCATGGAGCTGAACCCTGGCAGGATACAGTTGGGAAGGAGCCCTTCTGGTGACCAGCCGCATCCACAGGGGCGGAGGACCTTCAGGTCCGTCACTTCCGTCACTCCTGGGTAGGGCCCGCCGCGCCGCTCCTCCTTCCGGCGTCGGAGGGCGGCTGACCACTGACCACTGACCACGTATTATCTTCCCAGCATGCTTGCACGCGGGGTGATCCTCGGCCGTTTCCGCGTCGTCTCGCCGCTCGGCCGCGGTGGGATGGGTGAGGTGTGGCGGGCGCACGATCCGCGCCTCGGGCGGGATGTCGCGCTCAAGGTGCTGCCGGAGTGGCTTGAAAGCCCGGACAGCGTGGTCCGCTTCGGGCGCGAGGCGCGGGCGCTGGCCGCCTTGAATCACCCGAACGTGGCGCAGATTTTCGAGGTGGGAGAAGCGATCCCGACGCGCGCCGACGGGTCGCCGGCCCTGACCGTCAAGGTGACCCACTTCCTGGCGATGGAGCTGGTCGAGGGTGAGTCGCTGGCCGCCCGCCTGAAGCGGGGTCCGCTCGGCGTTGGCGAGGCCTTGCGGCTTTGCCGGGACGTGTCTCGGGCGCTCGCGGCGGCGCACGCGGCTGGGGTCATCCACCGCGACCTGAAGCCGGGCAACATCATGCTCGCCGCCGACGGGACGCCCAAGGTGCTCGACTTCGGCCTTGCGCGTCTGCGGCGAAGGGGCGAGACGAGGACGGCGACCGACGTGACCGCCGAGCTGGTCGAGTCCGGAGTCGTCGTCGGCACGGCCTCGTACATGGCGCCAGAGCAGATCCGCGCCGAGGAGTGCGACGAGCGCTGCGACGTCTGGTCGTTAGGCTGCTGTTGCGGCGAGGTGCTCGGCGGTGTCCGCGTCTTCGACGGCGCCACGCTGCCCGAGATCGTCGCGCGCGTCCTCTCGGGAGAGCCGGACCTGTCGCACCTGCCGCGCGCCACGCCGCGCGCGGCACGGTCGCTGATCGCCTCGTGTCTGGCCCAGGACAAGAAGGCGCGCCCGCCGATGGACGAGGTGGTGCGGCGCCTCGGCCGCATCGTCGAGCGCCTCGGGTTGCCGCTGCTCCGGCGCGTTGTGGTGCCGTGGCTCGCCTTCACCGCCAGCTCGCTCGCGCTGGCGGCCGCGCTCGGGGTGGTCGCCTGGCGGCTCGCCGGGCCGGCTGGACCGCAGACCGGCACGGCAGCGCCGTTGCGGGTCGCCGTTGAGCCGACGGGGACGCCGCCCGAGGAGGCGGCCGCGGGCGAGCTGGCGCGCCGCGTGACCGTGGCGCTGACCACCGGGCTCGGCGCCCGCAATGGGGTTGAGATCGTCAGCCGGGGGAAAGCCGACGTCCGCGTGCGCAGTGCGCTCGTGGCGACGTCGGACGGTCTCCGGCTGACCGTTACCGCTATCGAAGCGGCGTCGTCGGCGGTGATGGCGGTGCACGACGGCCGCGCCGACCCGGCGGAGCCCACCGCAGCAATCGCCGGAGCACTGGAGACGATCGGCGCCGCGGTCGAGCTCGAGGCGGTGTGCCGCGAGATAGCGGCGGAAGACCCGCTGCACGGGTTCCTGGTCCGGCGGACCCGTTCGCTGGCGGCAGCAAGGGCGTTTCAACAGGCGCTCGCGGCGTACACGCGCACCCGCTGGCGCGATGCCGGCCAGGCCCTGGACGGCGCAATCGTCGCCGACCCGTCGTTCTGGCCGGCGTACCTCTACCAGGCGCTGGTCGCCAAGTCGACCGGCCGCTTCGAGGAGTGGCAGGCGCCGCTCGCCCGCGGACGCTCGCTCCTTGTTCGGCCGGATCCTGGGGAGGCGGCCGAGCTCGAGCTGGTGACGGCGGTGCTCGCCGAGGACCCGGAGCGGGCGCTGCAGGCGCTCGAGGCGGCGCGCAAGGTGTTTCCGGGATCGGCGGAGCTGATCTATAGCGCCGCCCGCGCGTACCGGCGCGAGGACCGCCCCGAGAAGGCGATCCCACTGCTCGAGAGGCTGCTCGCCGCCGGGTGGCAGCCCGACTGGAGCCCGACCCGCGAGGAGCTGGCGTACAACCAGATGCTCGCCGGACGGCCGGAGAACGCCTTGCGCATTGCCGCGGACGCCGAAGGCCGCTTCCCGAAGCGCTACACGGCCCCACTTTACCAAGCGTACGCGCTACAGATGCTCGGCCGGGGGACGGCGGCGCGCGAAGCCCTGTCGCGTGCAATCCGCAAGCGGCTCGACTTCTCGCCGACCGACCCGATCGTCGTCTATCAGGCCGCCCAGTGGTGGGCCGGACTGCTGCGCTGGCCCGAGGAGCAGCACCGGCAGTGGGAGGAGATCCTCGCCGAGGCGGAGAAGGGGCTTCGCGACCACCCGGAGAGCGCCGTGGCGCTCGTCCAGGCCCGCGGGGAGGCGCTTGCCGGCCTCGGCCGGTTCGCGGAGGCTGCGGCCGTCCTCGATCCGCTGGTAGGGCAAACGCCTGACGAGCCCTACCTCTTCCTCGCCATCAACCGCGCCCGGCTCGGCACCGGCGACCGTGCCGGCGCCGCGGCAGCCCGGGAGCGCGCCGGCGAGCTGTGGCGCCGCGGCGACGCTCCGGCGCTCGGCACGCTCGCCTACAACATCGCCTGCGGCTGGTTGCTTGCCGGCGACGACGAGCGCGGGTGGGAGTGGCTGCTGCGGTCGCGCGACCAGTACGGCTTCGACCGCCTCGACCTTGCCCTCGACCCCGAGCTCGACCCGCTCCGCAACGCCGGCCGGCTCGAGGCGCTGCACCCCGCGCCGTGAGCCGGCGCGCACGAGGGTCCGCGAATCAGCCAGGGTCCGCGCGGCGGCCCGGGCGTCCCGGCGTCAGTGCGCGCGGCCCAGCCGGCGCGCCACGGCGTTGGCGATGACGATGTCGCGGTTGGGTGGCGGTGCCGGGTTGTAGCTTGCGTTACCCGGCTGGCTGGCCACCATCGAGGTGGCGGTCGGTCGGTCGGGGCAGAATGCGCCCCTCCTACGCTGGCCGCCGGCGGCGGAGGAAGAGGCGGGCGAACGCCGGGAGCAGCACGATCGCTCCCAGCATGTTGAAGAGGAACATGAAGGTCAGCAGCACCCCCATGTCGGCCTGAAACTTCAGCGGCGAGAAGATCCAGGTCGCGACGCCAGTCGCCAGGGTGAGCCCGGTGAACACCACTCCATTGCCGGTGATCGTGAACGTCTCGCGGAACGAATCGACGAGCACCGTTCCGGTCTTGCGGATCGTGGCCATGCGCCCCCAGATGTAGACCCCGTAGTCGACGCCGATGCCGACACCGAGCGCGACGACCGGCAGCGTGGAGACCTTGAGGCCGATCTCGAGCATCGCCATCAGCGCGTAGGAGAGCAGCGACACCAGCGCGAGCGGCAGGATCACGCACAGGGTTCCGGCGACGGAGCGGAACGAGACGAGGCAGAGCACGATCGTCGCCGCCCACACCCACGCCAGCATCGGGAATTGCGCCGCGGCGACCACCTCGTTGGTCGCGGCCATCACTCCCACGTTGCCGGCGGCGAGCTGGAACTTCACCTGTTCCGAGCCGTGGCTGGCGCGGAACTCCTTCACCGCGGCGACCACCCGGTTGATCGTCTCCGCCTTGTGGTCGGCGGTGAAGATCAGCACCGGCATGACGCTGCAGTCGCCGTTGAGCAGGCCCGTCGAGGTGTCGATGTAGGTGACGGCCTGCGACATCGCCGAGTGGTTGCGCGGCAGCACGCGCCACTTCGGGTTACCCTCGTTCCATCCCGCGTTGATCATCTTGGCCACCGTCGGCAGCCCGATCACCGACTGTACCCCCTCGACGTTGCGCATGTGCCACTCGAAGCTGTCGATGGTGGTCATGATCTCCCAGTCGGTGCAGCCCTGCGGCGGTGTCTCGACGATCACCGAGAGGACGTCCACGCCGATCGAGAAGTGGCCGGTGATGACGTCGGTGTCGATGTTGTACTGCGAGTCGGCGTGCAGCTCGGGGACGCCGCGATGCAGGTCGCCGACCCTGACCTCGCGGGCCTTCCACCAGCCGAACGCGGCGAGCACCACGGCGACACCGATGATCACTGCCGCGATGCGCGGCTCGGCGGCGCGCGCGAGCGCCTTCCAGAGGGGGTCCATGTGGCGGTGGCGGCGCTGCAGCTTGAGCGTGTAGATCTGGTCGTGGCGCACGTACGACAGCAGGACGGGGATGAGGATCAGGTCGGTGAGGATGATGACCGCGACGCCGAGGGACGCCGTGATCGCCATCTCCTGGATCATGGGGATCTGGATCAGCATGATCGTGATGAAGCCGATCGTGTCGGTGGCGAGCGCCACGCTGCCGGGCAGCAGCAGCTTACGGAACGCGCCGCGCGCGGCCTGCTCGCTGTTCGCGCCCGCGAACACCTCGGCGCCGTGCGCGCTCACCATCTGCACGCTGTGGCTGACCGAGATCGCGAAGATGAGGAAAGGCACCAGGATCGACATCGGGTCGATGCCGAACCCGAGCACGACGAGCAGGCCGAGCTGCCAGATGACCGCGATGACGGAGCAGGCGATCGGGATGATCGTGAGCTGGAACGACTGCGAGTAGATGTAGACGAACAGCGCCGTGATCAGGAAGGCGATCAGGAAGAACAAGGCGACGCGCGTCGCCCCTGCGGAGATGTCGCCGATCACCTTGGCGAAGCCGATGATGTGATAGTCGTACTGAACGCCGACGTCGTGGTTGGAGTACTTGGTGCGGATGCTCTCGAGCTGGCGGGCGACGTCGATGTAGTCGAGGCGCTCGCCGGTGTTGGGGTTCACCTCGAGGAGCTCGGCCGAGATCATCGCCGCCGAGAAGTCGTTGGCCACGAGGCGGCCGACGATTCCCGACTTGAGCACGTTCTTGCGCACCTGCGCCAGCCCCTCGGGAGTCGGCTCGAAGTCGTCCGGAATCACGTTGCCGCCCGAGATCCCGTCCTCGACCACCTCGGTGAATCGCACGTTCGGCGTGAACAGCGAGCTGACGCGGGTGCGGTCAACGCCGGGGATGAAGAAGACGTCGTCGGTCGCCGCCCGCAGCATCTCGAGGAAGTGGGCGTTGAAGATGTCGCCGTTGCGCGCGCGCAGCGCGATCAGCACGCGGTTGGCGCCGCCGAACTCGTCGCGGTACTTGAGGTACGTCTTCATGTACTCGTGCTTGAGCGGCAGCAGCTTGGCGAACCCCGCGTCGATGCGGAGATGGGACGCCTGGTACCCCATGAAAACGGTGATCGCGAGGAACAGGACGATGACCAACCGGCGGTTGCCGAAGATCACCTTCTCGAGAAAGGCGGTCATGGCGTTCTCTCTCCCTTCGGCGCGCCTCCTTGAGCGGCGATCTCTGCCGCCGCCATCGTGCGCACCCCGAACTCACCGGCGAGGGCGATCGCGCCGTCCCCGGCGGGTGCCACCGCGACGATGCCCTGCCGCGCCTGCTGCTGGTGGACGGCGAACGTCCTCCCGTGGTCCTCGCTGACCAACACGACGCCGGCCAGGCCAGTCACGACGACGCGCCCGTCGCCGAGCATTACGCCGTCTGTCAGCGTCGCCTCGGTGCCCGAGTCGAGGGCGGCCCAGCTCTCGCCTCCATCCTCGGACCGGAACAGGTGGCCGCGCAGGCCGAGCAGGAGCAGTGCCTTTCCCTCGAGGGGAACGGTGGCGAACAGCGACCCCTTGTACGGGGAAGGCAGCGCCCGCCAGCTCGCGCCGCCATCATCCGAGCGAAACAGCGTGCCGGACTCGGCCGCGATGAAAAGTGCTCCGGAGGCGGCGCGCGCGATGTGATGGAGATGAACGTCCTCCTCGCTGATCCTCCGCTCCTCCCAGGTGGCGCCGCCGTTCGCGGTCGCGAGGAAGGCGCCGTACGCGCCGATCGCGAAGCCGTGGGTCGCGTCCGCGAAGTAGACGTCGAACAACGGCCGCTCCTCCTCGGGTGCGCTGCGCTGCAGCGTCCAGGTGCGGCCGCCGTCGGCGGTGTGGAGCACCACGGCGTCGTGCCCGACGGCCCAGCCGAGGTTGCGGTCGAGAAGGAACACTGCGGTCAGCGTGGCGGTGGTGGGCACATCGGCCTGGGTCCAGGTGGCGCCGCGGTCGTCGGAGAACAGGATGTGTCCGCGCTCGCCGACTGCGACCAACCGGCCGTCCGCCGCGGCGATGTCGAGCAGGAGTGAGCGCGGTGCGAGCCGCGCCTTGAGAGCGTGCGCGTCCTCGGGGGAGCCGGCGATGGCACCTGGTGCAAGCGCCAGCACGACGGCACACACGGCTCCAAGAACCGTAAATCTCGGCCAACGGCCGGTGGGCGGACGAAAATCCATGGGATCCTCGCGAGTTTCCGTACAGGAACGGCCGGGCCGCTTCCGGCCCGGCCGTCTCCGTACCGGTTCAGCTCAGCGCGTGCCCTCGCGCCGCAGGGCGCCGGGGGTGAAGTCCTCGGCCGTGCGCTTGATCGAGAAGTCGTACATCGTGCTTTCGTTGTCGAGACCGTTCGCGAGGTAGCGGCCGGCCTGCAGATCGGTGTGGACCTCGAGCGTGGTCCACAAGGTGGGCTGGTCGTAGTAGTTGATGACGTGGCCCTCGGAGACGCGCCAGAGCTGGCCGCGGTTGTCGTACTGGTCGACCAGCAGGACCTGCCACGAGTCCTCGTCGAAGTAGAAGGTGCGCCGCTGGTAGATGTGGCGCTCCCCCTCCTTGAGGGTGGCATCCACCACCCAGACCCGGTGCAGCTCGTAGCGGCAGTACTCGGGGTTGATGTGGAGCGGCGTGAGAATGTCCTTGTACTTGAGCGACCCGGAGTGGAGCTTGTAGCTGTTGTAGGGAACGTAGATCTCCTGCTTGCCGATCAGCTTCCAGTTGTACTTGTCCGGCGCGCCGTTGTACATGTCGAGCTGGTCGGATGTCCGCATGCCGTCGGACGCCGTGCCCGGGTTGTCGTAGGCGATGTTGGGCGCGCGCCGCACGCGGCGCTGCCCCGGGTTGTAGACCCAGGCGCTGCGGTGCTCGGCGACCTGGTTGAGCGTCTCGTGGACGAGCAGGATGCCGCCGGCGAGGCGGGCGGGCGCGAGCACCTCCTGCTTGAAGAACAGGATCTTGTTGCCGATCGACTCCTCGGTGGCCCCTGCCTGGCTGTAGAGGAACACGAACTCCTCGGAGAAGTCGACCAGGGTGTAGCTGCCGCCGCGCGTCGGCGCGGCCTGGGAGACGCGGCGCGATGCCGCCTCGCCGCGGTAGCGCAGCAGGTGATTCCAGATCACCTCGAGCCCGTTCTTGGGGATCGGGAAGGGGTAGCCGACGATGGCGCCCAGGACGCCGTTCCCACCCTCCGCCAGCTTCGCCGTCGCAGCGACCTTCTTGGTCATGTCGTAGATCCGCTGCGGGTACGACGCGCTGCGGTGCGTCGGGTAGACGTTGAGCTTGAAGCTCGGGTACGCCTTGAGCATCGCCTGATGTCCGGGCGAGAGCTTGGCGACGTACTGCCCCATGTTGGCTGCCGTGATCGTCACGATCATCTTGTCGGCGGCGTACGGGTCGGGGTGGTGGTCGCCCGGCTTGTAGGCTGCCGGGGGCTTGGTGATGCCGCCGTCCCACGCGGGGATCGTGCCGTCAGCGTTCCCGGCCTTTTCGGCTCCGAGGGGAGTGAGATCGGCCCCGAGCCGTGCCACCTCGGCGGGGGAGACCTCCGCCAGGGCGATCCACGACGCGCAGACCGCGACAAGTGCGAGTCCCAGTGATACCGCAAGTGTTCTCCGTGACATGTCCGTTCCTCCCTTCCCCTAGAAGCCGAGCTTCACGGTCATCGCGACGAAATCGCGATCATTGAGCAGGTTCCACCGGCCCGCCCCGCTGTACATCGTGTACGCGAGGTCGACCTCCCAGGTGTTCTGATAAGTGCCGGCCAGGCCCAGCGTCAGCGCTTGCGCACCCTCCAGGAAGTTGCCGCCGGGGGCCGGCGAGATGCCCGAGACGTCGTGCGCCCAGGCGAAGCGCGGCGTCAGGTTGATGGCGCCGATGGCGTTGTTGAACTCCATCCTGCCGGCCATGCGA
>Ga0315278_10005379_pt1 | contig 11637 bp, 9 predicted proteins | sample YL17G06_0_MG_FD_203880 | JGI IMG/M metagenome (GOLD analysis project Ga0315278, IMG submission 203880) | Sediment microbial communities from Yellowstone Lake, YNP, Wyoming, USA - YL17G06_0 | ecosystem: Environmental > Aquatic > Freshwater > Lake > Sediment | place: USA: Wyoming | collected... | reverse complement strand
TGCCGACGTTCACGTGCGTATCCATGAACGCCGCGTTCTCGGAGGCCAACACGATGTCCGCGTCGACGACGAAGTGCAGCCCGCCGCCCACGCAGAGTCCGTTCACCGCGCACAGCACCGGCTTCCAGACGCGATTCTGGTACGGCGACCAGTGCACCGCGTCGGCGAGCGGGCGATCGGCGAAGACCGTCTCGTCGCCGCCTTCATCACTTCCGACGTCGAAGCCGGTGCAGAAGTGTTTCTCGCCGGCGGCCGTCACCACTGCGACGCGTACGGCTGGGTCATCGCGTACGTCCGACCAGATCGCGCGCACGATCGGCTGCATCGCCGGCGTCAGCGCATTGCCGCGCGCGGGCCGACCGAGTGTGATTCGGGCAACACCATCGTGCTTCTCGTAGCGCAACCCCGGCAGCGGTCCCGCGAGATCGACGGCCACGCGAATCTCCTAGAGCCCGAGCGACGCGAGCAGCGTCGCACGCGCGGGCGAGAGGCCCGGCGGCGTCGCGACCAGCTGGAGAATGCGCCGCGACGCGAAGAACGCGGGACCATCCCGCATCACGCCGAGCGCGCCGAAGACCTGGTGCGACGCATGTGCCGCGCGCTCGGCCGCGCGCGACGCCGAAAGCCGCGCCGCCGCCGAACGCATCAGCGCAGCGGGTGCGCCTGCATCCCACTCCCACGCGGCGACGCGCGCAAGCGTCACGGATGCGTCGAGCGCGATCACGCAATCTGCGAGTGGATGTGCGACGGCCTGAAAGCCCGCGATCGCGCGGCCGAACTGCTTCCGCGTGCGCGCATGCTCGGCAGCTGCCTCGACGAGGCGTCGCCCGGCGGCGGCGAGGTAGGCGGCCAGCGCGAGATTGCCAAGTGCGTGCGCCCGCGCCGGCGCGCCGAGCGGAGTGCGTCGCACCAGCGTCGTGCGTCCCCACGGTTCGCCACCGAGTGTCGCGACCGCCTCGATCGCACCGCGCGGTTCGCCGAGCCACGCCGCATCGCCATCCAACTCGACGAAGACCCCCGCGATCGGCGCCCACGGCAGCAGCGGCGGCGATCCGACCGAGACGATCACCTCGCCCGTCGCCACGCGCGTTCGCGCCGCCGCGGGCAGCAACTGCATCGCGAAGAAGGTCTCCGCAAGCGGTCCGGGAAACACCGCGCGACCGAGCGACTCCATCGCCGCGACGATCTCGACCGCGCCGCCGTCGCCTTCCTGCGTCGCGGTCGCCAGCACACCGAGCGCGGCGAGATCGCGCCACAGCGCGAGCGGAAACTCGTTCGCCGCTGCTTTCGCGACCGTCTCGGTGCAGCGATCGCGACAAAAACTTGCGACTGCAGCGGCGATCGCCTGTTGCGCGTCGTCGAAGCCCAGATCGAGACCAGCGCTCACGGCTTCGTCCAGCGCGCCGCTGCGACCGCGCGTCGCTGCGCCGCGAGTCCGCCCACTTCGAGGCGCAGCGCCGGCAGGCGCATGCTCCAGACGTGCAGATCGTGTTCGCGCGTATAGCCCATCGCGCCGGAGAGCTGATGCGTTTCGTTGAACACGCGACCCGCAGCCGAGAGCGCGTGCGCCGCTGCGGTGGCCGCTGCCTCCGCCGGCGCACCCGACCACGCCGCTTCGAGCGTCAGCCAGCGCGCGCCTTCGGCCCAGACGAAACACTCGGCCAGCCGGTGTTGCACCGCCTGGAACGATCCGATCGCGCGACCGAACTGGCGACGCCGCTTCACGTAGTCGAGCGTCACCGCGAGGCTCGCGCGCATCGCACCGACCGCCTCCGCCGCGAGCGCGACGCGCCAAAGACTGGCGAGGCGCTCGCCCGACGCAGCGCCGAGCGAATCGCCCCGCTGTAATGCATCCGCCGCAATGCGCCCCATCGGCACGCCAAAATTCGAACGCACCGGCGTCGCGTCGCCCGGTCGCAACTCGACGACACGCGCCACCGCGCCATCGAGCACCAACAGCGTGCGTGCGTGCGCAGCGAAGCGCACCGCCCCGGTCGCACTCGCCGTCGCCAATGCCACCGGTCCCGCAAGCGCACGGCCCGTGAGCCCCTTTGCAACCAGCGCGCCCGCTCCGATCGCAACGACACCGCCCGCGCGCGCCACCGCCTCGACCAACAGCGCCGCATCGAGCAATCCCGTCTCAGTCGAAGTGGCGACGTCGAAGAACCCGGCTTCTGCGAGCGCCGCGTCCAGCGCGAAGTCGTACTCGCCCTTCCCCGCAATCTCGATCGCACGCGCGGCACCGGCGTGCTGCGCCAGCAGTGCATCCACCGCCAGGGCGATCGCAACCTGCTCGTCACTCAATTCGAAATTCATATCCGCCCACACGCAATGGATAGCCGGGTGGGCGCGCGCATCGTGATCACTCCCGCGGCAACCCGAGCACGCGACTCGCGATCAGGTTGAGATTCACCTCGGTCGTGCCGACCGCGACACCCGCCGTCATCGCGAGCCGGAACTGCGCATCGGCGAACGAGCCGTATTCGAGCGCATCCGGCCCGAAGAGTTCGAGCGCGAGCTCCGACACCACGCGCTCCGCGAGCGTCCCTGCGACGCGCGCAACATTGGTGTCGGCGCTCGGCGGGAGCCCGTGCGCGCGCTGGTCAATCACGCGATAGCTGAGCAGCCGCGCCGCTTCGCAGACCGCGCGCGCTTCGCCGAGTTTCTCGAGCACGGTCGGGTCGTCGAGCAGCCCGCGCGATCGCGCGCGTTCGGCCAGCACGTCGAGCGTGAGCGCCGCCCGCGCGTAGCGCGCCGCACCGACGCGCTCGAACTGCAGTGCGTAGCTGACGACGTCCCAGCCTTCGCCCTCGGGCCCGAGCCGGCACGCAACCGGCACCCGCGCGTCGCTGAAGAACACCTCGTGGAAGTAGCGGTCGCCCACCACCGACGGGATCTCGCGCACCGTGACACCGGGCGTGTCCATCGGAACCAGCAGCACGCTGATCCCGTGATGGCGTTTCGATGCGGGGTCCGTGCGCACCAACAGAAAGCAGAACTCGGCGTGATTCGCGTACGAAGTCCAGATCTTCGAGCCGTTGACGACGTAGTCATCTCCGTCACGCAGAGCCAACGTGCGCAACGCGGCGAGATCCGAGCCGGCTTCGGGTTCCGAGAAGCCCTGACACCAGAACGCCTCGCCGCGCGAAATGCGCGGCAGGTGCAGCCGCTTCTGCTCCTCGCTGCCGTAGCGCATGATCGCGGGGCCGATCCAGTTGACGTTCATGTACTGCGGACCGCGCGGTTCGCCGCGCGCCCACAGCTCCTCGCCGAGGATCGCGTGGCGCCACGGCGGCGCATCGCGACCGCCGAACGCGGCGGGCCAGTGCTGCGTCAGCCAGCCGCGCGCGGCGAGCGCCGCACAGAAGCGTCGCGAGAACGCGACTTGCGCGTCCGAGCCGGGCCCGCCCTTCGCGATCTCATCCCAATCGGGCGGCAGCTCGACGTCGAGCCACGCGCGCAGCTCGGCGCGAAACGCGAGATCGCCATCGGACCAGCCGAACTCCATTGGAAACCCCGGGCGGATGCGGCTCCACGGTACTCAGCCCTGGGCCCGCTTGCCAAAGCCGGATCCTCAGATGGTTGGCGCGCCGGAGATCAGCGGCAACGGCCGCGCTATGCGGCTTCGCCCGCCGCGAACACCCGCTCGTGGAAGGCGTCGGTGAAGAACTCGGCGTCCACCGTCTCGGGTCCGGTGTAGATGGCGAGGAGCGGCATCAGCAGCGACGGGTCGGCGGCGATCCGCCCGAACGCGCGACCGCGTCGCTCGAGATCACGCGGCTCGAAGCGCGCGTTCAGGCTGGTTGCGAACGCGGCGGACGCGCGCAGCCGCCGCAGCCGCTCGCGTCGCTCGCTGGCGTACGGCTCGAAGCACCCCGCACTCCACGCTTCGCTTCCGGTGAGGATCTCGCCGACGATCCGCGCATCGCGCAATGTGATCGAGAGGCCCTGGCCAATGATCGGGTCGTTGTAGCCAGCGGCGTCGCCGATCAGCACGACACCTTCGCAGTACGGCTGGTCGAGCCATGCGTCCTGACTCGGGTAGGTGCGGCACGGACCCGCGGGTCGAGCCGCCGCGATGGCTTCACTGTTCGGAACGCAGGGCGTCGCGAAGGCCGCGAGCATCCGCGCGGCGCCGCCGGCGCCCGCGAAACGGCCGCGATCGCTCGCCGCGAAGTCCGCATAGAGACGCACCTGGCCGCGCCCCTGCGGAAACACCAGATAGTGGATGTCGCCGATCTTGCCGCCGGCCTGCAGATCCTGCGGCCAGCCCTCGGCGCCGTCGATCAACAGACCGGCGATCAGATGGTCGATCGGCGCCTCCTCGAGCGCGAAGCCGAGCTGGCGCCGCACCGACGAGGCGCGGCCGTCGGCGCCCACGATCAGCCGCGCGCTCACCGTGCTCTCGGCGCCGTCATCGCGAAATGCGACACGGGGATCGCTGCCGGCGCTCACCCGCACGTCGCTGACACCGCGGCGTAGCTCGACGCCGGAGAGGGTCGCCTGCGCGATCGCCTCGTTCTGCATCACGACGTGCTCGAGACAGAGCGGACCGGGCACGCCGGGCAAGAGCGCGCCGATCGGCAGAGGGTTCGCGGAGGCCTCGGCGACCGGCACGAGTTCGTCGTATCCGATGTGGCGCGCGAGATGGTGGCCACCAGCTGCGAGGAATCGCTCGTAGAGGCCGAGACGGCGCAGCTCGGCTACGCCCCACGGCGCCATCCACTCGCCGCGCACGCGATCGGTGAAGACCGTCTCGCGCTCGAGCATCAGCACACGGAGGCCTGCGCGGGCGAGGAATCCACCGAGCGCCGAGCCACCGATGCCGCCGCCAACGATCGCTACGTCCACGTCGCTCATGCCGTCGCCTTCCTCGTCTGCGCGCTGCCGCGTGTGACCGTCACTCGTACCGCAGCGCGGCGATCGGATCGAGGCGCGCCGCCTTGCGCGCCGGATAGAAGCCAAAGAACACGCCGACCGCGCCAGAGAACAGCAGCGAGCCAACGACGGCGCCCAGCGAGATCAACGTTGGCCAGCCCGCGAGCACGGAGACGAGTCGCGCGGTGGCGATGCCGAGCAGCACGCCGCCGATGCCGCCGACGAAGCTCAGCGTGATCGCCTCGACCAGGAACTGCAGCAGGATGTGGCGACTCTTCGCGCCCACCGCCATCCGGATGCCGATCTCGCGGGTTCGCTCGGTCACCGACACCAACAGGATGTTCATGATCCCGATGCCGCCGACGAGCAGCGAGATCGACGCGACCGCCAGCAGCAGGCTCGTCATCACGCGCGTCGCGCTGGCGGACGCCTGCGCCATCTCGTTCAGATCGCGTACCGAGAAGTCGTCGTCCTGCCCCGGCTGGATGCGATGGCGCTCGCGCAGCAGCGCGGTGACCTGTTCGTTCGCGGCCCCGATCTCGCCCTTCGACGCCGCCGTAACGAAGATCATGTCGACCGAGCCGACGAACTCGGTGCCGAGCACGCGCCGCTGGGCGGTGTTGAAGGGAATCAACGCGACGTCGTCCTGATCCTGGCCCCAGGTGGTCTGCCCCTTGCGCTCGAGCACGCCGATCACGCGGAACGGAACCCCCTTCAACCGAATTGTCGCGTCGATCGGGTCTTCGCCGCGAGCGAAGAGCGAGTCGACGACGGTTTGTCCCAGCACGGTGACACGGGCCGCCGCATCTTCGTCGCGCTGGCTGAAGAAGCTCCCTTTTGCGAGGCCCCACTGCCGCACCTTGGCGTAACTCGGCGTCACGCCTTGCACGGAGGTAGACCAGTTGGTGTCGCGATAGACCGCTTGCCCGACCTGGCGCTTGAACCAGGTCACCTCCGCCACGGCGGGCGCCTCGGCGCGGAGCGCCTCGCCGTCGCTCACGCTGAGCGTCGAGGCGCCGCCCCAGCCCGATCGCACGCCGCCACTGGTCGTGGCGCCCGGAATCACCATCAGCAGGTTGGTGCCGAGACTCGCGATCTGCTGCTGCACGGCTGCGTCCGCGCCGCGCCCGATGCTCACCATCGCGATCACCGCGGCGACGCCGATCACGATGCCGAGCGTCGTCAGCGCCGAGCGCATCTTGTTGCGGCGCAGCGCGCGCAGCGCCGCCCGCATCGTCATCAGGAAGACCCTCACGCGGAAGCCTCGACACGCATCGCGGTCTGTCGGAGGTCCGAAACCACCTCGCCGTCGCGGAACGTGATCACGCGGCCGAGGTAGCTGGCGATCTCCGCTTCGTGCGTCACCACCAGCAGCGTGATGCCCGAATCGCGCTGCAGGCGCTGGAAGATCTCCATGATCTCGCGGCTCGACTTCGAATCGAGATTGCCGGTCGGCTCGTCGGCGAGCAGCAGCCGCGGCCGGTTCACCAGCGCGCGCGCGATCGCGACGCGCTGCTGCTGGCCACCGGAGAGCTGGCTCGGTGTGTGGCGCTCGCGCCCGGCGAGTCCCACCGAGCGCAGCGCCTCGCGCGCGCGCGTTTGCTGTTCCGCCGCGGAAACGCCGGCGTAGACCAGCGGCAGTTCGACGTTCTCGAGTGCCGACGTGCGCGGAATCAAGTTGAAGCTCTGGAACACGAAGCCGATCTCGCGGCTGCGGATCTCCGCACGCATGTCGGCCGAAGCTTCGAGGATTTCGCAATCGCCGAAGCGCAAGGAGCCACGTGTCGGTTGGTCGAGACAGCCGAGCAGATTCATCAACGTCGACTTGCCCGAACCGGAGGCGCCCATCACTGCAACCGCTTCGCCGGCATCGATCGAGAGCGTGACGCCGCGCAGCGCCTCGACGCGCATGTCGCCGGCCTCATACACCTTCCAGAGCTCGCGGACTTCGATGAGCGGCGCCGTCATGGATCAGCGCATGCGCTTCGGCATGAACGGCGAGCCGGCTGGCGCGGACTTTTCCGCGGGCCGACCGAGCCCGACCACGACGGCTTCGCCTGCTTCGACGTCGCCCGCCACCACTTCGGCGAAGCGGTCGTCGCGCAGTCCCACCTGGATCTCGACGCGTTGCAGCGCGCCGTTCGGATCGAGCCCGTAGACGGCGGACCCGATCGGCGAGTTCGGCGGGACGCCCGCCGCTGCGCCAGCCTCCGCATCTTCCGGGCTGAAGCGCAGCGCGCGCGCCGGAACGCGCAACACATCGTCGCGACGCGCAGTGGTGACCGAGACCGTCGCCGTCATGCCGGGCTTCAGCGCGAGGTCCGGGTTCGCCACCTGGATCACGACGTCGTAGGTGACGACGTTCTGCACGGTGATCGGCGCGTTGCGCACCTGCACGACGCTGCCTGCGAAACTACGCGCTGGGTACGCGTCAACCGTGAAGGACGCTGGCTGTCCCTCGTGCACGCCGCCGATGTCGGACTCGGAGACGTTCGCGTTCACCTGCATCTTGGTCAGGTCCTGCGCGATCTTGAAGAGCTCGGGCGTCTGGAAACTTGCCGCGACGGTCTGACCGACATCGACACTGCGCGACACCACCACGCCGTCCACCGGTGACGTGATGTTCGTGTAGTCGAGGTTGATGCGGGCCTCCGCAAGCTGGGCGTCGGCTTGCTGCACACCGGCCTGCTCGAGCGCGAGCTGCGCCTTCGCCTGCTCGAAATCGCTGCGCGCGCCATCGAGATCGTTCTGTGCGATCAGGTTGCGCCCGCGCAGCGTCTGGTTGCGCGCGAAGTTGAGCTGCTTCAGCGCGAGGTCGGCGCGCGCTTTGTCCACCCTCGCCTTGGCATTCGCGAGGCCCGCGTCGGCCTGCAACACCTTCACCTGGAACGGCCGCGGATCGATCCTCGCGACCAGCTGGCCCTTGGTGACGGCCGAGTTGTAGTCGGCGTGCAGCTCGAGAATCGGGCCGGACACGTAAGAGCCCACGGTCACCGTGGTGACCGGGTTCACGGTGCCCGTCGCGGTCACGATGACTTCGATCGGACCGCGGTCGGCCGCTTCGGTGAGATAGCCCTCGCCCGCGGGCGCGCCTTCGCGCGACCAGAACCAGAACGCCGCGCCGGCGGCGGCGAGAACGATCCCGGCCGTGACGATCGCGCGCGCTGCATTCACGGCGTGGGAAGCTCCTGGCCGATCGCCTGCTCGAGAGCGGCGACGGCGATCTGATGGTCGTAGAGCGCGCCGACGCGTTCCGCCTCGGCACGCGCGCGTTGCACCTGCGCGTCGGTGAGTTCGATCACGTTGCCGACGCCGGTCTCGTAGCGACCTTCTGCCAGCGCGAGGTTCTCGCGCGCCTGGTCGGCGGCGCGCGAACTGACGTCGATACTTTGGGCGAAGCGCGTGACGTCGAGCAGCGCGCGCCGCACTTCGAGCGCGATCTGTTGCCGCAACGTGCGTTCGTCGGCGCGCAGGACGCGCAGCTTCGCGCGTGACTCGGCGACGCGTGCGGCCGTGAGACCACCGCTGAAAAGCGGCACGTTCACGTTGGCCCCAAACACCCAGTTGTCGGAGAGCGGAAACTCGCTGTTCGACCAACCGTAGGAAGCGTCGGCGCTGACGGTGGGCAGATGCTCGCGCTGATGCTGCGCGACTTCCTGTTCCGTCGCGCGCTGCAACGCGACGAGGCTCTGCAACTCGGAGCGATTCTCGTAGGCTGCGGCGAGCGCGCTCGCTTCGCCCAGCGTCACACGACTGCGTCTAGACTCATCGGCGATCTCGAAATCGAGCGGGCCGTCGAGACCGAGCGCATTGCGCAGCGTCTGTTCGGCGACGTTCGCGTTGTTGCGCGCGGCGAGCAGGTCCAGCTCGGCCTGCGCGAGCAACACCTCGGAGCGCGTCACGTCGATGCGCGGCGCAAAGCCGACCTCGTTGCGACCGCGCGCCTGCGCGAGTTGCTGGCGGTTGCTCTCCACCGTCTCTTCCGCGACGGCGAGCAGACGCCGCGCCGCGAGCAGGTCGAAGTAGGACTGCTTCACGTCGTACACCACCTGTTTGCGCTGCGTGTCCGCGTCGGCGCGCAGCGATGTCTCGCGCGCACGCGCCGCCTGGATCGCGGCGAGATTCTGACCGAAGTCGAAGAGCGTCTGCGACAGCGTGACGGCGCCGCTGTGGAAGTTCGAGATCGTCGATTGCGAAAGCACGCCGCTCGAGCCGGCGCCCGCCGACTGCGTGCGCGAAGCGAAGCTCGACTTGCGGCGGTCGGACGCATAGGCGCCGTTCAACTGGGGCAGATAGCCTGAGAAGGACTGGCGCACGCGCGCCTCGCCGCCCTCGACCTCGGCCGCCGCCGCTTCGAGATTTGGCCGGTTCGCCAGCGCGATTTCGATGCACTGCGCGAGCGTCTTCATCGCGGAGCCGGCGACCGGCGCAGCCGGCTGCGCGGTGACCCGGCCGGCCAGCGCGAGCCCGAGCAGCAGCGCGAACGCAGCGCGCCACGCGATGCCCAGGAACCGGCGATCCAGTTTTGGTGCGCGATTCAGTGCGCGCTTCAGTGGGCGATTTTGTGCGCGGCGGTTTCCATTCACGGGATTGCGTGACGGAATAGCGATCTCTCCACGGCATGCAAGCGAAGTGCGATCGGGGCTGAACCTTGGACTTTCTCGCGGCAGCAAGTCCCTGTATAGAAGAACTGCGAGGCCGGCGTCCGGCAGAGCGAGGAGAAGTCGAGTGCGCGTCCCGAGCTTCCCGGACTTCGACCCCACCACGCCCGTGCTGATTCGCACGCTGGCGGCGCGACATCGCGATCGTGAGCTGATCGTCGGCGATGACGGGCGGCTCACGTATGCCGAGGCGGATGCGATCTCGGCGCGGATGGCGCGATCGCTGCTCGCCGCGGGGGTTGGCAAGGGCACGCGCGTCGGGATCTGCTTCCCGAACGGACCCGAGTGGGTGCTCGCGTGGCTCGCGGCGACGCGCATCGGCGCCGTGGCGGTGCCGCTCAACACCTTCTTCAAGGCGCGCGAACTCGGCTGGATGCTGCGCCACGCGGACATCGCGGTGCTGCTGACGTCGGCGCGTCTCGGCAACAACGACTACCTCGCGCGGCTCGAAGAAGTGGCGCCCGAGCTGCGTGACGCAGCGCCCGGAGCGCTGCGCACGCCCGCCTTCCCGTTCCTACGCAGCGTCTACGCGTTCGGCGGCTGCGAGCGCGGGTGGGCAACGCCGGGCGAGTCGCTGCGCAACGAAGCCGCAGACGCGGCCCTCGACGAAGAGTTCCTGCGCGCAATCGAAGCCTGCGTCGCGCCGGCGGATCCGATGCTGATCCTCTACAGCTCCGGTAGCACCGCGGATCCGAAGGGCGCCGTGCACACGCACGGCACCGTCGTGCGTCACTCGTTTCAGCTCGCGCAGCTGCGCGGAGTGCGGGGCGACGATCGCATGTGGTCGCCGATGCCGTTCTTCTGGGTCGGCGGTCTGGTCTTTGGGCTGCTCGGCACGATGCACGCCGGCGCATGCCTGCTCACCGAATCGGTGTTCGATCCCGGGCGCACGCTGGCGCTGCTCGAGCGCGAACGCGCCACCGCGGCGGTCGGCTGGCCGCACTTCGGCAAGGCGCTCGTCGAGCATCCCGACTTCCCGAAGCGCGACCTTTCGGCGCTGCGCGCGGGCAACATTCCGAACCTGCTGCCGCCGCGTATTTGCCCGCCCGATCCGGAGCTGCGACCGAACGGGCTCGGCATGACGGAAACCTGCGGCCCGCACACCTACACCGGCGAAGGCGCGCTGCCCGAGGAGCGGCGCAGCTGCTTTGGCGCGGCGATCGCGGGCGTCGAGCACAAGGTCGTCGACCCCGATTCGGGTCGCGTGCTCGGCGCCGGCGAAGTCGGCGAGATCTGCGTGCGCGGCTACTCGCTGATGCAGGGCCTCCACAAGCGTGAGCGCGACGAGACCTTCGATCGGGACGGCTTCTATCACACCGGCGACGCCGGCCTCTTCACCGAGGATGGCCTGCTGTATTTCAAGGGACGCCTCGGCGAGATGATCAAGTCCGGCGGTGCCAACGTGACGCCGAGCGAAGTAGAGAGCCTGCTCGCGAGCTTCGCCGAGGTGAAGGAGGCGTTCGTCGTGGGCGTCGCCGATGCGCTGCGCGGCGAGAACGTCGCGGCCGCGGTGGTGCTGGAGCCGGGCGTGCACATCGCAGCGGGCGAACTCCGCGCGCGCGCGAAGGCGCAGCTCGCCGCGTACAAGGTGCCGCGCCACTTGATCGTCGCGGAGCACGACGCGCTGCCGTTCACCGACACCGGCAAGATCGACAAGCGCAAGCTGCGCGCGCTGCTGGAGGCGCGAATCGCAGCGGGCGAGGTCTAGGCCGCGGACAATGGCACCGTCTCTTCCGTCGGCGATGTCGCGTGCGGCGCGGTGACGAATGCGACGACGCCACACGCCGTGAGCAGCAAGCCCGCCCATTGTCGCGACGAGGCGACTTCGCCGAGCAGCAGCCAGCTCGCGCCGAGTGACAGCAGCGGGATGCTCGGCACCACGATCGCGGTACAGCGCGCGAGATCGAGTCGCGCGATCGCGCCGTACCAGACGAGCGTGCCGAGGAACGACAGCACCGCGCCTTGCAACACGAGCACCGGCAGGATTCGCAACAGCGCGCTCGTCTCGGGCAGACGCGCGATACCGCCGGTCGCGAACCACAGCGCCGCAAGCATCGCGCCGCCGTAGATGTAGCGCGCCGCCGTCAGCGTTCGCGGC
>Ga0315278_10005378_pt1 | contig 11638 bp, 8 predicted proteins | sample YL17G06_0_MG_FD_203880 | JGI IMG/M metagenome (GOLD analysis project Ga0315278, IMG submission 203880) | Sediment microbial communities from Yellowstone Lake, YNP, Wyoming, USA - YL17G06_0 | ecosystem: Environmental > Aquatic > Freshwater > Lake > Sediment | place: USA: Wyoming | collected... | reverse complement strand
AAAAAGCAAGTGAAAGAATTAGGATGAAAATGTTGTATTCCTGGTGGGGCTACAAAATTAAATAGATAAAGCCTTGATAAATAACAATATCAAGGCTTTTTTATTTATCCATGTGTCAACAATGCAGCAACATCTCAGTTAAAAAAAGCTATGTCTGGGATATGTCCCAGGTTATCGTGAGGGTGTGAAAAGTGGGAATTTGGGGTTGGGGGAATAATTAGGTATAATAATCACAACTGTCTGTTTCGTATTAAAATATTTATTGAATTAAATTTAACGAAATATAACTCAATTAGAATAAATTTGATATGCTGTATTGAAGGTGTAAAATATTAAGTTAAATAACTGGTTATGGAAGATACTGTTCCCTATGGTAAACGAACTTCTCAAAAATTTACCATTTAAAAAATTTTTATGCTCGCTCCGCCTCCATAGTAATTATTACGGCGGAGGCGCTAACCCCGCGGCAAGCAGCGGGGAACCGAGTTTACGAGCTCGCCGACATAGTCCCGCAAGGCGGGACTATGTCGGCCTAAGTGTGAAGGCAATGCGCTCGCAGGGATTCAATAAAAACCGCCACTTTTTATTCTGGCTTTAGTATAACTCCTGAATTTGAAATAAATACTCTAGGCTAATTTTTATATATTTACTGTTGAGTAATTGATATATTTTAGTTTTTTAAATAAGAAAGGGATTATTATGAAAAAACATTCATTAACACGAAGATCGTTTGTAAAGAAAACCTCAATTGGAGCAGCCGGTGTTGTTTTGACTGCAGGCGGGATAACATCCATTTATTCAGATGTAATTCAGGATGTTGATAAGCCTGCAATACTAGGGGGGAATCCGGTTCGCCAAAAAGGTTCTGGCCTTGCAGCTAAATGGCCTATTTATGATGATACAGATATACAAATGTATCTTGATGCATATAAAAGTGACAGATGGTCGGAATACAGTAATATTGAACAGGAGCGTGTATTCCAGATTGAAAAGAAATATGCAGAATTAATGGGAGTAAGTTACTGCGCAACAACAACCTCAGGAACAGCGGCACTGGAGACTGCCCAGCGTGCTATTGATATTGGTCCCGGTGATGAAGTTATTACACAGACTAATACCTTTATTGCCACAGCTCTTAGTACATTTAATTTATTTGCAATCCCGGTATTTGTTGATTCTGATCCGGAGACTTTTATGATAGATGCTGATAAAATAGAAGAACGTATCACAAGCAATACCAGAGCAATTCTTCCTGTTCATATAGGTGGGGCTGTAGCTGATATGGACAAGATAATGGCAATTGCAAATAAACATAACCTAATGGTTATTGAAGATGCCTGTCAGGCACATCTGGCAGAATGGAGAAATAAAAAAGTCGGTACTATTGGAAATCTGGGTTGTTTCAGTTTTCAGGCAGGTAAGAGTTTATGCAGTGGTGAAGGTGGTGCAGTAATCGGGAATGATGAATATCTGATGGCAAAATCTAAAGCCTATACACACATTGGAAGAGACCCCAGAGATAAAAAAAGAGGCTTTGCCGGGTCAAATTTCCGAATGACACCATTTCAGGCTTCTATTTTAATGGGACAGATAAGGCGTTTAGAAGTCCAAAGCACACTTCGTGATGAGAATTCTGCCCACCTGGAAAAATTATTAGGAGAAATTAAAGGAGTCCGGCCAACTAAAAAATACCTGGGACAAACACGTCGTGCATATTACGAGTATGGATTGATCTATGATAGTCAGTTTTTTAATGGTCTTCCTAAAGTGAAATTTCAGGAAGCAATGCAGGCAGAAGGTATTGGATTTGGAAATGGAATCGATTCATCTCTTCACAGCGATCCTTTTATTGAAACATATCTTAATTCACGGGCATTTCAAAAGATATTCTCCAGGGAAAGATTGGATAAATACAGAAAGGAAAATCTGTGTCCTGCTAATGAAAAAATAGGCAGAGAAACAGGTTTATCTCTAGGCCAGAGGGTATTTCTTGGCACGAAAAAGGATATGGAAGATATCGTAGCTGCAATAGTAAAAATTCAGAAAAACTCTTCTAAATTACTTTAATTATAGTATTGAAGCTCCTGCAGCCAGCTGCGAGGAATCTTCGATCCCCAAATAGGAATTTTATTTTTTATGCTCGCTCCGCCTCCATAGTAATTATTACGGCGGAGGCGCTAACCCCGCAGCAAGCAGCGGGGAACCGAGTTTAGGATCTCGCCGACATAGTCCCGGATGCGTTTGCTTTAATTGCACCTTGAAAGATTAACCTTACTTCTATAAATGAGGCTTACTTCAAAGATTGTGGTCTGTTGTGTTTTCATTTGAGTTTGATTAGTGATTAATAGAAATCGAGTAGGAAGTGAGTGAATAATTCACTCACTGTCCTCTCACACCACCGTACGTGCCGTTCGGCATACGGCGGTTCGTAAAGATAAAGATTTAGAGTAAACATCGGAAAGACAGGAAAAACCAATTTTGCGGAAGTGGTCATTGGTTAGCGAACATGCTGTAGATACGTCAGACCCTGGTAGACACTTTTTCTTAAATTGCTATGTGCACAAATAGAAAAAGTAGTTATGAATAAAGAAGCTAAAGAAGTTCTAAGAGTCAGATATAAAATGATTATTCTTGACTTTGCAAGGAGGCATGGGAATATTGCTAAAACATGCAGAGATTTTTATGTAACCAAATCATCTTTCTATAAATGGAAGAAAGCTTATGATCTTGGCGGCAAAGAAGGATTAAAAAGGAAGAAACCAATAGCTTACAATCATCCAAAGAAGATATCTAAGGAGGTTATTGACAAAATCCTTGAACTAAGAAAAGATTATAGCCTTGGGCCCGAAAGAATTAAATGGTATTTGGAACGATATCATGGGATGAAAGTATCAGAATCAAGTGTATCCCGGACATTGGTGAGAAACGGGGTCAGTCGACTATCTAAAAAGGCTTCCAGGAGAACTGTTCACACAAAAAGATATGCAAAGGAGACTCCTGGGCATCAAGTTCAGGTTGATGTTAAATTTGTCTCTCTTAATGATTCCATTGGCAATCCTATACGTCGTTTTCAATACACAGCAATTGATGATGCTACCCGCATTCGTGCTTTAAAAATATTTAAGAAACATAACCAGAGAAATGCTATTGAATTTATTGATCATATTATCGATAAATTCCCATTTCGTATTCACACCATCAGAACTGACCGGGGTCATGAGTTCCAGGCACAATTTCACTGGCATGTTGAAGACAAAGGAATGAGGCATGTTTATATTAAGCCCAGATCTCCTCAACTTAATGGAAAAGTTGAAAGATCTCATCGCACTGATCAAGAGGAGTTTTATCAGCTTTTAACTTATACAGATGACGTCGATTAAAATAAGAAACTTAAGAATTGGGAAGAATTTTATAACTTTAATCGCCCGCATGGAGCTTTCGAAGGGAAAACACCTTATGAAAAACTAAATAGCATATTAAAATCTATCTAAAAGAGTCTACCAAAAGTTGAAGTATTACAATTGCAATATAACCCTGTCTTTCTCTGTTGTGTCGTGTCAAAGCCACCCAAACAGTATTAAGGTTTTATTTACTCGCCAGGCAAAAAGTCCTGCTAGTCCGATGAGTATTAAATTAAATGTCAAAGATAATGGTGCATAAACTTGTATTCCGAGAATAATAGTTGTCAAAACCAGGAACAGACAAACAGTCGCAAGGCGTTTTCGAAGAACACGAAATGGTTTTACCGATGCAAGAAAATTGTCGGGAACTTTTGTTTCGGCAGTGATGTCTTTGAAGAATAAATCAATTTTCGGTTGAAGTGAGAAATGCACATACGAAAGCAATCCCATTAGTGTGAACAAAAGAATTGTCTTTGAAAGAAGAATGTAATTTGTCCATAATGTTTGAATTCCCCATTGTCCATAAATGAGTAAAAGAATTCCCGAAATAAAAACAGAAAGTTGAAAAACATAACACCTTATTGCACCGTGTCTGATAATATTTTCCATATAACGATCTGTTCCGAAGTTGAACGATGAACCCATCAAAGCCCGTTCATTAACTACTATGAGATTGAAAAGCGGAATGGACATAAACACAAAACTTATAATGTGCCACAACTTTAAAACTTGGTAGAGATTGCCCATAGAATTATTTTTAGAAAGTTACAACTTTGTCTGCTTCTTTTATCATTTCATACAAATCGTTCAATGTTGAAAGCGGACAAAGTTCTGTCCCACTTGAGTTACGAATTTTTAAACAAGTCCCGCAAGCGAAGATTTCACCTTTTGTTGCAACAAATTTTTCCATTTGTTCTTTGATGTTGAATTTGTCGTTGCTCATTTGTTCCGCTTCAACGCCTTTACTGATAAGAAAAATTTTTACTGCCTCTTTTTTGCCGATAGAAAAATTAGCTAAGCGAAAAGCGTTCCAGGATGTTTCAGGGTCGTTTGTTGATATTACAATTGCTATTTTCATTTTTCTCAGGTTAGTCACTTCTTCTTTAGCTTGTTTGTTCTGACATGAGAGCATCAAAAAAAGTATCAAACATGCCAAGATTACACTTAAGTACTTACTTGTTTTCATTTTTAATTTTTTATGGATGAATAATTGGTCAAGCATTTTAAGCAAAGTTAATAGATATAATTATGGAAGTTAAGTTTTTATTTCATCATGGTTTATTAATGCTATTCTGTCAATATAAAGTTGCGTGTTATTTAAAGATACTATACATGTCAGATGTAATATACATATAATCATTCATTAGGATCATCATAAGACCTGCCGCTATCCATGGGAATTATGACAGCCGGCGATCATAGCATTGAATACTATGTTTTTTAAGTACTCTTATTAAATATTATATTAATACGTTACGCTTCCTTAAATTTAGCTTTTGGTCTCGGATGGGCTATTTTTGAACATTTATCATTGAAGTTAAATTTGTGCATCCTATGAACAGAATCGTTATGGCATTTTAGGCAGTCTGTTTCTTTTGGCAGGAAGGTTTTTGTAATGAATTCTCCTTTATGGCATGCTTCGCAAGTTACTCCTTCTTCTTTTTTGTAGGTAGCTGCAAAGGAAGATGAGTCAAGACCACCACCTGTAACGTGGCATTTTAAACAGACTGAACTTTCCTGAGGATTTTCTTTTACATTGGCATTTTTCGCATAACGCATTGCCTTTTTAGAAGCAAGGCTTTTGAAAGCTTTTGAATGTGGGCTACTTTTCACAATATAATACTGGAAACCCATCTCTTCGGTATTATGACAGATCGAAGCACATTTTTCTATACCGACGTACTGGTATTTTGATTTTTCCTGCACAAATCCGCTCATCCCTTCGTGCAATAGAAAGACAGATTTTTCAAGAATTTCATTAGCCTGATCAGATTGAATTGAGCCAATGATTGTAATGAAACTAAAAGTTATTGTTAGAATGGAAACTGATATTTTTTTACTTGTTTTCATCATAATATAATTTTAATTTCAAAGGTATGATAGCTTGCCCCGCTTAGGCGGGAGAACCGCACATGTTGATAAAATTATATTTATAAGTGTTTAGCTTCGCTGAGCTCGCAAGCTCTGTTGTGTAAGCATAACATGTGGGTTTCATATCACTAAAAAAGAAATCCATTTCCGTTTATTCCTGTTTAACTGTTTCACCTGCTACAGTCGTGAAAATCCTGACAGTAAAAAATTGCACTCCCGAATCGGGGACTCGCAGGCTCCTTTCTCCATTAGCGTCAATTAATCCGGATTGGGCATTTATTATCTCCTTTCCCTGTGAAGCATTTACTTCTAATATTGGTATCTGCGTCGAAAGTGACCATAACTCAACCGAAGACTCATGAAAAGGTCGGTATTTTTGAACCGTGCCCGAATTGATACAATGAACAATGAATTGTGCTCCCATTTGTTTTAGTTTCCAGGGTAAATAAGGATTTGGCATTGTAGTATAACCTGGCGTTGCCCAAAGATCGTTACAGATAAGAATGCCAAATCTGAATCCATTCCACTCAAAGGTCCTTAATTCCCCTTCAACATAATCAACCATTTCTCCGGATCCAGGCAGGTCAATATTACTGCAACGTAAAATCTTGGAATATGCTCCTATAAAATGACCTTCCGGCGTGTATACCCGAACCTGGTTGAAGCAGAACTCCTTTCCCTTTATTAGTTCTTTGTAACAGGTACCCAACATTAGTCCCACCTTCATTTTTTCAGCCACAGATTTAATTTCTCCCAGAGCAATTGTTAATTCGCTCTGGATAAAGTTACTGGTATATCCTGATAACGAGCCTTCAGGAGTAACCAGGAAACTTGCTCCTTCCTGAGCCGCTTTCAGGATACCAGTAATGATCTGCTCCTGATTATTTTTTATATCATGGGTCACAGTCATTTGTAAACCAGCTAATAGAATTGATGATGTTCCTTCTTTAACCTGAGCTGACAGTTGTCGTATGGTTAAAGGAGCAAAAAGTAGAAGAGCAATATAAAAAAGCCTTATGACAAGTATTGACTGTTTCATTGGTTTTGGTGTTTGAACACTTTATTTAAATTCTGTTGTTTACTATATAAAAAAATAAAGAATAAAGATACCTGATTTTAAGGCAAATTCTATAATAAGTTTCCATATTAATATCAGGTAATAATCCTACAACATACGCAATTAAAAAATAAAAAATATAGCACTGGCGATGCCCAATATCAATACTATCCAACCAGTGGAATAATTTTTCCTGATTTTATACCACATTACCCAGCTACTTATACATAAAAAAATCAGAGGGTAGTAGTTTTTCATTTCTTTTGCTCATTTTTTACTTTTACTTTAACTTTATGTCATTTGTTTCTTATTCCCAAACAAGTTAGAATATTATTATTCATTACCGATAGTCATATTGAAGAATAACAGAAATAACTGATTAATCAATGTATTCACTGTTCTTAGTTAATCTGTTAAAGTAGCATTAAACAATGGCGCGGTTAAATTTTACATACGTCAATAGAAAAGAACCTAATAATTTATTCAATGACCCACAATATTTGAGTAAAATGATTCTGATTGGTTTCTTTCAGTAGTCCATCCTCATTGTTAACGCATAAATTCTTTTTACTTTTGCTAATAACCTGAAATTATTAACAGCCTTAATAAAACTTCGTGCGGGGCATGTACTACTCTTATCGTTTACCAGCTTCGCACGGGGACGGCAAGAACTGCGCCATGGCGGCTGACACCGTCATCACAAACTGTACAAACCCACTGCCTTTGGATACAAACCTAGTCATTTCATAATACTATAAAATCTCAAACCATTATTTTACCTAAATTTGGTACAAAACAGGTTATAAAAGCTTGTCTGATTTACAACAATAATCTACCATCCCGATTAATAATATTTAAAGCCATGAAAAAGAAATTAATTTTACTTGCATTTTGTTTAGCCATATTTTTATTCCAGTCTGTTTATTCAACTGATTGGCCTATTCTTAAAAAATATGACCAGGAGCATATCTATAAAATAGCTCTCCCGATTGGAGGTATTGGCACAGGAACTTTATCTCTTGGCGGCAGGGGAAATCTTCAGGATTGGGAAATAATGAATAGCCCGGCAAAAGGCTATAATCCGGGCTCTGGAAGAAATAATTCTGCTTTTTTTGCACTCTTTACCGAGGTTGAAGGGAAAAAAGATCTTCGCCTGATGGAAGGGCCTGTGCCATTTTACCAGTTTGAAGGAAGTTCAGGAGCTATAGCAACTAATCATGGGCTGCCCAGATTTAATGAGGTCTCTTTTGATGCTGCATATCCTTTTGGTCAGGTGAACCTTAAAACCCCTCAAATTCCGGTAAATGTGAAAATTAAGTCATTCAACCCATTGATCCCCGGAGACATTGAGAATAGTAGTATACCAATGGCTATTCTTGATTTTGAGTTGACAAACACATCAAATAAAGAAATTCCATTTAGTATATGTGGAACGATGCAGAATTTTATTGGAGAAGATGGTAGTCAGGGGAAAGCAGTTGGTAATAAAAACACCTTTCGTGAGGAGCAGGGAATGGATGGGGTATTTTTCACATCTGATGGGGTTGATAAAAAAGCTGAACAGTGGGGAAATATGACATTGATAAGTACTTCAAAAGGTAGTATATCGTACCGAACAGCATGGATGCCTGAACGTTGGGGTTCATCTATATTGGACTTTTGGGATGATCTTTCAATGGATGGAAAACTTGAAAACAGAATAGATGAATTATCAAGTAAACCTATGGCATCTCTGGCGGTTAGTGATGTGCTGCCACCAAAAGGTACAAAGACAATTAGGTTTCTGATTACATGGTATTTTCCAAACAGAACAGCTTGGTCTGTGGAACCATTGCAAAATTACTATTCTATAAAATATACAAGTGCCTGGGACGTGGCTTTGAAAACAGTACCTAAATTACCTTATCTGGAAAACAAGACAATCGAATTTGTTGATGCATTTTGTCGCAGTGAGATTCCTATAGAAGTAAAAGAATCCGCATTGTTTAATATAAGCACATTAAGAACACAAACCTGTTTTCGTTTGTCAGATGGCAATTTCTATGCCTGGGAAGGATGCGATGATAAAATTGGATGTTGTTTCGGATCATGTACTCATGTGTGGAATTATGAAACAGCGACAGCCTTTCTTTTCGGAGACCTGGCACGGACAATGCGCAATGTAGAATTTGCACTTGCAACAACAGATGATGGCTTGATGAGTTTTCGTGTAACATTACCTTTAGAAAAAATAGCTGATTTTTCTAAAGTCGCAGCCGATGGTCAAATGGGTTGTATTATAAAATTATTCAGAGAATGGCAGTTATCTGGGGATGATATATATCTTAAGGAACTCTTTCCTAAAGCAAAAAGCGCATTAAGCTATGCCTGGATCAAAGGAGGCTGGGATGGGGACCAGGATGGTGTTATGGAAGGTGTTCAGCATAATACAATGGATGTTGAGTATTATGGTCCAAATCCTCAGATGACAATCTGGTATCTTGGTGCATTACGTGCCATGGAGGAAATGGCAATTTATCTGAAAGACAATGAAATGGCTTCAAAATGCAGAAAGCTCTTCCTCAGCGGTAGTAAATGGACAGATGAGAACCTGTTTAATGGCGAGTATTATATCCATAAAACAATAGTCCCTAAAAAAGAAGATATACCCCCGGAGCAACTAGTTGGAATGGGATCGACTGATTATGGAAATCCAGATTACCAACTTGGCGAAGGTTGTCTTGTAGACCAACTTGTCGGTCAATATCTGGCGCATATTTGTGGATTGGGATACCTTGTAAAAAAAGAGAATGTTGCTAAAACCCTCCAAAGTATAATGAAATACAATTATAAAACTGTCCTTTCAGATCATTTCAACTGCTTTCGGAGTTATGCCCTTGGTAATGAGGCAGCTTTGCTTATGGCTTCTTATCCAAAATCAAGACCTGTAAATCCATTCCCATACTTTACCGAAGTAATGACAGGCTTTGAATATATTGCTGCCATCGGAATGCTATATGAAAGTCAAATTCAAGATGGTTTGAAATGCATTTCCAATATCCGCGATCGTTATGACGGACGAAAACGAAGTCCTTTCGATGAAGCTGAATGTGGCCATCATTATGGCAGAGCTATGGCAAGCTGGTCTGCTCTGCTGGCACTAACCGGATTTCACTACTCCGGGGTTACTAAAGAGATAAAATTTGGAGACATTTCCGGTAAATATTTCTGGTCAAACGGATATTCTTATGGGACGGTGGAAATTTCGCAGGAGGATGGATCTAGATTATTAACTTTGAACGTATTAAATGGTAAAATTGATATTTCTAAAGTTACAATTGAGGGTTTTGGTTCAGCTTCTCTTAAGAAGGAGAAGTCAATACCAACCGGAGGGAAAGAGTCTTTTAAAATAAAGGCCAGTTCCCAACAATCGGGTTTATACAATTTACGTCCCGTTTCACGGGACAAGTTGTCATGGTATCTATGTGACTCAGTGCCCGTTAAGCCGGGAGAGAGACTCAGTTCTATTCTTAAGCTAGCGAGTGATGTGCGACATGATTATTTTTCGATAAATTCTAATATGAAGATTATTAGTTGATTAATTTGATTTTGAATTGATGTTAGTCAGAATTAATACAGCAGAGTTCCCATGAAAGAACACAATACAATTAGTAAGGCAATTGAAAAATTATTTTCAAAGATACAAGTGCTGAATCTCAGAAATCTTAATATTTCAGAATACAATAGAAATTACTTAACAAAATATATCAGCAATTATTCTTTTTACATGTCCATATATTCACAGTTATTACAAAAAGCGTTAAAAAAATTAAACAAACCTGTTTCTGATAGCACGTTCATCGATTATGGAGGGGGATGTGGAATACTATCTTATTTAGCAAAAGAAATCGGATTTAAAACTGTTGTTTATAATGATATTAATGAAATTTCTGTTCTTGACACACGAATTATTTCCAGAAGCCTGAGCATTGAAATTGATTATTATATATGTGGTGATGTAGAAGAGTTTATTAATGAAATGAACCTCTGCAAAATAAAACCTTATTTAATATGCTCGATCGATGTATTGGAACATATATATGATCTCGACTTTTGGATTAAGACTATTGCTAAAATAAATAGTGAATATTCACTTCTATTTATGACAAGTGCTAATCCCGGGAACCCGTTTATTAGACATCGGCTTAAAAAATTACATATTAAATCTGAAAACAGAGGATTTGAAAAAAATGTGAGACGGGAAAATATATTTCTGAACACTTCATTTTTAGAGGAAAGGGAAAGAATAATTAGAAATGAATTCCCTGATTTAAAAAATAATGACATTAAAATACTGTCTTTAAAAACCAGAGGACTTAGAATAGATGATATCGAAAAAGTTGTTTGCGATTATATCCAAACCGGGGAAATCTGTTATAAAATAAAACACCCGACAAACACTTGTGACCCTTATACGGGAAGCTGGACAGAAAAACTAATAGATTTAAAACAGCTAAAGATTTTAATTAAGAGTAATAATCTCATTGTTGATATCAGTAATTCTTTCTATGGGTACTCTGATAACAAAATATTAAATATATTTAAATACATATTAAATCAACTGATCAGGGTATCAGGGTCAAAAAACTTGTCTTTTTCGCCTGCTTTTACCCTGGAAATACAAAAGTCACTAACACAAAATATACAATATTAAAAAAGATTTATATTAAAGCCAGTAGTGCCAATCGATAGTTCCTGCTCACAAAAAACATTCAATCCCCAAGGTTATTTTATATTCAGAATTCTTCTTGAAGTATTACGCACTCTTAATAAATAGGTTCTGAAACCCTCAGTTAATGAGGTTTGATTTTTGAATTTGGGTGTTGCAAAAGTATTTTTCAGAACACTTACTCAACCATTTCCAGTAAACTTCTAAAAATCTCTGCTTCATTGACACCATGAACTCACCCCCCATGCCCCCCGCTATAGCGGGGCAGGCTCTCTCTGCTGCACCTCATGAACTCACCCCCCAGCCCCCTCTCTGCTACGCAAAGAGGGGGCGTAATGCAATGTAATTCAGGACATTCCCCCTCTTTACAGGGCGGAGCGT
>Ga0315278_10005377_pt1 | contig 11639 bp, 12 predicted proteins | sample YL17G06_0_MG_FD_203880 | JGI IMG/M metagenome (GOLD analysis project Ga0315278, IMG submission 203880) | Sediment microbial communities from Yellowstone Lake, YNP, Wyoming, USA - YL17G06_0 | ecosystem: Environmental > Aquatic > Freshwater > Lake > Sediment | place: USA: Wyoming | collected... | reverse complement strand
CGCAACCGCGCGGAGCGCGGAAGCCAATAACCCACGAGCTGGTCTATTGCTCTCCGCGCTTGCGCGCGGTGGCTGGATCTTCCGGTCGACCCGAGTACGGGTCGACCGGAAGATCCAGCGCTTCAGGAATCTCCAGCGCGTGTGGCGAAAACTCCCTCTTCTGCCGATAGCCGATTTGCGGTTGCGGCAACGGCGGAGGCAAGCTATGGGTTGGACAGGGACGCGCTCGTGAAGCTTCTCGCATTCATCACCGGCACCTCCATGCTCCTCGGTACCTATGCGTTGACGGCGCTGCGCCGGCGCGTCGGCGGCATGCTCGATCGCTGGGGGCGCGAGCCCGTCGACCGCTGGAATCCGGCAATGCCTACCGCGCCGAAGTAGCATCCCTCGCCCCCGATGACTGGCCGCATCAAGAAGATTCTCACGGACAAGGGGTTTGGCTTCATCGAGCCCGACGACGGCAGCGACGACGTTTTTTTCCACCGCTCGCGTCTCGGAGCGAAGACCCAGTTCGAAGACCTACGTGAGGGTGACGAGGTGCAGTTCCAGGTACGGCCCGGCGAGAAAGGCCCTCAGGCCTTCGACCTGCGGACGCGTTAGCATCTTCAGACACTCTTCCCCCAGAAAAACCGGCGTGCTAGATGCACCTCCTCTCGTCATCGACGGGCGGAGGGGCGGCTGGCAAGCCATATCCTGAGATTGACGAGAATTTACTGAAAACGGGAGGAAAGGCCGGATGGCTTACATCATCACCAGACTGTGCCGGGATTGCGTAGACACAGGCTGCGTCGCCGTGTGCCCCGTCGATTGCATCTACCGCTATCAGGGAAGCGACACCGCGAAGTTCCCCAATCAGCTGTACATCCACCCCGACGAGTGCATCGATTGCGGCGCCTGCGAGCCGGAATGCCCGTGGCAGGCGATCTACGAAGAAGAGGCGGTTCCCGCCGGCTGGCAAGACGATACCAAGCTCAACTACGCGATCATGGAGAACATGGCCGACTTCAAGGTCGCGCAGCTTGAGAAGATTCCGCACCCGAGCGCCGATCAGGTCGCCGAGAACAAGAAGAAGTGGGGCCTCAGCTCCTAGGCCCTACACGTCGGCGATCGAGATGCCTTGCGCCGCGATGAGCTCGCGGCACCGCTCGCGATATTCCGCGTAGCCGCCCGCGCGGACGCCCAGCCAATCGTCGGGGCTCTCAGCGCGCAGGCCCGCAGAGAACGGTACGTTCAGTCGCCGCGCGTAGACGAGCAATTCGCCGACTTCAGGCGCACGAAAGGTCGGCGCCTGCACGTCTTCGCCGGAGACGATCACGAGCACCGCCGCATCCACGCCGGTCACGCCTTCGAACAGGCGGATCGGACGCACGTTCGCATCACTGCCCACCCCGGGGGCCGACTGCGGCCCGATGCCCTCTCGCGCCATCCGCCCGACCGCCTCGGCGGCTGTCTCGGGATCGAGAACGCGTTGCCCGCGCTCGGCGGACAGCGGGAGGTAGAGGACGCCTCGGGCCGACGTCGGCTCGACGTCGGCGAAGACTTCCGCGACGAGCCGCGACGACTCGCGGGGATCTTCGCGGTCGAGGCTCGCGAGCATCGCGCGGTAGGTCGGACCGGCGAGAAAATCGCCGACCATTCGTCGTGCCGCCTCGGCGACCAACTCGATCCCGCGCTCGAGCGGCGCGGTTTCTTCCTCGGCGGCGCGTGCGGTACGACTTGCCCGCCGCACCCCCGCGGCGATCCGCGTCGCGGCGAGGTATAGCCGCTCCGCCTCGGCCGCCAGCGGCCGGTAGCGGCGACTTTGCTCGAGCAGCTCGCCAATCGCGACGACGTGGGCTTCGATGCGCTGAAAGGGGTCGGACATGAAGGGCTACAGGCTACAGGTAAAGTCTTCGTTGTGCCTCTACCCGTAGTCCGTAGCCCGTAGCGGATCCTAAGACTTGCGCAAGTTCTTCAGCGCCTCGTCGTTTTCCTCCATCAACGCGTCCATGCTCGCGATCGCCTTGAGCAGCAGGCCGCGAGCGGCCTTCAGCTGACTCTTGCCTTTGGCCAGGACCACGTAGTCCTTCTTCGACTCGGCACCGATCATCGAGTCGAGGGCCGCGCGCAGGTCCTCCCATCCCTTGCGGTAATGGGTGTGAAGGTCGCCGAGCTCCGGCGTCAGCGGGCGATACGCCGACACCTCACGGATGTGCTCATCGAGCGTCGGCAAGGCTCCCTTCAGCGTCCGCAGCACGAAGTCGTCCTCGACGTATTGCGACTCCTCGACGTCGTCGATCGCCTGAAAGATCGCCTTCTCCTTCTCCTCCCATTTCTGCAGCTCGGCGCTGTAGTTGTGGAGGTCGGTCACGACCTCCTGGGAAGACCCACGATGCGGGATGCACGAAGCGACGGCAAGGATCAGGGGGGCGATCAGCAACGAGAGGCGTGCACGGGTTTTCATAGGCTCATCAGGTATCGGATCAGCGTTCGCACTCCGAAACCGGTTCCCCCTTTCGGGCAATAGGCCCAATCCTTATCGGCGAATGCGGGGCCGGCGATGTCGAGATGCGCCCAGGCCCCGCCGTCGACGAACTCCTGGAGAAATAGCCCGGCAGTGATGGCGCCGGCAAACCCGCCGCCGACATTCTTCAGATCGGCGACCGAGCTCTTGAGATCGTCGCGGTACTCCTTGACCAGCGGCAGCGGCCAGAGCATCTCGCCCGCCTCGCGGCCATGCTCGACGAGCCGGTCGACGAGATCCTTTTGATTGCCCATGATGCCGGCCACCTGAGTCCCTAGCGCGATGCGGCAGGCGCCCGTCAAGGTAGCGAGGTCGATGATCACGTCATGCCCCTCTTCGCAGGCGAGGGTGAGCGCGTCAGCCAGAACGAGCCGTCCCTCGGCGTCGGTGTTCACCACCTCGACGGTCTTACCGTTGCGGAAGCGGATGACGTCGCCGGGCTTCTGCGCGCTGCCGCTCGGCAAGTTGTCCGTGGACGAGACGTATCCCGTCACTTCGACCGCCGGCTTCAACCGACCGACGGCGGCCATGACCCCACAGACCGCGGCGGCGCCCGCCATGTCCTGCTTCATGGTCTCCATCGAGCCTGCCGGCTTGAGCGACAGGCCGCCCGAATCGAACGTGATCCCTTTTCCGACCAGCGCCACCTTGAGCTTACGCCGTCCGCGCGGGCGATAGCGCATGCGAACGAAGCGCGGCTCCTCGACGCTGCCCCGATTGACGGCGAGGAGCCCGTTCAGCCGCAGGCGGCGGATCGCGGCGAAGCCCATCACCTCGACGCGCACGGCACCACCGCGACACATTTCGACCGCGCGACGGGCGAGCGCAGACGCAGTCATCACCGAAGGGGGCTCGTTGACGAGGTCGCGAGCCGCGAACACGGACGGAAGCACGGCGTTCAGGTCCTCGAGCCCCTCACCGGCGCGGCGAGTGTCGATGTGCGGTCCGGCGAGCGAGACCTGCGAGAGCTCCGGCTTGCGCTCCTTCGGCCGCTGCCGGTAGCGCTCGAAACGGTAGCCCGAGAGCGCAATCGCCTCGGCGACCGCGATCACCTCCTCGGTCTTGGCTTTCGGAAAGAATACGGCGGCACGACGAGCGCCCTCGCTGCGTGCCGCTCGCACCGCGGCCGCGGCCATCCGCCGCCATTGCTCGAGCGTGCGATCGGCGGGTTTGCCAAGCCCCGCCAGGTAGATGTTCCTGGGCGTCGCACGATCCTCCACGCGATGGAGGAGTCCCCTGCCCTCCTGGCCGCGAAAGTCGAGCTCCCGTGCGTGACGCAGCAACGACCCGCCGAGCTTGCGGTCGAGTCGGCGCAGGATCGGCGCGTCCCCCTCACCCTCGACGATGGGAACCATCAAGAAGTCGGCCGTCACCGCGGCCGGGTCAGCAACGCGTCTGGTTGAAAAGCGGATCTCGACCACGCAGACCTCCAAGCGATCCGTTACGGTGTGAGCTTCCTCGATCCGGCATTCGGTTCCATAGCCAATTTCCGTCCCGGGGGGGAGTGGATCCGCGGTTGATCGGGCATCCGACCTATGATCTCCTTCGCCTCCTATCGACTGGCCGTGGAGGTATTTCATGAGTTACGTGCTCCCCGAATCCGAAGAATACCTCGAGACCGAGGAGCGAGCACCGCGGACGCTCGACGACCGGTTTCTGCGCGAGCCGATCAGCGTGCTCCAGCCGCCGAGCCCCGTCTGCGCCGACCGCGGCACCCCGGTCGCCGACGTCGTCCGGCAAATGCAAGACCATCACATCGGCTGCGTTTTGGTCGTCGAGGTCGGCAAGCTGGTGGGGATCTTCACGGAGCGCGATCTGCTGGGCGAGGTGTTCGGCTCGAAGTTCGATCCCGAGACCACGTCGGTCGATCGATTCATGTCGGAAAACCCCGAGCGGCTTCGGCCTAGCGACTCGATCGTGTTCGCCTTGAACAAGATGAGTCTCGGCGGATTTCGCCACATCCCTCTCGTCGACGATGAGGCACAGCCGGTCGGCGTGATTTCCGTCAAGGACATCGTCGACTACATCGCAGAGTTTTTCTCCAAGGAAGTGCACAACGTGCCGCCCGAACCCGGGCTCGACTTCGCCAAGAGTAGGGACGGGGCGTGAAGGAGCGGCTACGGCCTACGGGCTACAGGAAAGGATGCCCTGAGCCGTTCCTGTAGCCTGTAGCCGCCTTCATCCTCGCACCGTCCAGGTATCGCCGCCCTCGCGGAGCAATGAGTCGACGTCGCCCTCGCCGAGCTTCTCCCGCGCCGAGTTGAGCTGTTCGGCGACGCGCTTCTCGTAGGTCGGCCTCGCGACGGCGAGAAAAACACCGATCGGCGTCGGAAATTGCGGCGGCTCGAGCCGCGAGAGCAAGTACGCGAGCGCTGGATTGTGCTCGTCGTAGACGATCAGATCGGACTCGCTGACGCCGTTGCCGAGCGTCACGACCTCGGGTTCGAGGCGACCGTTCAAGCGAATGGCACGATCACGATTTTTGCCGAAGACGAGTGGCTTGCCGTGCTCGAGCACGAGCTGCGTATCGGCCTTGGTCCCCTTCTCGGTGAGATCGGCCCAGGCGCCGTCGTTGAAGACGTTGCAGTTCTGCAGGATCTCGACGAACGCCGCTCCCTTGTGCTCGTGCGCCCGGCGCAGGATGTCGTGGAGATGCTTGGCCTCGACGTCGATCGAGCGCGCCACGAACGAAGCTTCCGCGCCCAGGGCGATGGCGATCGGATCGAAGGGATAATCGGGCGATCCGCTGGGCGTCGATTTGGTGACCTTTCCGGTCTCCGACGTCGGCGAGTATTGACCCTTGGTGAGGCCGTAGATCCGGTTGTTGAATAGGAGGATCTTCAGGTCCACGTTGCGTCGCAGAGCATGGATGAGATGGTTGCCGCCGATGGACAGCGCGTCGCCATCGCCGGTCACCACCCACACCTGCAGCTCCGGACGGGTCACCTTGAGGCCGGTGGCGATCGCCGGCGCGCGCCCGTGGATCGTGTGGAAGCCGTAGGTGTTCATGTAATAGGGGAAGCGGCTCGAGCAACCGATTCCTGAGATGAACACGAGATTCTCGCGCGCCACCCCGAGCTCGGGCATCACGCGCTGCACCTGGTTGAGGATCGCGTAGTCCCCGCAGCCCGGGCACCAGCGCACTTCCTGATCGGATGCGAAGTCCTTCTTCGAGAGCTTGACGGCAGATGCTTCACTCATCATCGATTCCTTCACGCGTCCAAGAGACGCTGAATGCGCGTCACCAGCTCCGCGATCTTGAACGGACGGCCCTGGATCTTGTTCATGCCGATCGCGTCGACCAGGAACTCGGCGCGGATGATCTTGACGAGCTGGCCCATGTTCAGCTCGGGCACGAGGATCTTCTTGAATCGCCCGAAGATCTCGGCCAGATCCGGCGGCAGCGGATTCATGTAGCGGATGTGCACGTGGCCAACCGCCTTGCCGCGGGAGACCATGTCCTTCACCGCCCCCGCGATCGCTCCGTAGGTGCCGCCCCAGCCGACCACCAGCACGTCGCCTTCTTGTGCGCCCCCAACCTTCGTGGGCGGGAGCTCGCGAGCGATGCCGGCGATCTTGCGCGCGCGGATGCGGATCATTTGCTCGTGATTCGCCGGCGAGTAGCTGACGTTACCGGTGATGTGCTCCTTCGAGAGGCCGCCGATGCGGTGCTCGAGCCCCGGTGTGCCCGGCCGCACCCACGGCCGCGCCAGCGTCTGCTCGTCGCGAATGTACGGGAAGAATCCTTGCGGGTCCGTGCGGAACTCGACGGGAATGGTCGGCAGACCGCCAAAGCTCGGCACCAGCCAGGGCTCGGCTCCGTTGGCGAGATAGCCGTCGGTCAAGAGAATGACGGGGGTCATGTACTTGATCGCGATGCGGACGGACTCGAACGCGGCGTAGAAACAATCCGAAGGCGTCATCGCCGCGATGATCGGGAGCGGCGATTCGCCGTGCCGTCCGTACATCGCCTGGAGAAGATCGGCCTGCTCGGTCTTGGTGGGCATGCCCGTGGACGGACCCGCGCGCTGGACGTTGACGATCACCATCGGTAGCTCGACCATGACGCCGAGGCCGATGGTCTCCATTTTGAGGTTCATGCCAGGACCGCTCGACGTGGTGATGCCGATCGAGCCACCGAACGCCGCTCCGAGCGCGGCACCAGCGGCGGCGATCTCGTCCTCGGCCTGGTACGTGGTCACGCCGAAGTGCTTATAGGTCGACAGCTCGTGCAGAATGTCGCTAGCCGGCGTGATCGGATAGCTGCCGAGAAACAGCGGCAGCCCTGCCTTGCGGCTGGCGGCGACGAATCCCATCGCCGTCGCGCTGTTGCCCGTGATGTTGCGGTAAAAGCCCGGAGCGATCGGCGCTGGCTTGACCTCGTACGACACGGCGAAGAGCTCGGCCGTATCGCCGTAATTGTAGCCCGCATGGAGCGCGCGGAGATTCGCCTCGACGAGCTCGGGGCTCTTCTTGAACTTAATGTGGATCCAGTGCTCGGTCGATTCGATCGGGCGGTGGTAGAGCCACGAGATGAGCCCGAGCGCGAAGAAGTTCTTGCAACGGATCGCTTCTCGGTTGCTGATCCCGAGATCCTGCATCGCGTTGACCGTCAGCTTGGTGATGTCGACCTTGAAGAGCTGATAACGGTCGAGTGACCCATCGTCGAGCGGGTTCTTGGCATAGCCGGCGCGCCGCAGGTTCTGCTCGCCGTAGGCCTCGGTGTTGACGATCAGGATGCCGCCGCTCTTCAGTTCGCCGAGGTTGGTGCGCAGCGCGGCGGGGTTCATCGCCACGAGCACGTCGACGTCATCGCCTGGAGTGAAGACTTCCTGATTGGCGAAGTTGACTTGGAACGCGCTCACGCCCGCGAGGGTTCCGGCCGGGGCACGGATCTCGGCCGGAAAGTCGGGCAACGTGCCGATGTCGTTCCCCGCGAGCGCCGACTCGGTCGTGAACTGCATGCCGGTGAGCTGCATGCCATCGCCCGAGTCGCCGGCAAAGCGGACAACGACTGAGTCCTTTTCCTGGATCGATTTGGCGTGTTGCGCCTCTCCCGGCGGGACGGACATCGGTGATCTCCTCCGAACTAACCGGCAAATTTATAACGCCCGAGACGAGGGCTTTCAATGAATTCGGGAATTTGCGAACCGGCTACAGGCTATCGCCAAAGGCTCCACATCGCCTTTACGGTAGCCGGAAGTCTGTGGCCTCTTATCCGACGGCCTTTTTCAAAAGCTGACGCGGCGCAGCGGATCGCGAGGCGCACGGCGCGCGCCGAAACGCTTCGCTCGGGCGAATCGTCGGCCCGCGGCTGCGACGCCACTCGAGGAGACCGCGACGGATGTACTCCGGCTCGAGGCCGAGCAGGTCGCAGATGTTGCTGAACGAGAAGAACCATGGACCGGGCTTGTCTTCGGAGATCCATGCCTCGGCGTCGAGAAAGAGCTGATGACCGCGCGGCTCGGTGTCGAACGCGTGCTTCATGTAGACCTCGACGGCGTCGGCGAGCACGGCCGCCATCAGGCGCTTCTCACCTTCGACGAACCCCTTCTGCCGCAGACCCGTGAAAAACTGACTCGGCAGAAGCGTATCCGGCTGGATGACCGGACCGCCGATCTCCTCGAGAACCTCTTGTCGAACTTCGCTCATCGTCGCACTGCCTTCATACAATTTAGACGCTCCGAATGTCGGGTTATTCGAATGTGTCGATAAACCCCCACGCCTCGATGGCACAGCTCGGCACCGGAAGCCCCGCTTCAAACCGTGAACGAGGCACCGCAGCCGCAGGTCTTCTTGACGTTTGGGTTGCTCAGCTTGAAGCCTGACTCCATGAGGGCCTCCGAATAGTCGAGCTCGGTCCCGTGAAGATAGAGATAGCTCTTGCGGTCGGTGACGACCGACACGCCGTCTCTCTCGAACGTGCGGTCTCCCGGCCGCGCCTCATCGACGTCGAGCTTGTACTGGAGCCCTGAGCAGCCGCCGCCGACCACCTTCACGCGGAGCACCTTGCCGGTTTGCTCGCCGATCAACGCCTTGATCTTCCGGGCCGCATTTTCCGAAATCGCAATCATCGTTCTTTTCAGACTCCGAAGAGCTAGCCGGCTTTCGCCATCGCGTATTGCGCCGACATCGCGCGCAGGCGGCGCACCTCGGCGATCACCCGTTCCGCGACCGTGTCGATCTCGCTCTCGGTCGTGAACCGGCCGAGCCCGAAGCGGATCGAGCTATGCGCGAACTCGTCTCCTTGGCCGAGCGCCTTCAGAACGTAGGAGGGCTCGAGCGTGGCAGAACTGCAGGCCGAGCCGGTGGAGAGAGCGACCTCCCGGTTCAGCGCCATGATCAGCGACTCGGCCTCGACGAAGGCGAAGCTCAAGTTGAGATTGCCGGGCAGACGCTCGCGGGGATGGCCGTTCAGCGTCACGCGATCGAGCTCGCTCGTGAGCATCTGCTCGAGCCTGTCACGCAACGCGGTGAGCCGGTGCGCCTCCTCGGCCATCACCTCGCCGGCGACCTCGCACGCCCTGCCGAAGCCGACGATCCCCGGCACATTCAGCGTTCCCGAGCGCAGACCGCGCTCTTGTCCTCCGCCCTCGATCAGCGGTGCGAGTCGCACGCGCGGATCCTTGGAGCGAACGTACAACGCACCGACGCCCTTCGGCCCGCAGATCTTGTGCGCAGACAGTGACAGGAGATCGATCCCCATCTGCCCGACGTCAACCGAAATCTTGCCGACGGCCTGGGTCGCGTCGGTGTGGAAGAGCACGCCGCGCCGTCTGGTGATCTTGCCGATCTCTCCGATCGGGTGGATCGTGCCGACCTCGTTGTTGGCGACCATGATCGAGACGAGCACGGTGTCGGCCGTGATCGCCCGATCGACGGCATCGGGATCGACCCGGCCGTAGCGATCGACAGGGAGCACCGTCATCCGTGCCAAACCCTTCCGCTCGAGCGAGCGGCTCGTGTCGATCACCGAGCGATGCTCGGTCGCACAGGTGACGATGTGGTTTCCCTTCTCGCGGTAAAAGTCCAGTACCCCTTTGAGCGCCAGGTTGTTCGACTCGGTGGCTCCGGCCGTGAACACGATCTCCTTCGCTCGCGCCCCGAAGAGCTTGGCTAGCTGCTCCCGACTCGCCTCGACGGCCGCCTCAGCCTGCCATCCAAAGGGGTGGTTCCGGCTCGCCGCGTTACCGAAATTCTCCTTGAAAAACGGGAGCATAGCATCGAGAACCCGCGGGTCCACGGGCGTCGTCGCGTGGTAGTCCATATAAATCGCCCTAGCCATGGTCAAGCCATAGAGTGGCCCGGCACTAACCGGACCACTCTGGTCCTGTATAGAGCTGCCGACGGACGCTGTCAACGAGGGGGAGACGCTACCGGCTACCGCAAACCGCAAGAGACAGCGAAGTCTTTTCCGGTAGCCGGAAGCCGCTACAAGACGTTGCGCAGGAACTGCCCGGTGTGCGATCGCTCGTCCGCCGCGATCTGCTCGGGAGTCCCCACCGCAACGATCTCTCCACCACGTGCGCCGCCCTCGGGGCCGAGGTCGATCACGTGGTCGGCGGTCTTGATGACGTCGAGGTTGTGCTCGATGACGAGAACCGTATTGCCGGCGTCGACCAGGCGCGACAGCACGCCAAGCAAGCTTTCGACGTCGGCGAAGTGGAGGCCCGTCGTCGGCTCGTCGAGGATGTACAGCGTGCGGCCGGTCGAGCGGCGGGCGAGCTCGCGCGCGAGCTTGATGCGCTGCGCTTCTCCGCCGGAGAGCGTGGTTGCCGGCTGGCCGAGCCGCAGATAGCCGAGCCCGACGTCTTGCAGCACGCCGAGCCGGCTCGCTGCGGCGGGGATCGCCGAGAAGAATTCCAGCGCCTCGGTGATCGTCAGGTCGAGCACTTCGGCGATCGTCCGACCCTTGTAATGGATCTCCAGCGCATCGCGGTTGTAGCGCTTGCCCCCACATTGATCGCAGACGACGAACACGTCGGGAAGAAAATGCATCTCGATGCGCAGGAGGCCGTCGCCGCGGCAAGCCTCGCAGCGACCGCCTTTGACGTTGAAGGAAAAGCGCCCGGGCCCATAGCCGCGTACGCGGGCATCCGGGGTTTCGGCGAAGAGCTCGCGCACGACCGTGAAAAGGCCCGTGTAGGTGGCCGGATTGGAGCGCGGCGTGCGGCCGATCGGTGACTGGTCGACGTCCACTACCTTGTCGAGGAATTGCCAGCCCTCGAGCGCGTCGTGCTCGCCCGCGCGCGCTTTCGCCTGGTGAAGCTTGCGGGCGATCGCGGGATAGAGCGTGTCGACGATCAGCGAGCTCTTGCCCGATCCGGAGACCCCGGTCACGCAGGTGATCGTGCCGAGCGGGATCTCGACGCTGACCCCGCGAAGATTGTTGGCGCGCGCGCCGAGCAGCCGGAGGGCCCAACCATTTCCCCGGCGGCGGTCGCTCGGCAGCCGGATCTGCCGCTGCTGAGACAGATATTGCCCGGTCAGCGAGCTGGGGGCCGACATCACGGCGGCGGGCGTCCCCTCTGCGACGATTCGTCCGCCGCGCTCGCCCGCCCCGGGGCCCATGTCGACGATGTGATCCGCCGCCAGGATCGTGTCGCGATCGTGCTCGACGACCAGCACCGTGTTGCCTAGGTCGCGAAGCCGCCGCAGGATTCCGAGCAGTCGAGCGTTGTCGCGCGGATGGAGGCCGATGGAAGGCTCGTCGAGGATGTAGAGGACGCCGACCAGGCTCGAGCCGATCTGGGTGGCGAGGCGCAGCCGTTGTCCCTCGCCTCCAGACAGCGTCGCCGCCGGCCGATCGAGCGTCAGATAATCGAGACCGACCTCGAGGAGAAACCCGAGACGCGCGCCGATCTCGTCGAGAAGACGGCGCGCGATCTCGCGCTTCTGCGGAGGGAGCGCGAGCTCGGCGAAAAAGCCACGCGCCTCGCCCACGGAGAGCCGCGTCGTCTCGACGATCGACCGCCCGCCCACCGTCACGTGCTCTGCCTCGGGCCGCAGCCGCGAGCCCTTACAGACGGGACAGGGCCGAGCGGTGAGGTACGAAGCGAAATCCTCTTCGTCGTTTTCCGGCTTCGCCTCCCGCCGGCGCTTCTCGAGGAGCGCGATCACGCCTTCGAACGGCCGC
>Ga0315278_10005376_pt1 | contig 11640 bp, 8 predicted proteins | sample YL17G06_0_MG_FD_203880 | JGI IMG/M metagenome (GOLD analysis project Ga0315278, IMG submission 203880) | Sediment microbial communities from Yellowstone Lake, YNP, Wyoming, USA - YL17G06_0 | ecosystem: Environmental > Aquatic > Freshwater > Lake > Sediment | place: USA: Wyoming | collected... | reverse complement strand
CTGGCGGAACTACAAAAGTTCGATCCAGGCCCCGAGGGCGAGGTTCGCTTCGGAGTGCAGGGTAGCCAGATGTTCTTCCGCTGCGGGCCGAGGCTGCTCCAGAGCAACACCGTGGATGGGACCTTTCCGAACTACGAGAGGGTCCTTCCTCAGGGAAACGACCGGATTGCGATCGTGGCGGCGGATTCCCTGCGCCAGGCGCTCGATCGTGTCGCGCTGCTGTCGCAGGAACGGACAAAAGGCGTTCGGCTGGCTCTCGAACCGGGAAAGGTCGTCATCTCCACTCAGAACCCCGAAATGGGAGAGGCCGAAGAAACAGTCACGGCGGACTACGATGGCCCCGCCTTCCAGATCGGGTTCAATTCCCGCTATCTCGTGGAATACCTCCAGGCGTCCGGCAGCCCCGCAATCCGCATGGAGTTGAAGGACGAGACGGGGCAGGGTCTCTTCCGGCCCGAGGATCCGAATCAGGCGGCTCCGTGGGACTACCGCTACGTCGTCATGCCGATGCGGTTGACATCTGAGGCCGGCCAATAACATGCCAGACACGGACGCCAATCTACCCGGCCGAACGGAGTCCCGTCCCGGAATGGATCCCGCGGAGATGGACCGCGCCGTTCAGGCCTACGACGCGAGCACCATCAAGGTCCTCGAAGGAATCGAGGCGGTCCGCAAGCGGCCCGCCATGTACATCGGTTCGACCGGTCCCACCGGGCTCCATCATCTCGTTTATGAGGTCGTGGACAACTCGATCGACGAGGCGCAGGGAGGCTACTGCAACCGGATCGAGGTCGTGATCCACATCGACAACAGCGTGACGGTCGTGGACGACGGCCGCGGCATTCCGACGGACCTGCACCCACAGGAGAAAAAGTCGGCTGCCGAGGTCGTGATGACCATGCTTCACGCCGGCGGCAAATTCGAGGGGCAGGCTTACAAGGTCTCGGGCGGCCTCCACGGCGTCGGGGTCTCGGTCGTCAACGCCTTGTCGGAGAGCCTCGACCTGGAGATCTGGCGCGAAGGAAAGGTCTTCGAGCAGTCCTACAGCCGCGGCGAGCCGACGACGCTGTTCCGGCAGACGGGCGTGACCACCCGGCAGGGAACCAAGGTCACCTTCAGGCCGGACCCGGATATTTTCCCCGAACGGGAAATCTCATACGACGTGCTGGCCCAGCGGTTGCGCGAGCTGGCGTTTCTCAACAGCGGCGTCGCGATCCACCTGGAGGACGAGCGGCCGGACCGCCTGAAAGATACGGTGTTCCGCTACGAGGGGGGCATCGTCGAGTTCGTTTCGCACCTCAACCGGAACAAAGGCGTCCTCCACGGCGCGCCGCTGCTCATCGCGGGCGAGAAGGACGGCACCCGGCTCGAGGTGGCGATGCAGTGGAACGACTCGTACAACGAGAATCTCTTCAGCTTCGCCAACTCGATCAACACGATCGAGGGTGGAACGCACCTGATCGGCTTCAAGGCCGCCCTCACGCGGACCGTGAACTCCTATCTGACCACCTCGAACCTGGCGAAGGACTCCCGCGAGACGCAGCTTCAGGGTGAGGACATCCGGGAAGGCCTGACGGCCGTGATCTCGATCAAGGTGCCCAATCCCCAGTTCGAGGGCCAGACGAAGACGAAACTCGGCAACAGCGAGGTCAAGGGGCTGGTCGAGACGCTGGTCAACGAGAAGCTCTCCGGTTGGTTCGAGCAGAACCCCTCGGATGCGCGACGGGTCTGCATGAAGGTGATCGACGCGGCCCGCGCCCGTGAGGCCGCGCGCAAGGCCCGCGACCTGACGCGGCGCAAGGGCGCCCTCGACGGCGCGATGCTCCCGGGCAAGCTCGCCGATTGCCAGGAGCGCTCCCCCGCAGGGGCCGAGCTGTTTCTCGTCGAGGGCGAGTCGGCCGGCGGCTCCGCCAAGCAGGGCCGGGACCGCAAGTTTCAGGCGATTCTTCCGCTGCGGGGCAAGCTGCTCAATGTCGAAAAGGCGCGCTTCGACAAGATGCTCTCGCACGAGGAAATCCGCACGATCATCGCGGCCCTCGGCACGGGCGTGGGCGAAGGGGACTTCGACATCTCCCGCCTCCGCTACCACAAGGTCATCGCGATGGCCGACGCGGACGTGGACGGCAGCCACATCCGCACGCTCCTGCTGACCCTGTTCTTCCGGCATTTTCGGGAACTCATCGACCGGGGTTACCTCTACATCGCACAGCCGCCGCTCTACAAGGTCCAGCGCGGCAAGACCGAGGTCTACCTGCATGACGACCGCGAGCTGAACGAATTTCTGATCGACAGAGCCACCGAGGACCGGGTCGTCCGCGCTCCCGACGGCGGCGAGCTCGCGGGCAACCGCCTGCGGCAGGCCCTCCATGCGCTCGTGGACTGGCGCAAAACCCTCGCCCTCCTCGAGCGGCGGGGTCATGACCGGGCGATCGTCTCCGTGATCGTGGATAGCCCGCTGGCCGGGCGTGATGATTTCACGAACCGGGAGAACCTCGACGCGCTCGCCGGGAGGCTCGCCTCGATGGGCCATGAAATCCTGGGGATCGAGCGGGACGAGGAGCACGGGCTGCTCGCGATCGCCCTTCGCTGCGCGAGCAAGGGAAAGAGGAAGCTCCGGGTGGACTGGGAGCTCGCCTCCTCAGTCGAATTCCGGCACCTTCGCGTGCTGCATCGCGACATCGCGATCCTGGCCCGGGGCCCGCTGACGGTCGTGGACGGCACCGGCGAGAAGGCCACTCAGCGGGCCGTGATCGACGGCGACGAGCTGCTCGATACGCTGCTCGAGTCGGCACGGAAGGGATGGAACTTCCAGCGCTACAAAGGCCTGGGCGAGATGAATCCCGAGCAGCTGTGGGAAACCACGATGGATCCGTCGCGGCGGAAGCTGCTTCAGGTCCGCATCGAGGACGCGGTCGAAGCCGACAGCATCTTCACGATCCTCATGGGCGACGAGGTCGAGCCGCGCCGTCAATTCATCGAGCAGAACGCCCTCGAAGTCCAGAACCTCGACGTCTAGGAACTTAGCCAAACCCGGTCATGGACCCGATCGAAGGCCTTCTTCCCGTAAACATCGAAGACGAGATGCGCCGGTCGTATCTCGATTACGCGATGAGCGTGATCGTGGGACGGGCGCTTCCCGACATCCGCGACGGGCTCAAGCCGGTCCACCGCCGCGTGCTCTTCGCGATGCTGGAGGAAGGCCTCCACCACGACCGGCCGTACAAGAAATCCGCCCGCGCCGTCGGGCAGGTGATCGCCAAGTACCACCCCCACGGCGACGCCGCCGTCTACGACACGATCGTCCGAATGGCGCAGGATTTTTCGATGCGCTACCCGCTCGTGGACGGACAGGGGAACTTCGGTTCCGTGGACGGAGATCCTCCCGCGGCCATGCGGTACACCGAGATCCGCATGGAGCGGATCGCCCACGAGATGGTCGCCGACCTCGACAAGGAAACGGTGGATTTCGGGCCGAATTACGACGGCTCGGAGCGCGAGCCGCTGGTGTTGCCGACACGGCTGCCGAATCTGCTCGTCAACGGTTCCTCGGGCATCGCGGTCGGCATGGCGACGAACATCCCGCCGCACAACCTCAACGAAGTCGTCGACGCCCTCTGCATGGTGATCGACCGCCCCGAGGTCGGGGTTGACGAGCTGCTCTCCGTGATGCCCGGTCCGGACTTTCCGACCGGCGGGTTCATTTACGGCGACGGCATCCGCGAGGCGTACCACACCGGCCGCGGCCGCGTCATCATGCGTTCCCGCTCCGTGATCGAGCCGGTTCCGCGCCGCGATCGGGAAAACATCGTCATTACCGAAATTCCCTACCAGGTCAACAAGTCCCTGCTCATCCAGGAGATCGCGGCGCTCGTCAACGAGAAGAAGATCACGGGGATCGGCGACATCCGCGATGAATCGGACCGCGAGGGCATCCGGATCGTCATCGAGCTGCAAAAGGGCGAGGTCGCCGAGGTCATCCGCAACAACCTCTTCAAGCACACGAAGCTGCAGACGACGTTCGGCGTGATCTTTCTGGCCATCGTCGGCGGCCAGCCGCGCGTTCTCAACCTCAAGGAGCTCGCGACCAATTTCATCGAGTTCCGCAAGGAAGTCGTGCTTCGGCGGACGGCCTATGAATTACGCAAGGCCGAGGAGAGGGCGCACATCCTCGAGGGGTTCGTCCGGGCGCTCGACCAGCTCGACGCCGTCATCGCGACGATCCGTGCGAACCGGACCCCGGCCGAGGCGAAGGTCGCCCTGATCGAGGGGTTCCAGTTCTCCGCGATCCAGGCGGCGGCGATCCTCGACATGCGCCTGCAGAGGCTGACCGGCCTGGAGCGGGAGAAGATCCTCGAGGAGTATCGCCAGACGCTGCAGGAGATCGAGCGGCTGCGGGCGATTGTCGCGAGCGAGGCGATGGTTCTGCTCATCGTGCGGGAGGAGCTCGTCGCCCTCAAGGAGCAGTACGGCGACGCCCGGCGCACGGAGATCCTCGCCGAGGTCAAGGATTTGACGATCGAGGAGCTGATCGCCGAGGAAGAGATGGTCATCACCGTCTCCCACACGGGTTACGTGAAGCGCACCGCCCTGTCCACCTACCGCTCCCAGCGGCGCGGCGGAAAGGGCCGGATGGGAATGGGAACCCGCGACGAGGATTTCGTCGCGCACCTCTTCGTCGCCTCCACGCATTCGTACATCCTCGCGTTCACCTCCGCGGGCCGCTGCCACTGGCTGAAGGTCTACGAGCTGCCGCAGGTGGGCCCCTCCGGCCGGGGCCGGCCGATCGTGAACATGTTGCAGCTGGGCGCCGGGGAAAAGCTCGCCGCGATGATCGCCGTGAAGGATTTCTCCGAGGGGGGCTTCGTCGTGATGGTCACCCAGAAGGGGACCATCAAGAAGACCCCGCTCGCGGCGTTCTCCAACCCGCGCGCCGGCGGCATCATCGCCGTATCCATCGAAGCCGGCGACGATCTGTTCTCGGTCAAGCGGACGGACGGCAAGGGCCAGATTTTCCTCGCCACCCGGCTGGGAAAGGCCATCCGGTTCCGCGAGGAGGACGTGAGGTCCATGGGCCGTTCCGCCCGCGGCGTGCGGGGCATCCGGCTCCGCGGAGCGGATCAGCTCGTCGAGATGGACGTGCTCGAGGCGCGCGGCGACATTCTCACGGTCACCGAAAGGGGCTACGGAAAGAGAACGCCGATTCACGACTACCGGCTTCAGGGCCGTGGCGGGTCGGGGATCATCAACATCCGGACCACCGAGCGGAACGGTCCCGTGGCCGCGGTGCTCGAGGTCGCCGACGAGGACCAGATCATGCTCGTGACGGCCCAGGGCAAGATCATCCGGATGAACGCGGCCGACATTTCGAAGATCGGCCGGGCGACCAGCGGCGTTCGGCTGATCGACCTGACCCCCCGCGAAACCTCCGGTGGCGAGCCGCCCCCGCCGCCTCCCGAAGGGACCGAAGCGGCCGCCCTGGCCGAGAAGGCCGAGCCGGAGGACGCGGTGGTCTCGGTCGTCCGGCTGGCCGAACGCGATGACGAGGAGCCCTCGGCCAAACCGATCGCCCAGGGGCCAGAAGAGGACGAGCCGCCGCCGACGCTCGATGAGCTGCGCGACGATTCCCCCGACGACGAGGAAGACCCGGGAGAGGGAGAGAACGGGACCGACGAGTAGGCAACCCGAGGCCCGACTTCCCGGCGAGGGCCCGGCGTTCCGGCGGCCGTGAGCCCGGACGATCCGCGGGGACAGGGAGAGGTGGAGACACCGATGAAATTTTTTCTCGACACAGCGAATATTTCGGAAATCCGCGAGGCGGCCTCCCTCGGCATCCTGGACGGGGTGACGACGAATCCCAGTCTCGTGGCGAAGGAGGGCCGGGATTTCGAGGAGGTTCTTCTGGAAATTTGCGCGGCCGTGGACGGGCCCGTCAGCGCGGAAGTCACCGCGCTCGATCTCGATGGGATCCTGTCGGAGGGCCGCCGCCTGGCCCGCGTGCATCCCAACGTCGTCGTAAAGTGCCCGCTCATCAAGACCGGGATCCAGGCGACGAAGATCCTCTCGGGTGAGGGGATCCGGGTCAACGTGACCCTCTGCTTCTCGGCCAACCAGGCGCTCGTCGCGGCCAAGGCCGGAGCTGCCTACATCAGCCCCTTCATCGGGCGGCTCGACGATATTTCTGAAATCGGGATGGATCTCATTCGCCAGATCCGTCAGATTTACGACAATTATGGATTCGAAACCGAGATTCTCGCGGCTTCGATCCGCCACCCCGTGCACGTTCTCGAAGCGGCGCTCGCGGGCGCGGACGTGGCCACCATGCCGGCGAAGGTCTTCGATGCGCTGCTCAATCATCCCCTGACCGACGCGGGGCTGAAGAAGTTTCTCGCCGACTGGGAGAAGCTCCCCGGAAGGGACAAGAAAACCCGGGGTTGAGTCCCTCGGGATCGAGGGGTCATGCCGATTTTCGAATATCTCTGCCGCTGCGGACGGAAGTTCGAGACCCTGGTGCTGGGGACCAGCCCCAAGGCGCCCGTCTGCCCCCGTTGCGGAGCGTCCGGGGCCGAGCGGCTCCACTCCCGCTTCGCCGCGGTCGGTTCCTCAAAGTCCAAGGGAGACGATTTCGGCGGGGGCGATGAGGACTGGGGTGGCGGTGGAATTTGGGGGGGGGGGGGGGGGGGCGACGAGGCGGGCGATGGCGGCTGGGACGGCGGCGCGGGAATGGGCGATGGGGAGCCGGGGGGCTGGGATGAAGGCGATGCCGGTTCCGATGCCGACGACGATCCGGACTGAGATTCCGACATGATCGAAGAGAGAATGACCGACCTGCGCCGGCGCATGGAGGAGGCCCGCCAGGGAGGGGGAGTCGACCGGGTCCGCCGCCAGCACGAATCCGGCAAGCTCACCGCCCGGGAGCGGGTCGAGCTGCTGTGCGACCCCGGCTCGTTCATCGAGCTCGACGCGCTCGTCGTGCATCGCTGCAGCGATTTCGGCATGGAACACCGGAAGGTGCCCGGCGACGGGGTCATCACAGGCCACGGCCGGATCGAGGGGCGGGAGATTTTTCTCTTCTCGCAGGATTTCACGGTGTTCGGAGGATCTCTTTCCGAATCCTACGCCGGGAAAATCTGCAAGATCATGGACCTTGCCATGAAGGCCGGCGCGCCGATCATCGGGTTGAACGACTCGGGCGGCGCGCGCATCCAGGAGGGGGTCGTCTCCCTCGCCGGCTATGCCGACATTTTCCTGCGCAATACGCTCGCCTCGGGCGTGATCCCCCAGATCAGCGCGATCATGGGACCGTGCGCGGGGGGAGCCGTCTACTCGCCCGCCATCACGGATTTCATCGTGATGGTGAAAGACACCTCCTACATGTTCATCACGGGGCCGGATGTCATCCGGACCGTGACGCACGAAGACGTCACGAAGGAGGCGCTCGGCGGAGCCGGCACGCACAACGAAGTCTCCGGGGTCGCCCATTTCGCCGCCGACGACGACCGGCACGCCCTCGCGCTGCTTCGCGAGCTGGTCTCCTACCTTCCATCGAACAATCTGGAAGACCCGCCGACGGGTTCGACGAGCGACCCCGCGGACCGCCGCGAACGGGAGCTCGACGCGCTCGTTCCCGAAGTTTCCGAGAAGCCCTACGACATCAAGCGGGTCCTCCAGCTCGTCGTGGACGACGGGCGGTTCCTCGAGGTCCACGAGGCCTTTGCGCGGAACATCGTCGTCGGCTTCGCCCGTCTCGGAGGCCGGTCCGTCGGGATCGTCGCCAACCAGCCCGCCGTGCTCGCCGGGTGTCTCGACATCAACGCCTCCGTGAAGGGGGCCCGCTTCGTGCGGTTCTGCGACGCGTTCAACATCCCGCTCGTCGTGTTCGAGGACGTACCCGGGTTCCTTCCGGGCACCGCGCAGGAGTGGAACGGCATCATTCGCCACGGCGCAAAGCTGCTCTACGCGTTCGCCGAGGCGACCGTGCCGAAGCTGACGGTCATCACGCGAAAATCCTACGGGGGGGCCTACTGCGTCATGGCCTCGAAGCAGATCCGGGCGGATTTCAACTTCGCCTGGCCCACCGCCGAGGTGGCAGTGATGGGGGCCGAGGGCGCGGTGGAAGTCCTGCTGCGGAAGGAGATCGAAAAGGCCCCCGACCCGGCCTCCGCGCGCCGCGATCATATCGCAGGCTACCGGGAGAAATTCGCCAACCCCTATGTCGCCGCCGAGCGGGGCTACATCGACGACGTCATCGTGCCTTCCGAGACGCGGCCCAGGCTGATCCGGGCCCTGTCGCTGCTCGGCAACAAGCGGGAGACGAATCCGCCGAAGAAGCACGGGAACATTCCGCTCTAGGAAGATGCCTCTCTTTCAACGCATCCTGGTCGCCAACCGTGGCGAGATCGCGGTGCGCGTCATCCGCGCCTGCCGGGAGATGAACATTTCTCCGGTGGCGATCTACTCCACCGCGGACCGCGAGGCGCTGCACGTGCGCATGGCCGACGAGGCGCACGAGGTCGGCCCGCCCCCCGCCCGGGAGAGCTACCTGAATATCGAGGGAGTCGTGGCGGCTGCGTTGCGCTCGGGGGCCGACGCGATCCATCCGGGCTACGGGTTTCTGTCGGAGAACCCGGTTTTCGCGGAAGCGTGCGAACAGGCGGGGATCGTCTTCATCGGGCCGCCGGTTGCGGCGATGCGCGCGATGGGGAACAAGGTCGAGGCCCGGCGGCTGATGTCCGCCTCGGGGGTCCCGGTGGTTCCCGGTACCGATTTCCTCCAGACGGAGGAGGAAGCGGTCGCCGGAGCCGTGACGATCGGTTTTCCGGTCATCCTGAAGGCGGCCGCCGGCGGCGGGGGCAAGGGCATGCGCGTCGTCCGAGCCCCCGAGGATGTCGGCGGGGCGTTCCGGCTGGCGCAGTCCGAGGCGGAATCGTCCTTTGGAGACCCGGCCCTCTACCTCGAAAAATACGTTGAGAGGCCGCGGCACATCGAGTTCCAGGTGCTGGCGGACCGGGCGGGCAACACGATCCACCTCGGCGAAAGGGAATGCTCGATCCAGAGGCGGCACCAGAAGCTGGTGGAAGAGTGCCCCTCCCCGGTCGTGGACGCGACTCTGCGGGGCCGGCTCGGCGCGATCGCCATCCGCGCGGCGAAAGCCGTCGGCTACGTGGGGGCCGGAACGGTCGAGATGCTCCGCTCCGACGACGGGTCGTTCTACTTCATGGAAATGAACACGCGTCTCCAGGTGGAGCACCCCGTGACCGAGATGGTCTTCGGCGTGGATATCGTCCGCGCGCAGATCGAAATCGCCGCGGGAGGCCCGCTGCCCATCGAGCAGGCCGCCCTCGCCGTGCGCGGCCACGCGATCGAATGCCGCATCTACGCGGAGGATCCGGAGCGGGGCTTCCTGCCGTCGCCGGGGCGCATCGGGGTGCTTCGCGCTCCCGCGGGGCCTTTCGTGCGGGACGACAGCGGCGTTTATCCCGGCTACACGGTACCCATCCACTATGATCCGATGATTTCCAAGCTCGTCGCCTGGGGGCGCGACCGCGCCGAGGCGGCCGACCGGATGCGCCGGGCGCTGGACGAGTACCGAATCCAGGGAATCCGCACGACGATCCCGTTCCTGCGAAGACTGGTCCGCCACCCGGCCTTCCTCGCGGCGGATCTCGACACGCACTTCATCGAAAAGTATCGCGAGGATCTGATTCCGGGACTGGTGGCCGGACAGGCTGGCGGGGAGCCCGCCTCCCCGGACGGAGAGCATCCACAATCGGCCCCCGCGCTTCGGGAGATCGCGCTCATCGCGACGGCGGTCGCGATGCAGAGGAAGGCCGGCCAGCTCTCGGCGGCGCCTTCGGACAGGGCGGGCGCGGGCGGGGCAAAGGCCTCGGCCTGGAAGCTTGCCGCCCGCGCCGGCGGGCTGCGAGGGCCCCTTCGGTAGGAGCCAGTCCGAGTCAGGGCACCAGAGCGAGACGATGACGCGATTCGAAGCGGAGATCGATGGCCAGACGCATCAGGTCGTTTTCGAACCGGCCGGGGAGCGGCTGCGGGTCCTGGTGGACGGGAGGGAGCGCCTCGTCGATGCCCGCGCGTTCGACGGATTCTTCTACTCCCTCCTCATCGGGCAGCACTCCTACGAGGTGACCGTCGAGGAGAACGAGGAAGGTTTTCGAGTGCAGGTCGGAACCGAGGCGTTGCAGGTGCGCCGCCTCGATCCGCTCCGGTCCTCCCGCCCGGGCGGCGCGCGCGGCCGCTCCGGCCCCACGAGGGTGCGCTCCCTGATGCCGGGTAAGGTCGTACGGATTCTCGTCGAAGCGGGCCAGCAGGTCGCCGAGGGGCAACCCCTGGTCGTCGTCGAGGCGATGAAGATGGAAAACGAAGTCCGATCGCCCGGCCCGGGGAAAGTGACACGGGTCTGTGTGACGCCCGGGGCAACGGTCGAGGGCGGGGCGGACCTCGTCACGCTCGAGTGACAGCCCCAGCGCAGCTGCGCCGGCGGCATTCGGGCAACGGAAGAACCGGACTACTTGTTGATGTTCTTGTCGAGCGCCTTGCCCGCCTTGAAGCGAACCACCTTCTTTGCCTTGATGGTGAGGGGGGCCCCCGTCTGCGGGTTGCGCCCGGGACGGGACTTTCGCCTCGAGATGCCAAAGGAGCCGAACCCGACGACGGTGACCTTCTGGCCCATGCGAAGGCTCCGCTCGATGCCTCCAAACAGCGCTTCGATGGCCTTGCCCGCAGCGGCTTTCGTGATGCCCGCCTGTCCGGCCACGTCGTCTATGAGGTCGGTCTTGTTCATGGTCCCCCTCCTTCCCGCGGTCCGCGAATGAATCGTATCGGCGCTGGAATTCCGGCCGGCCTGCTTGCGGGGCTTGTACAACGGCCTTCGCGAGGTGTCAAGGAGAGAATGAAACCAATGCAAAGTCAGTCGCCACGGACGGCGGGGGAGGAGGGGCGATGAACGTCCGCAAGATCGAGAAGCTGTTGAAGGAGGTTGCGGCCGGAAGGCTGTCGGTCGCCCGTGCAATGGACGGTCTTCGGGTTCTGCCGTTCGAGAATCTCGGGTTCGCGCGGCTGGACAGCCACCGCGAACTCCGGCGTGGCTTTCCCGAAGTCGTGTTCGGGGAAAGGAAGACGATCGAGCAGATCGCGACGATCGTTGAACGCCTTGCCTCGCGCGGGCAGGCGATTCTCGTCACGCGCGTCGGACCGGAGACCTGGGAGGCCGTTGCAGCCCGGGTCCCGGGAATGAGCTACAACGCCGCGGCGCGCGCCCTCTACCGGCATGCCCCCGGAAGGCGAAAGCCCATCCCCGGGATCGCGGTTCTTTCGGCCGGGACATCGGATCTCCCCGTGGCCGAGGAAGCGGCGCTGACCGCCGAGGTCCTCGGCAACCGCGTGGAGCGGATCTTCGACGTGGGAGTCGCCGGATTGCACCGGCTGGCTGCCGAGCAGGAGCGGCTTTTCGCGGCCCGGGTGCTGGTTGTCGTGGCGGGAATGGAGGGAGCCCTCCCCAGCGTGGTCTCGGGCCTGGTCGATGCCCCTGTGATCGCGGTGCCGACAAGCGTTGGCTACGGGGCTTCCTTTGGAGGACTGGCGGCCTTGCTGGGGATGTTGAATTCCTGTTCCAGCGGGGTGGCCGTG
>Ga0315278_10005375_pt1 | contig 11641 bp, 2 predicted proteins | sample YL17G06_0_MG_FD_203880 | JGI IMG/M metagenome (GOLD analysis project Ga0315278, IMG submission 203880) | Sediment microbial communities from Yellowstone Lake, YNP, Wyoming, USA - YL17G06_0 | ecosystem: Environmental > Aquatic > Freshwater > Lake > Sediment | place: USA: Wyoming | collected... | reverse complement strand
ATCTGATAACGATAACTTCGGCGGATGCTGTTGAAGAGTATGGTTCAGATTTCACAGCGGATCTGACGGCGGGCACACTGGATATAGGTGCGGTGTCAGGTATTGGAACGCTTAATGCGATAGAGACTGCGGCTGCATCGATAGCCGCGGATACGACTGACGGCAATATAGATTTGGATAATACGCTTGCTGCTGCGGTTACGGCTACATCTTTGACGACTGGTACAGGTAACATATTGTTCAGTCAGGCCGGCGGCGGCGCTCTTACGGTGACGGCGGCTACTACTATTACATCCGGCAATATAGGGATAGATGTAACGGCGGCGAATCTTACGGCCACGACGGTTACGGCGACAGGGACCAGCAAGAATGTGACGTTGACGACGACGACCAGCGGCAATATCCTGGTAGATAATGTTACAGCGGCAGGTGATCTGATAACGATAAATTCGGCAGGGGCGGTGTCGGAGTCTGGTGCAGACGGCACAGCGGACCTGACAGCTTTGACTCTTAACATTACGGCAGCCGGCGGAGTAGGTTCTGCCGGTGCGATTGAGACTGCGGTAACGAATCTTGGAATAATTAATAAGGATGTGACCAGTACGAGCAGCAATATAGCAATTACGAATACCGGGGCTTTGACGATTACCGGTGCGGCTAACAATGACGGCGGCAATGTAACGATAACGGCCAGCAGTCCGATTACGGTAACTGGCGATGTGACGGCTACCGACAACGGCAATATTACGCTGACGGCCGGCGATACGGTCCTCACAGCCGGCGATGATATTACGATTAATGCAAATGTGCTTATTGCCGGTGATCTTGGCTATATTATGTTGGTTGCCGGTGATAATATCAGCCAGGCGACTGGCAGTGTGATTCGGACCAATGAAGGAGCGATAACGCTGACTGCGGGCAATGAAGGTGGAGCCAGTGACGATGATATTATCGGCAGTATAGCGCAGGTGGGCACGGCCCAGATTATCAGTAATAGCGGCACGATAACTCTTACTGCGGGCCCGGCGAATGCGGAGGGTGATTTGAATGCTGGTGCCGGTGTTACCGGCGGCAGTATTGCGATAACTTCGGTTAACGCAGGCGATGGCTCTGTAATTATTCGGGCCGATTCACGTCATGCAGCCAGTGCTGTTTATGGTTTGATAACGGATGTCGATGGCGGCACCGTTCTTGGTATTACCGGCAGTACTGTGACTTTGACGGCGGCCGGCGGCATAGGTGCTACTGGCGAAAGCGCTGCTATTGAGGTTGATGCTGCTACGGTAAGTGCTCTCAACAGGACTTCGGGCGGTATATTCCTCAATGCGATAGGAGATACTTACGATGAGATAGGCATAACGGCCAGTGCCCTGATTGCGGGCAATATTGATATATACGGTTCCGGTGAGGATGTGACCTTAACGAGTGTTGTCGCTGCTGACGGTGCTGTATCTGCTTCGGTGGCGCAGGGTGACATTATAGCCACTGTTGTTACGGCGACGGGTACCGGCAGGAATGTGACATTAACGACGACGATCAACGGCGATATATTTGTAGGTAATGTTACAGCGGCGGCTGATACGATAACGGTAAATTCGATAGGCGCTGTGGAAGAGTCTGGTGTAGATGTTGGTGCGGACCTGACGGCGAGCATACTGAATATAGATGCGGCGACGGGCATTGGAGCTATTGCTCCGATAGAGACTGCGGCTGCAACGATAGCCGCTGATACGGTCAGCGGCAATATAGATTTGGATAATACACTTACCAGTGCGGTTACGGCCACATCTTTGACGACTGGTACAGGTAACATACTGTTCAGTCAGGCCGGCGGCGGTGCTGGTACTCTTGCAGTTACGACGGCCACTACTGCATCCGGCAATATAGGAATAGATGTAACGGGTGCTGATCTTACAGTTGCGACGGTAACGGCGGGTGGAACTGGCGATGTGACATTGACTACGACGACTACCGGCAGTGTTCTGGTGGATAATGTTACAGCTGTCGATGATTTGATAACGATAGTTTCGGCAGGCGCTGTCAGTGAGTCTGGTGCAGATGGTCCGGCTGACTTGACGGCTGGTACACTGAATATAGATGCCGTGACAGGCATTGGAGCGGCAGCTCCGATAGAGACGGCGGCATCATTTATAAGTGCTGATACAACCGGCGGCAATATAGATTTGGATAATGCGCTTGCCACTGCGGTTACGGCGACATCTTTGACGACAGGCGGTACAGGTAACATACTGTTCAGTCAGTCGGGCAATGGCGCTCTTACGGTGACACTGGCCACGACTGCAGAAGGTGATATAGGGATAGATGTAACGGGTGCTGATCTTACGGTTGAGACGGTTACGGCGGGTGGAACCACCCAGAATGTGACATTGACTACGACCACCAGCGGTAACATACTGGTGGGCAATGTAACGGCTGCTGCTGATCTGATAACGATAGCTTCGGCAGGTTCTGTGGGTGAGTCCGGTGCGGATGCTCCGGCTGACTTGACGGCGGGCACACTGAATATAGATGCTGTGACGGGCATTGGAGCGGCAGGTGCGATAGAGACTGCGGCTGCATCTATAGCCGCTGATACGACTAACGGCAAGATAGATTTGGATAATACGCTTGCCGGTGCGGTTGCGGCGACATCTTTGACGACTGCTACGGGTGACATACTGTTCAGTCAGACAGGCGGCGGCGCTCTTACGGTGACGACGGCTATTACCTCTGTATCCGGTAATATAGGGATAGATGTAACGGCGGCTAATCTCATAGTTACGACTGTTACGGCGACAGGTACCAGCAAGAATGTGACATTGACGACTACGACCAGCGGCGATGTGCTGGCGGATAATGTTACGGCTGCCGGTGATCAGATAACGATAAATTCGGCAGGCGCTGTGGAAGAGTCTGCGGTAGTTGACGGCGGAGTGGATCTGACGGCGAGCATACTGAATATAGATGCTGTGTCGGGCGTTGGAGTGATTGATCCGATAGAGACTGCGGCATCATTTATAAGTGCTGATACGACTAACGGCAATATTGATTTGGATAATGCACTTACTACAGCGGTTGCGGCTACATCTTTGACGACTGGTGCAGGCAACATACTGTTCAGTCAGTCGGGCAATGGCGCTCTTACGGTGACACTGGCCACGACTGCAGAGGGTGATATAGGGATAGATGTAACGAATGCTGATCTTACAGTTGAGACGGTAACGGCGGGTGGAACCACTCAGAATGTGACATTGACGACTACGACCACCGGTGATGTGTTTGTAGGCAATGTAACGGCGGCCGGTGATCTGATAACGATAACTTCGGCGGATGCTGTTGAAGAGTATGGTTCAGATTTCACAGCGGATCTGACGGCGGGCACACTGGATATAGGTGCGGTGTCAGGTATTGGAACGCTTAATGCGATAGAGACGGCGGCCGGCTCTATAAGTGCTGATACAACTGGCGGCAATATTGATTTGGATAATACGCTTGCTGCTGCGGTTACGGCGACATCTTTGACGACTGGTACAGGTAACATATTGTTCAGTCAGGCCGGCGGCGGCGCTCTTACGGTGACGACGGCCACTACTGCAGATGGTGATATAGGGATAGATGTAACGGCGGCGAATCTTACGGCCACGACGGTTACGGCGGGTGGGGCAGGCCAGAATGTGACATTGACTACTACGACCAGCGGCAATGTGCTGGTAGGCAATGTTACGGCACTAGGTGATTTGATAACTATAGCTTCGGCAGGCGCTGTGGAAGAGTCTGTACCTGATGTTGGTGCTGACCTGACGGCAGCGACGCTTAACATTACTGCGGCCGGCGGAGTAGGTTCTCTTAACACCATTGAGACTGATGTTGATACTCTTGGAATAATAAATAGTGATGTAGTTGCTTCGTCCAGTGATATTGCGATTACGAACGCCGGGGCATTGACGCTTACCGGTGCGGTAAATAGAGATGACGGCGATGTAACGATAACGGCCACCAGTCCGATTACGGTAACCGGCGATGTAACGGCCACCGACAACGGCAATATTACATTGACGGCCACAGGTATAAATGGCACGGCCGGCGATGATATTACGATTAGCGCATCGGTGCTTATTGCCGGTGATCTTGGCTATATCGCGTTGACGGCCGGTGATGATATCACCCAGGCGACCGGCAGTGTGATTCGGACCAATGGCGGAGCGATAACGCTGACTGCGGGTAATGATACAGCCAGTGACGATGGTGTAATCGGCAGTATAGCGCAGGTGGGCACGGCCCAGATAATCAGTAATGGCGGTTTGATAACTCTATATGCAGGACCTGCCAATGCCGATGGCGACGGCGAAACCATCGCCGGTTCTACGGGTGGCAGTATAGCGATAACTACAGTTAACGCAGGTGCCGGCAATGTAATAGTTCGAGCCGATGCGTTTGATGGAGCCACTTTAGGCGTGATAACGGATGTTGACGGTGGTACCGTTCTGGGTATTACCGGCAGTACAGTGACATTGACGGCGGCCGGCGGCATAGGTGCCACGACAGCCAGTAGCGCTATTGAGGTAGATGCTGCTACGGTAAGTGCTCTCAACAGGACTTCGGGCGGTATATTCCTCAATGCTATAGGGGATACTTACGATGAGATAGGCATAACGGCCAGTGCTCTGATTGCGGGCAATATTGATATTTACGGTTCCGGTGAGAATGTGACCTTAACGAGTGTTGTTACTGCCGATGGTGCTGTAACTGCTTCGGTGGCGCAGGGTGACATTATAGCCACTCTTGTTACGGCGACAGGGACCACTAAGAATGTGACATTAACGACGACGATCAGCGGCGATATATTTGTAGGCAATGTTACGGCGGCGGCTGATACGATAACGGTAAATTCGATAGGCGCTGTGGAAGAGTCTGGTTCAGATGTTGGTGCGGACCTGACGGCGAGCATACTGAATATAGATGCGGCGACGGGCATTGGAGCTATTGCTCCGATAGAGACAGCGGCTGCAACGATAGCCGCTGATACGGTCAGCGGCAATATAGATTTGGATAATGCTCTTGCCACACCTGTTACGGCGACATCTCTGACGACAGGCGGTACGGGCAGCATATTATTCAGTCAGACAGGCAATGTCGCTCTTACGGTGACGACGGCCACTACTGCATCCGGCAATATAGGAATAGATGTAACGGGTGCTGATCTTACAGTTGCGACGGTAACGGCGGGCGGAACTGGTGATGTGACATTGACTACGACGACCGGCGGCGATGTGCTGGTAGGCAATGTTACGGCGGGTGATACGATAACGATAATTTCGGCAGATGCTGTGGAAGAGTCTGGTGTAGATGTTGGTGCGGACCTGACGGCAATCACACTGAATATAGATGCGATTACGGGTATTGGAGCGCTTGCTCCGATAGAGACGGCGGCTGCGACGATAACGGCCGATACGACTAACGGCAATATAGATTTGGATAATACGCTTGCTGCAGCGGTTGCGGCTACAACTCTGACGACTGGTACAGGTAACATACTGTTCAGTCAGTCGGGCGGCGGCGCTCTTACAGTGACGACGGCCACTACTACAGAGGGTCATATAGGGATAGATGTAACCTCGGCTAATCTTATAGTTACGACGGTTACGGCCGGTGGAACCAGCAAGAATGTGACATTGACGACGACGGGCACAAGCCTCCCAAACAAAGGTGATATTATTGTTGGTGATGTAAAAGCAGAAGGCGATAAGATAACTATTACTTCAGTCGGTGCGATAGATGATGATTATACAGGGTCAGGTTCTGATAACGTGGTTGATTTGACAGCCGCCGAGCTCGACCTTGAAGCGGTTAGAGGTATAGGAAAAACCGGACCGATTGAAACGGCTGCGACAACGATAGATGCCGATACGACCGGTGACGCCGCTTATATAGATTTAGACAATTATCTGGCCACCACAACGACGCTAACCAGTGTTTCAACTACTGGAGCTAATGCAAATATTACGTTTGACCAGTTTGGTGTCCTCGGAACGACCGGAACATTGGTATTGCAGAGTGTGATTACTGACAAGCTTAATACAGGCAACACTGGTAATATAGACATTAGTTCTGAGGGTGGAGATATCACGGCTACTCTTGTTACAGCAGGAGGTGCCGGTAATATTTCGTTAGACACTACAAAATCGGGCAATATAACTGTTGGTGCTTTGACAGCGACTGATGCCGAGACGCCGACGATTACCGACGATACGGTATTTATTGATTCGGCTGGTACGATTCTGGATGATAGCAGCAACACTACCAAGATTACGGCTGACGCTGCTGGCCTGAAGGCGAGCAACGGTATCGGAATTGGTACCGGAGCTGTCAGTGCAACTCGCCAGATTGATACAGATGTGGATTATCTGGCGGCGACAACTGCCAACGGCGATATAATAATAACGGAATCTGGAACAGGTGCTGATGAAGATCTTATATTGCGAGACGTAGAGGCTACGAACAACGGCAATATGAAGAGCATTGTACAGAATATAGAGGCTACGAACGGCAGTATTGTTCTGGAATGCACTTATGGAGGTATAACACAGCAGGCTGGTTATATCAAAGCCGGTGCAAGTACCTTGACGATGATACAGGCTGAATCAATAGACCTGTCAATCTTTACATTTGCCAACCAGATTAATACACATCTTATGCTGTCCAGCACCGGCACTGCTTCAGGTTCATTAGATTCAGGTGAAGGGGCGGTAACGGTAGTAGACATGGACCACGCCGGTATGTATAGGAATGGCGCCGAGGTTGATGGTAGTTATACCGATGGTAGCAGCAAATATGCCGGCGGCAAAGATGAAAATGCAGCTGACAAGTGGCTTTCCATACAGGCAAAAGCCACAAGGAATATTGTTCTTCAAGGCAGCAGTTCTGGTGATTCTGTCAGAGACATAGTAATTGGTACTCATATAGGCGGCAATCCGTTTGATGCCGATCATACCTTTGGCGACGGAACACTTCTGGTTGGTGACGATTCACTTCTGGACGGTGGCAGATATGTTATCCCAGGAACAGCACTGGCGGGCAGTACGTCAATCACAATTAAGCTCGCAGCTGATGCTTCCACTCAGAATGACTTCTATAATGGACGGGTAATTGAAATTTTAGACGGCACGGGTGAAGGACAGATAAGAACCATAACCGCTTATAACGGTGCGACGCAAGTTGCCACTGTATCAGAAGCTTGGGATACTCAACCTGTTGCCGGTTCCGAGTACGGTATAAATGCAATTGGCGTTCTGACCTCTACTGGCGGTGGAGTATCGGTAGTGAAATCGACTGACGGTACGATACGTACATTTGGTTATGACACACTCGATTATGTTACGATAAGCGGCTACTCTAATACGACGAGTAGCGATATTTCACTTCATACCGGCGTTCTTCTGCCTCATATTGATGACTATGCTATCCTGGGAACCGCACAAGCAGGCGCATCGGATAAAATCACTCTTGCGGCTGATGAATCCAGTACGAATGACTTTTATAATGGACGACAAATTAAAATTTTAGACGGCACAGGTAAAGGACAGATAAAAACCATATTAGATTATGACGGTACGACGAAAGTTGCCACTCTAACGACAAACTGGACTACTAAACCTAATGATACTTCCGACTACGGTATAGATGAGTACCCAGGCAGGGCAGCTATTGTGCTTGTCAGCGAAACTAAAGACCTGAAATTAGGCTTAGAAGACCTGGGTTTGAATTTACCGAATATCAAACTAAACGCCGGTGGAACATATGGAGCATATAGTACCGGTACTGTTGATGACCGCGATGCCATCGACTTTTTGGATAACACATTATTGACAGGTTCCGGCAAGTTCCCAGGCGAGCCGTTTGATGTGGCAATTTACCTCAGCAGTTACAAACCTGGCTATGCAACCGGTCTTTATACTCCGGTAGCTCAAACAGGCAGTGATGTAGTGATGAATGCATCGGTCTATACTCTCGCAGATAATGCAGCGGTGGTTATAGATGCATACGATACGGTAACGTTTGGAAGCACATTCGAAGATTCTTCTCCGGGATTTGTCTCAGGGAAAGGTCAGGTGTTAGAGGCATGTTCAAGAATTACTGAAACAGTTCAGGATGCCTGGATTCTCGGTACACTGCCGTATGTTGATGAATATGCAGACGGTCTGTTACCGCCAGGGTTCAAGGGTGGAGCGTATATACTAAGAGGCGGCGAGAAAGATGCATGGGTACTTCAGTTTATCGACCCGGTTCCGATTCCACCGCCAGTAACCTATATGCCAAAGGACCATAATGAAGTGGTAGATTGCAATGAACTGAAGACATGGACGGCTAAGGAACTTGGCCTGAAGGAAGCTCAGGTTTATTTGGCAGAAGATACTCTCGCTCAGTCAACAGATGCAACACATGGACAACTGTGTGAAATGTGCGAAGCTGTTAGCGAACTCGCGAAGACCCTGAGCGATCCTAATGGGACACGGCTTGCGGCCTTAAACGAGGTAGTTAATGAGCTTGCCCCGGCTTCATCGTCTAAGGAGCTAACTTATGAACAAATGGTGTTAGTAGTGTCCGTATTGTCCGAACATGCTAACGACGGCACTCGTTATGCCGTTGCCAGAGAATGGTTTGGCGCTATGGCCGCCTATGTAAACATTCTGAATAAAGAATTTGGCTGGTCAAGAGACAGAGCTATTGAATTCGCTATGCGTAAATATGCGTCCAAGCTGATGGTAACCAATCCGAGAGCTGCTACAATTGTTTGGATGTATCTGGAACAATAGTTTAAGTGTAGTAACGCTATGGGAAGACAGCCCGTAGCATAGAGATAATCGCCGAAGATGGCGGACAATGAGATGCTTATAATTAAAATGCTACGTCTGTGAGGGCGTAGCATTTTTTTTATCTCGTACAGTACAAAGTTGTATTCCAATTAAAATTTATTTCAAAGGAGGGACTGTCTCTCTTGATCTGTTAACCAATATCCCATTCTTCGTTGACAGCAAACAGTAATGGCAGTGCTATTTAGCCGATTATGCTCTCATTAAAACTGGACCAATTTTAATGGAATAGACTGTTGAAATGGTTGTTTTCTTTAATCTTTATGATATAATAGTTAAAGATTTGAACCTTAAAAACGAAGTGAATATCCGGATTGTTATTTTTAGCAGTTCCATACTAATCTGTTAAGGTAATATTGTGGCAAAAGTATTTCTTAAAGATGTCAAAAAAATCTATGATAACGGCTTTGTAGCGGTCAAAGATGTCAATCTTGATATTATTGATAAAGAATTTATGGTAATAGTAGGGCCTTCCGGCTGCGGTAAAACCACAACGCTGCGAATGATAGCCGGACTTGAAGAAATCACGAATGGAACTATAGCTATAGGCGACCGAGTTGTTAATGATGTTCCCCCAAAAGACCGAGATATAGCCATGGTTTTTCAGAACTATGCACTATATCCTCATATGACGGTATTTCAAAACCTGGCTTTTAGTCTGAAACTTCGAAAATATCCCAAAGCCGAGATAAAAAAGCGTGTCGCAGAAGCTGCGGAAATGCTCGATATAAGTAATCAGCTTGATAAAAAACCCAAGGCTCTCTCCGGCGGTCAGCGTCAGCGTGTTGCGCTGGGCCGTGCGATAGTTCGCAATCCGGCAGCTTTTTTATTTGATGAGCCGTTGAGCAATCTCGACGCGAAACTTCGCGTAACAACCCGCGCCGAATTAAAGGCATTACATCGCAGGCTCAATACCACCTCAATCTATGTAACACACGACCAGGCTGAAGCAATGACGCTTGGCGACAGAATTTGTGTTATGTATAACGGAGAAATACAGCAGGTAGCACCGCCGATGGAAGTTTACGATAAGCCTGTCAACCGTTTTGTGGCTGGTTTTCTGGGCACTCCTCCAATGAATTTCTTTAATGGCAGGATTCGTGTTAAAGATGGCAAGGCGGCGTTTGTGCTGAATGACGGCGATACAATTGTACTGAAAAGTGCCAGTGATAAATTCAAGTCTTATATTGACAAAGAAATGGTATTGGGCGTCAGGCCTGAGCATTTGACGGTCGAACCATTATCAGGACAGACTGATAATGGCATCAAATCGAAAGTTAATATAATTGAACCGCTTGGCGACAGAAAAGATGTGTACCTAATCAGCACATCAGGCCAAAAGTTCATTGCTAATCTCGACCCGCATACGGATATTGATGTCGACCATCAGGTTACTATGTATGTTGACATATCCAAAGCACATGTATTCGAGCCGGGTGAGACCGGAAGAAATGTGATGGCCAGTATACGCTAATACTGGCTTGCTGCTATGAAGAAAGAAATAATAAAAATAGAAAACAGTATTATTGCCAAACTCAGGGAGATTTCCAGGGAATCCGGCGTTGATATCACAAACGCAAAGGTCAGGAGGACCTCGTCGCGATTTTGCTTAGGGGTTGAACACGGGGATTATAACGGAACGGAACTGTTCGGTGTAGGCACCGATAGATTCATCTGGTTTGCCTATAAACCTAACGGAACTAATCGAGTAAGACTTTACAGCGCAAATTTTCCCAAAGACGGACTTATTGAATATCAGCTCGGCAGTGTTCCGCCGCCAAAATCAGAACAAATAGCTAATAACTGGGCGAGATTTCCTTATGGCGTGGATTATATACTTCATAAGCGGGGATTTGATTTAAAAACCGGAATTGATGGAGTAATTTACGGCAATATTCCCGGCGGAGGAATGTCTCGAAGCGCCTCTTTGACGCTGAATTTGCTGCTTTCAATTTTTGATGTAAACCAAATAAAGGTTGATAACCCATTTGATATAGTCAATATGGCACAAGCCGTAGAGAATGAGTATATAGGTTCGCCGTGCGGGCAATTAGACCAAATAATGATATTGTTCGCCAAAGAAGGGATGGGAACACATTATAATCCGAAAAAGCAAAGTATAAACTATATTCCGCTGGGTTCCGGCGGCGAGGAATTGAGAATCGTTGTGATGGATACAGGTACAGACAGGCCGGGACTTGATAAATCAACCTATAAGATAAGACGGGCTGAATGTGAAGAGTTTGTCGAATTAATCAAAAGAGCCGGCTTTGGAATAACCTGTCTTGCCGATATTAGAGAAGAAAAGATGTATAAGCAGATTCTTGATAAATTTACTCGTTCACATCCCGACCATTGCGACAGGCTGAAATATATCTATAAGGCGCAAAAAAGATTTTATGAATTATTAAATGCATGGAAAGCCGGCGATATTAAGACTATAGGCTCAATCTTTCGAGATGACGGTATTGGGTTGCGGGATGAATATAAAATTTCCGGCCCCGAGCTTGAAGCTATGTGCGATATTGCTCGAAAAGTCCCTGGGGTATTGGGGGAAAGAATGCTCGGCGGCGGCGATAAAGGAGCGTCCGGGGCTATAGTAATGGCAAATAGTGTTGATAAACTAAAAGCGGCTGTTGCGGCAGAATATCCGAAAATTTGTCCTGAATTTTCAAAAAAATATGCCGTTCATATCTGTAAAATGGTAAACGGTATAGAAGTTTACGAGAAAGTATTTTAACCCCAATTTCAATCCTTTGCTTCTGCTGAAA
>Ga0315278_10005374_pt1 | contig 11642 bp, 10 predicted proteins | sample YL17G06_0_MG_FD_203880 | JGI IMG/M metagenome (GOLD analysis project Ga0315278, IMG submission 203880) | Sediment microbial communities from Yellowstone Lake, YNP, Wyoming, USA - YL17G06_0 | ecosystem: Environmental > Aquatic > Freshwater > Lake > Sediment | place: USA: Wyoming | collected... | reverse complement strand
AACCGTGAGGAACTAAGCGGACCGTATTACCGCACCAGCCGGGCGGGTTTTCATACCGCAATGGATATCAGCGTGTACTCTTTCACTGCCCTGGCGCAGGCTTTTCAACCGCATCTGGCACGCGGGGGTGCCCTGCTGACTCTGACATACTACGGCGCAGAGAAAGTTGCCCCTGGGTACAATGTGATGGGGGTTGCCAAGGCAGCGCTGGAGTCATCAGTGCGTTACCTTGCGTATGATTTTGGTCCACAGGGCGTGAGGGTAAATGCCATCTCCGCTGGACCCATTCGCACATTGGCTGCCGCGGGGGTGGCAAAGTTCAAAGATATGTACCGCCACTTCACCAAGCTGGCACCCCTGCAGCAGCATGTCACGATTGAAGATGTGGGAGAGGTAGCGGTATTTTTATGTTCAGACATGGCAGGAAAGATCACTGGAGAGGTACTGTATGTAGATTCAGGGTACAATATTATTGGTATCCCTGAACCACCGGAGTGTGAGTGATCTGATTGAGAGGAGCATAAATGTTCCGCAAGAAACTCGAAGCCCCACCCACTGTACCTGTTCCCACACCTTCATCCGCAACTACAGACCGGATTACGTCCGTGCTAAGTGCCGGCATCAACTGGTCAGGTGACCTGGGGGGCAGTGGAGGCGTGCGTATTGAAGGCACATTCGAGGGCAATATCGCAATGCGAGGCCTACTCGTGGTGGGCGAGACAGGCCGGGTGACATGCCAATCGCTACGCGCCGATACGGTCATCGTGGCGGGCGCGGTCAAGGGAGATATCACTGCTGAACGGCTCGAAATACGCTCCACTGGGAAGGTGTGGGGGAATGTAGTCACAGTTACATTTTCTACGGAGGAGGGTGCTTTCCTGCGAGGTCAGATCACCATGGAAGATAAGGTGGATATTGGGATTGGTCCTGCGGTTGAAAAACCACTGGAAGAGACTCTTGCAGAGAAGGATTGGCTTACTTTACAGTCGGACACAGGGGAAAAAGCGAAAGAAGCTTAAACTACAGCTTACAAGGTCATAGTACAGCCATCTGCACGTGGGTCGCTGCCGCCACACAACACGCCAGTATTGGCATCCCGGCGGATGATTTGCCCGCGCCCAAAGGCTGAGCGCTCGTATCCACTCACTGAATATACCTGGTGCCCCATCTTACCCAACTCAACCTGGACTTCCAATGGGATGCCATCTTCTAATAATACCTGACCTCGTGTAGACCCATCATTAATGCAGAAGCGAGGCCGGTCCAGGGCAGATTGGGGATCTGCATGGTCATCCACCAGGGCTGACACAACTTGCATGTGCCCTTGAGGCTGCATAAAGCCGCCCATCACGCCAAAGCTGGCGTAGAGGATATTAGGAATTGCAGATGAGCCGTTGGAATCAACCGTAATCAATCCAGGGATGATCGTGTGGTAAGGTCGTTTGCTGGGTGCCAGGGCATTGGGATGAGAGGGGTCCAAAGAGAAGCCCATACCACGGTTCTGCAATGTAAAACCCCAGCCGGGTGGAACAATTCCAGTCCCGAACCCCATGTAATTACTGTTTATGAAAGAACACGCATTCCCTTCCACATCTACCACGCTGAGGTAGACGGTGTCGGAGGATAAAGTGGGGGTCCCGTGTGTTTGGTCGAGGGTGGCATGCTCCGGATGGATCAGCTTGCGCCGCTGAGCGGCATATTCCTTGGATAACAGCCATTCCAAGGGAGCCGGGTTAAAAGTTGGGTCTGCCACGTACCAGCGTGTTTCGGCAAACGCCAGGCGCATGGCTTCGATCATCAGGTGCAAGCTCTGGGTTGAGCGTGGAGGCATGGAACCAATATCGTAACCTTCTAGCAGGTTCAGAGCAACAAGAGCAGCCAATCCCTGCCCATTGGGAGGGCACTCCCACACCCGAACGTGGCGATAAGTGGTGCTAATGGGTTGCTCCCAGGTGCTGGTGTGGGCAGCCAGATCGTCCACGGTGAGGCAACCTCCAGCCTGCTGGACGACACAGGCAATGGCATCCGCAATCTCACCCTGGTAAAAAGCATTCTTACCCCCTTCGACAATCCTGCGCAATGTGTGCGCCAATCCTGGATTGCGAAATATTTCCCCTGCCCGGGGCGCACGCCCATCGATCGTCATTTCTATCCCACCAGGCACATTGCTCAGATGACTGGCGCTACGATCCCAATAATAAGCAATAATAGGAGAGACTGGAAAGCCCTCTTCTGCCAGGCGGATGGCAGGGTTTAGAACCTGGTTGATAGGCAGCCGTCCATGCTGAGCCAGCAGGTCACACCAGCCGGCACATGCCCCCGGGATGGTGATCGTATAGGGATGAAATTGGGGTATATTCTTCGCGAAGCCTTCTTTTTTCAAGCGGTCGATCGTAAGACCTGCTGGGGCACGGCCAGAGCCGTTGAGGGCTGTGATGTGACCGGTCGATGCCTGGAAGTACAAGGCAAAACAATCCCCGCCCAAGCCTGTGGAGGTTGGCTCGGTGACGTTCAGCGCGGCTGCGGTGGCTACAGCCGCATCGGCCGCATTGCCGCCCTGAGTGAGAACTTCCAACCCGGCAGCGACTGCCAGCGGCTGGGACGTGGCCACCATACCGCCCAGCCCATAGACGGGCGAGCGGTGAGATATAAATTCAAGATCAATTTTTGATGGCATATGTCACCATTTTGAATTAATAACACACAGCAGCATCAAAAACCTTTTAGCCCTGTCTGCTGGTGTGGTGATGCAACTTACCGGGTGACTTCTATCCCTTTTCCAGGAATAACCTCACCAATCACCCACAGGGGTTGTTCCAATTGCATTGCATGTTTTTGAAGCTGCTCCAACTTATCGGGGGGAACGGCAAGCAGCAATCCTCCACTGGTTTGCGGGTCGAAAAGCAACAGCTGTGAAGGCGGGTCGAGAGTAGAATCAAAGTGCACATTAGACCCGAAGAAGAGACGATTATCGTAAGCGCCACCAGGGAAAATAAACTTCTCCGCGTAATTGCGGGCACCCGAGATGAAGGGAATTTTTGGATAGGTAAAGCGGATGCCTACTTTAGAGGCTTCAGCCATCTCGCAGGCATGCCCGAGAAGGCTGAAGCCGGTAACATCCGTACCGCTGTGCAGATCAAATTCCACAGCCAGCTCTGCGGCAACCTTGTTCAGCTTTTTCATCCACTCCACGGCTTCAGCGACATCCGCTGGGTTGGCTTGCTCGCGTTTGAGGGCAGTGGTAGTTGTACCAAACCCGAGCGGCTTGGTGAGCACCAGGACGTCTCCAGGATGTAGCCTGTTTTTGGTGAGTATATGGTGCGGATTTACAAAACCCAAAACAACCAGCCCGTATTTGGGCTCATTATCCTGGACGGTGTGACCACCGGCAATCACCACCCCAGCCTGCCGGGCAATGTCTGCCCCGCCGCGCAGGATAGTGCTAATTACCTCGGTTGGCAAATCGGGGGGCAGGGCAGCGATGTTGAGGGCTAAGAATGGCTTTCCACCCATGGCGTACACGTCTGAGAGGGCGTTGGCGGCGGCAATGGCACCGAAATCATAGGCGTCATCCACCACGGGGGTGAAGAAGTCAGTCGTAACAACCAGGGCACGCTCATCGTCCAATTGCCAGACGGCCGCGTCATCAGGTTCACCCAACCCGACAAGCAGGTTGGGATAATCTGTGGGGTTAAAAATCCCTTGCAAGGGGCGCAGTACCTGCGCCAGCGTTTCCGCATTCAGCTTGGACGCTCAACCTGCACAGCTGGAGAGGCTTGTCAGGCGGATTTGGCGGCCGGAAGGTTTACTGTCTGTTTGGCTCATATTTTTGTTTTTGAGGCTACTCCAAGGGGCAGCAGGTTGAAAGTTTCAACGACTAAACCTAAGGCGTCGCAGTCGGTGCGGGGGCAGGGGTTGCTGTGGGGAGTGAGGGCAGGGTCATTAGATATGGATTATTGTTTGGCACCAGCATCACCTGGATGCCTGGAGCCAGCTTGCTGATGTACTGGTAGAGCAACAGATTGTCATTGTTTCTTAATGCTCCTTCAATGAGTGTCAATGCCTTGGCCTCGGCATCTGCTTGAAGGAGTCGCGCATCCGCGGCGCCTTGCGCATTGATCACCACCGCGTCTGCCTGACCCTGGGCAACCTGGCGGGCTTGCTCGGCTTCCTGCCTGCGTTGTTCGACCACAAATTTAGCTTGTTGTGCCTGCTGCTCCGCCACCTGTTTCTGCTCCACTGAGGCGGCATATTCAGGTGAGAAGGAGATGTTACGCAGAATGAAAGTGACCAGACTCAACCCATTGTCTTCCATTTTTTTCTGCATATCAGCGGATATTTTGGTGGTCATTTCAACCCGCTTGCTGGTGACCACTTCCTCGACCTTATATTGTGAGACCACATCGCGAATAACACCGCGCGCCAGGGGGCGCACCAGCTCAGCGGTATAGCGGTCCTGCCAATCGATATGTAACCCGACCACCTTGGCTGGGTCAATCGCATAAATCACAGAAGCATCCACAAATATCTCCTGCCCATCGGCGGTACGGGCAGCGATCGAATCGTCTCCCTGGACCTGCCCTTCATTTGTTGCGATGGACATGGTATAGGTCTGGCGCGAGATGGGGTAGATGACCGCGTTCTCGAAGAATGGGATGACCCAACGCAGACCTGGTTGTAATGGCACAGGGCGGTAACCTGCGGGCTGAAGGGCTGAAATGACTACCCCACGCTCTTCCGGCTGGATGAAAACCAGCCCTGCGCTAACAACGGATAAGATTATGGCGCCTGCCAGGACAACCAGAGTGATCGTAACCACACCCTTGACGTTTTTGTTGCGCGAGGCGCGCAATACCACGATGACGATCAAACCAAAGAATACCACCCAGGCAGTTGCTGCAATAAGTTTAATCAAGCTTGCTACATTCATTTTATCTCTCCTCTATTAATCTAAATTGATTATAACCCGATTTCAATATAAGCCATTCCACGGGTATACCTATCTATCCATGATGATCTTACTGTAATTCGCATAAGCAATCCCTTGGATTATCTTAGGAATGCATGAATAACCATAAAATGTGATACCATGCGGATATGGGACATACCAATGGTCGGGTTACTGAAATTCGTCTTGAAGCCGGCGGGCATATGGGAGCATTCATTGCCTGCCCTGATGACGCAATCCCACATGCTGGGCAGTATCTGCTGGCTTCTGATATGAATGACCCGCAAGAAGTGATTGGGGTTTCGCTATTTCTGGCAGAAAAGTCCGCGCATGGTTTTTGGGCAGCCACTCCCATCCCGATCTCATGGATACCGGGAACGCACCTGGACCTGGTGGGACCCCTCGGGCATGGATTTGAGCTACCTCGGGAGGTTAAGCGCCTGGGATTGGTGGCGCAGGGTGATACAGTCTCTCGACTGATGCCCCTGGTTGGTCAAATCGGAAAATCCCATACTGGCATAACCTTGTTCACTGACCTGCCTCTCCCGAGGATTCCTGCTTTGTTGGAGGCATACCCGCTTGCTTCGCTGGTGCAGGTGTTGGACTGGCCTGATTTTCTGGCCTTTGACCTGCCATTGCAGCGCTTGTCTGAGTTAAGGGATATGCTCGGTCTCCGGGATGGAAGGGGTCTTAACTGCCCATCCCAGGTGCTGGTCACGATGCCCTTTCCGTGTGCAGGGTTGGCACGCTGTGGAGCATGCGCCGTGCCTGCCCGGAGAGGATGGAAATTAGCTTGTGAGGATGGACCAGTGTTTGATCTCAGTCAACTTAAATGGTGAATAATGTATACGCTCGATCTGGCCATTGACCCTCCACTCATGAATGCAGCGGGCAGCCTGGGATTCTCCGCCGATCTCCATAGTGCGGTGGACTGGCGCAACCTGGGAGCATTTTTTACGAACCCGGTCAGCCTGATGCCACGCACACCTGCCCATGGGGAGCGCTTTATTGAATTTCCGGGAGGCTTTCTCCTTCACACGGGTTATCCGAATCCTGGTATCAGCCAGGTCGTGCGACGATATGCCAGGCATTGGAGCCGCTCTCCAATTCCGGTGATCGTTCACCTGCTGGGAAGAAGCATAGAAGAGGTGGCAAAGATGACAAGACGGTTGGAATCAGTAGAGGGGGTTACGGGCTTGGAAGTGGGGGTGACCAGTGATGCGAGTATCGATTTGGTGGTGGCGCTCACTCAGGCAGCATACGGCGAATACCCAGTGATCATGCGCCTGCCGATGGAACGATCGGTCGAGCTAGCGCCAGGGGCCATTAATGCCGGAGCAACAGCGATCAGCCTGGCACCTCCCCGAGGAGTATACCCGGCAGGAGGTGGAGAAATGGTCCAGGGCAGACTTTATGGTCCGGCGATCCTGCCTGTTGCTTTGAGGGTAGTGCATGAGCTTTCCCAAATGAGCATTCCGACCATTGGAGCAGGTGGTGTGTATACTCAAGAGCATAAAAACGCCATGCTGGCAGCGGGAGCCTTCGCGGTACAGCTTGATAGCATCCTATGGCGTGGAGCTGGATATCGTCTATTCGCTTGAAGGTGGATGCATGGAGATTATCAGGATCGACTCGCTTGCTACGGCATTCATCCGCCCAGGTGAGGGTGTCAATGCCGGCTTGATCCACACACCAAAAGGCATGATTTTGATTGATACAACCTCCTCTCCAGCGGAAATCAAGACGTTATTTGAGGCTGTCGATGCTAACCCGGAAGAGGTGCGCCTGGTAATTAACACACACTTTCACAGCGACCACACCTGGGGCAACCAGGTCTTCACTTGCCCGATATTGGCGCATCGCTCCTGCCTGGAGCGCATGCAGTCCGGTCTTAAAAATGAATGGAGCCAGGAAGTACTCCAATCCTATCTTTCTGACCTGGAAAAAGCAGACCCTAAAAAGGCGGATGATTTTCGCAGGACGATGAAGGATTTAAGCATCACCCTGCCCAACCAGGTTTTCGAGGAAAGGTTCGAAGGGGAATTGGGTGGACTGAACTATGAGGTCATCCATCTGGGCGGGCATACACCAGACCTATGCGTGGTTTGGCTGCCAGTCCGCGGGTGCTTTTCGCTTCCGACCTGATCTTCCAAGGTCGCTACCCATACGTCTTCGATGCCGATATACCTGTTTGGATTGCCAGGTTAAGCCATCTAATGGAATTCGACGCATTGGCGATCATCCCGGGGCACGGTGTAATGTGTGGGGAAGCGCAGATCACCGCCTTGCGTGATTATTTGCAGGAAACCTGGGACCTAACCCATGAACATATCCGCCAGGGGCACAGCCCAGAAGAGACCGGAGCGGATCCGGCTTATCCTCGTTTTGCTGAACAGAAATACGAGCGGCTGCATCAGGCGAATATCCGCTATATGTACAAACAAATAATTGGATAAAAGGATTGTTGAGACATATTTAAGATTAAGGGTTGGCAGCTGCGAAATCAATGGCGTATTGAGCGTCTTGATAACCTGGGTGGTGCTCCAAAGCTTTCCGCCAATCTGATACAGCTTCATTCTTCTTCCCCATACGGTACAGAGCCCATCCATGCCATAGCAGGGCTTCTTCCGAGTTAGGCGTGCGTTGCAGGGCATATTCTGTGACCGTCAATAGTTCGGTGGTCATCGCAGCATGGAAATAGGCAAAGAATGGACCGAATTGATAACGGAGCATCCGCTGGTACAATCCCAGTGTACGGGCAGTATCGTAAGCACTGGTAGCCTCACTATACCGCTCAAAATAAACCAGGTTGCTGCCCAGATTGAACCAGGCGTAGGCATTAGCTGGCTCGGACTGAGTTTCAGCCTGTGACACCTCCAGAGCATGTTGGCGATTAAGATCCGGGTTCCAGTTATCACCCAGGACAGCCTTAAGAGCCTCTTCCTGGGTGGGGAGGTAAGTCAAAAGATATACCCGGTTGAAAATCTGCCAGTAATCATCCATGGTTGAGTATGAGATGACTTGATTGGGGCCGTGGAAACTGTCCTGCCCGGTGAAAGACTGTGTGCTGTCATCATAGCCAGTCACCAGCAGATAGTGAGCAGCCCACAGGTCATCTTTAGGCCAATAGGGTTGGTCAAAAAAGAAGCTCTCCTCAATCATCACCGGGAATCCCGCGGCAACGAGTTTCTTCAGCAGTTCCAGGTCACCCCCGACACGAAACTCAGCATTCAACCAGCCAGCATGGGTGCGGACGAAGTAGACCAGCTCCTCCGGGTTGACATTACGGTCTTCTGGAATCGGTTTGACTACCTGAGTGATATTATCTTGATTACCATCCCAACCATAATAGCGTAGATATAGTGCCAGGGTGGCAGGTCCACAATCGTTTGGACCTTGCAGTTCCCAGAGCGGTGCTGGCAGCTGGACTGCAGCCGGGATGGGTGTTGGGCTGGGCTGTGGCGTAGCTGTTGGGGCAATTGTTGCGGTTGGCTGGTCGGGTACAATTGTTGGCAAACTGGTTGGGGTATTGGTGGCAGCCTGGATGGGTAGAACGATGGACTCTGCCGGGGTGGGGAAAGGCTTGACAGGAAAAATCACCCCCCGTAGATAGGTCATGGCAAGGTCAACACGCCAGTTTATCCTGGTGTTAACGGCTGGAATTTGATATAAAATCGCACTGACCAATGCCAGGCCAACAATAATCAGGATGCCATAGGTCAATATATGCTTTCCTTGGTTTTTAGACATAGGCGCAATTCTACCATCTGATGTAAAAGTTTTCGGATTAGAGGTTCGTGAGCAGGTCGGAGCAGAGGTGGACTCTGCAAATCCTAATATTGAAGGCAAATCTCCCAGTTATAATACCGGACATGAAATATCACATTTGGACTGAAGGTTGCCAGATGAATGTGGCTGATTCCCAGCGTGTGGCATCAGCTCTTGAGCAGATTGGCTTGAGTGTTACGCACCATGCGGATGAGGCAGATGTAATCGTATTAAACACCTGCGTTGTACGGCAAAGCGCGGAAAATAAAGCATACGGTCGGCTGTATTCACTTAAGCCGCTCAAAGAGCAGAACCCGCATCTGGTAATCAACCTGATGGGATGCCTGGTGGGGGTGAAAGGGCACGAGCAACTCCGAAAGCGTTTCCCCTTTGTGGATGTATTTTCCCCACCCTCTGATCCAGGTCCGCTTATTGCGTACCTGACCCAGGAAGATAGCCAGCACCTGGAGTATGCGGAGACACAACGCCGTTTTAGCTTGATGGATGAGGGTTCGGACACCAATTTTACAATCCAGCTGCCGGCTGATGAGCAGGGAAAGCTGGTTTCTGCTCATGTGCCAGTTGTGTTGGGCTGCTCGCATGCATGCACGTTCTGCATTATCCCCTATAGGCGTGGAATTGAACGCAGCCGTCCAGCTACCAACATCCTGGCAGAGGTGCGCGCTTTGGTCGCACAAGGGGTGCGTGAGGTGACTTTTCTGGGACAGATCGTCGACCGCTATGGCAAGGATCTGCAGGATGGCCCGGACCTGGCTGGTTTGCTCCGAATGGGCCAGGATATCGAGGGATTGGAACGTATTCGATTTCTGACCTCACACCCGAGCTGGATGACCGATGAGCTGTTGGACGTGGTGGCTGAGCTGCCCAAGGTCATGCCGCACATTGAAGTGCCGGTGCAGGCTGGAGATAATGACGTGCTGGAGAAAATGCGCCGTGGTTACACATCTGATGATTATCGCCGCCTGGTGGAGAAAATTCGTACACGCCTGAATAACAGATGGCCGGGCGTCTCCATTGCCACAGATATCATCGTTGGTTTCCCTGGAGAGACTGAAACTCAGTTCCTACGGACCTATGATCTGTTGGAAGAGCTCAGACTGGATGTAGCCCACCTGGCGCGTTATTCAACGCGGCCTGGAACGGTTGCAGACCGGCACTTCACTGACGATGTCCCTGAAGTCGAGAAAATGCGGCGCTTCCGTTTATTGGAAGAACAACAGGAACGCATTGCATCTGAGATCGCCATCCAATACCAGGGCGAGCAGGTGGACGTGCTCTTTGAAGAAAAGGTGAAAGGTCGCTGGAAGGGGCGAACACCGACCAATAAGCTGGTTTTTGTTGAGTCAGAAGGTGACCTTACAGGACAGGTTTTGCCCATCCGTATTACTTGGGCTGGTCCATGGTCCATGCAGGGTGAATGCACCAGAAAAGAAAGTGCTGGAAACCAATTGAACGAATTATAATTATTTATGTATAATATATATGAGGGGACGCTGATGAAGAGGGTAGTTGATCACTTAACTGGAACTTTTTCCTCCTTGTTTGCGTCTAATGAGATGTAAATACTAAGGAGGATTGTATGATTGCGAAGAGAATACGCCCATTTTTATTTATTGCCGGTATCTTGCTTTTATTAACAGCCTGTAATTTTCCTGGCGCTGCGCCAGAACCAACGACTGGACCAGAGGCGATCTACACATCCGCAGCAATAACTTTGATAGCCCAACAAACCCAGGCAGCGGCAGGCACGCCAATCGTCGTTGCCAGTCCAACCACAGGCGGGATCGCGGCGACTCCCACCACGGGCGTAATCGTGGCAACTCCCACAATACCGATGGTGATTGTACCGACAGCCACGCCCCTGCCACCCACAAACACGCCAATTCCAACCAATACTCCCATACCGCCGACTGCAACCCCCATTCCAATTCCTTGCGACCGGGCACAATTTGTTTCAGATGTCACCGTGCCCGATAACACTTCAATTGGCGCCGGGACGACATTCGTGAAGACCTGGAGGCTGAGGAACAATGGCTCTTGTACCTGGACCACAGGTTATACCCTGGTTTTCTATAATGGCGATGCAATGAGCGGACCTGCTTCATCTCCAATCACGAGTGGCAGCATTGCACCCGGAAGCACGGTTGATATCTCTGTGTCTCTGATTGCCCCGACCACACCAGGCACGTACAAGGGTAATTGGCGCTTGCGCAATTCAGGTGGAGCACAATTTGGGATTGGCACCAATGCGGACCAGAGCTTTTGGGTGCAGATCAAGTCAGTAACACCAACCCCTACACCCTCTCCGACCTCGTCGTATACGCTATCGTATGATTTCATTGCTCGCGGCCCGGATGCCTCCTGGACTAACGGCACCACAAGCCTCCCCTGGGGTGATCCGGGCAACGACTCTCTAGGTGTGGCGGGGAACGTTGCAAATGCCAAGATGGAAGATGGGAAAACTTACGGCAGCCAGCTTGCTACTTACCCCCAGCACATCACCGATGGTATGATCTTGGGTCGATACCCGTCGTATACCATCCAGGCAAATGACCACTTGCGCACACGGATTGGCTTCCGATATGATTGTGGCACGAGCAAGATCAAATACCAAATTCGTTACATCGAGGGTGCAACGGAAGTCACAATTGGAGAGTGGGTGGAGAATTGTGATGGCAACCTGACATCTCTGGATGTCAACCTGTCAGCGCTGGTTGGGCATACAGTACAGTTTGAGCTTGTTGCAATTGCAGTTGGCAATCCAGATGCATATACCAGCTTATGGGTGACGCCAAAAATCGAAAGATAATCTGGCGCACACATCCTGTTATTTCGCCGTACTTAAGTGGCGGCAGGGCAACCGTGGTATTATTAGACCGGTGCACCTGCCGCCACTTGTTGTCGA
>Ga0315278_10005372_pt1 | contig 11646 bp, 14 predicted proteins | sample YL17G06_0_MG_FD_203880 | JGI IMG/M metagenome (GOLD analysis project Ga0315278, IMG submission 203880) | Sediment microbial communities from Yellowstone Lake, YNP, Wyoming, USA - YL17G06_0 | ecosystem: Environmental > Aquatic > Freshwater > Lake > Sediment | place: USA: Wyoming | collected... | reverse complement strand
TCTCGGGATTCTGTTCGCGGTCGACGTCCACGAGCAGGACGGGCATCTGCGCCTCGCCGACGGTGAGCTCGTAGCGGGCCTTGACGGCGTCGCCGCCGCCGAAGTCGCCGCTGTCGTAGCGGGCCCAGAGCTCGTCGAACCGCCCCACGTCAACCCGGATCGTGTCGCCGCCGCGGCCTCGCTCGACGATTGCATTCGTGACGAGCAGCAGCTCGCCCGCGATCTGCCGCTCGAAGCGACCTTCGCTGTTGCGCTCGAAGCGCTGGGTCACGAGCGAGCCGGACTCGATCGGGCCCTCCACGGTGGCGAAGGCGGAGCGTGCCGTCGTCGGCGCCCCCTGATGGCGCCCGTGGGTTGGAAGCGATCTACCCGTCGGGTTCGCCTGGGCCGGCGGCTTGTTCGCGTCGGATTCCATCAGGCCCACCCTACGCGACGCGGGCCGTAGCCCGGCGAGCTGATCTCAGATCAACCTAGAGCGGATCCGAAACCGCGAGCGGTGGGCCGAGCACCTCCATCCCGACGTCGCGCCCGAGCGCAGCGAACACGCCCGGGTCGAGTCCGCCGGGCGGGATCTCGGCGAACCGGTCGAAGAACGCCTCCATCCCGGCCGGAGCGAAGAGGACGAGGATGCGCGCCGGGGTGTCGCCGATGTTCTGGAAGCAGTGCGGCGTTCCCGCAGGCACGAACACGAACGAGCCGGTGGGTGCACTGCGAATGTCGTTGCCGAGCTTGAACCGGAGGCTCCCTTCCAGCACGTACCACGACTCACCCTCCCGCCCGTGGGTATGCAGTGGCGGACCGTCGCCGGGCGCGACGACGTTCTCGAACGCGGTCAGCGCTCCGCCGGTCTGCGCACCGCGCACCTTGAACGTCAGCGGCCCGCCCGCCGGGCCCTGGATCGTCTCGCCTTCGCCCTCTCCGAGGACGACCGGCGTGTCGCCGGTCGTCACACCAACCCCGCCCGCGGGTGGCGGGCAGCTACGGGGCGTCCAGTTCGAGCACGACCTCGTATGAGCCGACGGAGACGCGGCGGATGGTACCCGCGTCGGGCGGGCTCATCGCCTCGAGCGTCGCTGTGCCGATCCGGAGATCCTCCTCGGAGCCGAAACGAACGGCGACGGCAACCTGCCCGGCAGCGCGGTCGGCGAGAACGGTGACCCGCGTGGCGGGCACGCCCTCAGGTGGGCCGTCGTCGGCGGCGATCCTCCCGAGCAACGCCTCGAGAGCGGCGTCGTCTGCCTCGAAGGTCACGACACGCACATACTCGGCCATCTCATTCCTCCTTTGGCAGGGGTCCGCGGAGTCTAGCGCCGCGAGAGCGAATATCTTCCGAATCGGCGAGATAGCGTAGGGTTGCGTCGGCATCTCTGACCGAGGAAACGGGGGATTGATGGCACGGCACCGGCTCTCGCGTGATCAGGTGATCTGGTCGTTCACGCCCGACCTGCAGCCCGTCCTGGAGGTCGACCCAGGCGATGTCGTCACGTTCGAGACCAACGACTGCTTCTCGGGGCAGATCACAAGAGAGTCCGACCTCGTCACGGATATCGACCTTGGCCGGATCAACAGCGCAACGGGGCCCGTGGCGGTGCGCGGCGCAGAGCCGGGCGACTCGCTCGTGGCCGAGATCCTCGACGTGCGGCCGGTCGAATGGGGTGTCGCGACGCTGATCCCCGGCTACGGCCAGCTGAGCGACCGGGTCAAGGCACCGTTGACCCGGCTGTTCGAGGTGCGTGACGGGATCGTGAAGATGAACGAGCGGGTGTCGTTCCCGGCCATGCCGATGGTCGGCGTCGTCGGCGTCGCGACGGCGAGCGAGACGCTCGCCACCGGGCAAGCGGGGCAGCACGGCGGGAACCTTGACGACCACTGGCATGGCAAGGGCGCACGCATCTTCTTTCCCGTGCGGCAGCCGGGCGGCATGTTCGCGGTCGGTGACATGCACGCGGCGATGGGCGACGGCGAGATCTGCTTCACCGGCGTCGAGATCGCAGGTGAGGTGGACGTGCGCTTCGACGTGCTCAAGGGCCAGCAGGCGACCTGGCCTGTGACCGAGCTCCATGACCGCTGGGTGCCGCACGCGACGGCGACCGACTACGGCGATGCGCTCCAGCTCGTCTCCGAGGAGGCGGCGAAGCTGCTCGTGGACGAGCACGACTTCACGATCGAGGATGCGTTCATCTTCCTCTCGGTCGCATGCGACGCGGGCGTCGCTCAGGCGTGCAAGCCGGCCGAGGGCTTTGGCACGATCGCCCGCTTCTCGATCCCGAAGATCGACGCCTGCCCCGGGCCCTTCCGGGCGTAGCTCGAGAGAAAGTGCAGTCCCGCCTGACAGCCCACCTGTTGCGGTCAGGGCGCTGCGACGCGCATCCCGCCGACGCGCCGCCGTAAGAAGACACCGCGGGTGAGGCTGAAGCCTCACCCCACACCCGCGCACAACCCAGCTGCCACCGAGCCCGCCCTCCGCCGGCGGCCTTTCACGGACGGCTGTCAGCCCACCGTCGCAGGCGCGAGCGCGGCCTCGATCAGTCCGGCGAGCACCGGCACGCCGCCCGTCGGCCCGAGCAGCTCCTCGACCGCGTGCTCCGGGTGCGGCATCAGGCCGAGCACGTTGCCGGCCTCGTTCGTGACCCCGGCGATGCGGCCGACGGCGCCGTTCACGTCGTCGAGGTAGCGGAACGCGACCTGCCCGCCCGCCTCGAGCGCCGCGACAAGGTTGTCGTCGCCGAACCAGTTACCTTCGCCGTGCTTGATCGGGATCACGAGCTCCTGACCCACCTCCCACGCACCTGCGAACGCGCTCGCCGTGCTCTCCACCCTGACCGTCACGTCGGCGCAGATGAACTGCTGCCCGCGGTTGAGCCGCAGCACGCCTGGCAGCAACCCCGCCTCGCAGAGGATCTGGAAGCCGTTGCAGATCCCGAGCACCGGGCCGCCCGAGGCGGCGAACGCGCCGACCGCGTCCATCACGGGTGCAAACCGCGCGATCGCGCCGCAACGGAGGTAGTCGCCGTAGGAGAAGCCGCCGGGAAGCACGACACCCGCCGTGCCGTCGGGGAGCGCCGCGTCGGCGTGCCAGGCGCGAACCGGCTCGGCACCGAGGAGCTCGAGCGCGAGCATCGCGTCGCCGTCGTCGTTCGAGCCGGGGAACGTGATAACCGCAATCCGCGGTGCCCCGCTCACGCCCCGTCCTCCAGCTCGATCGTGAACGACTCGATCAGCGGGTTCGCGAGCAGCTCCCGGGACATGCGGTCGAGCGCCGCCTGCGCCTCCGCTGGATCCTCGGTGTCGATCTCGATGTCGACGAGCCGGCCGACACGGGCGCCGGAGACGGCGAACCCGAGCGTGCGGAGCGCCTCCCCGACCGCCTCTCCCTGCGGATCGAGAATGCCTTGCTTGGGACGGATCAGCACGGTCGCCTTCACAGAACCACCTTCGGGTTGGAGAGGTAGCGCACGAACGGGATCTCGGTCAGCCGCTCGAACGCCTCGATGTACCGGGCACGGGTTCCGGCGACGACGTCGTCGGGTACCTCGGGGCCGGGATAGGTGCGGTCCCACCCCGTTGCGAGGCAGAAGTCCCGCACGTACTGCTTGTCGAACGACGGCTGCGGGCCGCCGGGGCTGTAGGAATCGCCCGGCCAGAAGCGGGAGGAGTCGGGCGTCAGGGCCTCGTCGCCGAGCGTGACGACGCCGGCCGGGTCGACGCCGAACTCGAACTTCGTGTCGGCGAGGACGATCCCGCGCGCCTCTGCATGCGCCGACGCGAACCCGTAGAGCCCGAGCGCGGCATCGCGCGCCGCGACATAGGCCTCGGCGCCACAGAGGGCGGCGGCCTCCGCCTCCGTGATGTTGAGGTCGTGCCCTGACTCGGCCTTCGTCGCCGGCGTGACGATCGGCGCCGGCAGGCGATCCGACTCGCGCAGCCCGGCGGGCAGGGAGTGCCCGCACACCGAGCCCGACGCCTGGTAGTCGACCCAGCCGGAGCCCGAGAGGTAACCGCGCACGACGAGCTCGACGGGCAGCATCTCGAGCCGCCGGCAGACCGTCGAGCGGCCGTCGTCGCCGAGCTCGAGCAGGTGGTTCGGCACGATCTCTCGGGTGCGGGAAAACCAGAATGCCGACATCCCCGTGAGCACCCGACCCTTGTCGGGGATCGGCGTCGGCAGGATCACGTCGAACGTCGAGATCCGGTCGGAGGCGACGAGCAGCAGCCGCTGGGCGTCGAGCGCGTAGATCTCGCGAACCTTGCCGCTCGCGAGGTGGACGGCCTCAGGCACGCGCGCCTTCCCGCCGCGTCGAGACGAGCGCGCGCAGCCGCTCGAAGACGACGTCGACGTGCGCCGTGTACGCGCCGGGGTCGAAGACGGCGTCGAGGTCGACACGGCCCGCGATCTCGGCGTCGGCAGCGACGAGGCCGCGGAAGTCGACGCCTTCGTCCCAGGCCTGCATCGCGTTGCGCTGCACGAGCCGGTAGGCGTCGTCGCGCGTGAGGCCCGATTCGACGAGCGCGAGCAGGAGCCTCTGGCTGAAGTAGAGGCCGTGGCTCGACGCGAGGTTCGTCAGCATCCGCTCCTCGCGGACGACGAGTCCCTCGACGAGCCAGGAGAACCGGTCGAGCATGTAGTCGACGGCGAGGAACGAGTCGGGCAGGACGATGCGCTCGGCCGAAGAGTGCGAGATGTCGCGCTCGTGCCAGAGGGCGACGTTCTCGAGCCCGACGAGCGCGTTCGCGCGCACAACCCGGGCGATCCCGCAGATGCGCTCGGCAGTGATCGGGTTGCGTTTGTGCGGCATCGCCGACGAGCCCTTCTGGCCGCGGCCGAACGGCTCCTCCACCTCTCGTACCTCGGTTCGCGCCAGATGGCGGATCTCGGTGGCGAAGCGGTCGAGCGACGAGGCGAGCAGCGCCAGCGCGGAGAGGAGCTCGGCGTGCCGGTCGCGCTGCAGGATCTGGGTCGAGCTCGGGGCGGGCTCGAGGCCGAGCCGCTCGCACGCGACGCGCTCCACCTCGGGCTCGGCGGCGGCGTAGGTGCCGACGGCGCCGGAGAGCTTGCCGACGCGCAGGCCCTCGATCGCGTGCGCGAGCCGCTCGCGGTCGCGGTCGAGCGCGAAGGCCCACCCCGCGAGCTTGAGCCCGAACGTCGTGGGCTCGGCATGGACGCCGTGCGTGCGACCCATGCACAGCGCCTCGCGGTGCTCCTCGGCGCGGAAGACGACGGCACCGAAGGCGCGGTCGAGGCCCTCCAGCACGAGCGCGCCCGCGTCCTGGACGGCGAGCGAGAGCGCCGTGTCGAGCACGTCGGACGAGGTGAGCCCGTAGTGGAACCAGCGGCCGTCCTCGCCGAGGCCCTCGGAGACGGCGTCGACGAAGGCCGCCACGTCGTGGTTCGTCTCCCGCTCGATCTCGGCCACCCGCTCCGGCGTCGGCGCGATCGCGCGATCGCGGATCGCTGCCACGGCCTCGTGCGGCACGGTGCCGACGGCCGCCCAACCCTCGAGGGCGGCAAGCTCGACGTCGAGCCAGCGGCGCAGCTTCTCGTCGTCCGACCAGATCTGGCTCATGGCCGGGCGGGAGTAGCGAGCGATCACGCCACCCATTCTAAAGCGTGGGCCGGAGCGGCCTCCCCCGGAGCCGCGACTCGTGCTCAGCGGTAGGGGTTTCCCTACCGCTGCCCACCTGTCCACCCCGCATCGCTCCGGCCACTCGGCCGTTACCGTGCACCTCGTGAGCTCCATCGCTCCCAGCGACGCCACCCCCTCCTCGAGCCGCCGCCGGCTCTGGAGGTCGCACGCCGACCGACGCCGACGCTTTCACCGTGGCTGGGGCCAGGCTTTCCGCGACACCGTCTACATCCTCTCGGGCTTCGTCCTCGCGATCGTCTGGTGGTCGCTGCTCGTGACCCTGCTCGCCACCGGGCTTGGTCTGCTCGTGACGCTGATCGGGATCCCGATCCTCGTCGCGTCGCTCTACCTGTGGATCTGGATCGCCGACACCGAGCGCTGGCGCGCCAACGCGCTCCTCCGGACCGATGTGCCGCGGCCCTACCGGACGGTCGTCGGCCAGGGCACGCTGCGTCGAACGTGGGAGCGCACGAAGGATCCGGCCGTCTGGCGCGATCTCGTCTACCTCCTCTTCGTCTTCTTCCCGCTCGCGATCGCGACGTTCGTGATCGCGGTGATCACGTGGTCCGTCCCGCTCGCCCTCGTCGCATCGCCCGTGACGTATCGCTTCGGCGGGAGCATCCAGTTCGGTGACACCTCCCGGTTCAACGTCGACACGCTTCCCGAGGCAGCCGGCGGCGCCCTGATCGGCCTCGTGCTGCTCGCGATGGTGCCCTGGGTGCTCGGCCTGCTCGCTGCGGCTCACGCGTTCACGGTGCGCACCCTGCTCGGCCGCCGCTCCTCCGAGCGGGTCGAGCAGCTGACGCGGCAACGCACCGAGGCCGTCGACGCCGCAGTCGCCGAGCGGAGGCGGATCGAACGCGACCTCCATGACGGCGCCCAGCAGCGCCTGACGGCACTCGCGATCGACCTCGGCCGCGCCCGCGCCAAGCTCGACTCCGACCCGGAAGCCGCCCGGGAGCTCGTCGAGCAGGCGCACGAGGACTCGAAGCAGGCCCTCGCCGAGCTGCGCAACCTCGCCCGCGGGATCCACCCCGCGATCCTCACCGACCGCGGTCTCGATGCAGCGCTCTCGGCCCTTGCGGCCCGCAGCAGCGTCCCGGTCGAGATCTCGGTCGACCTCGGCGAGCGGCCCTCGGTCGCGGTGGAGTCCACCGCCTACTTCGTCGTCGCGGAGGCGTTGACGAACGCCACCAAGCACGCCGCCGCAACGCGGCTCGAGGTTCGCATCAGGCGCGAGGAGGGAGTCGTCGTCGTGGAGATCGAGGACAACGGCGTCGGGGGCGCCCGGATCGAGCCGGGTGGAGGGCTCGAGGGCCTGACGACGCGCGTCGCGACCGTCGACGGCACGCTCACCATCTCGAGCCCCGCAGGGGGACCGACCATCGTCCGAGCGGAGGTGCCATGCGCGTCGTGATCGCGGAGGACTCGGTGCTGTTGCGCGAGGGGCTCTCACGCCTCCTCGCCGACGAGGACATCGAGGTCGTGGAGGGCGTGGGAGACGGTGACGCTCTTCTCGTTGCAGTCGAACGGCATCGCCCGGATCTGGCGATCGTCGATGTCCGGATGCCCCCGACCCATACCGACGAAGGGTTGCGCGCCGCCATCGAGGCGCGGGCGCGCGTCCCCGAGACGGCGATCCTCGTCCTCTCCCAGTACGTGGAGGAGCGCTACGCGAGCGACCTGCTCGCGGCCGGAGGAGTGGGCGTCGGCTACCTGTTGAAGGAGCGCGTGGCCGACGTGGGCGAGTTCGTCGCCTCCGTGCGGCGGGTCGCCGAGGGCGGGACGGCATTCGATCCGGAGGTCGTGGCGCAGCTGATGGGCCGACGTCGCCAGAACGATCCGCTCTCCGAGCTGACCCCACGCGAGCGCGAGGTGCTGACCCTGATGGCGGAGGGCCTCAGCAACGCCGCGATCGCCAAGCGCCTGTGGCTCACGGTCGGCGCCGTCGAGAAGCACATCAGCTCGATCTTCGCCCGGCTCGGGCTGCTCCCAGGTGACGACGAGAACCGCCGCGTCCGGGCCGTGCTCACGTACCTCGAGGGCGTCCGCGGCTGAAGCGGGGAGAGGCTTCAGCCTCTCTCCCGGGTCTCACCGGCCAGGCTCGCGGCGAGCGCGATGTCGTCGCGGCGGCGGGCCCCGTCCCAGGAGATCAGGTCGGCCGCCGCGTAGGCCGCCGCCCGCGCCGCAGCGATGTCGTCGCCGACCCCGGTGACGTTCAGGATGCGCCCGCCGTTCGTCACCACCATGCCGTCCCGGAGGGCCGTGCCGGCGTGGAAGACCAGGGCACCGGTCGCCTCCGCGGCCTCGATCCCGGTGATCGGCGATCCGCGGTCACCGCTTGCCGGATAGTCGCCCGCGGCGAGCACGACGGTGACGGCAGCCCCTGCTCGCCGGTCGAGCTCGACGTGTGAGAGGTCACCGGCAGCGGCGGCGGCGAGCGCGGCGAGCAGGTCGCCGTCGACGAGCGGCAGCAGAGACTGGGTCTCGGGGTCGCCGAAGCGGCAGTTGTACTCGAGCACCCGCGGGCCGGAGGGCGTCAGCATCAGCCCTGCGAACAACGTGCCGACGAACGGGTGCCCCCGGGCCGCGAGCTCGGCCAGCACCGGGCGGCACGTGAGGTCGACGAGCTCCTCGGCCTCGTTGGCGCCGAAGCCGGGAACCGGCGCAAACGATCCCATCCCGCCGGTGTTCGGGCCCCTGTCTCCGTCCTCGGCGCGCTTGAAATCCTGCGCGACCGGAAGCGCGTGCGCCGTGACGCCGTCGCACAGGGCGAACACCGACACCTCGGGACCCTCGAGCAGCTCCTCGACGACGAGGGGGCCGGCAAGCCCGTCGAGCTCCGCGAGCCCCGCCGTCACCTCCACCTCGGTTCGGCAAACGACGACGCCTTTGCCGGCGGCGAGGCCGTCGGCCTTGAGCACACACGGTGCCATCGGCTCGGCGAGCGTCGCCGCCGTGGGTACGCCCGCGGCGGCCATGACCTCCTTCGCAAACGTCTTCGAGCCCTCGATCGCCGCCGCCGCCCGCGACGGCCCGAAAACCGGGACGCCCATCGAGCGCAGCACATCGGCGAGGCCTGCGACGAGCGGCACCTCGGGACCGACGACGACGAGATCGACCTGCAGCCCACGGGCCAGGCCGAGCACGGCTTCGACGTCGTCCGCGCGCACCGGGTGACACTGGCCGAGAGCGGCGATGCCTGGATTTCCCGGGGCGGCATGCAGCTCCGTCAGCAGCGATGACCGGACGAGCTTCCAGGCCAGCGCATGCTCGCGACCACCGGATCCGACGAGGAGGACGCGCACCGGCTAGCGGAGCGTGAGCACGGCCTCACGGCCCTGCCCGGTGCCGACGAGCGAGACGGGAACGCCAAGAGCGTCCTCGACGAAGTGCACGTAGGCGGCGGCCGCGTCGGGCAGCTCGGAGCCGTCCAACTCCTGTTCCCAGCCGGGCAGCACTTCCCAGACCGGCCGGCAGTGGTGGAAGTCCGACTGGTGGGCAGGGAAGTCGTCGGTCTCGCTGCCGTCGGGCAGCGCGTAGCGCACACAGACGGGGATCTCGGCAAAGGTCGAGAGGACGTCGAGCTTCGTCAGCGCCAGCGATGTGATCCCGTTCACCCGCACGGCGAAACGGAGGGCGGGAAGGTCGAGCCAGCCGCAGCGGCGCTCGCGCCCGGTCACGGTGCCGAACTCACCACCGAGCTCCCGCACCAGCTCCTGTGCCTTGCCCTCGATCTCGGACGGGAACGGACCTTCACCGACGCGCGTCACGTACGCCTTCGAGACGCCGAGGATCTCGTCGATCCGGTTCGGGCCGATGCCGAAGCTGACCGCGGCACCGGCCGCGATCGGGCTCGACGAGGTGACGAAGGGGTAGGTGCCGTGGTCGAGGTCGAGCAGGGTCCCCTGGGCGCCCTCGAACAGCACGTTGTCGCCGTTGCGCAGCGCCCGATCGACGAGCAGTGACGTGTCGGCGATGTAGGGTCGCAGCCGCTGCGCATAGCCCTCGTAGGTGTGCTGCACCTCTTCGGCATCGAACGGCTCGATCTCGTAGACGCGCTCGAGCCAGACGTTCTTCTCCGTCACGGCGAGCTCGATCTTCTGGTGCAGGATCTTCGGGTCGAGCAGGTCCTGCACGCGGATCCCGATTCGCGTCGCCTTGTCGGCGTACGCGGGCCCGATGCCCCGGCGCGTCGTGCCGATCTGGAGGTTGCCGAGCTTCCGCTCGCGGGCGCCGTCGAGCGCCACGTGCCACGGCATGATCAGATGGGCGTTGCCGGAGACGAAGACGAGGCCCGCCGTGACGTGGCCGCGGCCCTCGAGGTCGTCGAGCTCCTCGATCACCACGCGCGGGTCGACGACGCAACCCGCGCCGATCGCGGACGCCTTCCCGGCGACGATCCCCGACGGGATCTGCCTGATCTTGTAGGTCTCGCCGTCGACGACGATGGTGTGCCCGGCGTTCGGTCCGCCCTGGTAGCGGCAGACGAGGTCGGAGTCCTGGGCGAGCAGGTCGACGATCTTGCCCTTACCCTCGTCGCCCCACTGCGCACCGACGATCACGGTGGCAGGCACGGGACGAGTCTACCGTTGGCTCGCGCCGAGACTCGGTAGAAGCAGGCAGTCGCAGTCAGTGGAGCCGCCGATTCGGGCGGCTGCAGCAGGGCGCACACTGAAGATCGAACTCCGACACCGAGGAGGTATCCCGTGCAGCTCCATGTCTCGATTCTGCATCGCAGGCCGCGCACGCGGCGCGAGCGAATGCTGATCCGCTTCCACGCCGCCCGCGAGGGGGTCAGCCGCAGGTGGGCGCGACTCCACGCGCGACGGCACGCCCGCGACGCCCAGCGCCAGGCGCAGGAGCTCTTCCTGCACCTCGGCCAACGGCTGCACCCCGAGCCGGTCGTGCCGGTTCGCCGCGGACGCCTGCACGTCCGTCACCACCGCTAACCGATGCGCTCGTGGCCCTTGAGAAGGGTTGCACCTGAAAGCTCCCGTCCGCGAAGCGGGGCCACTTCACAGCAAGCATCGAGTGGGGCTTGCTGCAACGATCATGTCGGGTCTAGCGTTGCAGCAAGCCCCGCTAGCCGGAAACGACGACGCTCTCGAGCACGACGCCCTGCGCCCGCGGGTCGGTGAGGTCGTCGTCGAGCGTCGCCTCGACCTGTGCGCCCTCGGCGAGGGTGCCGCGGGCGGCATCGTCGAAGTGCTCGCGGAAGTGCTCCGGCGTGAAGTGCGAGAGCGCTCCGAGCCACACGGTGACCCGTGTCACACGGGCGCCGCCCTCGGCCGCGGCGACCCCGAGGATCTTTGCCATCAGGTCGTCCAGCAGCGCCTTCTCATGCATCTTCCGGCTCCTCAGCCAGCGCGACGAGCACCGAGGCCACGACACCGTCGAGCGCCGCCTCCACCTCAGGCGTGACCGGGTCGCCCATTCCGAACGCGGCCCCTTCGACGCCGATCACGAGAACCCGGCGCGGCGCCCGGCCGAGCGCCCGCCCCAGCTCGAGGGCGTCCGGGACGGAGAACGCGTGCGTCGAGGCGAGCCCCAGGTCACGAGGGAGCGGCCCGTCACCGGGATCGACCCGGTGGACGGTGCCGGCGGCCGCACCCGACGACACCGCGTCCACGATCACGACGAGGTCGAGGCCGGCCCACGCGTCGAGGAGCCGCGTCGGCTCGTCGTCGCACTCGAGCACCATGGCGCCGGCTGCGCGCAGCCTGTCTGCGACGAGTGGGCCCACGGCATCGTCGCCGCGATAGCGGCTGCCGAGGCAGGCGGCGGCGTTCACGTGCGCTCGATCTCGAGCCTGAGGAAGTGCGTCGCGCAGGAGATGCACGGGTCGTAGTTGCGGATCGTCTGCTCGCAGCGATGCGAGAGCTCGTCGTCCGGGAGGTGGAGCGACTGCTTGACGACGCCGACGAGGTCCTCCTCGATCGTCTTCTGGTTCTGGGAGGTCGGTGGCACGATCTTCGCATCGACGATCGTCCCGTCGTCGTCGATCTCGTAGCGGTGCCAG
>Ga0315278_10005371_pt1 | contig 11647 bp, 7 predicted proteins | sample YL17G06_0_MG_FD_203880 | JGI IMG/M metagenome (GOLD analysis project Ga0315278, IMG submission 203880) | Sediment microbial communities from Yellowstone Lake, YNP, Wyoming, USA - YL17G06_0 | ecosystem: Environmental > Aquatic > Freshwater > Lake > Sediment | place: USA: Wyoming | collected... | reverse complement strand
GTCCTCTGCCGCGGACAATTTTGCTTCCTTGGTCTTCCATACTTCCCGGGCTAAATTGCAGATGATCGGAAACTGGAGCCGCTCATCCTGCTGGGTCAGGGCGGCCATCCGGTCGCGCTCCATCACCGAATAGCTGTACTCGATTCCATACCCGAGCCCTCCGATCGTGGGGTCCACGAGGATCTGCCCGTCCGGAACCCCCAGGTTGCCCAGAAGGACGTTGAGCTGCTTGGCCAGGTTGACATCGATCGGGGAAGAAGCCGCCAGGATATGCTTGTAGGCAATCGCTCCGGCGCCCACCTGTTTGTAATTCTTCTCGCTCACCGGACCGATGACCAGGTTTTTCCCGGCGCAGAGCTCCGCCACCCGCCGCAGGGTCTCTGCATCCTTGTCATCGTTGGCGCACCCCCAGACGATGAGCGGGACCGGAATCGCCTCGGCCACCTTTTTGGCGATGGCCGCCGCTTCTTCCGCCGGGCGGTTGGCCCCGTTGGGGTCGGTGCTGGCGAGCTGCAGGCAGATCATCTTGGCGCCATAAGTCGAAATGCATTTTTGCGCCCAGGCTACGGGGTCCGCGGCTACGTCGCGAAAAGGTTCCAGAGCGGCCGGCGCCCAATCCTCCGGCGGGGCGTCATAAACCTCCATTGCGATCCGCGGGGGATGTTTCATTGGGCCTTCGAACAGATGAAAGGGATAAATCCCCTCCCCTCCGACCGTTAGGGCCGTATCCCCCATTCCGATCGTCGTTTCTTTAATCTTGCCGGTGTAACTCATTTTGGGAATATCCACAGCCACCTCCATGAAATACGCAAAGCGCCGAGCGCTCTGCGCTTAGCGTTTTCCCTACTTTACGCCGGGGTCTTGCGTTTTTCGCTCCCGTACCAATCTTTGCTGTACCAGTACCGTTCTCCGGTCTGGAGATACTTCAGCATTTCCTCGCGCCCCCGGATTTTTCCCCGCCAGATGTGAGGTTCCCGGGGAGTTCCCGGTTCATACTCCGGACCCACCACTTTCACCACTTCCCCGCTGAACGACTTTTTGTCTTCCAGGTTTTCAACCAATTCCTTCACCCCCTTTTATCTGTTCTGAGAATTCCTATTATGATTCAAAAACCTCCTGAACCCTGCCGATTTCCGGCGAAGATTAAAAGCGATTCCGCCTTTGGCCTCATTCGGGGAAAATTTTCCCGACCATCTCCTTGACCACTTTGACCGCCGCGGAATCTTCGGGAAGGTCCAAAAGTGGCCGGCCCTGGAGGTCATACTCCAGGATCCGTTCGTCCGGCGGAATCGCCCCCAGCAGCTTCACGCCCTGCCTTTCAATCTCAGACAGAAACTCCGGGGCAAGCTCCCCCGGGGCCCGATCCACCACCAGATGTTTTCCTCGGACCGTCAGCTTCAGTTCGGTGATCAAGTCGCGGATCCGCCCGACGGTGCGGATCCCCTTGAGGGAGTAGTCCGAAAGAAAGAAAAGGTGATCCACCCCTTGGGTCGTCCGCCGGCTCAAATGTTCCATCCCGGCCTCGTTGTCCATCACCACGAAAGGATAATTATTGGCCAAGACATCCAGGTGCCGCCGCAGGATGTTGTTGGCATAACAGTAGCAGCCGGGCCCCTCCGGACGCCCCATCTCGAGAAGATCCAGCCCGGGAGATTCGACCAAGCTTTCGTGAAGCTTCATTTCCAAATAGGTCTCCTTCGTCATCCCGGGGGGCAGTTTCATTTTCGTCTCAAAAAATTCTTCCCGAACCGTTCCCAGGCTGCGGTCGACTTTGATCCCCAGGGCGTCGGCGAGATTGGAGTTCGGGTCCGCGTCCACCGCCAGGATCGGACCCCGGTTTCTCCTTTTCAGCTCCCTGATGAGGAGGGCGGAAAACGTCGTTTTCCCCACGCCCCCCTTCCCGGCTACGGCGATGACCTGTCCCATATAAGAATGCCTAAAATGCCTAAAATGCGCTAAAGTGCCTAAAATTAAATAAAGAAAATCCTAATTGTTCGGGGCGCTTTCAAGAGTCGCTCGCGCCATCTTTCCGGCGAGGCCTGAATCCAGAATTCATTCATAATCCTGGATTCCGGGTCGCGCTTCGCTTGCCCGGAATGACGATTTTCCCTGTTCCCAGGGGTTTTGCAGGTACCTAACTTGTTTTTGATTATTCATTATATTTCTCTGCGCTCTCTGCGGTTAAACGTTTTTGGTTGCCGTTATGCCGCCTCCGGACTTTGCCGAATTCGCTTGGTTCTTTCGTTTCTCAAGCCGCCGGCTCACCTCGGGGAATTCGTCCGCATTCGTGTGGGGGAGAAAAAGGGCGGCCACATAGTTGTCCATGAACAAAGGATTCTCGCTCAATTCCACATTCGTCATGATCCGGGCGATGCGCTCGGCGTCGTCCAGCATTTCATAGCAATACGAAAGAAGGCGGGCGCCTAAAAGAGACCCGTTGCCGACAAATAAAAATCGGCTCCGGGGAAGGTCGGGCAGCAGGCCGATGGTCACGGCCCGCTCCACATCGACAAAAGAACCAAACGCCCCGGCAATCACCACCCGTTCTAAATCCGAGATGGACAATCCCACGGCCTGCAGCAGCGTCGCATAGCCGGCGTACATGGCCGCCTTCGCCCGCATTAAATTGTCGATATCCACTTCGGTGATGACAATATCGGTTCCTTTCAGCGTTTCCGCCCCGTAGGCCAGCACGTATTCCATCCCATCGGGGCCCCGCCGAATTCGGTCGGTCGGGAGATCGGTGTTGAACTTCCCGTTGGGGGAGATGACGTTGGCTTCCAGGAATTCCGCCACGATATTGATCAAACCCGACCCGCAGATTCCCCGGGGCTTGGTCATGCCGATGGTCAGCAGGGCGGGCTCAAAGGTCTCCGAATCCATGTGAAAGTCTTCAATGGCCCCCGGCGCCGCCCGCAGGCCATGCTTGATCCCTCCCCCTTCGAAGGCCGGTCCGGCCGAACAGGCGGCCGTCACCATCCAGTCGCAGTTTCCCACGACGATCTCGCCGTTGGTCCCGATGTCGATATACAGGGTCAGGGGTTTTTGTTTGTAAATGCCCGAACCGAGCACGCCGGCGACGATGTCCCCGCCCACATAGGAAGCCACCTGGGGAAAGGTATACAAAGAAACGTGATCCGCCACCTCCAGTCCGAGTTCCCGGGCTTGGATCGGAGGAACGAGGCTGGCCACGGGCGTATAGGGGGACTCCCGGATATATTTGGGATCCAACCCCAGGAGAAGGTGCGTCATGACCGTGTTACCGGCGGCCGCCATGTGCGTAATTTGCTCGGGGCGGACGGGCGCCTGGGTCATCAGTTCCCCGATGAGGAGGTTCATCGTGGCGACTGCCACTTCCTGAAGCTTTTTCAGCCCCCCGGGTTTCTGCGAATAAACGATTCGGGTGATCACATCGTCGCCGTACAGGACCTGGCCATTATAGGCGGAAGCCTCCGCCAGCACTTTCCGCTGGTTCAAGTCGAGGATCTGGCCCCAGATGCTGGTCGTTCCCACGTCGAAGGCCAGGGAATAATGCTCCCGGGTGGTATCCCCGGCCTCGACCTGGATGAGTTGAACTCGGCGCAAACCCTTTTCCCGGCACTCCCCGGGGAAAGATCCCGACCGGTTGTGCCGTAAAGTGGCCGTCGCTCTCCAGCCGTCCTGCCGCAGGACTTTCGGCAGCGTTTTCAGGATGCGGGGATCCACGGATATTTCTTCAATCCCTCCCTGGCGCTTCAGAGCGAGCAGGACCCGGTCCAAGTCCGCTTGGTTTTCCTGAATGGAAGGCGGCCCGATCTCCAAAAAACGCTTCGCCGAGGTGGGCGTGAAACACTCCCCCAAAACAGCCGATTCCAGCGTTTGGTGGGAAAGCTTCCGACCGGCGGAGACTCTTCCCCGCCCCCGGAGCAGCGTTTTTTGGTCTAAGAACGCTTCCACCGGAATCCGGACTTCCAGATCGCCGAGGATCCGGGTCTGACAGGCCAAACGGACCCCCCGCCGGAAATCCTCCTCCGGCAGAGAGGCGGGACAGGGGCCGTCGACTTCCCCTTTTTCAATCGTAACCCGGCATTTTCCACAAACCCCTTCCCCGCCGCAGGATGCCTGGACATAGACCCCGGCCTCGGTCGCCGCCCGGAGCAGATTCTCCCCCGGCTCCACTTCGATTTCTTGATTGTGCGGCAGGAAACGGACGATCATATTTTTTAGCACTTTTGCGTCTTAAAAAGAAACGCTAAGTTTTATTGAAAAATGAAAATTGATGATCTCGAAAAAAAGTCGTCACTCCGGTGAAAACCGGAGTCCAGGATATTTATAAGCCTTTGAAAATACTGGATTCCGGATTTCGCCGGAATGACGGAAAATGGCCTTTTCAGACTTATTACGAGGCCTCAAAATTGCAAAATGCAAATTTTCGGAAAAACCCATTTATTTTTCAATTTTCAATTTGCTATTTGTAATTTGCAATCCTGTTTTACCGATTCTCCAAAAGGCTAAACTCTTACCAGGCTTTCACATTATGGGCCGAGGGTAAAGACCGGCCCGCTCGACGATCTCGTGGACCACTTCTTCCCACTCAATCGCCATCAGATGAATCCCATGAACCCCCGGAATATTCTTCAGCCGCTGGATCTGTTCCACACAGATTTTGAGACCCTCCTCCCGGGCTTTCTCTTTGCCGGCCGATTTCATGCGGTTGATGATCTCATCCGGGACCTCCATCCCGGCCACTTTTTCCTTCATATACCGGGCCATGCCGACCGATTTCAACGGCGTCACCCCGGCCAGGATGAAGATCTTCTCCTGGAGGCCCCGGTCCCGGACCATCTGCATGAACCGCTCGAACTTATCCATATCATAGATGCACTGGGTCTGGATGAAATCCACCCCCGCCGCCGCCTTCTTGGCCAACCGGATGACCCGGAACTCAAAGGGGTCGGCAAAGGGGTTGGCGGCCGCCCCGATGAACATCTGGGGGGGCCCTTCGATTTCATCCCCGCTCAGAACCTTGTGCTCATCCCGCATCTTTTTGACCGTCTGGATCAATTGGATGGAATCCAGGTCAAAGACGTTTTTGGCGGTTGGGTGGTTCCCGAATTTCTGATGGTCTCCGGAGAGACAGAGGATGTTCCGGATCCCCAGGGCGTACGCCCCGAAAATGTCGCTCTGCATGGCGATGCGGTTGCGGTCCCGGCAGACCATCTGCATGGTCGGCTCCAGCCCCATCTGCTTGAGAAGAGCGCTGACCGCGATGGAGGACATGCGCACGATCGCGGTCTGGTTGTCCGTCACGTTGATGGCGTCCACATTCCCCTTCAGCAATTTCGCTTTGCGCTCGATGATCGCCACGTCGGCCCCTTTGGGGGGGCCCAGTTCCCCCGTGACGGCAAACTGGCCGCCCGTCAGGATTTTTTCGAGATGGCTCCCCGATTTCATATTTTTAGATCCTCTCGGATTCGTTTCCGCGGTCCGCCGTCGCGGCTTTTGGACCAGTCTTTGAGCGGCATCACTTTTTCCAATTTGTCCAGCTGCCCCAATTCTTTCAGCCGGTCGTAGATCAGCTGCCAGCCGCAGTCGACCTGGGAGTCGATCTCGCATTTCCCGGTCTTTGACCCCCCGCAGGGACCGTTCAAGAGGCTCTTGGAGCACCGGGCGATCGGGCAGATTCCGCCGGTCTGGTCTAAAAGACAATTTCCACAACTCTGGCACCGTTCGGTCCAGACCCCCTGCTCCTCGGTGACCCCGATAAAGGTGGTGTTCACTCCCGGCAGAATCGGATGCTTGCGGAATTTTTCCGCCACGAACTGGACCCCGGCCCCGCAGGCGATCGAGAGGACGGCTTGATAGCCGTCAATGTCGCGGCGCAAAGGCTCCAGGTATTCCGTGTCGCACTGGCGTTCCAGAGAAATTTCCTTGATCTCAATCGGATTCCCTTCCGCCTGCCGCGCCAAGCGCAAAGCGGAGGCCAGAATCCCCACTTCTTTCTCTCCTCCGGCGGAGCAGACCGTCACACACCCTTTGCAACCGGCCAGGACGATCTTCTGGTAGGAGGCAATCATGGCGAGAATTTCTTGGATCGGTTTCCCGTCGGCAATGATCATCTTTCAACTCCCCAAAAACCGCATAGCGCATCGCGCATCGCGTAACTTGATTTTGAATTTTTGTAGAAAATAGTTCCTTTGAGTCTTCCTCTCCCCTCCGGGGAGAGGATTGAGGTGAGGGGGAAACTCAACGGTCCACCCTCACCCTTTCCCTCTCCCGCCGGCGGGAGAGGGAAATACCTTATTTTCATGGTTCGCGGGTAGCGAGGCCACGATGAAAAATTTGTTTACGGTCCTTTCGCCACAACGCTCTTCTCCTGAAGCGCGCCCTGGCCTTTTTTCTCTATCTTTTGTTCTTTTCCCTCTGCCCCATGCTCTATGCCCTTTGCGTATTTTTTGATGGGGCTGGGGCCCAGCTTGCGGATTTTTTCGGTCATCTCCCGGGCGACTTCGGCAAAACGCGGGCCCATGGCCGCGGACATGTTGTACATCTCCAGGCGCTCCCCCCCGAACCCGATTTCATCCAGAAGCCGTTTGGCATAGGCCACCCGCTTCTTCGCCCGGAAGTTTCCGGTAAGAAAGTGGCAATCCCCCTCTAAGCATCCCGCCACATAGACCCCGTCGGCCCCCTTCTCGAACGCCTCCAGGAGAAACCGGACGTCCACCTTCCCGGTGCAGGGGAGGCGGACAATGCGGACGTTGGGCGGATACTGAAGACGCATGGTCCCGGCCAGGTCGGCGGCCGTATAAGCGCAAAAGTGGCAGCAGAAGGCCACGATCGTCGGTTCGAACTTGTCCATCAGGCGGCTTCCCCTTTCAGCATTTCCGCTGGAATGTCGAAAAGCACGGCGCATTTCGCCATGATCTGCTCGTCGGTGAAGTGTTGGAGCTTGATGGCCTTGCCGGGGCATTCCGAGGCGCAGATCCCGCAGCCCTGGCAATTGGCCACTTCGATCTCCGCCTTGCCCTCGGCATTGATGACCGGCACATTGTACGGGCAGACGCGCACGCAGGTGAGACAGGCGGCGCACTTGTCCGGGTCCACCACGGAGACGATCCCCCCGACCTGGATCTGGTCCTTGGACAGGATCGTGCAGGCCCGGGAGACCGCGGCAGCCGCCTGGGAGAGGCTTTCGTCGATGGTCTTCGGAGCATGGGCCAGACCGCATAAGTAGATCCCTTCCGTGGCGAAATCGACGGGCCGGAGTTTCATATGCGCTTCGAGGAAGAACCCGTCCGTGGTCCGCGAGCACTTGAGCATTTTGGACAATTCCTCGGTATCGGAAGGAAGGACCGCGGCCGAGAGGACCAGAAGATCCGGCCGCAGGGTCATATCCTCCCGCAACACGGGATTGTAAAAGGAGAGTTCCAGACTCCCGTCTTTCTGATTCACAACCGGTTTGCGGTCCTCCTCGTAACGCAGGAACAAAACCCCGGCATGCCGCGCCCGGGCGTAGTGCTCTTCCAGGTGCCCGTACATCCGCATGTCCCGGTAGAGAACCTTGACCCTCGCTTTAGGGTTCAGGGACTTGATCTTCAGGGCGTTCTTCACCGCCGAAGCGCAGCAAACCCGGCTGCAGTAAGGCCGCTCCTCGTTCCGCGACCCCACGCACTGGATCATGACCACTTCCTTGAGATCCGCGGCTTTTTTCCCGTCCGCCGCCAGCATCCTTTCGAGGTCGAGCTGGGTAAGCACCCGCGGATTTTCCCCGTATAAATACTCCTTGGGTTTGAGCTCCTGGCCGCCGGTGGCGATCACGATCACCCCGTGTTCCAATTCCCGGGTAAACATCCGAGGGCCGACCATGATACTGGTCTTGAAGTTGCCCACATACCCGGAGAAGTCCGCAATGACGGCATTTGTGAAGACCTGTATTTTCGGGTGGCTTGTCACCCGCTTGCGCATATCGCGCAGAAACGCTTGGACGTCTTTGCCGCTCAGGGTGCTCTGGATGTGGCGCAGATTGCCCCCCAATTCTTCTTCCCTCTCCACTAAAAAGGTCTCGAATCCCTGGTCGGCCAATCCAAGAGCTGCCGACATTCCGGCCAGCCCCCCGCCGACCACCAACCCCTTCTTGGTGACGCTCTTCGTGAGCTCTTCGAGGGGACGAACCAGCCGGGCGTTGGCGACCGCCATGCGCACTAAATCCCGAGCCTTGTGGGTCGCTTCCTCTTTTTCATTCATGTGCACCCAGGAGCATTGGTCCCGGATGTTCGCCATCTCGAAAAGAAAGCGGTTGAGCCCCGCCTCCCGGATGGTCTCCTGGAACAGCGGCTCATGCGTCCGCGGGGAGCAGGAGGCTACGACCACCCGGTTCAGCTTATGCTCTTCGATGGCTTTTTTGATTTTTTCCTGGGTGTCCTGCGAGCAGGTGTAAAGATTTTCATCGGCATAGACGACATTGCCCAGCGAGTTGGCATACTCCTTGACCGAGGGGACATTGACGACCCCGCCGATGTTATTCCCGCAGCGGCAGACAAAGACCCCGATCCGGGGCTCTTCATTTTTTACGTCCTTGGGCTGGGGATATTCCTTGCGGGTCACCTCGGTGCCGCGGACCTCGGAAAGGACGGCGGAGGCCGCCGCCGCCGCCCCGCTCGCCTGGGCGACGGTCTCGGGGATGTCCTTCGGACCCTGAAAGACCCCGCAGACATAGACGCCGGCCCGGGAAGTCGCCAGGGGAGCAAAGGGGTCGGTCTTGGCAAATCCATACGGATCCAAATCGATTCCCACAGTTGCTGACAACTGTTTCGTGGAGGCCGAAGGAACCATGCCCACCGACAGAACGACCATATCGAACTCTTCCTCTCGAATCTCTCCGGATTCGTCCTGGTACGAAATCCGCAGGTTGTGAGTCCGCGGATCTTCCGCCACCCGGGAGGCCATGCAGCGCACATAGCGGATGCCGTATTCCTTGCGTGCCCTTTCGTAATAAGAATCGAACCCTTTGCCGTAGGCGCGGATGTCGATAAAGAAGATGGTCGGCTGCAGCTCTTTCTCGTGTTCCTTGGCGATGATCGCTTCCTTCGTGGCATACATGCAGCAGACCGCCGAGCAGTACGGGTGCTCCTGGTCCCGGCTGCCCACGCACTGAATGAAGGCGATTTTGCGCGGCACTTTGCCGTCGGACGGCCGGTTCACGTGGCCCATGGTGGGACCGGAAGCGGAAAGGATGCGTTCAAATTGGAGGGCGTTTACGACGTTGGGGTATCGTCCCAAGCCATACTCCTGCGAAGGCCGGGCGTTGTAGATATCATAACCGGGGGCCAGAATGAGGGAGCCGACGTGAATCTCTTCCTCCCGCTCCACCATGTCGTGCTGGACCGCCCCGACGCCGCATTTGTAATAGCAGCAAAGACACTCCGAACAGATCCCGCAGGACAGGCAGCGGGCCGCCTCCGTCTTCGCTTCTTCTTCCGTATACCCCAAGTTCACTTCCTGGAACGAGGAGGCCCGCTGGGCGACCGAACGATGTTTCATGGCGACGCGCGGGGAGACGCGGATTTCCCCGCGGGTCAGCTTTTCTTCGATCTCGTCGTCGGTCATTTTCACCACCGGCAGCTCCGGTTGGACCGCCGGCTCCATCTCTTCGCCCCGGAGATACCGGTTCATGCTGGCCGCCGCTTTGTGTCCGGCGGCAACGGCTTCGACGACGTAGCCCGTGCCGGTGGTCGCGTCCCCGGCCGCAAAAACCCCGGGACGGGTCGCGGCAAAGGTATTGGGGTTGACGGAGATGGTGGAGGAGCGGGTAATCCCCACGCCGGCGCTTTCCGGGATAAAGGCGAGCCCCGCCCGCTGCCCGATGGCAAAAATCACCACTTCGCACGGAAAAAGGTGTTCGCTCCCCTCTTCGGTCTTTAGGTTCAGACGGCCTTCGCCGTCGAATTCCATGAAAGTCACGTTCACGGCTTCCACCCCGGAGACGTGGCCGTCCTTTTCCAAAATCCGTCGGAAAGACCGGTCGTTGTAAATGCGGATCCCCTCTTCCTCCGCCTCTTGGATTTCCACGGCGTCGGCCGGCATCTTCTCCCGGCTCTCTAAGCAGGCCATCTCCACCTTGGCCGCGCCCAAACGCAGGGCCGTGCGGGCGCAGTCTATGGCCACGTTTCCTCCCCCCAGGACGAGAACGTGGCGTTTTTCGATGATCGCCTTGGGATGCGTTTTCCCTTTTTCGGGTTCGATCCCGATATTGCTGAGGCTTACGTCCCGCAGGACTTGGGTGTTGACCAAAACTTCGGGAAGGTCCGCCCCCGGAATGGGCAGTTTTCTCCCTTCGTGGGCGCCCACCGCGATGAGAACGGCCTTGAACCCCTCTTTCATGACATCATCCAGGTTGGTAACGGGGGTGTTGAGCCGGAGATAGATGCCGAGGTCGATGATCTCCCGCACCTCCCGATCCACAATCATGGGGGGGAGGCGGTAATCGGGGATTCCCACCCGGAGCATTCCTCCGGCTAAGGGAAGAGCTTCGAAGACCGTAACCGGATACCCCAGTTTGCGCAGATCCCCGGCCGCGGTGAGACCGCACGGCCCCGCCCCGATGATGGCGACTTTCTCCTCGAATTTGTAAGGGACGGGATCCGGAGGGTTGTAAGGCTGGGAGTAGATCTGGTCGGCCACGAATCGTTTCAGGGACGCGATCGAGATCGGCTCGTCGACTGAGTTCCGGTTGCAGGCTTCTTCGCAGCGGTGGTTGCAGATCCGCCCGCAGATCCCGGGGAACGGGTTGTCCTCTTTGATCACCCGCATCGCATCTTCGTAACGGCCTTCGCGAATGAGGGCGATGTACCCTTGGGCCCGCTGGCCGGTAGGACAGGCGTCCCGACAGGCGGCGATGCCCCGCTTTTCGATGGCATAGGCGTTGGGCACGGCCTGGGGGTAGAGCTTGAAGGCCGCCCGCTGCTGGGCCATGCCTTCGTCGAATCGTCCCACGATGGGGACCGGACAGACCTGGGCGCACTCGCTGCAACCCGTGCACTTGCTCACGTCGATGTAACGGGGTTTGCGGCGAAGGGTGACGCGGAAGTGGCCGGCTTCCCCTTCAACCTTTGTCACTTCGCTGTCCGTCATCAGGGCGATGTTGAGATGGCGGCCCGTTTCCACGAGCTTGGGGCTGATCGTGCACATGGAGCAGTCATTCGTGGGAAAGGTTTTATCGAGCTGGGCCATCCGCCCCCCGATGGCGCTCCCTTCCTCCACCAAGTAAACTTTGAAGCCGGAGTTGGCTAAATCCAGAGCGGCCTGCATTCCTCCGACCCCGCCGCCCACAACCATGACGGCGCCGATTTTCCCGTTGCCGTTCCCGGGATGATCTTGCTCTTTTTTCATACCCTTAGTTCATTCCCTTTTTCTTTAGGAGTCCCGACGGATCGACAAAATGCTTCTTCCACCACTTTCCCGGATCCCGGTGCCCCAGAGCGATTCCAAGCAGCTCGGTGAAATAAAATATCGGGAGTTCGTAGGATTTCCCCGCCTCCTGGGAGATTTCTTCCTGTCGGGTGTCTAAATTCGCTTGGCAGAGGGGACAGGCCACCACGATGGCTTCGGCGCCCGCTTCCAGGGCGCGGTCGAAGAGCTTTTGGGTCAGGCGCCGCACGATATCGGTTCG
>Ga0315278_10005368_pt1 | contig 11651 bp, 11 predicted proteins | sample YL17G06_0_MG_FD_203880 | JGI IMG/M metagenome (GOLD analysis project Ga0315278, IMG submission 203880) | Sediment microbial communities from Yellowstone Lake, YNP, Wyoming, USA - YL17G06_0 | ecosystem: Environmental > Aquatic > Freshwater > Lake > Sediment | place: USA: Wyoming | collected... | reverse complement strand
ATCATCGCCAACAAGCCGGTCAAGATAATCGGCAATATCGAGACCCAGGAAGAGTTCGGCATTGCAGTCCGCAAATCCGACCGACAGCTCCTGGCAATGCTCAATGACGGCCTTGCCCAGCTGAAAGCCGATCCCTACTGGCAGGAGCTCATCGTCAAGTACAGGATGAAGTGAGCGGCCCTCGCTCCCTCATCCCTCCCTTTCGCCTTTTGTCAATATCCGCTGCCCTTCATAATCATGCCGGGGATGGCCAACCGCCTCTCCAGCAGAGGTATGGCATAGGTGGCAAGCGTAGCAAGAGCAAGGTACACCATTCCTGCCGCAAGGAAGCATTCGCTGAACATGAAATATTTGGCTGCCACGACCTTAGCCTCCCCAGAGAGCTCGACCACTGTGATCATGTAGGCCAGCGAGGAGTACTTGATCAGGTAAATGAACTCGTTGGAGAGGCCCGGGATAGCCCGCCGCAATGCCTGGGGAAGGATGATCGACTCGATTGTCTGAAGCCTTGTCATGCCAAGTGCCTGTGCCGCAGTCATCTGCCCGTCCTTGATGGACTTGATGGCGCCCCGGATATATTCGGAGTTGTAGGCGGCATTGCATAGAATGAAACCCAGCACTGAGGCCGTAAATGCCGGCAGCGTTATCCCGACTGATGGAAGGCCGAAGTACAGCATGAAGAGCAGCAGCAGGAGCGGGCATCCCTTGAAGAAGACGACATAGCCCTTGCAGGCCGCGGAGAGCCACCTCCCCCCGTACTGCCTTCCTATGGCTATGCCGATCCCAAGCAGCAGCCCGAAGGGTGCCGTTAGAGCTATCAGCTTTATAGTGACGATCAGCCCCTGAAAGAGCGCCGGCACCAGGATCTGGGCGAGAAACTCGATCTGGTCCATCTCCATCCCTCAAACCTCCTATTGATCGGCGATCTTTCCGATGAACTCCCCTGTCCGGGGGTGCTGGGGGTCCTTCATTATTCTGGCGGGCGGACCCTGCTCGATTATCTTGCCGCCCTCCATGAAGACCACCTCTGTGGCCGCCGACTGGGCAAATCCCAGCTCGTGGGAGACGACGAGCATTGTCATCCCGCTCCGGGCAAGGTCCTTCATCACCTCCAGCACCTCGCGAGTGAGCTCCGGGTCCAGCGCAGAGGTCGGTTCGTCGAAGAGCATCACCTCGGGGTCCATGGCAAGCGACCGTGCGATCGAGACCCTCTGGGCCTGCCCGCCGGAGAGCTCTGATGGATAATGATCCGAAAAGTCCAGCATCCCGACTCTCCCTAGCTCATCTGCAGCCTTCTTCCGCGCTTCTGCCGGTTTCATCTTCTTGACCTTCAGTAACGCAATCTCCACATTCTGGACTGCCGTTAAGTGGTCGAAGAGGTTGAAGCTCTGGAATACCATGCCGATCCGCTGTCGGTACTTGCTGATCAGGTGGCCGCAGCCGGTGATCTTCTCATCGTCGAGATACACATGCCCCGCGTCGGGCTCAGTCAGCTGGTTGATGCAGCGTAGTAGCGTGCTTTTGCCGGTACCAGAAGGGCCGATGAAGACGACAGTCTCGCCTTTCTTCACCTTGAAGGAGATGCCCCGCAGGATCTCGCGGTTGCCAAATCTCTTGTGGAGATTCTCGACCCGGAGAATGTATTCGCTTGTCACGTTCTACCCCGCTGCAATCCCAAAGCCGGGTATGGCAAACTTCTTTTCGACCTTCGAGATCGCCTGCATGCCTGCATAGTTCAGCAGGATGAAGATCCCAGCGCATGCGGCGTAGATCGGCAAGGTGACATAGGTCTGGCTGACGATCACCGATGTGCGGGTTAAGAGCTCCATGACGCCTATAGCGTAGCAAACTGCCGAATCGGTCAGGATCTCCGGGTATTCATTGGAGAGGCTGGGAAGGGAAATTCGCAGCGCCTGCGGGAGGATGATGGACTTTATTGCTGCTCTCTTCGTCATCCCGAGCGAGAGCGCGGCAGTCATCTGCCCCTCGGAGATGGACTGGATTGAGCCCTGAAAGATCTGTGACTGGTATGCTGCGCCCCTCATGCCCAGCACGACTGCGCCGATGGCAAACGCCGAGAGATCGAGTCCTAGCGCAGGGAAGACACCATAATAGAACATGAAGAGGAGGGCGAGACCGAGCAGGAACCCGATGGCGAGCGCACTGATGACAAGGCCCATGGTGACCGAAATGCCGCTGAGCAGATAGCGACCCCATTCGATGAGAATTGCCACAGCTTCCATTCCGCCAGCCTTCAGCCTGTGCCCCCGGGGAGGGGCCGGACAGGATTACAGAAGCGAGCGTATAGGCAGATAGGATATAAGTATCTTATGGAGAATTGCGAACAATGTGCAGCTCCGAAGGGATTGTCTCCCTACATTCGCCAATTTTTTCATTTCAATTTTTGAATATGTTTAGCCCATCCGGACCCCCGAATAGTGATTAAGAAGCCCTCGCTGTAGCCGCCATTATCTCTCTTGTTCTGCCGGAGAGAATCTGGCTTTCTCAAGCATTGAGCCGTCTTTGGGCAGATCATCGCATCTTCTCCCGAGGGGGCTCCTGGGTCTGCACCATCCTCGGCAAAAGCTAATTTGAGATCTCCAGGGAAACATTTTTAAACTTCAGCGTACTAATTCGTCCATTAAAGTACGCATTAGTACATAATTGGAGATAAATTATGAATGTCGCTGTGGAAAAGAGAATCCAGATGCCCATTTTGCATCGCTGCACCTCTAGTAAAAAGGAGAGAAGATCGTGAGCTCAGCTCCCGCCGCCTATCTGGGGCTGATCGCCGTAGTGTTAGTCATGCTCTCTGTAACCTTCTTTGTCTTGCTCTGGAGATACCATGATTAACCAGCTTCTTCTGATAGCCTACATGGCCGCGATAGTCTTCTTGGCCTTTAAGCTTCGCCAGGGCACCTTCTCAGGATTTGTCATCTCCGACCGCAACGTGGTCCATCCGGCAGTGATCGGCATAGCCTACACTGCAGCCTACTTCAGCGCCGCCTCTTTTCTGGGCGGAGGAGGCTACGCACTCGTTGCCGGCATGCCCTGGACAGTCTTTGCCGTCTTCTTCCATGTGGCCTTCGCCTGCCTGGCCTGGCTCATGGCGGGCAGGATCTGGAGGATGGCAAAAGAGTACAACGCCCAGACTGTCCCCCAGCTGCTGGAGCGCCGCCATAACTCGCCAGCAGGCAAGATAATCCTGGCTGCTATAATGCTCTTGCTCTACACCGTCTACCTGGTCCCCATCTTCAAGGGATGCGCCAGCCTCTTTCAGGGCTTGATAGGCGTGACCTACGTCCAGGGACTGGTGATCGCAGTGCTCATCGTGGCCGTATACTATGCCATCGGCGGCCTTCCGGCCATAATCTGGATAGGTTTCCTGCAGGGAATCATAATGGTAATAGGGGCAGTGCTCCTCTACGGCAGCCTGCTTTCTGCCGGCGGGGGGATGCAGATCTGGGAGAGGATTCCCATGGCTGTGACCAGCATGGACGGCTACAACATCCCCTGGATGAAGACATTTGGAATGGCCTTCTCCATAAGCCTGGGACTTCTGGCCCTGCCCGACCTGCTGATCATGATGTTCTCCGCCAAGGACAATAGAGTAGTGCGCTTCGCCGGCATCTACGCGCTGCTATCCATCGCCATATACGCTTTCTGCATCTTCTCACTCGGCATCCTCGCCTACGGAGCCCTTAGCCCTGAGGCCCTCCAGCCCTTCATGAAGAATCCCGACAGCCTGGTCCCCTACCTGGCCACCACTCTGCTGCCTCCCGGCCTGGATGGCATCATCCTCCTGGCAGCCATATCTGCGGCCATGTCCACCATAAGCGCTATAGTGCTGGTGACCACCACCGCCCTAACTGCGGACATCCTGCGCTACTTCAAGCCATCCATAGCCGACCAGAAGGTTCTGCTCCTAACCCGGGCGGTGGGTGTGCTGATACTGCTGGTGGCAGCTTTCCTGGCGGTCAACGTCCCCCAGCAGATCGTGCCCCTGGTCTCGGTGAGCATGGGCGTCATCGCCTGCTGCGTCTCTGTGCCGCTCTTCTTCGGACTCTACTGGAAGGGAGGAACAGGCACCGGCTTTGTGGCCAGCCTGCTGGCCTCCTTCGGCTCAGTGGTGCTGTGGCAGCTCTACGGGAATCCTCTGATACATCCCGTCTTCATCGGCCTGATCTGCGGGAGCCTGGCCTATGTGGGCGGCAGCGTGGCCACTAACCATGTCCGCTGCGCAAAGGAGGTGTCAAGGGTAGACTGGCGGCAATGAGGTGTTGTTGCTCGATAAAACCCACTCTATATTTTTAATTAAAAAAAATGCAGAAGTCCCCCAGAATGATTGGGAGGCAAGATGGCCTCTTACAATCGGCTGAATCAATAAGCCATTAAGTCCATCTATTGGATCCAGGGAGGGATAAGCGTCTTCCCAGATTGCATGGTATGATTTTAATATTTTGATTACTATCCATATATCTGGCCGATACTATGGCTGAGGGGTGAGGGAGTGGAAAAAAGTGATTGGAATTGATTTTGCAAAAAATAATAATGTGTTTTATCAATATAATCGCCTGGATATCAGGCTCGTAGAATAGCTAATTCGATAAGATTTATTTTAATACAGAAAAACTTATATACTCCTGCTATGCCCTCTAAAACTAGATAAATATGAAAAGGGAGTAGCACATGTCCGAATCCCATCTCAAGGTAGTTGGCCTGATCATTGCCCTCAGCTTTTTTGCGGCCATTTTGGGAGGTGCACGGGGGACTGACCAGCCTTCAGGCGCAATTGAATATAATTCGGTCGAAGATGCATTTGAAGCCGCATCGTATGACCAGACTGTGGAGAGCTCATACTTGGTCATGAATATCACAGCTGACCAAGCAGAGACCCTGACCTGTGTGAGCATGGAAGAGAATCTCACGGAGACCAACGAGAGCGATGCCTCGAGTTTGACTGACGTAAATCCCGAGGCGGACGTCGACGTGGGGAGTTTGCCTGTCTGCACCATAACTGCTCCCAGCAGTGTTTGTGCTGGCTCCAAGAGCAACAAGGCCTCAGTCCCCCTTCAGCCGGGGGCTACCTATGCCTGGACGGTCACCCATGCGGTGATAACTGCCGGCCAGAACACCAACCAGATCATCTGGGACTCCTTGAGCGATGCGCCAGTTACCATTAGCGTAGCTGTTAAGAAACAATATGGTTCGTCTATCTGCACCTGCAGCAACTCCGTTACAGTGCAGGTCAACGCCAATCCTGACTGCACCATTACGGCACCAAGTGGCGTCTGCGCCGGATCGAAAGGACGCAATGCAACAGTCCCCTCCCAAGCGGGAGCCAGCTACCTCTGGGAGATAACCAACGGGGAGATAGTGTCGGGGCAGGGCACAAATAAGATAGAATGGAACGCCAAAGATGTATCGCCGATCATCATAAAGGTGGCCGTTACCAAGGCAGATGGATCCGCAGTATGCACCTGCAGAAATTCGGTTCAGATTCAGGTTCATAAAAATCCTGAGTGCACAATCTCCGCTCCCAGTGGCGTTTGTGCCGGGTCGATCGGCAACTCGGCCTCGGTTCTCTATGCATCCGGAGCCACTTATGTCTGGGCGGTAACCAACGGGACGATAGCATCCGGACAGGGCACGAACTCGATCACCTGGAACGCAGAAGATGCAACTCCTGCAACCATCGCCGTGACGGCCAGCAGGACCATCGGGGGCACATTATGCACCTGCAGCAACTCACGTGATGTCCAGATCTTCCCCCTCCCGGATTGTACCATTACAGCGCCGAGCGGCGTTTGTGCTGGATCCCGTGATAACCTTGCATCCGTCCCCGGCAATCCAGGGGCCTCCTTCGCATGGACTATTAATAATGGGCTAATTACCTCAGGACAGGGCACCAATCAGATCAAATGGCAGGCCTTCAGCGCCTCGCCTGTGACCATCAGCATCGTGGTGAGCAAGTACTACGGTTCGAAGCTTTGCTCCTGCAGCAACTCCCTCCAGGTGGCGGTCTTCCCCAACCCCGTCTGCACCATTACCGCTCCCAAGAATGTCTGCGTCGGCTCAAAGGGCAATAAGGCATCAGTTCCCTATCAAGACCCAGCTGAGTATGATTGGACGATCACCAACGGTGTGATTACTGCCGGACAGAATACAAATGAGATAACCTGGGACGCCCTCCAGACCACGCCGGTAACCATAGAGGCGACTGTAACCAAGAACTATAGATCGACGAAATGCAGCTGCAGCGGTTGATCACAGTTAATTTTTTATATTTTTTAAAATTATTTTCTATTTACCAAATAATGTCGACTCGACTTTAATATACCTTAAAATTAATAGAATATTCTCCTTTCGCTATCCTCTCCACCCCTACTCTCGCCCTCCGCAGCTTCGGCACATCGCCCCATAGAGCCATCTCCTCGCCCCGGATCACAATCGCTCCCCTGATCCCGGGCCGATCTATGGCCTGAAAGCTCTCCTCCAGTGATCCTTCCGCTGAAACGGCATTCCCAAGAGCCGTAGCAGCAGCGTCCGCCAGGATGGCATCAGCCGCGATAACCGTGGCTGCGTCGGCGAATCCGAAGCTGATGGAGGGGCCGACCGTCCCGGAGCTGGTGCAGATGCCCAGGGGCTCATCCCGGGGAGGGAGTTCCAGGGCCAGATCCCTGAGGGGAGAGCAGCCGGCGTAGATCCCCACCAGCACCGTCTGGTCGTTTAGAAGTGCGATATCTCCGCCGTTGTCCACCACTGCATAGCTGGCCCCCTCCTCTATCATGGCCTCCACCGCAAACCTGGCTATAGCCCCGGCCACGGCGCTCATGGGGCCTATGGCGAAGCTGGAGCCTGCCAGAACCATCTGCCTCACGATCTCCGGAGCCCTAACGCTAGGCAGATCGTATGGCTCCAGGGTAAGCATGAAGAAGGGATCCTGGCGGATGAACTCCTCCAGAAGGGCGCGATGCTCCCGAATAGACCTCTTGGCAGCCCTGATATGCCCCTCTTCCCGGGCGGAGATGAATGCTCGGGTCTCCTTGAGCTGTAAGCGCTCGCGAAGAATCTCAGACATGTTTTTATAATAATGATATATATTATATTTATAATATTATGATACCATCAGCGTTTTCCTGTTTCTTCAAGGACGCGGGCAACTCCTGAGACCCGGGAAGCCGTCTCATCTCTCCCTTTGAGACGAACCACAATATCTTCCCCGTAGCTGACTTGAAGAAGCTCTTCTCGCTCATAGAGGGAAGAAAGCTCTCTCAGGCCTTGATCTGTGTAAGGCAGGCGGATCTGATACTCCTTCAGAGGCTGCAGGCGCGCGCCAATGCGCTCCACCAGCTCGCCCAAGCCCAGACCCAATTCCGCAGAAGTGAACACGGGACGGCCTGCCAGATCCCCGATCTGCCCTTCTTTATAAGAGATATCCCCCGGAGAGAGCCGGTCCATCTTGTTCAGAACGGTGAGGATGGGCGCGGATACGCCACAATCCCACAGCGCCTTGTGGGAAGCAGCCAGCTTTCGCCTCAGGAGCTCCAGGGGCTCGCTGGCATCGGCCACCAGCAAGACCAGATCCGCCCGGGAGATCTCCGCCAGAGTGGAGGCAAAGGCCTTGATCAGGAAATGGGGAAGGTCGTCGATGAAGCCCACAGTGTCAGTGAGCAATATCCTCCGGCCCTTCATATCCAGGGCCCTGGTAGTGGGAGAAAGGGTGGTGAAGGGCTGGTCCTCGGCCGCCGCATGGGCATCGGTCAGGGCGTTTAGAAGGGTGCTCTTGCCGGCGTTCGTATATCCTGCCAGGGCCACCAGATCAAAGCCCATCTCCCTCCGCCGCTGCCTTCTCTCCTCTCCCTGCAGCTCCACGCTCTTCAGAGCGGTCCGGATCTTGGCGATTCTTCTCTGCATATCTCGGTAGATGGACTGATCATAGGCGCCGGAGCCCCTGAAGCCCGGCTGCTCGGAGAGCTTGCTCTGAGAGAGGGCGTCGCGAATGTGAGGAGCATCATAGCTCAGCATGGCCAGCTCCACCTGCAGCTTGGCCTCGCGCGTGGAGGCGCGGGAGGCGAAGATCTCCAGGATGAGGTTGAACCGGTCGATGACTGGCACCCCAAACTGGCTGATGTTGAAGACCTGCTTGGGGCTCAGAGGGTTGTAAAAGATTAGCTTTTCAGGCTCGAAGCTCAAGGCCTCGAGGATCTTTCCCCGTCCCATCTGAAACCGGTTGTCCCTTGACCGCTTCTGCACGATCTCTGCCAGCACCCGGTATCCTGCTGCCCCGGCAAGGCTCCTCAGCTCCACCATGCTGTAGGGAGCCGATGCCTTACGTGGATCCTCCCTTTGCAGCAGCACTGTAGGCGTCCCGTCATTCATCCCAGCCAACCTCTTTCCAATCGCAGATAAGCCTTCGGCCGGCAACGGAGATGTGATGGGCCAGCTCAAGTGCCGCGCGCTCTCCCAGAGTCTCGGGATACTTGAACGCCCGGCCCAGAATGCTCTCTACCATCCAGGCATCCAGGTTGAATAGATCTCCAGGCTCGGCAATAACAACGCCTGCCAGGCCTAGGGCTGCCGTCTGAATCAGATCGGTCACTGTCTTCAGGTCCAAGACCTGGGCCTTTCTTTGCATCAGCCTGACGAAGTGAACTCTATCCATGCACTCCGGGGAGATGCTGGCAGAGACGGCGGCGCATACCATCTGATAGCTTCCCTTCACTAGGTGCCTCCCCGAAATGTCCACGGCCACGAAGTCTATTGATTCACCCCTTATGTCATAGATTCAATTATTATTTATTCAAGATGGCATGTTCGACCACAATCTTTCGGGCCTCCTCCCAGTCCAGGCCGGCTCCAAAGGCGATCTGCACCGCCCTCTCTTGGTCAATCAGGTCCGCGGGGCTGTGGGCATCGGTGTTGACGACCATCAGAGCCCCAGCCTCCTTCGCCATCCTGGCCACATGGCCGTTGGTGATATTGTGCCCCGCCCGGGCGGTGATCTCCAGGCAGACCCCCCTCTCCCGGGCCATCTCAGCCTCATCTCTAGTCAGGAAGCCGGGATGGGCCAAGATATCCACGCCGGCCTCGAGGGCGGCACGGTTGGTGCCCGGCCGCACAGGCTCTACGGGTGTCTCGCCGTGCACCACCACCAGCTCCGCCCCCGATCTCCGGGCCAGTGACGCCAGCGGCTCAATCTTCTCTCCGGGAACATGGGTGAGCTCAACTCCCACCAGGACCCTGATATCCAATACATCTTCCAAATATTTAGCTTTGAGGAGGCTGGATAAAACGTGCTCAATGTTGGTGTAGTCCACGTGGTCGGTCAGAGCGATGGCCGTGTAGCCCTTCACCTCTGCCCTGCGCACCAGCTCGCTGGGGAGCAGCTCTCCGTCGCTTAAGATGGTGTGGGTGTGCAGATCGATCATGGTAGGAGAAGAAACCTCGAAGAGTATTTGAGGATTCGCTTTTGCCCTTTAGTAGGAGGACGGAGGGAGACAATTTAGCTCCAATCCTGAGCCGCGGTCGTGGACCTCTAATTAGTTTTGAATTTTGTAAAGCCATCTTTTTCCTGCTCACTGCCACGATGTTTGATCTGCACAGGTGTGGTGTGGCATGCATCATGTGGGGGCTGTCCGTTCTTGCCGGTTTGGCTCGGCTCTCCTCTTCTGGTCTGGCTGTCCTCGGGCGCTCAAGCTGCAATTTCTAACTATTATGCGTCTTCGTGTGTCGCCCCGGGGCCTTTAGATCCCGCGCGAGAACGCGGGCGGTAACCCTCCAGCGGTCGCGGGGAACACTACACGCGGAGGCGCGCAGAAAAAGGTTGATAGATCGATTTGCTCTTCACTCCCGGCGCTGGCGGGCCCCGTTAGAAGCGCCCCTATAGAAACCACCCTCGATAGCGCCTGGATAGAATGGGGGAGAGGTCCTCGTCTGGTTTGCGGGGACATGTACGCACAGGCACGGAAATGATGCAAGTTGGAAAGATCGTATATTGCCATTGTTGGCTCGATCGGCGAACACCCTGCAGAAGCCATGACAATTATACTTTCTAATCCTTCAAGAAGATCATTCGCACACGCCACATCAGAAAATTGAGGCTTTCGACCCAATTTTTCCCATATTGCTGCACCCCAAGCGGGAATCAGATTCAGTTTAAAACAACCTATTGGCTCACGACCTGAGCCGCCTTAGATCAGGATCTGCTGAATATAAAGATTCGCGGAGTAGAAATTGGGAAATCCCGGGAGCGATCAGAGCAAAAAAAGCGCTCACTTTCGTCTCCCTCTCAGATTCTTTGCTATCCTTTTCAGCACCAGGCTCTTGGGCTCTTTCTTGGGCAGGAGAATCCTCCCTGCGCTCTCGTGCCACGTCTTTGGATGCCTCTTTTCGCGCTCTACCTCTGGATCGAAGCCCGTCCTGATGGCAGCAGTAATGACTTCGTCCAGAGTGGGATTGCTGACCCCCTCAGCGGAGGAGACCATCCTGCCCTGGCTCCGCGACCTATTGGAGTCGAAATAGAGAGGCCAGATCACCAGCTTGTCTATAGCGGGCATATGAGCTAAAAGAGAGAAAGGCATCGATAAGTACCTTTCTTTTCTGTTGAGAGGAAAAGTCTTTTAGAAGAATAATTCCAACTGGGAATGACGGATGGCCTTGGAGCTACAATCATGACGGAAGATGTCTTTCCCGTGGCTAATGTGGGCGGAAGAGAGGTTCCTTACGATCCTGAGCAGCTAAGGCGGATCAGCGAACACCCCTGCTTCAGCGAAAAAGCCTGCCATACTTTTGGCAGGATGCACCTGGCCGTGGCGCCCAAATGCAATATCCAGTGCAAATACTGCGTGCGGGACTTCGATTGTGTGAACGAGTCACGGCCAGGCGTGACCTCGCGAGTCCTTAGCCCCGAGGAGGCTCTGGAGCGGGTGGACCAGGTGCTGCAGAAGTACCACTACATTAAAGTGGTGGCAGTCGCCGGTCCAGGCGAGCCCCTGGCCAACGAGGAGACTTTTGTTACCTTCCAGCTGGTGGGAGAGAAGTACCCGCATATGATCTTATGCGTCAGCACCAACGGCCTTCTCCTGCCGGACAAGATCGGGGAGCTGGACAGGCTGGGGGTCTGCAACATCACAGTGACTATGAATGCCATCGATCCCCGGATCGGCCAGGAGATCTACGATTACGCCATTTACCAGGGAAAGCGGTATGAAGGCCTGGAGATGGCCACGCTGCTGCGCGACCAGCAGCTGAAGGGCATCGAAGAGGCGGTCAGGCTGAAAAAGATCGTCAAGGTCAACACCGTCCTCATCCCAGGGATTAACGACCACCACGTCTTCGACATCGCGCGGAAGATCAAAGAGATGGGGGTCTTCATCCACAACGTCATGCCCCTGATCCCGCAGTACAAGTTTGCCCACATCAAGCCTCCCACGCCGGAAGAGAAGAGAAAGATCCAGGGCCAGCTGGGCGAGATCATCAGGCAGATGAAGCACTGCCGCCAGTGTCGCTCTGATGCCATCGGAAGGCTGGGCTGCGACTTGCAGCAGGAGTTCGAGAGCCGCGGAAGGGAGCTGGTCGAGAAGAAGGCAAAGGATTGATTTTACAATGCTTTCGACTCCCGGCCTTTTGTTGGGATTCCCGGGAGCGCT
>Ga0315278_10005367_pt1 | contig 11654 bp, 11 predicted proteins | sample YL17G06_0_MG_FD_203880 | JGI IMG/M metagenome (GOLD analysis project Ga0315278, IMG submission 203880) | Sediment microbial communities from Yellowstone Lake, YNP, Wyoming, USA - YL17G06_0 | ecosystem: Environmental > Aquatic > Freshwater > Lake > Sediment | place: USA: Wyoming | collected... | reverse complement strand
CAAGCACACGTGTTTCATCGGCTGAAGTCGTGCGAGCATCCAGTCGCACCTCCATGTTGTCCTCGCTGCGCTTGGTCTCATTGACCGCCGCGCCGTGCACATGAGATGAGGAATCATTGAACATGAAAGAGCCGCGCACCTTTTTGCCTCTCGATGCCAGTACCCAGCAGCCCTCGGTCTCGACGCCGTTCAGTAATATGCCGCCGATGCGGCTGAGTTTGAGCCGCCCGTTGGATTTGATCTCCTTGACCATCGCACCCAGCGTATCAACGTGGGCGGTCAGGGCGCGCGGCGCATCATTCTTCTGTCCTTCCCAGCGGGCGACCAGCGCGCCTTTGCGAGTGCGCGACAAGGTCAATTCGGGATATTGTTTCAGCATTTGCTCGACAAAGGCGACGGCGGGTTCTGCATTTCCGGTCGGGCTGGGCGTGTTGAGCAGATCGACCAGGAAGATGGTCAGGAAGGAAGTATCGATGTTGGGAAGAGAAGGCATTTTATTCTCCATTTTCAAAGTGGTGAATTTTCGTCCGCCACTCATCAGGAACAAGGATGGTCTTGTGCAGGTGGTAATCGTAAGCTACAAGCGTCGTGGAGCCGGTCGCCAGTTGACGTCCATCGGTGCCGTCGATGATCTGGTATTCCATCGTCAGTGATTTGTTGCCAATACGGCTGACCCGCACACCTACTTGTACATCCTGCCCGAAATAGACCGGTGCGAGAAAAGTGACTTTGGAATCCGCGATGATGATGCCTACATTCAGAAAGGATTGGTCCTTTGAGAATAGACCCAGTTGAATAAGATAAGAAACGCGCGCCTGCTCAAAATAGGTCAGGAAGCGCGCGCTGTTGACATGTCCCTGCGGGTCAAGATCGGCATAACGGACTTCAATCGGATGATGGAATTTAAATTCATCCATATTTTGAATTATACTGGCTAACACGTTGAATATTGGATATCCGTACATGCGAACACTCCGCGCTTCCGAAATTGGTTCCTATCTCTACTGCCGTCGTGCCTGGTGGTATCACTTGAAAGGACACGAGTCCCAAAACCAGGCGGAGTTGGCTGCTGGCACGTCCCTCCACCGGCAGCACGGGCGCAAAGTTTTCGTATCAGGCACGTTGCGGGTAGTGGCGCTGGCAGCCCTGCTTGTGGCGCTGGTTTTAATTGCCACGTACTGTACCGTACAGGTTCTTCAATAAATGTTATTCGCTGCGCTGATTCTTCTCATCCTTGCCCTGACCCTGCTGTGGATATCATCCCGGCAGCGCAGGCAGGCAGGCTTGCCCGGCGGCAGGGTCATCTACACCGACACACGAGCCTGGGACGAAGTGGAGAAGCCGCTCTACGACGCGCAGTTGGGACTGACCGGCAAACCGGATTATCTGGTCGAACAAAACGGGCAGATCATCCCGGTGGAGGTCAAGTCCGGGCACGCACCGGATGCACCTTACGACTCGCACATTTTCCAGGTTGCGGCGTACTGTCTGCTCGTCCAGCGGAGAATGGGCAAACGACCTCCCTACGGTATCATCCACTATAGTGACAGGGATTTCGCCATTGATTACACAGAAGAACTCGAAAACAGGCTGCTGGATACGCTGGCCGAGATGCGCCGGGACGAGGTCCGCACCAGCGTGGCGCGCTCCCACGAGTCAGCGGCGAGGTGCAGCCGATGCGGCTACCGCGACCTGTGCGACCAGAAACTATCCTAAATCCTCCGGTGTTTCTCCAATTTCCAATCAGCCTGCTATAATATAGAATATATGACTGAAACATTCATTCCGACGCGTGTCGTTGTCACCGCCCACACCAAGCTGCCGGATGCACTCAAGGAAGCGGGTGCCATCGCGGAGTATCTCAAAGGCAAGGGTATTGACGCACCGCACGGATCGCTTAACGATGAAGGTCTGCGCAAGCAGGTGAAGCAGGGTCAATTTGACCTGTTGGTGGCGGTCGGCGGCGACGGGACCATGCTGCGCGCGGCGCACCTGTGCGCGCCGTGCGGAGTCCCGATTTTGGGCGTCAACCACGGCCGGTTGGGCTTTCTGTTCCAGAACGGAAGCGAACACTGGCAGGGGATGGTCGACTCCCTGTTGAAAGGCGAAGCCTGGATCGAGCACCGCATGATGCTGCATGCGGAACACCTGCGCAGCGGGGAGACGATCAGCGCGTGGTATGCGCTCAATGACGCCGTGGTCAGCCGCGGGCAATTAGTGCGGCCGGTGCATCTTTCCGCCAGCATCGATGGGCTCATGCTGACCACCTACGTTGCCGACGGGTTGATCGCTTCCACCTCCACCGGCTCCACCGCCTATGCCCTCGCCGCCGGAGGACCGATCATGCCTCCAGAACTGCGAAACATTCTGCTCATCCCGATCGCACCGCATTTGTCCGTGGACCGGGCGGTCATCTTATCCGAGGGTTCATCGGTTAAAATAACCATCCTGAGCGAGAATACAGTCATGAGCGTTGACGGCCAAACCCCGATCGGGTTGGCAGAGGACGACCAGATTGAAATCCGGGCTGCCGAGTATACGGCCAAATTTGTACGCTTCGGCGATGCCGGATATTTTTATCGTAATCTAACCACGCACATGAATCAAAATCCATCCATAGGACTGCGACGATGACTGAAACCAACATCCCAACTCTTTTTTGTGCCAACCACCCCACGGTGGAAACCACACTGCGCTGCAACCGCTGCGAAAAACCGATCTGCGTGGAATGCGCGGTGCTTACACCCACCGGCTACCGCTGTAAGGAATGCGTAAAAAGCCAGCAGAAGATCTTCGATACCGCCGAAGGAAAGGATTTCGTACTGGGCTTTATCGTGGCTGCCTTGCTGTCATGGCTGGCCAGCCTGGTATTTCTTCTTATCAGCCTGATCGGATTTTTCGGATTTATTATCGCCATGGCGGCCGCGCCTACCGCCGGTATCATCATTTCCGAGTCGGTCCGCTGGGCAACCCACAAGCATCGCTCGAGAGCGCTTTTTATCACCATTGCCGTAGCAGTCGTCCTGGGCTCTCTACCGGTTATATTGTTCAACCTGCACAATATGTATGGCCTGATCTTCCAGGGTATATATCTCGCCCTGGTCCTGCCGACCGTTTTTTATCGTCTGTCGGGTATCCAGCTTTTTAAATAACCACCCATGCTGACTGAACTTCGCATCGAGAATTTCGCCATCATTGACCGGCTTGAACTCGGGTTTGAAGCCGGTCTGATCATCTTTACCGGCGAGACCGGGGCGGGCAAATCGATCATCATGGACGCGGTCGAGATGCTGCTCGGCGGGCGCGCGGAGACCACCGTCATCCGCACCGATTCCGACCGCGCCAACGTGGAGGGCGTGTTCAAGATCGCCGGCCCGTCAGGTGAACCGGTCAGCGAGATCCTCAAACGCGAAGACCTGCTTGATGATCCCAATTATGTCGTGCTGGCGCGCGAAGTGCGCCGCGAAGGGCGCAGCATTGCCAGGATCAATGGGCGGACCGTCAATGTGGGTCTGCTCAAAGAGATCGGAAACTGCCTGGTGGATGTCCACGGTCAGACCGAGCACCTCTCCCTGCTGGATATACGCATGCACCTGGGCTTGCTCGACCGGTATGCCAATGTCGATGACGTCCTGAACGCTTACCGCAAAACCTACTCTTCCCTGCAGGCTATCCGCCGCGAATTGAACGAGCTGCGCAACGCGCAGAAGGATGCCGACCGCCGCCTGGAGAATCTCACCTTCCAGGCCGAGGAGATCGAAGCCGCCCGCCTAAAACCCGGCGAAGAGGATGAGCTAAAGCTTGAAAGAGATCGTCTCGCCAACGCGGAAAAACTGGCAACACTGGCGCAGGAAGCACTCGCCGCTCTTGATGAAGGTACGCCGGACGCCCCCGCTGCCACTGACCTGTTCGGCCAGGCGGACAAGGCATTACAAACTCTCGGCGTAATCGATAAATCCCAGTCCGATCTGGCAGACCGGGCAGCGATCACCCTTGAAAACCTGACCGACCTGGCACGCGACCTGCGCGACTACCTCGATGGCATCGAGTTCAACCCCAAGCGGCTGGAGCAGGTCGAGGAGCGAGTGGATCTGATCCACCGCCTGCAGAAAAAATACGGCGGAACGATAGAATCGATCGTCGCCTTCGGTTTACAGGCACGCAAGGACCTGGAGACCATCTCGAGCGCCGCAGAAAAGATCGGTGAATTGGAAACCAAAGAGACGAGCCTGCTCCAGAATCTTTCCAAGCAGGCGCAGACTCTTTCAAGCAAGCGCAAAGCCGCCGCTGACAAACTTGCCAAAAGCATCGAAGGTGAACTCGATGACCTTAAAATGGTCTCCGCGCATTTCGCTGCCGATTTCCAGACCAAACCCGATCCCAACGGGATCCCCCTGACGGATGGCAGCCTGGTCGGGTTTGATGGGACGGGTTTCGACCGGGTCGAGTTCCTGGTCGCGCCTAACCCCGGTGAAGGATTGAAGCCGCTGGCCAAGATCGCTTCAGGCGGCGAGACCTCCCGACTCATGCTGGCGCTCAAGAATACCTTGGCGCGCGCCGACCAGATCCCCACGTTGATCTTCGATGAGATCGACCAGGGCATCGGTGGGCGGGTGGGCTCTGTCGTCGGGCAGAAGTTGTGGAACCTGGGACGGGCGCACCAGGTGCTGGTCATCACCCACCTGCCGCAATTGGCGGCCTTCGGCGACCAGCATTTCCAGGTGCAGAAGGTCATCCACGACGGACGGACGACCACCGAGGTAAACACACTCGCCGGCGATGAACGAACGCTCGAGCTGGCCCAGATGCTGGGCGAGGTCAGCGAAGGGACGCTGCGCTCCGCGCATGAAATCATGCAGGCGGCGCACGCAGCCCGCAAGGGGGTAGTAACAGAGATGTGAAAGATGTTCAAATAGGGGCGATCCTGTGCAAATCTCAACAAAGAATGAAAGGTGATTAGTAGTACAATTGTTCTATGATCGTGCTGCGTGCCTTCAAGACCGAATTGGATCTGAACAACCGCCAAAAGACGGCCTGCGCCCAACACGCCGGGGCGGCGCGCTGGGCATACAACTGGGGGCTGGCGCGCAAGATCGAAGCCTATCAAACCGGGCAGAAAGTTCCCACGGCTATTGACCTGCACCGGGAACTGAATGCACTGAAGAAAGGCGAGCTGGCCTGGCTGTACGAGGTCTCAAAGTGCGCGCCGCAGGAGGCACTCCGCAACCTGGATCAAGCGTATGCTCACTTCTTCCGGCGGGTGAAAAAGAAGAAAGCGGGCAAGAAGATCCAGGTCGGTTTCCCGAGGTTCAAGTCGAAGAAGAATGGATTGGGCAGCTTCCGGTTGACGGGCGCCATCCATGTCTTCGAGAAGGCTATCCAACTGCCTCGTCTGGGGCGCTTGCGTCTGAAAGAGCGCGGCTACCTGCCGCTGGACGGTGTGAAAGTCTTGAGCGCCACGGTCAGCGAACAAGGTGGACGCTGGTTCGTGTCGGTACCGGTGGAGATGAGCCAGCCCGATCAGACACACCGTCTTGCGTTCGGTGCAGGGCAAACCGCCAAACCGGTCGCAGGGGTTGACCTGGGGATCCTGGCTCTGGCGACGGTCAGCGATGGAACGCGGATCGAGAACCCGCGTGCGCTCAAGCGCAACCTGGGAAAGATCAAGCGATTACAACGCTCAGTATCCCGGCAGCAGAAGGGCAGCGCCAACCGGCGAAAAGCGGTTCAACAACTGGCACGGGCTCATATTCGGGTGGCGAACATCCGCAAAGACACCCTGCATCAGGCGACCAGCCTGCTGGCGAGAACCAAGTCGGCCGTTGTGCTGGAAGACCTGAACGTGAGCGGGATGATGAAAAACCATCACCTGGCGCAGGCGATCGCCGATGTGGGTTTTCATGAGTTCAGGCGGCAGTTGACCTATAAGGGAGAGTGGTACGGGTGTGAAGTGCAGGTGGCCGATCGGTTCTACCCGTCCACCAAAAGGTGTTCGCGCTGTGGGAACGTCAAACCCGAGTTCGATCTGAGCGAGCGCGTGTACGAGTGCGAAGTCTGCCACCTGATCATCGACCGCGATCTGAATGCGGCCTTGAATTTGGAATGTTGGCCTACCGCGAGTTCCGCGGAAAGACACGCCTGTGGAGAGGGTGTAAGACCGGGTCGTCCGGCAGTCCTCGACGAAGCAGGAACCGAACGTCGATCTACCTCGTGTAGATATGTGTAAGTTTCGGAGAGCGGGGTATTGGCTGAACCATGATCCGAATTTACCGGCACGATATCGAAGTTCCTTCATCCGCCATTGATGAAAACGGGCACGTTAACAATGTGCAATATGTCCAATGGATGCAGGATGCCGCCGTGCAGCATTCCAACGCTTCAGGCTGCACACAAACCACCCTCGAACTCGGAGCGACCTGGGTCATCCGCAGTCACCAGATCGAATACCTCAGGCCGGCATTCAACAAAGACCATATCATCGTCCTGACCTGGGTGTCCAACTTTCGCAAGGTGCGCTCCCTGCGAAAATACCGGTTCTTCCGCAAATCGGATAAGGCCATCCTTGCGAACGGTGAAACAGACTGGGTGCTGGTCATTTCCAGCAGTGGACGCCCGTTGGCCATTCCGGGCCACCTGGCTGCCAAGTTTGAACTGATCCCTGAACAGTCAGAACCCCTTGATTTTGAGAAATTGCCCTGAATTGAACCTGAACTAACATTTTTGAAATTTTCACGAAATTAGTACTTTTTGTTGAGTGACAGGTTGTTGTTTCTATACAATAATAGATGTTGAATATACAAGTTGTCATTGCTTATTAGGACGCGGGTCAGGGTCCTGCGTTGCAGCCGATCGTGGGATGGGGAACCACTATCGGCTGCTACTTTTAGATTTATTCTCACTAAATTCTATTAATAATCTAAGTAAATCTACATTGACCACAACCTCAAGTTTTGATACATTTGAGTGGCTATTCCATTCCTGTTTTTATTAAAGGCCTATGCACCTCAAACGCTTTCAGCTCGGTCTGATCCACGTGGCAGTTGCCATGACGCTGGTCCCTATTAATAGCACCCTCAACCGGGTGATGATTCAGGAACTGGCGATTTCGGCCACGGTGGTGGCTGTCCTGGCTTCCCTGCCTTATCTCTTTGCCCCAATGCAGGTAGCGATCGGCGCCTACTCCGACCATCACCCTATCTTCGGGCTGAGGCGTACCCCTTACATTCTCCTCGGATTAATTTTATGCGTGACAGGAGTAGTTGTTTCTCCACAGGTTGCCTACACTCTCGCCAATGGGAACTCCTGGGGATATCTCATCGCTGTCCTGGCTTTCGGTGCCTGGGGCATGGGCTACAACCTATCCAGCGTGTCCTACCTTGCTCTGGCGGACGACATCTCCGGTGAAAACGAGCGCGGCAAGACCATTGCGGTCATGTGGTTCATGATGATCATCGGGATCATTATCACCGCCATCGCAATCAGTCGCATGGTGGATCCCTATACGCCAGCTGCTCTTCAGGCTGCATTCCAATTAGTGGGCGGGGTGGCTCTTGTGCTGGGGCTGCTGGGACTTATTCGTCTCGAGCCTGCGACTCGCCGCACATCCGAATCCCACACTTATACCATCAAGGAAATGTCTTCCACAATCTTATCCAACCCGGTAGCCAAATTGTTTTTCATTTATCTCTGGCTGCTTCTGGCGGCGATCCTCGGCCAGGATATCCTGCTCGAACCATTCGGTGCGCAGGCTTTCGGGATGACCGTCCGCGAGACAACCCGCATCACCTCATTATGGGGCACATTCGTGCTGGTGGCTATTCTGCTGGCCGGAGCACTGGAGGGACGGATTTCCCGCCGCAGCATGGCACAATCCGGAAATGCTGGCGCGCTGCTGGGGTTTCTGGTTATTCTTGCCAGCGGAGGAGTTAGCAGCCTGACTATCTTTTATACCGGTGTTGCCTTGCTGGGCTTCGGAACCGGGATTTCGACTGTTGCCAATCTCTCGTTGATGTTCGACCTGACTGTCCCGGAGAAGGTGGGGTTGTTTATCGGCGCGTGGGGGATGTCTAATGCCCTGTCGCGGCTGACGGGTTCCATCCTGGGAGGAGTCATACGCGACGTGGTCACTCGTGTCTCGGGGAATCTCCTGGCGGGTTATATGGTGGTATTCGGAATTGAAGCTGCGCTTTTGGTCGTCGCCATCCTGATGCTCACCCGAATTGATGTGGCAGCTTTCCGCAAGAAAGCTGAATCGCCATCCATTTTTGAGAGCGCGGCGTTGATTGATTAAGGGTTCGACCATGACCGAAAAACGGACCGACAACGATTGGATTTCTCTCAGCGGAGCGGCTGAAGTACTGGGCGTACATCCCAGCACCATTCGAAACTGGTCGGACCAGGGCACGCTGCCTGTCTATCGCACGACTGGCGGGCACCGCCGATATAAACGCTCCGAGTTGGAATTGTGGGCACGCTCCAATCGACAGGAGCAACAGGTGATGCCTGTAGACCTGATGAAAATGGCAGTGCGCCAGATCCGCATCCACATCGCAGAAGGCAGCCTGGAAAATGAAGCCTGGTACCTGAAACTCGACGAGGACGCCCGCACACAATACCGTCTGAGCGGAGGGGTATTGGCCCAAGGGCTAATCAACTATCTGGCTGCGGATGATGAGGGAGCTTCTTCGGAAGCCGTTTCACTGGGCTATGAGTATGCTTCTCGAGCGCAGTCCAACAAACTCAACAGCGTCGAAGCCACAAGAGCCTTCCTGTTCTTTCGAAACATGCTGATCGAGGCGGTTATGCGCCAGTTCGGCGATTCAAATATATCCTCCAAGGACGCATGGCACATGCTTTCACGCGTCATCGCCTTCACCGACCAGATCCAGCTATCCCTGCTGGAAACATTCATCACCATTGAGCAGACCCGCCGTGGATAAATCCCGGACCAAGAAAAAATCCATGCCCGCGCCGGTGCAACGATTCATTGTTCCTGCAATTCTCATTTTGCTGTTGATCGCCATCATCGTTGTTTTCATAATTACGTTCCTTTCCATCGCCGGCTTGACGCCAGGCGCATAAATTCCACATTCAATGGAGAACCAACTTATGCTCTATCTGCCTTACTTAACTTCCACCACTGCACTTGTCTTATCCATTGTGATCTTTCTCCGTTACCGGCGCAAAGGCGGAATGCACCTGCTGTTGTGGGGCTTTGGCATGTTCCTTTATTTTCTTTCGACCTTTTGCGAAATCGTCCTGAGCTATCAGTTCAGTGAAATGGCCATAAAGATCTGGTACCTCGCCGGCGCCATGCTGGTCGCCGCCTGGCTGGGACAGGGAACGGTCCATCTGCTCATCCGTAAAGGCAAGATCGCTCTGACCCTGACCACTATCCTGGCGGCTGTCTCGCTGCTAGCGTTTACGCTGGTGCTGCTTGCTCCCTTGACTGGCGCCCAATCGGGTTATGACGTGACCCATCCGGCCTCTGAGCAGTACAAGGCCATCATGACACGCAGCGGACTCATCATCCTCTTGACAATTCTGCTGAACCTTTACGGGACGATCACCCTGGTGGGCGGAGCGCTGTATTCCGCCTACCTTTTCTGGCGGAAGGAAGTTCTACCCAACCGCATGTTCGGCAGTATCCTGATCGCCATCGGCGGCCTTTCCCCTGCCATGGGCGGATCCTTTCTCAAAGCCGGTCTTTTTGACTTTCTGTATCTGAGCGAACTGGCGGGGATACTCATCATGTTCGTGGGATTTTTGCTCGCCACATCCGGCAAGGAGAAAAAGGCTGAGGTGCCTGCACCAGCCGGCTGAAAGCCGCCTGAACATAGTTTTCTTTTCCTTCCGCCCTGCGCTCACGCAGGGTTTTTTCTTACAACAATCTAATAAAACCATCACAATCCCCTGTGCTATAATTTCTCTTCCGAAAGGGATTTTTTATGCTCTCCAAATTCGTCAGCCTGGTTGGGGGCGACCCCAATAAGAAACAAATCGAAAAGATCTACCCATTCGTCGACCAGATCAATGCCCTGGAAGGGCAGTTTGAATCGTTAAGTGACGACGCCCTGCGCGTCAAGACACAGGAATTCCGCGCCCGGCTTGAAAAGGAAGAAACGCTCGACGACATCCTACCGGAAGCCTTTGCGGCGGTCCGTGAGGCGAGCAAACGCACGATCGGTTTGCGCCACTACGATGTGCAGATGGTTGGCGGGATCGTCCTGCACCGCGGTAACATCTCCGAAATGCGAACCGGCGAAGGCAAGACTCTCGTAGCCACCCTGCCGTTATATCTCAATGCCCTGACGGGCAAAGGCGTCCACCTTATCACGGTCAATGATTATCTCGCCCGGCGCGATGCGCGTTGGATGGGACCGGTTTTCCACGCACTCGGCCTATCGGTGGGCATCCTGCAAATGGCTGCCGCCACCGAGAACGGAAAGAAAGCCTTTGTCTACGATCCCGAGCGCGAATCCTCGCAGGAGGACAAACATCAGCTGCGGTTGGTGGATCGCCGACTGGCTTATGAAGCGGACATCACCTACGGCACCAACAGCGAATTTGGCTTCGACTATCTGCGCGATAACATGACCTACAGCATGGACGAACGTGTCCAGCGTGGCCATTATTATGCCATCGTCGATGAAGTGGACAATGTATTGATCGACGAAGCTCGCACGCCATTGATCATCTCCGGCCCGGCTTCAGGCGACCTGGAATGGTACGGCAAGATGGCCCAGGTGGTACGCGCGCTGCGGCCCGAGGATTATGAAGTTAATGAAAAGGAACGCGCAGTCTCCCTGACTGAACTGGGTATCGCGCATGTCGAACAGCTGCTGGCCGCTCCTCTGCGTGACCCCGACCGCCCCGAAGACATTACCCCCGAACAAGCACGCATGATGGGCTACCTCGAACAAGCCTTGCGTGCCCAGTTCACCTTTAAGCGCAACAAAGATTATCTTATCCAGTCGGGCAAGGTCATCATCGTTGACGAATTCACCGGACGGTTGATGCCGGGGCGCCGATGGTCCGACGGGCTGCACCAGGCCGTCGAAGCCAAGGAGGGGGTGCGCGTCGAGCCCGAGAACGTCACCTACGCTACGATCACCCTGCAGAATTACTTCCGCATGTACACCAAGCTGGCCGGCATGACCGGCACGGCGCTTACTGAAGCCGAAGAGTTCTCCAAGATATACAAACTGGAAGTCCTGCCCATCCCAACCAACCTCGAATACCAGGCGGTCCGGGATGACTCTCCTTTGATCGAAATCACCATCAAGGATGAGCAAGGCTACAAATTCAATTATTTCACCAGGCGTGACGACCCGGCAAAGACACCGATCTATTACCGCCGCAAGGACTACCCCGACCTGGTTTACCGCACGGTCGAGGCCAAGCTGCGTGCCATCGTGCTGGAAATCCTGCGCAACCACGTCATGGGCCGCCCAATGCTGGTCGGTACCACCTCCGTCGAAAGCTCAGACCACCTCTCCCAGCGGCTGCGGGCTGAACCGGTGCGCCGCCTGGCGCAGACCATGCTGATCCGCCAATCATGGATGAAGCAGAACAACCGCGAGGAAGATGGCCGGCTGATTTCCGAATTGGTCATGCTGAACGACCCTCTCGAAAATCTGGAGGTGGGGACACTC
>Ga0315278_10005365_pt1 | contig 11655 bp, 12 predicted proteins | sample YL17G06_0_MG_FD_203880 | JGI IMG/M metagenome (GOLD analysis project Ga0315278, IMG submission 203880) | Sediment microbial communities from Yellowstone Lake, YNP, Wyoming, USA - YL17G06_0 | ecosystem: Environmental > Aquatic > Freshwater > Lake > Sediment | place: USA: Wyoming | collected... | reverse complement strand
GTGTTCTCGGTCAGCCGCAGCGCCTCCTCGGGCCCTTCGAAGATCAACCGGCTCAGCGGCTCGCCGAGCGCGGCGTCCGCCTCGGCGAAGGTGTCGCGGCAGACGTCGAACGCGTCGGAGAGCGCCTTCCCCATGCCCACGGCCTGCGAACCCTGTCCAGGAAAGATGAATGCAATCACCGGTCGGAGACTCCTGATGCCGCGATCTCCTGCTGGAGCCGCGCGATGAAGCCCGCCAACGCGAAACGCTCGGCGGCCAGGACGCCCTGCCGGACGGCCCGCACCGACGAACGCCCGTGCCCGATCAGGGCGAGCCCCGCGACGCCGAGCAGCGGCACGCCCCCGAACTCCGAATCGTCCAGCCGCCGCCGGAACAGCTCGAACACCTCGCGGCCCGAGAGCGGCGCCAGGCCACCGGCGAGCCCGGCCGCCCCGTCGCACAGCAGGCCGCCGATCATCTCCACGAGGCCCTCGCTCACCTTGAGCGCGATGTTCCCCGTGAACCCGTCGCACACGATCACGTCGGCGCCGCCGGCGTAGAGGTCGCGCGCCTCGATGTTGCCGGTGAAGTTCAGGCCGCTCGCCTTCAGGAGGCGGTGGGCCTGCCGGGTGAGGTCGTTCCCCTTGGTCTCCTCCTCGCCGGTCGAGAGCAGGCCGACACGCGGATTCGCCACCCCGAGCGCCAGCCGCGCGTAGACGGTCCCCATCGCCGCGAACTGGACCAGGTGCCGGGGCCGGCACGCGACGTTCGCCCCGACGTCGAGCAGAACGGCCGAGGACCGGCGCGTGGGCACTGTCACGGCCAGCGCAGGCCGCTCGGCGCCCTCGAGCATGCCGAACGCCGCGTGCGCCGCCATGACAGTGGCGCCCGTGTTGCCCGCGCTGAACAGCGCCGCCGCGCGCCCGGCCGCCACCTCGCCCGCGGCCACACTAATCGACGCGTGCGGCCGCTGCCGGAGCGCCGCCGTCGGCCGCTCGCCCATGCCGACCGCCTCGTCGGCCGGGACGATCGCGACGTCGAGCGCCGACGCCTCCGGACGGCTGGCCAGAATCTCCCGGAGGAGATCCTCGCGGCCGACCAGCGACAGCGACACGCCGGACTCGCGCGCCGCCTCGAGCGCCCCGTCAACGATGGTCTCTGGACCGCGATCGCCGCCCATCGCGTCGACGGCTATCCGGATCATGGCCGAAGTCCCGAGCCCCGCCGGCTACCCTTCCTTGACCGCGCGCACCTGTCTGCCGCGGTAGAACCCGCAATGCGGGCACACGCGGTGCGAGAGCTTCGGCTCGTGGCACTGCGGGCACTCGCCCAGCACGGCCGGCTTGAGGGTGTCGTGGGTGCGTCGCTTGGCGCCGCGCGCCTTGGAGTGTCGTCGCTTTGGATTCGGCATGCTCTCCCGCCTGTCTCGATTAGAAAGAAGCTACCCTGCGCCAGCCCCAGGCCTCATCCCTGGCGGTCGCTGGTGTCGTGGAGCGCCCGCAGGCTCTCCAGCCTGGGATCGGTCCACTCGTGCACGCAGGAACAGGTGGCCGTGTTGAGGTTCGCTCCGCACTGGGAGCACAGGCCGCGGCAAGATTCGCGGCACAGCGGTTTCATGGGCAGCGCCAGATAGAGCTGCTCCAGCACGAGCTGGCCCAGGTCAATTTCCTCGTTCAGGTAGTAGGCCGTCGTCAGGTCGTCGTCCTCCACCTCCACCTCTTCCCCGCCGGCGTTGTCCTGGTGCGGCAGGTAGAGGAGGTCGAACGGGAGATCGACCGGCAGGCTGATGTCGTCCAGGCACCGCCCGCAGGCGAGCGTGAGCGCCGAGACAACGCGGCCCGCCAGATGGAACTGGCTGCCGTCCTTGGAGATATCGAACGTCAGGCGGACGGGCGCCCCCACGCGGAACGCGTCCGCGTCGAACGCCGGCAGCGCCGCCGGCTCGAAGGTGCGGTCGATGCGGTCGCGCGCCTCCCGCATCCCGCGCAGATCGAGCAACAAGTCAGACATCCAGACTACGATTTCTCCAGGAAGACAGACTTTCCATTTTACCACGGCCCCGCCGCCAAGGCGACAGGCGTCGCGAACCCCGCTCAGTCCCTCCGCCAGACGCGGGGAACGTCCACCCACGGCTTCGGAATGAAGAGCTCCTCGAACAGCCCGACGGCAAACCGGTCCGTCATCCCGGCCAGGAAGTCGCGCCCGGCCGCGTCCACGCCGTCGCGCTCCACGGTGCGGGCGTCCAGGAACTCGCGCGGCCGCTCGCGGACCTTTTCCCAGAGGCCCCCGAGAATGTCAGCTGCCTTGCGGAACTCCACCGTCGACACGTCGTTCTCGTAGACCGACCTGAACAGGAAGGCGCGCAGCTCGAGGGTGGCGGCCAGCGTCTGGTCACTCATCCGAATCTCGTCGAGGCCGGCGGCCCTGGTGGTCAGGACGACGTCCTTCACCATGTAGCCGATCCGGGCCGACGGCGAGTCGCCGACCAGCGCGACGGCCGCCCGCGGCAAGTCCGACTCCACCAGCAATCCGGCACGAATCGCATCGTCCGTGTCGTGGTTCACGTACGCGATGAGGTCCGCCACCCGGATCGACTGGCCCTCGAGCGTCGCGGCCCGGTCGTCGCCGCCGGTCGGCGCGCCCGACTTCCCCTTCGAGTGCCGGGCGATGCCGTCGCGGACCTCCCACGTCAGGTTCAGGCCCTGGCCGTCGCGCTCGAGCACGTCGACCACGCGAAGGCTCTGCGCCGTGTGGGCGAAACCGCCGGGCACGAGCGTGTCGAGCACGCGCTCGCCCCAGTGGCCGAACGGCGTGTGCCCGAGGTCGTGGCCGAGGCCGACGGCTTCGGTCAGCTCCTCGTTCAGGTGAAGCGACTTGGTGATGGTCCGGGCGATCTGCGAGACCTCGAGCGTGTGCGTGAGCCGGGTCCGGTAGTGGTCGCCCGCTGGCGCGAAGAACACCTGAGTCTTGTGTTTGAGCCGGCGGAACGCCTTGCAGTGGATGATCCGGTCGCGGTCGTGCTGGAACGCAGGCCGCATGTCGTCCTCGGCCTCCGGCCTGAGCCGCCCCCGGGTCTCCGCGCTGCGGGCCGCCTCGGGGGCGAGGCACTGCCGCTCACGGGCCTCCAGTTCTTCACGGATGGTCATCGGGTCAGGTCAGCGAATCTCGTCGAGGAAACTCGTGCCGTGAGCCATCGGGCCCACGCCGAATACGTCCGCCAGCGTCTGGCCGAGGTCGGCAAACGACGGCCTCGTCCCCAGGTCCACGCCGGCCCGGACGCGCGCGCCGAATGCCAGCAGCGGCACGTATTCGCGCGAATGGTCGGTGCTCGGCGTGGTCGGGTCGTTGCCGTGGTCGGCCGTCAGGATCAGCAGGTCGTCCGGGCGCAGGCTCGGGAGCAGCTCGGACAACCGGGCGTCGAACCGCTCGAGGTTCTGCGCGTAGCCGGCCACGTCGTTCCGGTGCCCGTAGACGGTGTCGAAATCCACCAGGTTCGCGATAATCAGCCCGCTCGGCCGCTCGGCCACCGCCCGCTCCACCTGGTCCATCCCCTCGTCGTCCGACGCGGTGTGCACCGACTCGGTGATGCCCTTCCCGGCGAAGAGGTCCACGATCTTGCCGACCGCAAAGACGGGAATCCCCGCGGCCGTGATTCTGTCGAGCACCGTCTCGCCCGCGGGCGGGACGGCGAAATCGTGACGGTTCGACGTGCGCCGGAACGTGCCGGGGCTGCCGACGAACGGCCGTGCGATGATCCGGCCGAGCCCCATGCCGTCGACGAGCATCTCGTAGGCGATCGCGCACTGCCGGTACAGCTCGGGCACCGGAATGACGTCCTCGTGGGCGGCGATCTGGAAGACGCTGTCGGCGGAGGTGTACACGATCGGCGACCCGGTTCGCATGTGCTCGGCGCCGAGTTCCTCGATGATGACCGTGCCCGAGGCGACGGTGTTCCCCAGCGTCTTCCGGCCGATCCTCTGCTCGAACTCGCGGATCGTCTCCGCCGGGAAGCCGTTCGGGAAGACCGGGAACGGCCGCTCGATCCCGAGTCCCATGAGCTCCCAGTGGCCCGTGACGGAGTCCTTGCCCGGCGAGCGCTCGGCCATCCGGCCGAACGCCGCCGCCGGCGAGGCGACTCTCTCACCGCCGGGCACGTCCGCGATCCGCGACAGACCGAGGCTGCGCAGCGCCGGGATCTGCAGCGGCACACGCCGCGCGATGTTGCCGAGCGTGTGGCTGCCCCGGTCGCCGTACTCCGCGGCGTCGGGCAGTTCGCCGACGCCGAGGCTGTCGATGACGATGACGATCGCGCGCGAGAAGGCGGGGCGTGTCACTGGGCCTGGTGGCTGTAGTAGCTCGACACCGATCGAGCGGCGGTAATCGTGGCGATGGCGTGCTTGAAGATCAACTGGTCGGCGCCGTCGCGCTCGACGATCACGGCGAAGCGGTCGAAATTCTTGATGCGCCCGTCGAACTCGACGCCGTCCAGCAGGCGGAAGCGGACGGGCCCCCGGTCGCGCCGCGCGTGGTTGAGGAACGCGTCCTGGATGTTCGGCGTCGTGGTCGCCAGCTTGGTCTCTGTCGCTGCAGGCATCAGGCAATCTCCTCGCCGTTTGCGCCGGCCTCGAGCGCGCGGAAACGGCGGTCGATGATTCGGCAGGCGCAGGCGACCGCCGACGGCAGGTCGCCCGGGCCGGCGATTGTGTCTAGGTTAGGCTCTTTGCGGAACCAGATCAACTGACGCCGCGCGTACTTGCGCGTCTCGCGGACGATGAGGTCGCGCGTCTCGGCCCCGCCGCGCACGCCGCGCAGGTGCTCGAGCACCTGGCGATAGCCGAGGCTTCCGAACGGTCGGACGCCGGGCGGCACGCCCGAGTCGATGAGCGCGCGCGCCTCGTCGACCAGACCGCGGCGGAACTGCTCGTCCACGCGAAGGATGATTCGGTCGTTCAGAACGGGCGCCGGCACGCCCACAAGCAGGCCGATGGTCCGCAGTTCGGGCAGCGGGGACACGGTGCCCGCGAAGTGCGACGTCAGCGGCACGCCGGTGAGGAAGAACACCTCGAGCGCGCGAACGAGCCGGACGCGGTCCCTCGACTGGATGCGCGAGGCCGACGGCGGGTCGACGCGCGCCACCATGCGGTGCAGGAACTCCACGCCGCGCCGCGCCGCGATCTCACCCAGCCGGTCGCGCAGCGCCTGGTCGCGGCCGGGACCGGGGAACAGCCCGCGGGTCAGCGCGCGGAAGTAGAAGCCGGTCCCTCCGGCGAGAATCGGCACGCGCCGCCGGGCGACAACCGCCCGCGCGACCTCCGCCGCCTCTTGTCCGAAGCGCGCCGCCGTGTACTCGTCGGCGGGATCGGCCACATCGATCAGGTGGTGGGGAATGCCCCGCCGTTCGGCCATCGGGACCTTGTCCGTGCCGATGTCGAACCGGCGGTAGACGGCCGCGGAGTCGCAACTGATAATCTCGCCGCCGTAGCGCTCGGCCAGGGCGATCGCCAGCGCGCTCTTGCCGCACGCGGTCGGGCCGAGCACTGCGATGAGGACGGGCGGGCGTCGGGTCACGCCGCTACCGCAGGAAGAGGCGGACGAGCGCGTACATCACCGCCGCCGCGGCCAGCGCCAGCAGCCCCGCCTGCTGCGTGCGCGTCACGGCGCACTCGCGTCACCGGTAGGGCGGCGTCTCATTGTAGTAGAACGTCACGGCGAAGAAGCAGCGGTCGGCCGGGTACTCGGGCGGCAGCGGCTGCGTCGGGTTCGACGAGAGCAGGGCCCCCTGCGCCGCCCGGTTGAACGCCGATACCGGGCACGGCTCCTGCACCTGGATGTCGCTGATGGTGCCGTCCTTGTGCACGTAGAAGGTCATGACCACGTGCCCCTTCATCGTCATCGCCGCCATCGGGATCAGCCAGTTGCGCTTGATCTGCGCGATGAAGCGCCGCAGCCACGGCCCGAACTCGACCCCCTTCGAGTCGAACTGGATGGATGCCTGGGGCTGTCCCCCGTCGCCGCCGGGGTTGTTGAACACGTCGCCCTGCGCGTAGCGGAACGGGTTGGCGGCGGCCGCCGACAGAGGCCCGGGCGCACCCATGGCCCCGGGCGCGCCGCCGCGGTCGGCCGCCAGCGGGGGTCCCGCGAGCGCCAGCGCGCTCTGGGCGTTCTGTCCATTCTGCCCGCTCTGCCCCGACTGCTGCGCCTGGGTCTCCCCTGGCTGCGGCTGGGGCTCGGCGCGCTGTCGAGAAGGCGGTGTCGACGGCTCTTCCACGCGCTCGGGAGTGTTGCCGCGTGAAAACGGCAGCGGGTTGGTCGGGTTCGGCGAACGCTCCGGGGAGGCGGCGACCCGGTTCCTGTCCGACGCGTCGGCATTGGGCCGCGCCTTCAGCGCTGGCGTGTCGATCCGCGGGGCCATGAACACGAACCGGGTGGGCTCGTCTTTCCGGACGTTGGCCATCGCCGCGCGCTTGGCCTCGTCGGACGCCGGCGTCGACGCGATCACCATGAGGACGATGAGGGCGACGATGTCCAGGAAGAACGCCGCCGAGACGGCCACGATCAGGTGGAGCAGGTCCTCCAGCCGCGCGACATCGCGGTTGATCGCCAGGTAATCTGGACGGTCGTCATAGAAGTCGAAGTACATGGAAGATCAGTTGATTATAGCATCCGGGCGTGGGAGGGACTCCGGGACACGCCGGGCGCTGGGACCGCCCATCCGTTTAGACGCCGTCAGAGGGCCGGTGGTTCGGAGCCGCGCGCCACATGGGGCTGTTGCGCCGGCGCCGGACCGCGGCCGTGGCCGTGGCGGCGAGTCCAAGCGGCTGTGCTATCGTGTGACCGGCCGATGATCCGAGTGTTGCACATCGCGCGTTGCGCCGTCGCGCCGCTCGAGCGGCGCGTCATGGAGATGGCGAGCCGTCCCGGCTGCACCTTCCGGCTGGTCCGTCCGCTCGCCGCCGGCGGGCCCCACGACGCCGAACGGATCCGCGACCGGTCGAAGCTGGAGGACGTTCGCCTGGTCCGCATCTGGCGCAGCGAGGATCCCCATCGGGGCCTGTACCACACCCTTGGATTCGGCATGAGGCGGGCCGCCCCCGACATCATCCATGCCGAGGAGGAGCCCGACAGTCTCGCGGCGCTCCACATCGCGGTCGCCAGGCGGCTGATGGCGCCGCGAGCGCGCCTCGTCCTCAACACCTGGCAGAACGTGAATCGGCGCAAGCGGACCACGGTTGAGTTTGTGCTCGGCCGGACGCTGGCGGCCTCCGACGCGGTGATCTGCGGCAACCAGGGCGCCGTCACCGTCCTGCGTGAGATGGGCTATCGGAAGCCAGCCCCGGTCATCCCGTCGCTGACGCTCGATTCCAGTCTCTACCATCGCCGTCAGGTCACGCGGGTCACCCCCGACTTCACCATCGGCTGCATCGCCCGCCTCGTACCGGAAAAGGGTGTCGACACCGCGATCCGCGCCGTCGCCGCGCTTGGCGCTCCCGCGACCCTCGCGGTGGTGGGCGAGGGGCCGTGGCGGCCCGCGCTCGAAGAACTGGCCCGCACGCTTGGCGTCGGCCCGTCAACACGCTTCCTCGGCCTGCGCGATCCGGACGGCGTCGCGGCGTTCCTGAGCGCGATCGACGTGCTGGTCGTCCCCTCGAGGTCTTCCGCTGTCTGGAAGGAGCAGTTCGGCCGCGTCATCGTCGAGGCGATGGGGTGCGGAACGCCCGTCGTCGGGGCGGCGTCCGGGGCCATCCCGGAGGTGATCGCCGACGCCGGCCTCCTGTTCCCGGAAGGCGATGCCGGCGCCCTGGCCGAGCAGCTGCGCGAATTGCGGGCATCCGAGCGCAGGCGGGACGAACTGGCGCACCTCGGGCGGGAGCGGGTCGTGTCTGCGCACAGCCCGGCCCGCCGCGCGACCGAGACGATCGAGTTCTACCGTCGGCTGCTCGGCCGGCCAGCGAGCGTCGCGCCATGACGACGGGACCGACCGTCCTCGACGCGCGGACGGCATCGCCGCACTTCCCTGGAATCGGCCGCACGGCGGTCGGACTGGCGAGGGCCCTCGCGGAGTGCCCGGCCGCCCCGCGGATGATGCTCCTCCACGGGCCCAACCCCGATTGGCGGCTTCCGGTGGCCCAGTGGCCCGCCATCACCTGCCGCTCGTCGCCGTTCGGCCTGCGGCAGCACTGGGAGGTCCGCGCGCGCCTGCGCCGCGCGGACGCCGCGCTCTACCATAGCCCCTCCTACTTGATGCCGTTCGCGCCGGGCGTTCCGGCAATCGTGACCTGCAACGACCTGATCCCCCTGACGGTGCCGGGGCTGTTCGCCCGACCGGCCCGGCTGGCCTTTCGGCTGGCGCACGCGCTGGCCTTCCGCGCCGCGTTCGCCATCGTCGTGCCGTCAGGCGCCACGCGCGACGAGGTGGCGCGCCTCTTCCCTCGCCATGCCCCAAAGCTCGAAGTCGTGCCGCACGGCTGGGAGTTCGCGCAGGCGGTCGACGAGGACCGGTGTGCCCTCCTCCGCCGGCAACTCGGCGTGCCCGACGCCTACGTGCTGGTCGTCGGCACCAACAAGCCGCACAAGAACCTGCGGGTGCTCGCGGAGGCCTGGGGAATGATCGCCAGCCGGCGCCAGGGGGGGGCGACGCGACCCGCGCTGGTCCTGGCGGGCCCCCGCGACAGCCGGTTCGACGACGGGGGACCGCCCGCCGAACGCCTGAGAGCAGCCGGGCAGCTCGTGTCGACGGGCCCCGTACCCGACGACGCGCTGGCCGCGCTCTACAGCGGCGCCACGCTGCTCGTCTGCCCGTCGCGCGCCGAGGGATTCGGGCTGCCGGTCGTCGAGGCCATGGGACTGGGCGCGCCGGTGGTCTGCAGCCGGATCCCCGCGCTGGTCGAGACCGCGGGAGAGGCCGCCGCGCTGTTCGATCCGACCGACGCCGTCGCGCTCGCACGGCTGCTCGAACACCTGCTGGAGGCACCCGCCGAACGCGAGTCGATGCGGCAGGCCGGACGCGCCCGCGCCGGGGCGTTCACGTGGGCGCGGGCGGCGGGGACGATGTCGGCGCTCTACTCGCGGGTCGCCGGAGGACGCGCGTGACGACGGCCGCGACGGCGCGCACGCTCGTCGGCGCTTCGCTGGCCGCGTTTCTCGTCGTCGGCGACGTGGATCTGGTGCCGGCCTGGCCGTGGCGTGCCGCCCGGCTCACGCTGCTCGCGCTCGCGCTCGCCGCCGCCGCCGTCGTCGTCGCTCGGCGCCCCCGCGCCCTGGTCGCGCTCACGCGTTTCCCGCTTGTCTTCTTCTCGGTGTTCGCCGTCCTCGATCTCGTCGCATCGATCGCAGCCGAGCGGCCGCTCACGGCGCTCCGATATGCGGCGGGACTGGCGGCGGTGGAAGTGATGGCCGTCGCTGTCGCCGAGGCGTTCACGGCGCGACAGCTCGTGGCCGGCGTCCTCGCCGCCGTCGGGGCGAAGATCGTCCTGTCGCTCGCGCTCTTCTGGTCGCCGCAGGCCTGGTGGTCCGCGACGCGGTTCATGGGAGCGCTCGGCAGCCCGAACCCGATGGGAGCCACCGCCGGGCTCGCCTACCTCCTCATCGTTCTCTACGGCTGGTATGATTGGCCTCGGCGGTCGGCCAGGGTGGCGCTCCTGGCGGCGGGCCTCACCGCCACGGCCACGATGGCGGCCACCCGCAGCGCCAGCGCGATCGCGGCGACGCTCGCCACCCTTGTCGTGCTGACGCCGCTCAGCGGGGTGCGCGAGGCCAGGTGGCGGGAGCGCATCGCGTGGGCCGCCGTGACGGGGGCGCTGCTTCTGCCGCTCGTCCTGGTTGCGGGCGGCGACAACACGGCGCCGCCGAGACTCTCGACGCCGGCCGAGTCGATCGACCTTCGTGCCGGCTGGTGGGCTATGCTGCTTCAGGCCATCTGGCGTCAGCCCTGGCTGGGATACGGCGCAGGAAGCACGCCGTGGCTTGGCCTCCCGGGCACGCCCCCGTGGGGCACCAGCGCGCACAACCTCTACCTCGAAGCCGCGGTGTGGGCCGGAGTGCCGGCCGCCGTCGCGATGGCGCTGTTCGTCGTCGGCATCCTCGTCGCGGTGGCGCGCGGCGGGCGACTCGACCGGGCCTCGCGCGTCGGGCTGGCCATTCCGGCGCTGTTCTTCGCGGCGTTGTCGCTCGGCGAGCCGGTCCTGCTCAACGCCGCGCCGTCGACGCTTGTCATCCCACTCGTCATCGCGGCGGTGTGGGCGTCCGGGGCCGCGACGCGCGGCGGCGGCGGGACCTGGCCGACATGAAGATCCTGCACCTCTACAAGGACTACACCCCGGTCCTGGGCGGGATCGAGAACCACATCCGCGTGCTCGCCGAAGGGCAGGCCCGCCGAGGCCACGATGTGACCGTGCTCGCGGCGAACCGGGGATGGCGCGCCTCGACCGAGACGATCGGCGGCGTGAAGGTGGTGCTGGTCCCCAGGCTGGGCACAATTGCGTCGACGCCCATCTGCCCGTCGCTCGTCGGCTGGCTGTGGCGTCTGGACGCCGACATCACGCACCTCCATTTCCCCCACCCGCCCGGCGAAGTGGCGCACCTGCTCGTCGGCCGCGCCGCCGGGATGGTCCTCACCTACCACGCCGACATCGTGCGGCAGCGGCATCTTCTGCGCCTCTACGAGCCGCTGCTCAGGCGCGTGCTGGGGCGGGCGAACCGGATCCTCGTGACGAGCCCGGCATACGTCGAGTCGTCCCGGCACCTCCGCGACGTGCGGGACAAGTGCACCGTCGTGCCGATTGGCATCGACGTCGGGCACTTCGGCGACCGGCCGGGCCAGACCCGCGCGGCGCTGCGCGCGCGCTGGGGCCTCCCGGCGGACCGCCCGGTCGCGGTCTTCGTCGGCCGCCTGCGCTACTACAAGGGCCTCCACTACCTCCTGCGCGCCCTGCCGCTCGTCCCCGACGTTCACCTGCTGCTCGTCGGCGGCGGCCCGCTGTGGGACTCGACGCGGGCGCTGGCCGCGGCACTCGGCGTGGCGGACCGCGTCGTGTTCACGGGCGACGTCGACGACGGCGACCTGCCGGCGTGCTACGCGGCCGGCGACCTGTTCGTGCTGCCCTCGCACACGCGGGCCGAGGCGTTCGGCACGTCGATCGTCGAGGCGATGGCGGCCGGCGTGCCGGTCGTCAGCACGGAAATCCAGACGGGCACGTCGTGGGTCAATCAGGACGGCGTGACCGGCCTCGTCATCCCGCCGTGCGATCCTCACGCGATCGCCCGCGCCATCGCCGCGCTGGTGGCGGACCCGGCGCGCCGGGAGGCCATGGGCCGCGCCGGCCGCGCGCGCGCCCGCCAGATGTTCGAGGCGTCGACGATGGTCGAGGCGGTGGAGGCAGTGTATCGGGAGGTGCTGCGAACGCGAGGGAAGTCTTGAGTTGTGAGTTGTCAGTTTTCAGTTGACGATCTGTCACGCGTGATCCACTGAAAACTCACAACTCACAACTCACAACTCACAACTGACCACTATTTCCGGGCTGTATACAGCGTCACAATCCCAAACGTGAGCGGCGTGGCTGCCGTCTCGCGGAAGCCGCAGGCGGTCAGCTTGCCGAGCATCGTCGCGGGCGGGATGAAGCTGCCGACCGACGCGGGGAGGTACGTGTAGGCGGATCCGTGCCCCGACACCATCCGGCC
>Ga0315278_10005364_pt1 | contig 11657 bp, 8 predicted proteins | sample YL17G06_0_MG_FD_203880 | JGI IMG/M metagenome (GOLD analysis project Ga0315278, IMG submission 203880) | Sediment microbial communities from Yellowstone Lake, YNP, Wyoming, USA - YL17G06_0 | ecosystem: Environmental > Aquatic > Freshwater > Lake > Sediment | place: USA: Wyoming | collected... | reverse complement strand
CCCCCCCGCAGAACCCCGAGCTCTTCTTCGCCACGACCGCGCACCTCACCGTCACCGGGCACGCAGTGCTGGCGGCCGGGCTCGAGGACTTCCTGCGGTCGTCGGGCCTGCTCGCCCCCGTTCGCCGGACATCGGTCCGCTGACGGGCCTCGGTCGGCGCAGTTCCGCCCCCGTGCCTCTCGCTACCTGATCTCGCCCGCCTGCCCCGGCGGTTTGATGATGGGCGCCGTGACCATTCCAGGCCGCGGCGATGCCTGCGCGGCCGGCGGCGGCCTGGGTGTCTGGCTCGCCTGCGGGCTCGCCTGCGGATCGTTCGGGTTCGGGATGCCGACGCCGCGGAATGGAGCAGGCGCGGTGGGCATGCCGGGTTGCAGCGCGCCTCCGTAGGCGCCCTGACCCGGCATCAGCGCCCCGTAGGCCTCTTCGTCCTCGTCGGCGGCCACGGGCGGTGGGATGACGATCCGGTCGCGCGAAGGCAGCTGCTGCGGCTGGGAGGTGGGTCGCGTGCCAGACAATGCACCCACGGCGGCGGGCCTGGCGGCCGGCATGACCACGATGCGGTCGTACATCGACCCGAAGTCCTGTGTGACCGTCCGGGCGACCGCAAGGAAGCCCGCCATCGACCGCAGCAGTGTCTCGAGCGCCTGGCGCTCCGGCACGCCGGCCAGCTGCACGGTGAGCGGAGTCCCTGGAAGGCTCTCGACGTTCACGACGATCGTCTTCCCGACGCGGGCCCATTCGGCGAAGATCTCGCGGGCGGTCGCGTCCTTCGCCTCGAGCGTGACGAGGCCGCCGCGGATTTCCAGCTTCACCTGACCCGCAAGAGACGGCGACGCCAGTCCGACGACGACGCAGGCTGCGGCGACGCTCAGGCACGCTCGTGTCATGGGGGTAGCCCTCCGCTACGGGTCCAGTATACGCTTCCCCGACACCGCCGGCGAGGCCGACCGGAGTCGATAGGCCCGCACCTGCCCGCCCGGCTCCAGGAACGGTCCGAACGCCTCGACATCGCGGCGCGCGGCGAGCCCCTCGACGACCTCGAGGTAGCGGGCGCGTCCGTATTCCCGTTCGTGGACGACCAGATACGTCACGCCGCGAGCCTGGAGGGCGGCGACCGCGGCATCCGAAGGGAACGACTCCAGCGCGGTCCAGAGATCCTGATAGCTCCTGGGGTAGAAGCCGCTGTAGCCGTTGACCATGGGCTTCCAGTGAAAAGTCGAGCGGTACAGGACGAGCCCTTCGCGGGGCACGTCGGCGGGCGTTCGCGGGAACGGGAACTCGGCGACGACCCCGTCCGGCTGCGACCGCAGCCACCGGTACACCTGGCTGGGCGCGATTTCAAGCGGCGTCAGGGCCGCCGGCCGCATCAGGTACTCGCCGCCGATGATGAGGCAGGCGATGGCCGGCGCCGCGGCGGCCAGGCGCGGGCGCCGGCCGCCGAGCCACGCGTGGAGTCTGGCGAACCCGTAGCCGGCCAGCACGGCTGCCGCCAGCAGCACGATGTGGCCGAAACGCGCCGGCACGCGGAGGCCCCGGTACAGGAACACGGCGTCGCGCAGCCACATGAAGACCAGGCCGCGGTGGCCGAACGAGCCGGCGATGGCGAGCACGAGCACCGCCGCGTAGGCCAGCGCCGTGCGGTCGGCCCGCCGCCACAGCCCGAATCCGACGAGCGCCATCACCGAGAAGCCGACGAAGAGCCGCTTCTCGGCGGACCCGATGCCTCCGGTCACGCGTCCGTAGAGCACGCTGTCCGGCATCGCGGCCAGGTAGTGTTTCGGGCCCGCGCTGTAGACGACCAGGTCGCCCGCGGGTCGCTCGCCCACGACGCCGCGCGCCGTCCGGTACGGCAGGAGGTAGGGCAGCAGGAGGACCGTTGCGAGAACGGCTCCGGCCATCAGCGCTCCGAGCGCGCGCCGCCGGTCGGGCGGCCGCACGGTCAGCAGCAGCAGCGGCACCAGCACGACGAGCGAGGTGGCGAAGAACACGACGTAGTAGATCGACGAGAACCCCTGGAGTGCGACGAGCAGGCCGGTCCACAGTCCGTGGGACAATCGGCCCGTGCGAAGCGTGCGGTGCAGCATCCGGAGCGCGAGCGGCATCCACGGTGCCCACAGCATCTCGAGGTGGGCGTAGTGCTCGAACCGGAAGGGCGCGAACGCGAAGACCAGGCCGCCGACGATGCCCGCCGCAGAGCTGCCCGTGAGGTCGCGGACGAGCAGGAACATACCGAGGCCGCAGAGCACGAAGCTGGCGAGCACCGCCAGGTTGTAGACGATCACGGAGGGGACGCCGAGCCAGGCGAGCGGCGCCCCGAGCAGCGCGGGCAGCAGCACGGCGTCTGAGAACGCCAGCGTGTTCGGAAGCGGGAAGAAGATGTTGGCGTCGAACAGGTGGAGCGGGTCGAGCGGCGCCTGGTGGGCGATCCACGCCATCCGCCAGATGTTGAAGTAGGCGTCCTTGAAATCCGGAACGGCGTCGAGGTGCAGCGCCTGGGGCCAGGTGAACAGCACCGCGAGCGCCGTGAACAGCGTCGCGCACCCCCACGCGGAGATCCCCGGCCGGGAGGGAAGGGCGGCGGGGGCGCTCACGGCCCGACGATCTTCCCGATCCACAGCGGCGAGTCCTTGCGCGGGAGATCGCAGGCCCGGCAGATGTCGGGCCCGCCGGTCTCGAGATGCTCACGGCGCACTGCGCGGTACGGCTCGCTGTCCCAGATGTCGCGGATGCTCGACGTGCGCAGGTCGCCGAGCGTCACCTTCCCGTCGAAGTCCGCGCAGCAGAGCGCGACGCGGCCGTCCCAGAGAACGGTGAAGGTGAGCCATTGACGGTAGCAGGGAAAGCGCACGGCGCTCTCGCGGCTGAGCGTGCCCGCCCAGTTGTGGATGTCGGTGATGTGGATCTTGTCGGCGACCTGGCGCCAGCGCTCGATGAAGGCGCGCTCGTCCTCGCCGTCACCCTGGCGGACGAAGGAGAGAATCAGCTTGGGATGGGTGCGGCCCAGTTCCCCCCGGATGCGGATCAGCCGCTCGATGTTGGCGATGACTTTGTCGTACTCGAGTCCGACGCGGGTGCGCTCGAACACCTCGCGCCCCGACGCGTCGACGCTGATGTTGATGGCGTCGAGCCCGGCTTCGACCACGGCGCGCGCGACCTGCTCGTCGATGAGCGACCCGTTGCTGATGACGCCGACCTCGGCGATCCCTTTCTTCTTGGCATAGGCGACCTTCCCGGCGAGATGGCGGTCGACGAACGGCTCGCCGAAGTTGTGAAGCCTGAGGTGCCGGATGCCGAGCGCCGCGCACTCGTCCACGACCTTGCGGAACAGGGCCTCGTCCATCACGCCCTGCTTGCGGTGCATCTCGTCGCGCGGGCAGAAGACGCACCGCGCGTTGCAGATGTTGGTGCTCTCGATCTGGACGATCTCGGGCAGCCGGGGGGCACGGTCGCGGCCGAGCGCCATCAGGATACGCCGGACCAGGCGTGCCCGGGAGAGGAGCAGCCGTTCGGCGCTCGTGCGAATCGTCCGCTTGATCGTCACTCGTCCCTGTCCGCCGTCCGCTGCCCCTCGACGATGCTCGGGGCAGCCCTGAGCCGCGTCGAAGGGCTGCCAGCTGCCAGCTGCATGCTGTTCCTACCGCGTCCTGAAGTAGTCGATCACCCGCTCGAGGATCTCGTCGAGCTGAACCCGCGGCTCGTATCCGATCAAGCCGTGGATCCGCGAGATGTCGGGCACTCGCCGCGGCATGTCCTCGAACCCGGCCTCGTACGCCAGATCGTAGGGAATCGTCACGATCTCGGACGCGCTGCCGGTCAATGCCTTCACGCGCTCGGCGAGCTCGCGAATCGAGATCTCGTTGCTGTTGCCGACGTTGAACACCCGCCCGACCGCCGCCGGCTCCTCTGCGAGCTTCGCCAGGGCGTCGACGACGTCGCCGACGTAGGTGAAGCTGCGCGTCTGCGTGCCGTCGCCGAACACCGTAATCGGCTGGCCGGCGAGCGCCTGCCGCACGAAACTCGGGATCACCATCCCGTACTGGCCCGTCTGGCGCGGGCCGACCGTGTTGAACAGCCGGACGACGATGACCGGGAGCTTCCTTTCCTTCCAGTACGCGAGCGCAAGGAACTCGTCGATCGCCTTGCTGCACGCGTACGCCCAGCGGTGCTTCGTCGTCGGGCCGAGCACGAGGTCGGCGTCCTCGGAGAAGGGCACTGCGGTGTTCTTGCCGTACACCTCCGACGTGGAGGCGATGAGCACCAGCTTCTTCTTCTTGTTGGCGTGCGTCAGCACCACCTCGGTGCCATGGACGTTGGTCTCGATCGTGTGCACGGGCTGCTCGACGATCAGCTTCACGCCCACGGCGGCCGCCAGGTGGAACACCACGTCGGCCCGGTCCACCAGTTCGGCGAGGACCGGTTCGTTCGTCACCGAGTCGATGGTGTAGTGGAAGCGCTTGTGCTCCTTCAGGTGGGCGATGTTGTCAATCGAGCCGGTGGACAGGTTGTCGAGGACGAAGACCTCGTGCCCGTGTTCGAGCAGCAGGTCGGCCAAGTGCGAACCCACGAACCCGGCGCCGCCGGTAATCAGTGCGCGCATGCCGCGATCTCCGAAGGTACGACGCGTGGAGCACGCCGGGGCTCAGGCCGACGCCAGGCTGACGATGGCGTCCGCCGCGCGCACGGCCGCGCGTCCATCGGCCGTGATCTGGTAGCGGGCCATGAAGGCCCGCCGCCCCTCGCCGAGCCTGGCCCGGAACGTCTGATCATACAGGAGGGCGCGGAGCATCGGGCCGATTTCGGCGAGAGAGGCGGCGCCGGCCAGGGCGCCGGCCTCGACGAACGGGCTGAGGTTGTTCGGCAGCGCGACGACGAGCGCCGGGACGTCCAGCGCCATCGCCTCGATGGCGGCGGTCGAGTTGACCGTCACGAGCAGGCTCGCGGCCGCGACCAGCCGGGTGAGATCCGCCGAAGCCGGCGCGATTCTCACGTTCGCGGCTCCGCCAGCCGCCCTGTCGTAAGGCGCCGGCGATTCGGCCGGGTGGCACTTGACGACCACCCGCACGTCGGGCATGTTCGCCACGGCCTCGATCAGCGCGCCGAACGCGCCCGCGATCTGGGCGTACTTCGTCGCCACGATCACCAGGTGCTGGCCCGGCGCTGCGCCGACCTCCTGGCGGAGCGCGGCCCGCGCGGCGCCATCCATCAGCCGCCCGGTTTCGGCGAAGGCGTCGAGCTTCGGGCTGCCGGTGACGGCGAGACTGTCGGGCGGGAACCGTCCCGCCCCGGCGAGGTGTTCGGCCGTGAACTGGTCGTAGACCAGCGTGAGCGTCGGGCGCGGGAAGCCCCGATCGAGCGGGTTGGCGATGGAAGGCTCCATCTCGTCCGGCTCGTGCAGGTAGTTCATCCAGTGACGGTAGATGAACCCGTGCTGCAATCCCGCGACCTTGATGCCGCGCCGCCGCGCCTCGAGGACCAGGGCCCGGCCCGACCCGCCGGCCTCGGCGTACGTGATGGCGACACGAGGCTTCAGCGCGTCGAGCGCCGCGCCAATCTCATCCATCGTGCGCGCCGACCACGGAAACTGGAGGTGCGAGATGCCGGTGAACTCGTCGCAGAGCAGCGGCCACGCGTCGCAGCCCCTGAAGACGCACGCGGCGCGAAGCGCCGCGCTGCCGTGCAGGGCGCGGCGATGGGCGTTGCGATCCCGCCACACCCGGGCCGACGGCGCCAGCGCGCGGCGGGACGCGTAGTGGCTGGCCGCGCTGAACGGGAGGGTCCCGGCAGCCCCGCGGAACCACTCGCGCGAGCGCTCGGCGAAGCCCCGCGACCGGAAGGTCGTCGGCGTCCCGATGCCGACCAGCGCCAGGCCCTCTCTGCCGACCACCCGCGACACCTCGCGCAGGACGGGGCCGATGTACGACTCATCGTCGGTGGCCGGCCGCCAGAACGCCGAATGGACGAACGCCGCGACGGTCACCGGGCCCGGCGGCCGATGGCCGGTGCGCGGGCCCCTCTTCAGGCGCTCGACGGCCGCGCTCGCCCAGTGCTGCGCGCCGCGCCACGCGGGCTCCACGCGCCGGCGCCACTCGGTGCGAGTGCGGCGCGACGGTCCCGGCCACGCGATCTGCCGTCTGGCGGCGAATTGCCGCGCGACGTGCGCAGTCAGGACGTCTCCCGCCGCCAGTCCCAGCGTGATCGGCCGTTCGCGGGCCGCCAGGGCCTCGAGCGCGGAGATCGTCCGCAGGATGGTGACGACGACCCGGCGCTTGTGGAGATAGAGCTCCGCGAACCACCAGAGCGAATCGCCGCGGAACAGGAATCGATCGCGCAGCGCGACACCGTCCACCTTCACGTGGCGCAGCGACTTGATCCAGGCGTTCGCGTCGCGCTCGGCCCGCTCGGTCGCCTCGGCGTCCAGGTACGACCACAGGTCGACGCGGCGCTCGCCGTCGCCGGTGTTCACGATGAAGGTCGGTCTCTCTTCAGCCATCTGTTCGAGCCGCGGGCCGATGGTCAGCGGCGGCCTCCCGCGTGAGCGTCCAGCAGGCTTGCTGCCGCATCGTACACCGCGCCGGCGCTGACGGCCGCGAGGCAATCCGGCACGCGGCCGAGACAGCGCTCGGGCGGACGCCGAATCCGGTTGCACGGGCTGCACGGCAACGAGACGCGAACCACTCGCGCCCATGCCGAGGACGGGCCCCACCGGGTCGGGTCGGACGGCCCGAACACGGCGACCACCGGCACATCGAGCGCCGATGCCAGGTGCATCGGGCCGGTGTCTCCCGTGACGAGCAGATCCGCCGCCTCCAGCACCGCCGCGAGCGTCACGAGGTCCGCCCGGTCCACGAGATCCACGCACCGGACGGACGGGTCGATCCCCGCTTTCACCGCATCGACCAGCGGCCGGTCACCATCGTCCCCCGACAGCACGATCGTCGCTCCATGCGAGGCGGCCAGCCGGCTGGCGACATCGGCGAAGCGATCGAGATTCCACTGCTTGATCTCGCGTCCGCCCCCCGCGTGCACCACGACGATGGCCGTGCCGTCCGCGATGCCGGCGAGCAGCGAGGCCGCCCGCGCCCGTGCATCGTCGGGCACCCGGAGGCGCGTCTCCCCCGGTCCCGGCCCGAACGGCTCGCGGGAACCCGAGGGCAGGTCGAACGCGCGCTCGGCCAGGCGGAGCGCGTTCGACCGCGTGTGAACCGTCGGATCGAAAGGGACGCAGTCGGTCAGCATCGCTCCGCCGCCCGCCATCCCGAAGCCGACCCGCCGGCGTGCGCCGGACAACCCGAGCAGCACGTTGCTCCGGATGTCGCCTTCGAAGTTGATGGCCAGGTCGTAGCCGCGGGCGCGCCAGCCCAGCGCCCGCCTCGCCATGGCCGCAAACGGCAGGCTGCCCGCGCCGCGCGCGAGCCACCCGGCGCTGAGCGTCTCGACGCGATCCACTCCCGGGATGAGTCTCGCAAGCGCCTCGTTCCACTCTCCCACCACGAGATCGATGGCCGCATCGGGCGCCGCCTGACGGACGGCCGCGATCGCATCGACCGTCATCAGGAGGTCTCCGACGCGTTCGAGGCGCAGCAGCAGAATCGACCGACGACCGGCGGGCGCCGCGGGCCTTGCGCGCCGCCAGAGAAGCGGCCGGACGAGGGCCAGCCCGGCGTCGGCCAGGCCGACGAGCCACCGCTCACGCCGATCTCTGAGCTGCAGGTCGGAAAACAGGGCGCCCCCTCTACTGCACGGCCACGCGCTGGACCATCACGCCGAGCGTCCTGGCATCGCTCGTGCCCAGCGTGGTCTTCGGCGACCACGGCGAGACGACGATGCGGAGAAGCACCGGCTCTTCCCCGACGGCCGCCGCCGCCGCGAGGTCCGCCGGAATGGCGAAGCGGTACGGCTTGATGCCGCTCGTCACCGTCACCTCACCGATCGGCCGGTTGTCCAGATAGCATGTCACGGTCGCGGGGCCGGCCGACACGGGGCGCCCGCCATCGTCCATCCAGAGCGTGAGCGTGGTCGAGCGATCGGTCAGTCCGAGGATCGTGACGTACGACGACTCGGTCGTCCACCGGTAGGACTGGTTGTGCGGCCGCTCCTTGGCGTGGAAGCGGACGACGTACAGGTCGTCCTCGGTGCCCACCTTGAGATCGAACGGGGCCGGCTCGGCCGGCGGATCCACGAACCGGTAGATGCTGAAGTCGAACTCCTTCTGCTGGGCGCTCCGCGGGTAGCCGTTCCACACCGACTCGTACTCGGGCACGTGAAACCGTTCGGTCGACACCGGGACCACGGCGATCGCGCGCGAGAGCAGGTCCGTGCCTCCGCTGCCGACGAAGTAGACGTTCCGGTAGCGGCTGCGGGCCCACGCGAGAAAGTCGCGGAAGACCCGGCGATCCGGCCTCGGCGTGTTCAGCACGAGCACGTTGTTGTCGAAGGCGTACGCCAGCGGGAGAGCGAGAACGTGCAGGTCCGACGACCGGCGCGACTCGACGATCACCAGGTCGCGCGTGCCGAACTCCGCGGCGAGCTTCTCGAGGCGCGGCACCACGCCCTGGTATTCGACGTGGCCAAGGATCGGCCGCGTGGCCCGGGCGAGGGAGGTACCGACCAGCGCGACGAAGACGAGCGGCAGCGCCCACATCGCCCCGCGCCGCAGCCTCCCTGCCCAGCCCGCCGCTTTGTCGGCCCCATCGTCCTGCCGGCGAGACCACACCCCGTAGAACGCGCCGCCAGCGAGGAGCAGAAACGCCGCCGGCAGGATCACCGGGAGGAACCGACGCGCCATCCAGAAGTGAACCGGCACGATTTGAATCTTGTAGAACACGAAGAACGCGTAGACGGTCGTGACGAGCAGCAGGGCCGGGTCGCGCCAGAACCGCTTCCACGAGAGCAGCACGAAGCCCGCGACGGCAGCGACCAGGCCGGCCCGCGGGAAGTACCAGGCGAACGCCCTGAGCGACAGCGCGTCGTGCGGAGCGAGCCGTCCCGCCGGCACACGGAAGAAATAGGCGTAGACCGCCGCGCCGACGATGGCGGCGGCCAGCAGTGGCGGCGTCCAGACCGTCACCACGCGCGCGAGGCGGCGGTTGTGCGAGAGCGCCAGGAGCACGACCGCGCCGAGCGCGGCCAGGCCGATGAGCGCCAGGTGGACCGGGCGCAGGTTCTCGAAGAACACCGCGAAGCGGCTGAATCCGGGCCGCATGACCAGCCAGATGTAGGCGGCCAAGGCGGCCGCCGCGAGCGCCATGGGGACCAGGAACGACGCGCGTGGCCGGCGGCCCTGGAAGAACAGGACGACCACCGTCGCACCGACACCCGCCCACGCCAGGACGGCGTCGAACCGCATGAACACCAGCAGGCCGAGCACGACTCCCGCGACAGGCGCGAAGAACCGGTCGTCCTCGACGTGCGACCGCGAGAAGGCGAGCAGTCCCGCAAAGAGCAGGGCCTGCATCCCCATCTCCGAATTCGGGTAGCGGCCGAACCAGACTTCGACCACCGACAGGGCCAGCAGCGCCGAGGCGCAGAACGCGGGGACCCGTCCGAGCAGCCGCGCCCCGGCGAAGTACACCGCCAACAGGCCGAGAATCGCCCAGCCGCCGACGGCTCGCAGGCCGCCGCCGATGCCGTGGAGGCCGTAGCCGACCGCAATCCACGCGGGGTACAGGTGCGGGAACTGCCCGACCACCGTGCCCGCCGTCGGGTCGATCAGGAAGAACCCCATGAAGCGGAGGCTGTAGTACCACCGGCCGTGGTACGGCGGGAAGAACAGGTCGCGGGCGGCCGCCGGGAGGGCCGCGACCAGCGGGTCGTGGATCACGAGCGCGCCCCGCTTCGCGATGGCGAGTCCCTCGTTCACGTAGACCCCGGGGTCCTTGCCGCCGATGATCAGCTCCGAGACCGGGAAGAACAACGCGAGGCCGAGTCCGGCGAGCGCGAGGGGGAGCACGAGGCCTCGCCCCGGCGGCGCCGCCGTGCCGCGATAGAGCAGGCGATCGCGCCAGACGAGGAGCGCGGCTGCCGACACCAGGCCGTTGGCGGCGAGCAGCGTGCCGAACGTGTACCGGGACGCCGCGGCCAGCGCGAGCACGACGATCGACGACCATGCGACGCTGATGACGATCGACCAGAACACGCGCTCTTCAGCGGCCAGCCGGGCGCGCGTGTCGCGCCCGCCCACTGGGGCGCGGAACAGCAGCGCGCCGGGGACGAACGTGATCAGCAGGAGCTCAGGCAGCCACATGGATGGCCCTCGCCACGTCAATCGCGCGCGCCTCCGGCAGGGCGGGATGGAGCGGCAGCGAGAGGACCTCCGCGCACACCCGATCGGCCACCGGGCAGGCGGCCGGCGACTCGGAGGCGAGGGCCGGCTGGCGCGGGATGGGCACCGGGTAGTGAATCAGCGTCTCGATGCCGGCGCGCGCCAGCGCCTCCTTCAGCGCGTCGCGTGACGCCGATCGCACCGGGAACAGGTGGTACACGTGGCCGGAATCGAACTCGGGGACCACGGCCACGCCTGAGCCCCTCAGTTCGCGCCGGTACACCGCGGCGAGCGCCCGCCGCTTTGCGGTCCATCGGGGCAGGAACGCGAGCCGTGCCGACAGAATGGCAGCCTGGATCTCGTCGAGCCGGCTGTTGATGCCGGGCTCTCCGTGGTGGTACCGATCGGTCTGGCCGCCGTTGCGCAACCTCGCCAGTTTCGCCGCCAGACCGGCGTCGCTCGTGGTGATGGCTCCGCCGTCGCCGAGCGCGCCGAGGTTCTTCGTGGGATAGAAGCTGAACGCCGCCGCGGCGCTGAACGACCCGACGGGCCGCCCGCCGCAGGTGGCCAGGTGCGCCTGACAGCAGTCTTCGATCATGGCCAGGTGACGGCGCGCGGCGATGGCGGAGAGCGCCTCCATGTCCGCGGGTTGACCGTAGAGATGTACCGGGATGATCGCCGCCGTCGCGGGCCCGACGAGCGACTCGACCGCGGCCGGGTCGATGGTGAGCCGCTCGGGGTCGATGTCGGCGAACACCGGGCGCGCGCCCACGGCCATCACGGCCAGCGCGGTGTAGGCGGCCGACAACGGCGTGGTGATCACCTCGTCGCCGCGGCCGATGCCGAGCGCCTTCAGGATCAGCACGAGCGCGTCGGTGCCCGTTCCCACCCCCACGCTGTGCGCCGCGCCCGACGCCGAGGCGAACGCGCGCTCGAACGCCTCGACCTCGGGGCCAAGCACGAACCAGCCGCGGTCGACGACCCGGCGGATCGCCTCGTGGACAACCGCGGCGTCCTCGCCCGGCTTCAGGCTCAGGAACGGGATGCGCATCGCGGTCATAGGATGCCGACGAGATCCTCGGGCACGGGGTTGAGGTACCTCGACAGGTGTTCGCGGTAGAAGGCGACCGTCCGCCCGAGCCCCTCCCTGAGCGACACCGCGGGCTCCCAGCCGACCGCCGCCTTGAACCTGGAGGAATCGGCGTAGAAGCTGCCGATGTCGATCGCCTTCTTCTCCGCCGGCCAGTCGACCAGCGTCACACGGCCCGTGCCCGCCACCTCGAGCAGCATCGTCACCAGGTCGCGATGGCTGACCGGCGAGTGGCCGCCGACGTTGAACGCCTGTCCGTTGCACGCGTCCGAGGCCCCCGCGCGCAGGAACGCGTCGGCCGCGTCG
>Ga0315278_10005363_pt1 | contig 11657 bp, 8 predicted proteins | sample YL17G06_0_MG_FD_203880 | JGI IMG/M metagenome (GOLD analysis project Ga0315278, IMG submission 203880) | Sediment microbial communities from Yellowstone Lake, YNP, Wyoming, USA - YL17G06_0 | ecosystem: Environmental > Aquatic > Freshwater > Lake > Sediment | place: USA: Wyoming | collected... | reverse complement strand
CAGGCGGACAGAGCAGAGGTTTCCTAAACCTTTGGCCGGGTGTTCGAGTCACCCCGGGGGCGCCATTAAATCAAGCCCTTATACAATAGGAAGTAAAAGAGACCGGTCGTCCCCAACAGTATCCCCAACATGCCCGGGATTCCCCCGAGCATGCTCCTAATTCAAGGATCTCCCCCCCCCCCCCGCCCCGCGTGGGGGTTGCACCAGTCCCGGCATGGGGTCCGCCATCTCCAGGTTCCCGGTACGGGTTGCCGCAAGGGAAGATAATTAGTGGATGAACGTGGGCGGAAGGATACCCATAACCCTTGAAGGGACTACCTTGCAGCGCGGTATCGGTCCTGCCCAATGTTACTCTTCCGGAGGATGCAGTTAAGCCAGATCAGATCGGACAGATCAGGGCGTCGATCTTTAGTGGCCCACATCTCCACGATGGAGATGTTTGGAAAGCCAGACAGCGCTTCCGATAACGTCACCTCATTTTGATCGTTGAAATATCGCCCCCCCTCGGTTCGCTCCCCATCGCCTAGTTTGAACGACATGTAGCAGATCCCACCCGGTTGAAGAGCTGCGATCAGCCTTTCCAAGACGGCATGCATCGATGAGCGAGGTACGTGGAGAAGCGATGCGGATGCCCAGATTGCATCGAAAGCGGAGGCGAATTCCATCTCCTCGAATGGAAGGTGGTGGACCCGCAGCCCTGTGTAGGCGGATGCCAGGTGAGCCATTTCGGCGGAGGCATCCATCGCAGTTACGACGTACCCGCGATGTAAGAATGCTTTCGTATCCCTTCCTGAGCCACATCCCGCATCCAAAATGGTTCCCCCAATCGGTACATAGGGGAGGAATCGCTCGTAGAGGGGCTCCATATCCACCCCGGCGGTGGAATCGAAATAATCCCGGGCATTGTTGTCGTAGTAGTTGGTCGTCATTGGATTCGTTGAAACGGTGGGGGACCCTTCGGGGTTGTTGACCAGGTATGGATGAGGATATTCTTGGCCTCTTCGAAATTGCGCTGGAGGAAGCGTATTCGGTAGGACTCATCCACGCCGGTCTGGCGGAGGAGGGTTTCGCGGAGAGGATGATGGCTTGAGATCAGGTACTCATTGCGTTCGTGCAGCTGCTTAAGGCATGAAAGATTGGGCAACAGAGCGAACTTACCAGTTACCCCGCGATTGCAGGTAGGGCATGCTAGCACCAGGTTCCATACACCATCGATCGGGGAGGCGATACCGCTACCTTTCAGAGTGTGGGGGAAGAAGTGATCCACATCAGCAGGGTTAGGCCCACAAGCAGAGACGGTGATGTCATCGAAACAATAAAAACATTTTCCTTCTTGGTAACCGTTTAGTGCATTGCGACATGAGGTGACGTTGACCCGGCGATTTGGGCTATCTGTGAAGAGGATTTTTATCTCTGGGTCGTATTCCACGGAGATGAGATTACGGGAGATATTTAGCTCCCAGGCCGTCTCCACAAGACGCCAGCGGGCTTCCGTTTCATGGGGAAGGTTTTCCTTCTGCGGCGAGTCAAAGAGGCGATAGAAATCTTCGGTCAAACGAATCCCTTGTTTTTCCTTACGCTCGTCGATGAAAAACCGAATGGGAACGTCCTTCGGACCGACAACGTGGAATGCATCGATTACGTTATTAAACGCCATTTGGGTGGTTTTTTCTATGAGCTTTTCTCGAGTTATCTCTCCACGATTGAATCGTCTGCACTCATCAAAAAAACGACTACTGCGGGAGGTCACCTGTTTATCCGCAAGTTTCAGATGATCGGTAAGATATTGTGAAAATGGCTCTGCGAGTTCTTCAAGCTTGATGAGCTCGGATTTGCGATCGGAATATGTGAGGAGAGATTTGGCGAGAGCGAATTTAAAGGACGCGACATTTCGGCCGCGGAGAATGATGGCACGCCAGCAGTTCTCCAACGAAGGATTGATGTCGTGGAATTCCCTCATCCACCCTCCAACTTCCGATGAACTGATATTGGCGTAATCACACGTTGAAAGCAATCTTCCCGGTCCCTCGCCTTGCCCGTCGCTTGCGGATATGCGGATTTCTTCGGCCCAGGGCCTTGGCATATCGGCGAAATCTGCAGGTGGAGTGAGGCCCGGTTGCGTAGGGTAGCCGGCGAACTCTCCCGCGCCGACGTGGTTCCGTTGGACCTGGTGCAACATGCGTACATGGGCAGCAGGTGACGAGGAGAAACCAGTAGTGGCGTTTCGCAGCATGTCGGCGTCCCGGAAAGGAGCGATACCATGATCCGCGAGGAGGAGTGATCCTCTTCTCAGGTGTCCTCATCGGAATCATCCCGATATTTTCGATGGGCTCCAACGGGTTTGTCCTGGGTGTGGTGTACCGTCAGACAGCCGGGATAATGGGATATTCGAAGGCGGTATTGAAGGTACTGCCACATGGTGTATTCGAGCTCCCGGCCCTTCTTATCGCAGCCTCGTACGGCCTGTGGCTCGGCGTGACGGTCGTTCGTAGAATGCGGGGCAAGGAAAGCACGCTCCTTAGATTCCATATAGAGCATGCCTTCCGGGGGTACTTCACCATCGTGTTCCCTCTCCTGATCGTTGCGGCGGGGATTGAGACGGCGCTCATAGTGAAGCTGGTTGTAGGGCGGAAGCATGGCTTCGGAGAGGACCGGGCAAACCGGAGATAGCGTTGCCGAGGGAAACTATTAGTCGCAGGGATGACATTTCTCTCGGGCGCGCGTTTAGTTTCGTTGAGATTTCCCCCTTTCTCTGTGGAGCATCTGTGGATTCCCCTGTGGAATTTCAGCGGTATGCCTACCGCGGAAGGTCATGCAACAGACTGCCTTATTATTGGGCACCCCGCTGGGGTAAAGAATCAGTCAAGTGATGCTGCAGGATGAAGGAAATTCCGGATCCGAACCTCGTACGGCCTGTGGCCGGCGTGACGCTCATCCAGCGAATACGGGGCAATGAAAGCACGCTTCTCAGAGTCCATATAGAGCATGCCTTCCGACGGTACTTCGACGTCAGTGTTCCCTCTCCTGATCGTCGCGGCGGGTATCGAGACGGCGGTAATACTGAAGTTGGGGAGGGCATTATTTTAACCTCGGGTTGGACCAAAGATGGGGTGAGGCTCACATTGTTGTTCAGAGTAAATCGTCTCCAAGAATTAATTCCAAGGGCACCGTTTCCAAGTGGGAAAGGTGATTCCGTATACGCCGTAACCTTTTGACTTTTTCCTGGGTTGCCGGGGCAACTTTAGAATCGAATCCTGTGATTTGTGACTCGATGTGCCCGATCTCTAGATCCAGCATATCTGTGATTTCTTCGCCGAAACGCGTTCTGTAAGGGACCTTTAGGGAATCCTTCAAGTCGACGAGTATCTTCTGTCTTTTTTCCTCTACGAGCGGCATGAGAACCACGATCTGCCCGCTCCAGATTCTCCTCTGGAGTTCCTCGGTTCTATTTGATATCGCAAGGTAGGCTGAATGAAACTTGTCTACTCCGTCGAATCGTTCAAATATCCCGTGGCGCCATAGCTCTTCCTTGTCGGTTATCGATTGATTATCCCATCCTCGCTGGTTTGCAAAATTTTCGAGGAAGGCCAAAGGCAAGAGGATGCTTTCGATTGGCTCGTCGGAAAGCTCCTTTGCCAACTCCGAATCCCATAGAGCCACATGGGCTATCGTTGCTGCCGCGATTCGTTTCTTGGGTGTGGCCCAGTTCTTTTGGTAGACGAGGAATGCTGCGAAAAGGGCAGAATCAAGATTGCCGGTTACCTCGCGCCAGTTATGATGCGCAAGCCGAGGCCCTTCGCAGGGGAGGGGCACGGAGTACTCGCTGGACAGGAAGGCCACGAAAATGGTGCGTTCCAATACCGATAAGGCATCACATACTTGTGCGTATTCCTCCAGAAACTCTCGCCATGGGGGCCAGTTCGCCGTGGAAAAATCATCTATCCAAATCACTCTTCCTTGGAATGAATGTTGACTGGCCAATAATTTTACACTGCGGAGGCTGTCGGAGGGATAATCCGGAGCTAATACCCGGAAGAGGAGATCCACCGGGGATAAGCATTCTTCCTGAGAGGCGCGGAGATATTCCCAACGCCATCCGTCCCTACCTTCTAGTTCCTCTCTCAAACGGGACTGGAAACCGTTGGGGGCATATTTGGGAAATCGAAGGACTGCATTTCTACCGTCCCGTATGTCTTCCACTACGCCTGAAAGGAACTGAGAAGGGCCTGGCATGAGCCACCAGAGGCGATCCATCGGGTTCCGTCAGGTCGTTGTTGAGGTTGATAATATTTTTCCTACGATCGGGTCCAGCTGCCACCTACGGTTCCCGGCTGGAGAAATGATCCCGACTAGATCTCCCCATCGTAATACCCTTTCTACCTGGTCAAGTGACAGACTATCTGTTAGGCCTGCCAGTTCTTCTGCTGTAATAGGTACTTCCCTTAAAGTGTGCAGATCAGATAGCAAATTTATATGGGGCATATTATCTATACCGAATGTATGAAGGGCCTCCTTACGATTGATCGGATTAGAAAGGAAGTCGTTAACGCTCCGAATAGCATTTTCCCAATCTTCGGTTGTACGTCCTGCAGATTTCATATTTCGGTGTAATTTATCTATTAAAAACGGCCAATTGCCAGTGGTCTCGATAATATTCCCGAGCCTAACCTTGTCAAGGCAGGACTCGTCCAACCACCGTATCACTACGTGATTATGCCAAGGACGAATTGTTAAGTAATTTATCCCATCATGCAAAAAGTCCCCGAAAGGCCTCGCCTGATGGTCCAGGAGCCGCCATGCGGTTGCCGGATCTGAAACGAAGGCGATACGGACAAATGACGTGCTTGATTTCAATGCCCTGACCTTGTTCGCTGCTTCTTTGACCCAATGATCCCCCCATGGGCATTCACTTGTAACTAGAATCAATGTGGTCCCATGCCTCTCTCTAGCTGATAGCCCCTTCATGTGCTTATGAAATCCAGAATCATTCACATGAGAGTCAAGTAATACGAAATGATCTTCTCCAAATGAGATTTTCATGAAAGAAGCAAGATCATCTATATGGGCCGCTTTGCATCCGAACAGGATCGAGACCCCGTTTTTTCTGTCTCTCAGTTCATTTTCCTGAGATGCCGTTAACGGATTCTTGCGGCTATGGGTGGTGATTCCATCTGACCGAAAGGCTGTCCGGAAGGTCGTGGAATCGTATTCCGGTAATTTGTCCCTTTCTCTCCCCAGTTCGGATTCTATTTCCTCGCGTGTGCCGATCATCGTAATCAGGTTCGGGCTCCTCAAGGAGTACCGCCCATCCGGGGAGACGCGAAGGATGCCCAGTCCTACCATTTCCTCCAACAGCACGCGAAAAGCGTCTTCCGTCTCTCGGGTTTTGAATCCCTCCGCCCACCAGGTCATTGCCTGTTCTCGAATCCATCCGAGGGAGAAATCATCGTGTCCTGTTTCGCCCAAGCCGCCACTGTAAAGTGCGATTGCGAAAGCGATGACCTTGTAGCGATCGTCAAGGTCGAGTGTCCATATGAAGCGATCCCGGATAGCCTTTCGAAGTTGTTGACTCCGATAGGCATCGTCCACGTGCTTTGAAGTGATGACGAAAGGGGGCGTACTTCTCGTATCGAAAACATTTCGAGCGGGTTCGTTTATATGCTTCAAAAGCTGGTTGCAGTAGAGCTGGATAAGGCTTGGGTAATAGTTCGTCTGCGATAGTAACCGGATAATCATATCCTCTGACTCGAAGTGATAACCCAAGCTGGCGAGTGGCTGGACTACGAGGGATCGTGCCTCCCGGACCTCTCCATTGTCCAGCAAGGGGCCGATACAGATAGGCTCGCCGTAGTGGGCCAATGGGTGGTTCTGCATCCTCGTGGTTCGTAGAACGTTGTGGAGACCAGCGAAAACCACTTTGAACCGCCGGTTGGTCTGGTCCATCAATCCTTTAAGCTTTGCGGACCTTATGAACTCATCGGCGGAGTCCGCTTCGAGGAACTTATCCGCTTCGTCGAGCAGCAGCAGTATCCTCCGCTTGGAATCCGTGTCCAGCCAAGCTCTGATATGGCCAAAGAGGCGCTCCGGTGTCCCATGGTCGGTTGTTTTATCAAGAACTCCACGGTCCTTAAGCTCCTGTCGAATGATGTGCCAAACATCATCGGCCGCCCGATTGTAACCGACGCCCTCGGCCTTTAGATCAACCCATCGGGCGATGACGTGGTCGCCTTTCTCTGAAAGGATTCTTTCTACGTCTCTAAGGAGAGCCGTCTTTCCTAGTTGTCTGCCTCCATAAATGAAACAGGACCCCATCGGGTCGATGATGGTGTCTCGTTCCCGTTCCCGACCATAAAACATCTCCGGTGGCACAAGCCCTGCGGTTATCGTGTATGGCTCGATGAACGTGAATGGCAGCGTGCAACGGAAGAAGGACGGCAAGCGGGGTTCCTTTTCGCCGCAAAGATGGATTATGGAGATGTCGTCGAGGACAAGAAACGTCTTTCGCCTCTCCCGGCAACGGAATGCGAGGTTCCTCCGACGCACTTCAGTCAATCGGCCGAAATACAGAATAATTACCGGGTCCGAATGCGCCAACTCGGCAACCCCGTTTACGAGATCCTCTTCGGTTGGCCGATCCCAGGTGCACAGGAGTTGATACCTCCCTCGTGCTTGCGAACCGTAATGTGCGACCGGGCAAAGCCTCTTGTCCCTGACCGCATGGACTACCGTTTCGAATCGAGCCAACTTTCCTTTCGTTCGTATCTGACGGATTTCTAACGGAGTGAAGCCTAATCCCTCCAACAGCGGTCGGATCTGATCTGCCGAGGCCCGTGCGGATTTCTTCATGGCAAACCAGCTCTCGAGCATATTTGCGGCATGTTCCGCCTGTTTCCCGCCTACGTGATACATTTGGACAGGGCCGAGATTGTAATCACGCAAACGGCCTTTGGAGTAGGAATGGATCTCTCGAATGATTTTCGAGAAATCCGGCCGCTCGCCCCGACCGCCTGAGGGCTCCAGGAACTCGGAAATATCCCTGAACCGGTCTGGGAAAAATTTCGCGAATACGTCCTCCACGGCCTCCTTTTCGGGAAGGGGATTGCCGGTGGCAAAAGCCGAGATGTACTCGTTTGCCGTCAGGACATCAGCGACTGACAAGGCGTTTTCTATCACTTTCCGCGCTGGGTCGTCTGACCTCAAGTTCAGATTTTCCATCCGGCGGCGAACCAACTCGATCAAAGCATTGTGCCTAACCTTGATCTGTCTTCGTATTGAACGAAGTTCCTCCCGTCGCTTGTGGAAGGCGAGGGTATCCTTTGCCTCCCTATCGATACGTTCTACGGTGGTGACAAAATCCCCACGGTCTTTTTCGGTCAACAATCCCAAGAAAACACTTTCTTCGATCTCTCTTTTAACTTCGGCCGCCTCCCTTACCAAGGCGGCGACACATTCGGCGATAGATTTATCCCGGGCCTGGCGGAGGTTATCTAAAACTTCCTCCTTCTCACCCGATTTCTGCAGCATTTCGATAATACGGTCCGTTCCCGCATGGTCTCGGGATTCACTATGATCCCGGAAAGAAGCGTCCCAGTCCCTGGATGGATCGGCAACAAGGGTCAGAATGTCCTTTACGAGGCTTTCGTAAGTGGGGTTCTCCGGTAGCCAGTCATCGTCCATTGACAAATTAGGTATCTTCAGCAGTTCCCCGTGCAGGATGTGCTTTGGATCGGTTTCCAGCGGGGGCAGAGAAACGCCGGGATCGAACATGTTTCCAACGTCCTTCACTGCACGTATGCATGTCGCCACTGCGGCCTTGATAAGCAGGTTACGATTCGATTGGCCGAATGATTTGATCTCTTTTTGCACCGCGGTTTGGTTTTCCCGGATTCGATCGCTCAACTCCGTGGCTTTTTTAGCGGCGAATGATTTCACCCTCCCAGGCTTTGACTCCTGAAGGGAGACCCAACGTCCCGCAAGGTCACACACTTCCCGGAGGTGTGATTTCAGCTGGTTATATGCCTTTGCCGTGATCTGGGCTCCGTGATGTTTCAATATCTTGGTGTCGGTGTAGTCGACTTCCCGGCGAATCTGGGTGTCGTTTTCAAGACGATCGATCTCTTTTTTCAGAAAGTCGATTCGCCTGGAATCGTTTTGCAGCACCGGTTGAATCAGGGACCATACCAAGCCACCTTTCTCAAGCCACTTCATCCAAACTCTTGCTGCGCCGAAAAAGGCGATGGAAAATTTCGGCGACCGGGACCACCAATCCTTTCCTTCGAAAATCAACGCGCCGTATTCTTTTTCCCAGGCGACATTGTCCTTCACTTTTTCCAAGGAATACGTATCCAGGGGGGTTTGGCCGCTTCCGTACTTTGCGATTGCCTGGCAGTATTTGTAAAACTCGCCCAGACCTTCCTTGAACCGCAATGAGCTTAGTACCGCAAATGCGTGGGTTTCGGGGGCGAGAAGAGACGATCTCATGGATGCTGAGGCGAGCAACAAACGAAGCGCGTGATTCAGATCGAGTTGGCCGGCCGGGAAGGAATCGTCTCCGTAGTGAGAAAAATCTTCCTTTAGCAGTGTCCCGATATTGCCGGAGGGATGCCGGATTACGCTCCCAAGTGCAACAGCTCGGATGATCCAGGGCTGAATGTGTTGTTTCGGCAGGGTGTCATGATTGTCTTCGATAATTCTTGCCAAATGGTACGCCAATCCTGGCCTGTCTTCCTCGATCAATTTCCAGCAAAGGAAGATCAATGTTTCGGAATTGATTTCATCCCTCCCAGCGAGTAAACCCCTTGCGAACTCGCAGGAATCACTTTCCGGTCTGGTTTGTAGATCCTTTCCCTCCTCTTGACGTGCTTCCTTATCCGTTTCTTCGGTCGTGATCTCGGGCGCCACTTGGGTCTCAGCCAGTGATGGTGGTTCAGGCGGTGCTTGTTTAGTGGGTGATGGTTCGCCTCCTTCCTCGACTCGTTCCTCAATATTCGGGGGAACACTCTCTTCGGTTGGGTAGAGGAGGGGTTCATTATCTTTCTCGTCCGGAGGGAGTTCCACTATCTCCGGAGAGGGAAGCTCTTCCCCGGCAGTTTCCTGGGCGGGTACCTTATCCCGAATGAATAGACGCTGACGCGTCGAAGCAAGGAAGAAGGACTGTCCGAAGGATTCCTTGACAGTCTGTTGGAATGATTCGAACTGCTCATCCGAAAGGGAATCCCCCTTCTCTAGGAGTGCAAGGAGCATGTTGAAAGGCGACTTTCCGGTTAGGACATCGCTGGCGTCCTCTGGAAGGTCGGTGCCAGATTCACGCGTTCTTTGCTGTAATTCCCTCGCGCGTTGTTGACATTCCATGAGAGGGGCGAAACCAGGGTCCACCTTGTGGGAAATGGAGAGTACACGGTCAAGAATATCTTGGACAACTTGGGATTTTTTGTTGTTTTTCTCTAACCCTGCCAAGAAGTCGATGGTTTGCCTCAACTCTGCTAATGATGCTGCCTCGGCAGGGTTTGGGGCCTCTTGCGTGAGAGCCATTTCTTTTATGCGATCATGCAGGGCGTGGAACTCCGAGATTCCTCGCGAGATGGCATCTACCAGAGAGGGATCGGGGGGAATCCCGGGGTCCTTGAGAAGCTTCGCGCAATGAAGGAGGCTTTCGGATAATTCCCCGAAAGAAGTGGCAAGGGTCTTCACCTTTTTGCGAAGCGTTTCGATTCCCTTGATGGAGTCGTCCGGTTCTTCTGCTTTACTTTCTGGTTGAATTTCGCTCGCGGGAGGGCATGCCTGGCCCTCTGAAAATTTTCCATCTTGTACTTGGCCGAAGAGATCGTCAAATCCCATCCTGAAAATCTCAGCGATATTTGTATAACGCGTGTCCAATGCAAGAAGGGAAGCGAGGTAAAACTTGACATCATCGATGGGGTACTTCTGGCGAATGACAGACAGTGCTTTGGTTAACCTCTCAATCGTAAGAGATTCCTCGGAGATATTTTCCGTTTCAAGGGCACCTTGATTATTGGGAATTCCCAAGCCATCAAGGAAGTCTCCCATCATCGGGCGCTTCCCATGAAAGTGATAGGCAACGATCAGTTTTCCGTGAAGTTCTCTACCAAGGATTTCTAGGTGTTCCCAAAAGAGATCAGCCAGGTTATCGACGCCCTGCGAATGAAGTACACTTTTATTCAGACGCGTGATGGAAGATAGTTTTTTCAGGAGGTCCTGGTAGGCATTTTTGTCGCTCGTTTTCACGGCTACCAGCATTTCGACGGCAAAGTGTGTCTGGTCTTCCTCTACTACTGACTTGAGTAGATTTTTTAGGCTCCATATTTCAGGGTCCACTATTCCGATTCTCGGCATGTGCCCCTCCGTGACAATTGGATTAAATATTATTGGTTCAGATTATTTTTCACCCTATGAACACGTTTGTTGCTGGCCATGTTAACCCCAAAATGAGCGGAATAACAGCGCTGAAATTCAAGCCCTTACCAGCCGATATTGTCAGCTTTATTGGCAAAATATTAATCAACCATGTACCGCAATAATGCAGTACGATCGGCAGGAAGATCCTGAAGCGATGTCAAAATTTCTGGTCCAAGGTGGACAGCGAATCAGAATCTACACGGGAAGGGAGCACCCACTCCAATGGCGAAAGGCAGGAAACCGAAAGAGACGAAAGCCAGCAACAGCGGGGCCAACCTCGGCTTCGAGCAGATCCTCTGGAAATCCGCTGATAAGCTCCGCGGCCACATGGACTCCGCAGAGTACAAGCACGTCGTCCTCGGCCTGATCTTCCTCAAGTGCATCTCCGTCGCCTTCGAGTCGAAGAGGAAAATCGCCCCGTGCTTTACGTGATGCTTTCGATCGGGATACTCCGGTGCAACTTGGATCTGAATCGGTAGAAGAATTTCCCGCCCCAGACGCGATTTACTGAAGGAGTCATCAGTGCCGATTAAAAAATCAGACCTCTACTCGTCTCTCTGGGCCTCGTGCGACGAACTGCGCGGCGGCATGGATGCCAGCCAGTACAAGGACTACGTCCTGTTCATGCTGTTCATCAAGTACATCTCTGATAAGTACGGCAACAGCGATGACTTCGCCCCACCAGTGACGATTCCCAAGGGCGCGAGCTTCAAGGACATGCTCGCGCTGCGCGGTAAAAGCGATATCGGCGACAAGATCAACACCCAGGTCATCGCGCCGCTCGTGCAGGCCAATGACCGGTTGGCCCGCAGCGATTTCCCAGACTTCAACGATTCCAACAAGCTCGGTGAAGGACAGGCCAAGGTCGAGCGGCTGACCAACCTCGTCAACATCTTCGCGAGCCCCCAGCTCGACTTCTCGCAGAACCGCGCCGACCACGACGATATCCTCGGGGACGCCTACGAGTACCTGATGCGGCACTTCGCCACCGAGAGCGGCAAGAGCAAGGGGCAGTTCTACACCCCTGCAGAGGTCAGCCGCGTCATCGCCCGAGTGATCGGCATCTCGCCGGACAACACAAAGGCCTCCACGACCGCCTACGACCCGACCTGCGGCTCAGGCTCGCTGCTGCTGAAGGTGGCCGCCCAGGCGGGGAAGCGCATCACCCTCGAAGGGCAGGAGAAAGATGTCACCACGGCGGGCTTGGCCCGCATGAACATGATCCTGCATGACTTCCCAAC
>Ga0315278_10005361_pt1 | contig 11657 bp, 9 predicted proteins | sample YL17G06_0_MG_FD_203880 | JGI IMG/M metagenome (GOLD analysis project Ga0315278, IMG submission 203880) | Sediment microbial communities from Yellowstone Lake, YNP, Wyoming, USA - YL17G06_0 | ecosystem: Environmental > Aquatic > Freshwater > Lake > Sediment | place: USA: Wyoming | collected... | reverse complement strand
CGGTGCAGGACAAGTTCATCAATCCTTTCTTGCATCCCGGATTTTTGTACTCGCTCCATTGCATAATCAAAAGCACCAACTCCAGGTAAAATTAATTTAGAAACATTTTTCAAATCATCAGCATTTGAGGCGACCTTATACGGAATATTTAAATTTTTATAAACATTCGCGAACGCTCTAATATTACCCAACCCATAATCAATTATTGCTATCATCGCTTCGCCATCCTTCTATCAATACCGAGCGCTGTCATTATTTTAGAACCAATAAAAAACATATTCGATTGTGATTTGTAATTTCGTACAGATTTGTTTGGTGCCTCCATGTAACCTTTTAGCTCATCTACTGATATTCCAAGTTTATTTGCAACATATTCAATATCCCGAGAAATAGTACTTTCATCGTATGGTAGATGCGCCAGCTTAGATAAAGCTTCTTCCCTGGTCATCTGCTTTGTTAAAATAAGGCTTGAAAACTGAACTTTTCGCGTATCGTAACCAAATTTATTGGGAAGCCAATATCCTTCATAAAATCTTGTAAATCTGGATTCAAAATGTTTTTGTGGGTATTTTTGCCAACCAAAATTATCAGAGAGAAACCGCATAGCTTTTTCTTTGATATATGGGACATAATTTAATGGAGTCACGACTTTAATACCTTTAATATATCGTAAATATACCTTATGCCTAATAATATTACTTAAAGGAAATTTTCTGAGTGGTCGTTGTCCGAATCTACTATGAATATCTTTTATATGTTTTGTATCCGTTCCATAATAGAGCCAGTCAAGTGGATTCCTGACACATTCGGTCGAATAATTTGCACCCGTCAAAATGTATTTGACCTTATATTTTTCCGCAAAATTATACATAGTGGCAAAAAACGCATGATCTTGAGGCAGGTCGATGTGTGGAACACCGGATTTAAAAAAGGCGAGTTGAAGATCGCGCATTTCTTCCCAATCTATTACGTCAGTATATAAATCTAACCCCAACTTATCTATTAATCTTTCAATATTATTTACTGCTATTTGTGAATTCCAACCTGCATCTACATGAAATACTAACGGGCGTAGTCTAAGTTTTTCTTTAGCGATATAGGTTAAATATGAACTATCTATACCGCCACTTATTCCTAAAATACAATCATAATCCTTTCCTTCTCCCTCCTTTCTAATTTCTCGTACTATATTTTGTAGATATTGCCATCCCCTCTCATCTGTATGCCAGTTCGGAAGAATATATTTATAATAACGATTACAATGATCACATACACCTTTATCATCAAAGGTTATTTTTGGATCAGAGGTGTCCATTACGCAATTATTACAAATTCTATATTCGTTATTTAACATTTATCTACCTACTTCCACCATATATTTTCACATATTTCCGGTAAATTTTGTGAGCTTCGCGTGATATTTCCCATATTCTTTTGTTTGGAACATTATCGATTGCAACATGGCAACGATGCGTTACACTGATTGTTGGCTCATATAAAATGTTCAGTCCCTTGTCCGCTAACATCTTACTAAGAAAATACTCCTCACCCATAAGAAATGTTGGAGCCCACAACTCGTCATAATTCTCAAAGAATATGGGCCCTAATATGTAGCACGAGCCATGGCCTTGATATATTTCCTGGGCTATCTCATACTGTTCCTCGTCCCTTCTATCAGTGAACAGATTTGTAAGTTTAGAAAATATTTTTATAGTTACAGAAAGGTAATAGTTGTAATAATACAAGTCATATATTACTTCTCTTATAAATCCAATCCGCTTTATTACATGTGGATTTTGATGTATCCCGTCTAAAGTAACAATATCTGGCGATATTACGGCATATTTATTGAATTTAGATAAGTTCATGTTTAAATTGTCAAAATAATTTGACGGAAATAATAGATCATTATTCCCAATAATAACATGATTTACTTCGCAGTAGTTTGATCTTAAATGTCGGATTCCAACATTCAAGCCCTTAAAATAACCTACATTTTCTTTATTTAATATCAAGTCAATATTTCCAAATTCCCTACTTAATATTCTTAGCGCATCAATGCTTTCGTATCTTGAATTGTTATCGACAACCACTACACGATATTGATGTTCAGTATTACAAGCCCTAAGCGACCGGACCGCTGCAATCGTATATTCTGAATTATTATAATTCGTAAAAACAAAACCAAATTTCATTTTATTCGAACACATAACTTATTAATCAACCGCCTATTGGTCGTAGTTTTTCGATACGCTTAGGGTCTCCGCCTCCAACTAAATCTTGTTCCTTCAAAAGAATGACAGCACGAGAACTGGGTCAATAATGACAAACCGGTCAATTATCAATTATTGCGTATATGAATAAAATAAATTATTAATAGACAAGATGGCCCATAGTAAAACAAAACTAATATAAATGCTATTCCACATAAGCACACTGATTAAAAAAGAGGAGTAAATATACCCAAGCATGAAGACGAATATCGCCACAACAAGCACAGGTTTTTTGTTAAACAACAACACATAAAACGACAGATGAAATAACACCCCTGTGATATACATATATATGATAGAACCCACTCCCCCAAAATCTAATAGCAAACCACGGAACATGGTGAAAATATTTGTCGTAAATAAATCATTGTATTTTAAATATTCTTCGTAAACACCTATTGGGACAAATTTATCGCTACCAAAGAGCCGATATAACGCCATGAATGTATAAAAACCATAAGAAGTGTTTTCTTCATTGTAATTAAGAAAAGATGAATCTCCAATTCTGAAAGAGAACCAATCGGAAAATGCATATATATGGCCAAAAGAATACGATGTAAAATTATATTTTAACTTTTCTAAGACAAAACCAAGATCCCCAATTTCGTACAACCCACGGGTTATAAATGAAATAATTAAAATTATGCCTGTGGGCACAGCATAAAACAATATGGGCTTAATACTAAATTTCTCAAGGATATTTATTTTATTGTCTGAAATTCGACAGATCAAAACCCCAGCGTAGAATAGCACAATAGAAAGAGGCAATGATCCTTTGGCAGATTGAGTTATCGCAATAAATGCGGACGGCAAGAACGCCAATATGGCTATTATAACGCGGCGACTTTTAGTATCCGCATTAAAGAACAAAAAACCACCTATCACAACACCTAAGTAAGAAAAGACCAGACTTAACTGCCCATAAATATTTATTTTAATTTGCTCAGAGTACCGGAGATCGGCGTATTTTGCGGCACTTCCAAATAAATTAAATATCAAGTCATATATCGTGATACCTTGGATCAACGAATTTAATACAAGGAATATTGATGATAATATCATTATAAGATAAAATATAGTTTTTAAAAACATATTATTATATATCTTATTTACTGACCCGCTTTTCGTAATGTTTTTATTTAACGCTAATTTCCAATCAAATGGAAGTGAACCAAGGGAGAAGGCCACATTACATACCAGTATAAACCCAATTGACATTGGTTCGACCGGTACAGAAAACAAGCATAGCAACGGGATAAATGTAAAAGCGAACCAAAATAAAGAAAAGATGCATGCTGGAAAAATCCAAGTCCCAACAATCTTCCTAATAAGGAACGATAGTCCCAGGATCGATATACTAAAGATTAGTGCGATGATCTTATTAATAATTACCATTTATTATTCTAGCACGGCACTTGGCAGTTTATTGTAATATTTTCTAACAATCAATGCCAATAAAAAAACCTCACTGAAAAGGAAACTTCCAGAAGCACCTATAGCTCCATATAAGTAAACCATAATTAGGCACGCCATTACGCTAAGAATCCCCACTGCCAGTAATGATTTAAAATAGTATCTTCTTCTATTTAGATGATTCAGACCCGCAGTACCGAACATAAAATTTGCGATACCGAACAACACCGCTGGGCACATAATAGAAATAAGTAGAACAACTTCTTCTTTGCTTGGAAATTCGCGTAAAAACTGAACCCGGTTTTCGATAATATTGAAACCCGCAATGAATAGGGCGCCTATTACAAGAAGTACAGTTTCTTGGGGTAAAGTTAAACGAAGTATTTTTTTGAAAATAAGCTTGCTCGGTTCCTTAAATTCTTTAGTCAACCGCACTACCTTCGGGAAAAACAACTGATTCAACGGACGCATTGTGGCTTGTATGCTCTTAATTAGCTTTTCGGCTATCGAGTATGCAGCGATCGCTTTCCCATCGCCACTTACAAAGCCTAATATGAGTATGTTCATGTCGCGAAAAAGCATTACAGACAGATTGCCTAGAAATATATCTTTCCCACTACTGATCGACTCCTTTAACTCGTTAAAAGGGAAAAAACGGAGTCTCAGTTTATATCTTAAAACGGCATATGCCAGTGACAATAGACCCCCAGCCATGTAACACAATCCGATAATTATCGGCACCCAATAATAGTCCGTTGGCTTCCTCACCAACAAAACTACCAATCCAACACATGCGAGTCGACTTACGAAATTAAATAATGCCACTGGGGCATTTCTTTCTATCCCCTGGAAGAGCCAAAATGACTGAAGGATGTGACTAAAAGGGATTAACATCCAACAATACACTAGAACTAACACTTCTTTTCCCAGTAAAGGACTCAACAGCAATATTGCTATGAGGCACAAGATAAATATAGACATTCGAAGGCAGAAGACCTCGCTGAATACTTTTGATATTTCCTTTATGTCCCCCCTAATATCCAGCCCTACTATTTTAGATACACCATCAACCTCGAAACTATATAAGACAAATGGCAGAGCAAAAAGAGCCAGAGCCTCAGAAAGCACCACCTTTGAATACATATCGGATCCGATTACATTTAAGGTAAACGGAAAAATAATCAAAGGCAGCACCGCATTCGACATCTGAATCGTCGTAAGCGATGCCAAATTTATTAGATTTTTTCTTTCCAAGGCGCAAACACCCAATAGAATACTCCACCGCTTACTTGCAGTGGGTTCAGGTTACGATTAAAGTCGTCGGTTTTGGCGGATTATAATGTTGAAAGAAAATATTTTAAGGACTCGAGGTTCACTTCCCGCCCATCGGGTAAAAAGGACGGTTCGGCGTATTACCCGTGACGAAGTGCCCGCTCGGTTTTTCTGATTTCCGCCGTCAATAAAACTCCCGTGGATAAAAGGAAACCAAGAAATGTGGACATCATTACGATCAAACTTATTTTCGGTCTGGACTTCCGCTCCGGAGGAACCGCCCGATCGATCACCTGGATGACGACCGCGTCTCTCGCCTCGTCCAGTTTCGCCAGTTCGAATTGCTTCACCAGGAGTTCGTAAAGTGTCTCGTTGTATTTCAGTTGCCTCAGTTTCCGGAGGTATTCCGTGCCTATCGCGGGCATCCGCCCATAGGACATGAGAGGGTCGAACCCCCGCCCCTTTCCCGACTCGACTTTTTCCAATTCGGTCCGAAGGGCCCGGATCTCCTCCTCGGTCCGCTGCAAGTCGGGATTCTGGGCGGTAGCGAACGACCGAAGGACCTTGGCCTCGACCTCCTTCGCCGCGATCCTCGCACGGAGATTGGCGATCCCCTCGATGATGGCTTTCGCCTGGGCGTCGACCTGGAACGCCCCCGTCCGCTGCTGAAACCCCTTGACCTCCTCCTCGGCAATGGAGAGCGACTCCTTCGTGTGCCGGATCTGTTCCTCGAAGAACATGCGCCGCTGGCCGGCTTCCGATATCGCCAGCCCGCCGGCCAGGGATTTCAGTTCCTCGACGAACGCGTTGGCCATGTCGGCAGCCCGTTTCGGGTCCCGGTCTTCCACTGTCAGGGATATGATCCCGCTCTTCTGGTCCTCCCGGACCGTGAGGAATTCGACGAGCTTCTTCCGGGCATCCTCACGGTATTTCCCCTCGTAGAGTTTCCTCAGGTCGAACCGGTCGACCATGCGGTCCAGGACCGTCCGGGACTTCGTCATCGCCACGAACAGCTCACCTTGGGACTTGACGCCTGCGGCTCCGCCCGCCATCGCGATCAGCCCTCCCGCCTGACCCAGCAACTGGGATGCAAGATTGCTCCCTTTATCCTGGGGAGGAAGGATCCTTGTTTCTGCTTTGTAATAGACGGGGAGCAACAGGGAGACGACCAGCGCGACGGCGGCGGAAGCAGCGGTAATTCCGAGAATCAGCCGCCACCTCCGGGACAGTGCGCGGAACAGTACCGCCAGGTCGATTCCATCCTCTTGAGGCACCGTATGGGATTCCATTCTCTGCTCCATCGCCCGGGGTCCTTAAAACAGCGCGACCACGACGCCCGCAGACACGGCGATCTGGAAGATGATCTGGGTTATGTCCTTGAACTCCCGCAGCCAGGCGGTCCGGTCCAGTTTCTCGGGGACCACGATGCTGTCGCCGGGCTCAAGGAGCGGCTTCCCGTCTCTCGTCGTATACGTCGCTTTGGAAAAGAGGAAGAGGCCGCCCTCCCTCGGCTGGACCGCCGACCCGTTCACCTTCAACACGAAAACCCGGTCCTTGTCGGCGGATTCCGTGTAGCCTCCCGCCATCTCGATATAGTCCGGAAGGGCCTTCGTGGGATCAAACACGAACGCCGTCTGGTTGAACACGGCACCGAGGGTCTGGAGACTCCGGGGATTTTCCGGGATGAGCAGGGAATCCCCGTTCTCGAGATCGATGTCGTAAATGGAGTTTCGCAACGCATCGAGCGAGCCGATCTCCAGCACCATCCTTCCGGTCGCCTGCACGGTCTTCAGCTTGGCGATCAGTTCCTTACTCTGCAGGATCTCCCCCTCCTTCGCCTTCAGTTCCTCGGGAGACGCCGCCACGGAGAGGCTGGCCGACCCCCGGGCCAGCAGGTCCCGTTCCAGCCGCTCGATGGATTCCATGAGCCTTTTCTGCTGGAGCTCCCGGACGCTTTCCCTCGTGAACATGGCGCCCCTCGGATAGGCCTTCTCCGTGAACCCGCCGGCCCGCTCAATCAGGGAAGAGAGCTTTTCCCCTCTCCGGACCGTGTACGTTCCGGGAAAGCGGAATTCCCCCAGGACCGCGACCTGGCTGTACATCCTCCACTCCGGGATGGCGCGGACGAAAACCTGGTCATCCTCCTGCAGGGCCAGGTTCGCAAGGGGATCCCCGGCGATCGCCTTCTCCAGGTCGACGTTCATCTTCTCGACCTTCGGGCCCGCATCGCTGACGTGCAACCGGGACAACTCCGCCTCTTTCAGATAGGCGTAATATTTTGTGCCGCCGGAGAGCGCGACCAGGTCCTTGACCGTCATGCCGGGTGTGAACCCGAACTCGCCTTCCCGCTGCACGGCCCCCGTGATCCGGACCGTCCGACGATCCCGAACGACCTGGAAGACCTTGAGGACATCCCCGGAACGCAGGTCGACCTCCTTCCCCTTCGACTCCTCGAGGTCGGATTCGAAGACGACCTGCCGGTTGCTGTCCACGATCCGTTCGATCTGGAGGCGTCCCTTGAACGCCACCGTGTTCAACCCCCCCGCCAACTCGACCAACTGGGAAACGGTCCGTTCCCCCTTTAACTCGTACAGGCCCGGTGCGTTCACGCTTCCCGCGATCGCGGCGACCGGTCCGACCGGAGGAATGAAGATCACGTCCTCCGGCTGGAGACGCTGGTCACCGGTTTTGTCTCCCCGCCGCAGGAAATCGTACATGTCGAAGTGGGCGACCGGCTTTCCACCCCGGCGGATCTGGATGTCCCTCATCGATCCCGACTTGGTCGGTCCGCCGGCCTGGATCAGGACGTTGACCACCGTCGCGAGGGAGGAAACCGTGTAGGCCCCCGGCTGCCGCGCGCTGCCAACGACGTAGACGGACATCGTCCGCAGCGCCCCGAGGGTGACGTTCATCTCGAACCCGCTGTAGTATCTGGAAAACTCTTTCTGCAACGCCTCCCGGGCCTGCTCGAAGGTCAAGCCGCCCAACGCGACGACTCCGACCTTCGGCATCCGCACCGTGCCGTCCCGCTCGATCGTGAGGTTCCACGCCCCTTCGACTTTTCCCCAGACCCTGACTTTCACCTCGTCCCCGGGACCGAGCATGTAATCGGGACCCACCGGCAAACGGTTGGTCGTGAGGAAACCGGTGCGCCCCTGGAGGAACAGGTCGTGCCCGAAGTGTTTGAGGTCCATCGAAATCGAATAGGGACTACTGATCCCGAGAAGGTGGAACATTTCGCGGATCCGGTCGGGAGGACCAACCAGGTATCCCGCCTCCACGTCCGTCGGCAGGATCGCCTGTGGCCCGATCGGCTGAATCGGGCGGAATTCCTTCTTCTCCGGGTCGGGAAGGATCTTGATGGGCACGAGGATGGTGCCCGGAGGGGTCACCCCCATGAAATTCATGAAGCGGATGGTCGGATCCTTCCGTATCACATCGAACTGCGGCCTCGTGATCTCGACCTTGCCGGAAACCATCTGCTCGAAGGCGGACTGACGTTCCGGCGGGAGTGGAGCCAGCCGCGGCGTAGCCCCCGTTTCCATCGACGGAGTAGAACTATCGCGGGTGAAACCCTCCCCCTGGGGGAAAGGAGACATCGAAGAAGGTTGAGGATAAGGGGACTGGAGACCTGGAGCCATTGGATAAGAACCCGTTGCTCCCTGGTAACCCATTCCGCCTTGATAGGGGGACTGGGTTTGCTCCAAGCTCCCGCCGGTGGCCCCGTACGGGTCGGCGGCCCATGCGGCATTCACACCGAAAAGGGAGGAAACAACCAGCAGGATCGGTATCCAATAAGATCGCTTGATCATCGGCTCACCTCTGTGAAAAGATCCACACCTTCCTCCCCTTTGGAACAATGTACGAATGATACCTTGGATACGGGTGTAATATTTCGCAGTAAAGGGTGCTCCTCCCGCTTCGGTCCCCAACTGCGCTCTCAATAATCTCAGTTTAAACGCCTGCTGAACCCTTCTTGTCGTTTCTTTTTCGGGGAGACCTCTTCATCTCGTGATCGCCTTCAATGTAGCAAGTATGATTTTCAGATCCATACCGATCGATCGCTCCGCGACATACCTCTCGTAATTCCGAAGCTTCGCAGGCATCACCCGTTCAATGTAGACCGTTTCCGGATCGTCGGCATCCGCAAGGAGGGCATTTTCATCCATGTACTCGATGGAGGCGTAATCCGTAATCCCCGGAGGAACCGATAACACTTTTTCGCGCACACCTTCCGGATACAATGTCACGTAGCATAGAACCTCCGGTCTCGGCCCCACCAGACTCATTTCCCCCCTAACGACGTTCAGCAATTGAGGCAATTCATCGAGCTTATATCGCCTCAGGAATCGGCCTGCACGGGTAATCCGGATATCGTCTCGCACCGTAATTTGCTTCCCTGTTGCCTCCCCTTCCGCCCGCATGGTCCTGAACTTGAATATCCGGAACGGCTCGCCGAAACGCCCCACGCGGACATGGCGGAAAAACACAGGACCTGGAGAATCCAGCTTGATCCAAATCGCGATCAACAGAAAAACAGGAACCAGGAACAGAAGACCGATCACCGAAAAAAACAGATCAAAAACCCGCTTTGCGATCATTCCAGAATATTACGAACCGCCGTGATCACCCGGTCCTGGTCCTTATCGCTCATTTTTGTGTAGACCGGCAGGCTCACTGCCCTCTCGTACGCCTTCGTCGCTTCGGGAAAATCCTCCGGTTTCAGATGGTACCTGTCCCTCCAGTAGGGGTGGAAATGAAGCGGAATGAAATGCACGCTGCAAGCGATTCCCATCTCCATCATCCGCTCGATGAACCGATCACGGCCAACGTTCGCCTCGTCCGTCAGGCGGATCACGTATAAATGCCAAGGATGCAAATCCCCATGCAATGGGCGGGGGGGGAGCACCAGAGGTAAATCCTTGAATGCCTCGTCGTAGATTCCCGCGATTTCCTCGCGGCGTTCACGGAACTTCCATGCTTTCTTCAGCTGGTGTATCCCCAGGGAGGCCGCAAGGTCCGTCATGTTGTATTTGTATCCAGGCGCCACGACCTCGTAATACCAGGAAGGTTTCCTCGAGGCATGCCGTTCAAAGGGATCCCGGCTGATCCCGTGGAGGCGCATCGTCCGACAATGATCGGCAATCCGGGGGTCTTTCGTCACGACCATGCCGCCTTCCCCTGTCGTGACGGCCTTCGTCGCGTAAAAGCTGAACACCGTTGCGCTGCTGTTCAAGGTCCCGACAAGCTTCCCGCGGTATGTCGCCGGTAGCGTATGGGCGGCATCCTCGACCACCTTCAAGCCTAACCGGTGGGCCGTATTTCCGATGGCATCCATGTCGCAGGCAAGTCCGCCGAAATGGACCGTCATGATCGCCTTCGGCGCCTTTCCCCTGGCCTCTAACCTCGCGCTTATCACTTGTTCGATTTTTTTCGGATCGATGTTGAAGGTCGCCGGATCGATATCGACGAAGACCGGGTCGGCCCCCAGGTACCGGATCACTTCCCCCGTCGCCGTAAATGTGTACGGGGTTGTAATGACCTCATCCCCCGGGCCGACCCCGACCGCTTCCAAAGCCAAGTGCAGACCCGCGGTTGCTGAACTCACCGCCACGGTTTCAATCCCATTTCCCAAGAACTCCGCGAAATCTTCTTCGAACCGTTTCACCTTTGGACCCATGGTGAGCCAGCCCGAGCGCAAGGTATCGACGACCTCGTCGATCTCCTCCTGGCCGATGTCGGGAAGAGCGAAAGGAAGAAAATCCCGCTTGTCAATCATGGTCCCTGACGTTCCTCAGGCAAGATCAATCCAATATTCATTCATTGCCCTGCCTTCGGGGGTTTCGAATTGGCGCTCGACACGGAATCCCAGCTTCCGATAAAACGCGTTCCCCGCGTCGTTCCCGTTGCGGTCGGTGGTCAGAAAGACCCTCCTGCAACCTCTCTTCCGTGCCTCCGAAAGAAATGAATCCACGAGCTTCCTGCCTGCCCCGGTCCCCTGCAACTCCGGAAGGACCCCGATGGAGAACAGTCCCGCCACCTCTTCCCCCACGGGGTTCCGGGAGGGGTGGGACAACGCCCTGGCGATTCTTCCCACCACCGACGGCTTTCGCAGCATGGGCCCAAGGGAAGCGAGAACAAACCTCGGCCAGCCCCGCTTCAGGAGCCTCGAGTAGAACCCTCTCGGGTTGGTGGTGCCGGCCACAAACCCCGCCGGCTCCCCACCGGGATTCAGGAAGACGAGGGCGATTCCCTCCGGAGCCGCGCAGACGCCTGAATAGTATAGTGCAAGAAACCGGGGCCCGAGGAAACTCAGGAAGAACCCCGGAAAGCTTGCCAGGTGAATCCTCACCACCTCCCCGATATCCTCTTTCTCCATCCACCGGATCATCCGGCCGCTGCCGCGCTGGCCTTTCTTCCGGAGTATACCTTCTCGACGATTTCCACCAACTTCGCATATTGGACGGCCTGGTCGAATTTCATTGCTGCATCATAGGAATATTTTGCCATTCGAAGTCGCATTCCTTCATCTTTGGCCAGCATTTCCAATGCTCTTGAAAGCGACTCTGCATCTCCAGAGATGTATTGGAGCCCGATCCGCCCGTTCCGCAGGAAGTCTTCGAGTTCCCCAGGAAGAGAACTTACAATTGGTAGGCCTGCTGCTAAATAGTCATATAACTTGATTGGCATAGCGACTGT